>WNGD01016726.1_pt1 | contig 16711 bp, 17 predicted proteins | sample 5400671 | NCBI WGS metagenome assembly WNGD01 (sample SAMN13153369, study PRJNA577476) | soil metagenome | isolation source: 40 cm soil or saprolite under grassland replicate 2 | place: USA:California | collected 2016-06-15 | reverse complement strand
ACCCGAGCGCCTGGCGGTCGGCACCGGTCGATGCTCAGGCGACCGCGGCCTTCAAGCGATCGCTCCAAGAACTCGACGTCCGGCCGGCGATGTCGCACGCGATGTACCTGATCAATCTCGCCAGCCCCAACCCCAACTTCCAGAAGAAATCACGCGAAGCGCTCCGTGCGGAACTCGAGCGCGCTGAAGCCTACGGCTGCCAGTACGTGGTCACCCACGTTGGAAGCCATATGGGCGACGGCGCCCAGGCGGGGATCGACCGCGTGGTCGCCGCTCTCGACGACGTACTCAGCAAGGCCGGGGGCTCGGCCATGGTCCTGCTGGAAACCTCGGCGGGCGGCGGCGCCTACGTCGGGGCGAAGTTCGACGACCTGGCCCAGATCCTCGGCCGCCTACCGCAGCATGCGCCGCGCCTGGGTGTCACGATCGATACCGCCCATGCCTATGCTTCCGGCTACGACGACGCCGGCACGGACGGGATGCGGTCTACGCTGGATCAGCTCACCAGCGCCATCCCGGCGCAACGCATCCGCGCCTGCCACTGCAACGACACGACCGTCGCGCTCGGCGGCAAGGCTGACCGGCACGTCAACATCGGCAAGGGCAACATCGGGCTCGACGGCTTCCGGGCATTGCTGAACTACGAGCCGCTGGCCCACTGCGCCTTCGTTCTCGAGACCCCAGGTGAGGAGATGCTCGAGGGCCGGGAAAATCTCGACGCGCTCCGCTCCCTGCTGTGAGCGCCCCTCTCGACGCGGTCCTCTTCGACTATGGGCACACGCTCATCTATTTCGATGAACGGCCTCACGCCACGCTGGTCGATGCCTACGAGAAGGTGAACCGGCTGCTGGGCGACACCTTGAAGCGCGAGGTCCCGGCCGCCCAGGTGTTGATCGAGAAGGTCTCCCGCGCGGTGGACGACGAGATCCAACGCGACTATGCCGCCGGCCGGCCGGAGGAGCTGGAGATCGCGACCATCTACGACACCGCACTGCGCGGGCTGGGCCTGGAGCTGGAGCCGGACATGATCGAGCAAGTCATGGAACTCGAACAGGAAGGCTGGCTGAATAGCGTCCACGTGGGGCCCGACGTCATCGGGACCCTGGAGGCCTTGCGCGGCCATGGGTTGCGCCTCGGCATCGTCTCCAACGCCGCCTATCGGCCGCGCCTGATGAAGCAACAACTGGCCGCGCTCGGTCTGGCCGACTTTTTCGACGCGGTGAGCTTCTCCTCCGAGGTCGGCGTTCGTAAACCGCACCCTGCCATCTACGCCGACGCCCTCCGCAAGCTGGCGGCCGATCCCTCCCGGACGCTCTTTGTTGGCGACCGGGTGCGCGAGGACGTGCAGGGGCCGCAAGCGCAGGGCATGCGAGCGGTGTTGACCCGGGAGTGGCGCCAGGAGGACGACCCGGGAGTGGCCGATTTCGTCATCCAGCGGCTCGGCGAGCTCCCCGCAATCGTTGAGCGCATGGGCCCGGGGCGCGCGGGGCCGATACCTATAATGAGGTGACATCGCGCGAGTAATTCTTCGCGGATGGGGTTTTAAGGCAGGTGGGGCGGTGGACTTCCGCGATTATCTGAGGCGCAAGTGTCGGGAGCAGAACATTTCGCTGCACCGCCTCGCCGTCCGCTGTGACCTCAACCAGATCTACTTCTACCAGGCAGTGAACAAGAATAAGGAGAACCCTCCACCGTGGGTGCTCCGCCGGGCAGCGCCGCACCTCGGTGTCACCTACGTCGAGCTGCTGATTGCTGCCGGACACTTGACCGAGGACGACCTGCGCGAATATGGCACCCGCCCTCCCAAGCCACCCGAAAAAGAGCGCGAGAGGGAGCGCGAGAAGGTCTCGGTCTAGCCGGAGCGGTCGCTAGGTCGAGCTGGACCCGCCGCCGGTCACGAAGTTCGAAAAGTGATAGGTGAGGGTCCAGGTGAACTGTGTCGTGGTCATATCGATCTTCATCTGGTGCATCAGCGAGTCGCTGGCTGCAATCCAGACCTCAACCTGGATGCCGGCATTGGTCAGGACCGCCTCGTCCTGCGGCGTCACACCGCTCTGCGGGTCGGCCTTGAGCTGACCGACGTACTTGCCCGGGTCAACGGTCAGGGAGAAATGATGCATGGCGATCTGGTCCATGGTGATGTCGCCGAGGTCGTCGGAGGCGCGGAAGGCGTGAGCGAACTCGAGGTTCGCGATCGGATCCATCCCCGGCGCGACCTGGCCCTTGGAGTTGCCGGTGACGTCCTTCCAGGCGGGGCCCTGAGCGGGGTACTGGACATACTCGTGGCCGCCCTCGATCCGCTCATTCATGACAAGGATCGCGGTCTGCCCGTTGGCGGCGGGGATCTCCAGCTGGAGGCTGAGGTTCTCTTTGTGCGGATAGATGAGGTCCCCGGAGCCGGTGACTTTGACGCCGGCGACGCCGTTGAGGACGAGGATGCCGTTCAACGACAGGTGGACGCTCTTGAGGGCCTGCATCGCGTCACCGCTCTTGCTGATGACCGGTCCGGGATCCAGTGGCGGCGGGGCCGGTTGCGGCAGAACCCCGTTGAGAACGCCACCCTTCCAGATGAGGAGGATGGACGCGACCGCGACGGCCAGCGTGATGAGTCGACCCATCGACGAGGCAACGACATGCGACGAGCTTCCTTGCTAGGAGAAGCGCGGCCCGCCGGAAGGAGGGGTTGTCGTTGGATCCAAAGAGGGGGGACGGGAATCAGGGACGCCGGCGGGCCTAGCCAGCCCCGGGATCATAGCAACGCATTCCCGTCGCGACACGCCATATACACGCTCGTCACGCGCTTGTGACAGCGCACCTAAGATAGGCCCGTGCAACGGGTCGTGATGCATGTCGATCTCGACGCGTTTTATGCGTCCGTCGAGCAGCTGCGCCGGCCCGAACTGCGAGGCAAGCCGGTGATCGTGGGCGGGGCCGGCGTCGAAGGCGAGCGAGGGGTGGTGGCCGCTGCCTCATACGAGGCCCGACCGTTCGGCGTCCGTTCGGCCATGCCGCTCAGCCGGGCGCGACGGCTCTGCCCAAACGCGGTCGTTATCCCCTGCGACTTTCCCGCATACCGCGAGGCGTCGAAGTCGGTCTTCGCCATCCTCGATCGCTACTCGCCGGTCATCGAGCCGATCGCGCTGGATGAGGCCTACCTGGATCTGACCGGGGAGGACGCGCTGATGGGCCCGGCGAACAGCGTGGCCGTCCGCTTGCGTGACGAGGTCAAGTCGCGCTGCGGTCTCGATCTCAGCATCGGAGTCGCGAGCTGCAAGCTTGTTGCCAAGGTCGCCTCCGAGCTTCGCAAGCCGCGGGGACTCGTGGTGGTCCCGCCCGGCACGGAGCCGTCGTTCCTCGCCCCGCTGCCACTGGGGAAGCTACCGGGCTGCGGGCCGGCCACGGCGGTCCGGCTGGAACGAGTCGGCGTTCGCACCATCGGTGACCTTGCCGCTCTTCCCGACCCACTGCTGGGTGAGCTCTTCGGCCAGTATGGCCGCCTCCTCGGGGCGCATGCGCGGGGCATCGATCCCAGCCCCGTCCTGCCGCCGGGTGATCCGAAGAGCATCTCGCGGGAGGTCACCTTTGACCGTGATGTCCGCGAGGCGGGCAAGGTCCGGGCAACGGCTCTTGGCCTCTTGCAGGACGTGGGCCACAGCCTCCGGGCACACGGGCTGTCCGCCCGGACCGTGGTCCTCAAGATCCGCTACCAGCCCTTCGACACCCTGTCGCGCCAGGCGACTCTCCCCTACCCAACCGATCGCGACGACCAACTCGCGTCGGCGCTGCGCCACCTGCTGGAGACGCAACTCGACCCGTCCCGAGCCGTCCGATTGATCGGCGCGGGCGTCAGCAATCTCGAGCCGTGCGCGACGCAGCTCAGCCTGCTGGAGACTCGGTCATCACGCTTGGCCATCCTCGATGAGCAGCTCGACGAACTCCGCGGCCGCTACGGCGATCACGTCATCGCCCGCGGCACGGCTCCGCGCCACCATCAGAAGGACGTCAGGCGCGACGACCTGGATGCGCTTCGGTGAAAGTCAAAAAGCTTACCCACGTCGGCCCCAAGGGCGAGGCCCGGATGGTCGACGTCTCCGCCAAGCCGGTGACCAGCCGCGAAGCACGCGCCCGCGGCGTGGTGCGGATGAGTGCGCCGGCGCTCGAGGCGATCGTGCTCGGCAACCTACCGAAGGGCGAGGTGATCGCCACCGCACGGATCGCGGGCATCCAGGCCGCCAAGCGCGCCAGCGACCTGATCCCGATGTGTCACCCGCTGATCTTGACGCTGATCGACGTGGAGTGCGTCCCCGACCGCCGCCTGCCGGGCATCCGGATCGAGGCGCGCGTGCGGTGCGATGGCAAAACCGGCGCCGAGATGGAGGCGCTGACGGCAGTCGCGGTGGCGGCATTGACCGTGGTCGACATGGCCAAGAGCGCCGACCGCTGGATGACCATCGAGGGGGTCGAGCTGGTCGAGAAGCGTGGGGGAAAGAGCGGCGACCTTCGCCGGCCCGGCTAGCGTGCGCTCTTGATCGCCTTCATCGCCGCGTCGTAAGCCTTCTGCATCGGGCCGAAGGTCTTTGACTCGTAGTCGGCCGGGACGGTCTCCGCCGGACTTGACATCGCCGCCAAGGCCGCGTTCCTGGCATCGGTGTATTTCTTGATGCCGGCCGCGTCCTTTCCCTGGATGGCCTGGACCAGACTCTCGGTGTTGATCAGCACGTCGCTGAAGCTGCTGACCTGCTTGGCGATTTGCGGGGGCAAGCCGGCCGCATGGGAGTATGAGATGGCCAGCTCGATCTTCTGCTGGGCGTCAGGATAGGGGGCACCGGCCGCCACCAGGTCGCGCTTGGCGAGCGCGACACCAATTTTCGTGTAGTCGATGAGCGCTTCGTTGTAGGGCTGAATGACGCGGATCTCGTTGACGGCCGCCGTCAAAGCCTGGTCCCCCTGCCGAAGGCCGCTAAGCGCGGCCGCGACGCGGTGCCGCGCATCAGCGATGCTCGCACTCTTTGAAGGCGTGACCCATTGGAGGACCGCCAGCCGCTGATCGATGGACGTCAGGGCGGCTTCGTCGGATTGGACCAGCGTGAGTCCGTCGTTGAACGACTTGGCCAGCTTGTCGAATTGGGCCTTGGCCGCGTTCGGGTCTGCCGGGCTGGCCCGCAGCGTCAAGGCCTGAGTGAAGGCGGTATCGACCTTGTCCTGGTGCGAGGCGGCTGCCTTCAGCGTCTGGGTGGCGCTGGAGGTCTGGCCCGATGCCACCGCCGGGATGACGGCGACGAACAGGATCAGCAACACAAGCGCAACCACGAGACCGACGCCCAGACGGCTCGCGCCCCTGGCGATCCGCTCCGTGTATTGCAGGAGAGCGGGTGGCAACGCCACCGGCAGCGTGACGGTCCGGCCAAACAGCTCGAGCGTCGTCCCGGCGGCGGCGGTCGGTTGCCCCTGCGGCGCATACGCGCCATAAGCCGGGTCCGGTCCGTAGGCGCCGGGTTGCTGCGGGTATCCGGGTGGGCCGTACGCCGGGTATCCTGGCTGGCCCGGATATCCGGGCGGAGCGCCCGGGTATGGAGGCTGCTGGGGATAGGCCTGGGGAGGGTAATTTGGCGCACCGTACTGGGGCGGCGGCAATGGATTACGGCAATTCGCGCAGGCCTGGGCGCCCGGCTGGTTCCAGGTAGCGCCGCAATAAGGGCACGGGGGCGATTGGTAGGCCTGCATAGCTGCGCCGCGGCGCTACCCATGCAACTCGGCCCGCACCGTGAACCTTTCGGGCGGCCGGTCAGGTCAGGAGCTGGGCCAGGTCCTCCGCGTTGCGGACGGCGTAGTCCGAATAGCAGTTGTTGAAAACGGCGTGCACCTCGTTGGCAGGCTTCGCCATATTGCCAAGGTTGCGGACCCAGGGTTGCAACTCGGCCGGCTGATAGAGGTAACGGAATTTTTCCGCCGTGCTGATCCCTTTCTTCTCCCAGGTCTCGCGATTACGCCCGTGAAAGCGGACCATCCCCCGTGGCGCTGTCACGGCGACCACCGGTGGCACGCTCGAGCCAAAGCCCTGCGGCTCATCGACCACGACATAGGTGAAGCCGTGCTCCTCCAGGAATTTGAGGACGCGCGCACGCCGTTCCTCCTTCATCCACAAGTTTTGGCGAAACTCGATCGCGATCCCGAAGTCCGGGAGCCACTCCCGCAGATCTTCCATGAATCGATAGGAGGCCGGCGATGGCAGAAACCACTTGGGGAACTGAAAGACGACTGCGCCCAACTTGCCGGCATCCTGTAATGGCTGGAGGCCCTCCCGAAAACGGTCCCAGACGCTCTCCTTGTCTTTCGGGGCCAGGTCCTTGAAATAGAGATTGCCCTTGGAGTCGCCCAATTTCTCGCGCAGGTCTTTGGGCAGTCTCGAAGGCGGCGTCGGGTGCTGCGTGAGTAGCGCATGCGCTTTGGCGTTGAACGTAAAGTCCTTGGGCGTGCGTTCCACCCAGAGCTGCGCGGTCTTCTCATTGGGGATCGCGTAGAAGGTGCTGTCGACCTCAACGATGGGAAACCTGGTGGCGTAGTAACGCAAGCGGTTCTCGGCCGTGGTCGCATCCGGCGGATACCAACCGCTTTTGATCAGGGTTGGCTCCGTCCAGGAGGAAATGCCAACCTTGATTCGACCCATCAGCGGGGACGATGGGCGGCGGGGGCGTCGCTGACTTCGCCGCGAAGTGTGCGAAGGCCGTGCGGCAAGGTTTCCATCACGGCCTCGAGGCTATCGACGACGCCGCGAGGGCTGCCGGGAAGCGCCAGCACCAGCGTTTTACCGATCACCCCGGCAAGCGAGCGCGACAGCATCGCGTGTGGCGTCTTGCGCAACCCGGCGGCCCGCATGGCCTCCGCGATGCCCGGCACCGGATAGTCGAGCATGGGTTCCAGCGCCTGCGGCGTGACGTCGCGCGGACCCAGGCCCGTGCCTCCTGTCAACACGATCAAGTCGGGATCGGTCGCCTGCCGCCAGTCACGGATCTGCCTCTGGATTTCCTCGATCTCGTCGCTGACCACCGCGCGGCCGACGATCTCGCAGGGAACGCGCGCGAGCTCTTCGCTGACTTTCTCTCCACTTTCATCGGCGCGTTCGCCACGCGCCCCCTTGGTACTCACGGTCAGCACGCAGGCACGGAAGCTCATACCAGCAGTCTAGAAAGGAGGAGTCCCGCCGCCGCTAGCCTTCGGCGCGATAGGCAGCGTGCGCGGCGATCGTACGGCAGAAGTCGGTGACGGCCCCGCCGACGTCCATCAGGTCGTGATAGCCGAACGGAACGCAGTGATCGAAGGGCGGAAAGCGAACCACGGATGATGCCGGCGCAACGTCCGCGTCGTAGAGCGCCAGCACCGGCCGGCCGCGGCCCAGCAGCCATCCGGCCTCCAAGCCAACCCCGATGCTGCGGCCAGTCATCTCCATGCAGCCGGCGTCCGCCTCCAGCAGCTCGCGGTGCATCATCTCGGCGATCAGCTCGGGGCGGTCGAGGCCGGGCCGGTAATCGGGATCTGCCACCCGCTCGGCGAGGATGCCGGCACCGAACTCGCGCAGTGCCCGGTGCGCCAGCTGGATCGCTTCGAGGCTGCGGGGGCCCAGCTCGCCGCTGACGGCTCGGCCGAGGTAGACCTTCATCGCTTCGCCACCCTGGGGACGGTCTTTCGCCGCGGCCACAGTCCGACCATCAGCATGACCATCCCGAGCACGGGGTCGAATGGCAGGACGATGCCCCCGAGAAGCGCACTGAGCCAGCGCGGCCGAAAGCGCCGCATGGCGCGATTATCGGGCATCGCCGGGCGGCGTGCCTGTCTCCTTCGACGCCAGGGCATCGGCCGGCTCGTCTTCGATGTCGAGGGGGTTGTCGTCGTCGGGATGGACATCGCCCACGCCTGGTTCACCCTTCTTGCGCCTTGCCGGCCGTTCCGCCGCGAGGGAGCGGACGTCGAGGCCCTGCCGAAGCAGGTGAATGCTCTCCAGGAGCGAGAGGCGCTCCACCAGCCAGCCGACGCGGTAGTGGACCGCGAACCACGTTTCGTTCGGCCCGGGATGGCGGTGGCGGCGCCGCCAGCGCCCGACCGCCTCCTTGAAGGTTGGCGCGAAGCCGCCTTCGCCTCCGCCGCGTCGATCGGGTCCCGCATTGGCCGGCACGGACGGATTCTAATTCCCGGTCGACGCCAACCCTCCGATCATGGAGCAACAGGGACCACGATAATGCCGGAGTGCGCCTCAGCGAGATCATGGCCATGGCCAATCGCCTCGCCGGCTGTGATCAGACTCCGCTGCCCGATTCGCAGGTCTACCTCGACGGCGAGGTCCGGCGGGTCTTCGTCGGCATCGACGTCGATGTGGGTGAACTCCTTTTGGCCCGCTCGCTTGGCGCCGACGGGGTCATCGCCCACCACCCGATCGGGTCAAACGCTCGGCTCGGCCTGGCGGCGGTCATCGAGCGGCATGAAGCACAGATGCGCGCAGAAGGCATCCCGGCCGAGGTCGCCCGCGAGAAGATGCTCGACCGCCGCCGACCGGTCGCCCATTCCCTGCACACCAGCAACTACGACCGCGTGGTGGATGCGGCGCGCCAGCTCAACATGCCGATGATGAACATCCACCTGGCCGCCGACCTCATCGGGCGTCAGTACTTCATCGACTTCGTCGGCCGGGTCGTCAACCGGGGCACGACCACGGTCGGGGGACTGATCGGTGAGCTCAAGACCATCCCGGAAATGGAGGCCTCGCTGGTACAGCCGGAGCTCTGGCTGGGGGAGGCACAAAACCCGGTCGGACGCTGGGTCGTCCAGATGGCGGCCGGCACAAATGGTGGCGCACCCGTCTTTCGCACGTATTATGAGCACGGCATCGATACCATCCTGGCAATGCACATCGACGAGCGGGACCTGCGGGAGCTGGAGCAGCTGCAGCGCCCCCAGGCGAACCTCGTGATCACCGGGCACATGCCCAGTGACGCGATCGGGATGAATCGGGTCATGGATGCGCTGGAAAGCCAGGGCCTCGAAGTTATCGCGGGGTCCGGAGTTATACGACCGTAGACCACAAAGAGGAGGACCGCTTGGACGCATCAGCACCTCACGCATACGGCAACGAGGCGGAGCGCCGCTACCACCTTCGGCGGCTCGACGACCTGCTGGAAGCGCTGGAGCGGCTGAACCTCGCCGAGGCCAAGACGCTACCCGAGCCCGTGAAAGCCCGAATCGAGAAGGAAGGCATCAGCGTCGAGGAGGGGACGAGCTTCAGCCGCCTGATCGAGCTGGTGTGGGCGCAGCAGGAGAAGTACCTCATCGACCTCAAGGCGGACCGGCGCAAGGGATCCCGTCGCGTCGGCGACGGCGTCATCGCCTCGCATCGCGTCCTCGACGCCTTTATCCTGGGCCGGCTCAACATCGCCGGAAAGCGCCGCCGACGGATGACGGGCTAGAGGACCCCGTCGCTCCCGCGGGTCATGATGCGAGTGGGGATTGGTGGCCGGGGGCTGAGCGCGGCCATGCGGAGATAGCCTCCTCGAGGGGATGACGCTGAAGCCACTTCCGAGCGGCGGCCCAAGTAAAACCGCGCTCCTCTAGAAGCTCCATTGCTGCAGACTGCTTCTCCGCGCGGCCATCACGTTGGTGAAGGTACGCGCGAATCTGATCGCGAACACGATCGTTGACCTCATATCGGCCCGCCATCCTTCGGGAGAATCGTTTCAGGAGCTTGTAGTAGAAGCGCTCGGTGACCCCGAGGGACTCCCACGCGCGCAGTCCAACCGCATCGACTTTCCGGTGCTCCAGGATCGCGATCGTCGCCTTGCGGTTAACGTATCGCCGCGTCGATTCGGCACCACGCGCTGGATCGAAGCCAGGATGCAGTAGCCCTTCGAGGAGCAACGATGCCGCCGCAACAGCATTGGGCAAATTAGTCGCTCGCTCGAGCCGCTCGACCGCCCTCGGATAGGCCGCAGCGACGGCCTCCGCGAGCCCTACCTCCTCTCGTGTGATGTATTGGTGCCAGTAGGCAACCAGAAGCAATTGGCAGCTCATCTCCTCCGGACTAGAAGCTTTGTCGATGGCGACGATGGGGATTCCATGGCGGTGGATGGCCCAGGCAACCTTAGGCCAGGGCCGGTCAACCGACCGAACAATTCCTGGCCAAATCCTGACGGCGATCGCCCAGTCGACCGGATGCTTGGTCATTCGAGCGGCAATAAGGATTGGCTCGACACCAACCAGAGCCTGCATTCCACCCTCCCCACCGATGAGTGGTTCTACCAGACGTTGCTCGTCGCTACTACTCGTGTGACCCATAGCAACCGGCGTGTGATCTGGAACCACCAGCCGCCATAGGTTGTCGCCGCGATTGGAACATTGATGCGAGCTGTCGGCTCAGCGACACGGTTAAGGAACTCTACCCGCCGCGCATGATCGAACGAGGCGGCAAGCCAGCGCAGGAGGTACTCGCGCGAGAGCCACCCCGATTTGCTGGCGGCCGCGACGAGATGCCCCGCGACCCGAAGAGCCTCTCCGATCGCCACCGCTCGCTGCGCCAACTCATCCGGCTTCCGAAGCTGGAGAACGGTGGCCATGTGAGTGTTGACAACGTCGGGCACGGGCCACGCTTCTCCATCGCTGGAGTAGCCGCCAACCTGGAGACCCGGCACCTCGGCGAAGGGAAGCCCACCAGAGTCGATTGTTAAGGTTCGGCGCTCTACCGAGCCAAAGGTTTGGCCCGATAGCAATTCGATTTCGGTTCCGGCCTCCTTGAGGACCGCTTTCAACTTGGCCCGATCTATCTCGGGTCCCAGGCGCACTGCGGCCTTCTCAAGGAGTTCCTCAGACCAATGTCCCATTTGGGCAGTATACGGGGCATGAGAGACGTGCCCGCCGGATGGGAGCGACGAAACTCGGGCCTCCTCGTCCCGACCCGTGACAAGCAGCCGAGGCGCCTGAGATCCCTTTGCGGGTCGATCTTCGTGCTTCTCTTAGTGGTTGGCCAGATTGCTGGATTGGTCTCGACGGTATCCCGTGCGGCGCTCGACATCGACAAAGTCGCCCACGTGCTGATATCTGACGCTTGGAGTTGGGTGGCGCACCGCGATGCCGGACCGCAACGTCGATGAAGGCCTAAATTCAGGCGTGATCGACCTCAAGGCGGACCGGCGCAAGGGATCCCGTCGCGTCGGCGACGGCGTCATCGCCTCGCATCGCGTCCTCGACGCCTTTATCCTGGGCCGGCTCAACATCGCCGGAAAGCGCCGACGACGGATGACAGGTTAGGCGGCTTTGTAGCGGCCTAGCTCTTGCTCGAGCTGTTGGATGCGGAATAGTAGCTGGTTGATGTAGCGCTCGCGGCCCATCAACCGCGTGTTCATCGACGCCGTGGCCTGGAGCTGCTCCTTGACGCGGTCCCAGCGCCGCACGTTCTGGATCGCCACCGCCGCCTGTTCGGCGAAGGCCTTCAGCTGCTCGAGGTCACCGGCGGCGATGGGATTGAGATTGTCGCGGTAGACATTGAGGACGCCACTGATCTGGTCCGAGACCTCGACCTCGGAGCGGTTCAGCAGCATGCCGTCGTCCATGGCTTCTTGCGCGGTCGACTCGCCGCAGAGCACCGAGATGATGGTCATGAGTCCGGCTTTCTCGACCGTCTCCAGCAGGGTTTTGGGGAGCATCTCCCGGATGGCTGACACCCAGGGCTTGCCCGTCCGCATCACGTCCCCCGCGGCCGGCGCCCCCCAGGCGATCGGTTGCTGGACGACCTCCGCGGCGACTCCATGAGAGCCGATCACTTCCAGCTCCAACGTCTTGTTATTGCGCAGCGCCAGCAGCGCCGCCTTTCCCCCGACGAGTTCCCTGGCGCTGGAGAGCACGAACTCGATCACCTGCTTGCTGTCGTTCGCCGTTGATAGCTCGCGAGCCTTGCGGACGAGCGTTGTCAGGTGGTCCTCCCGCTGCTTGAGGAGGTCGACCAGCCGCGCGTTGATCAACGCGTGGGCGGCGTCGGTCGCGACGCGCGCGATGTTGCGCAGGTCGTGGTCGGTGAACGGGTCGCTCGCCGCGCGCGCCAGCGTCAGCACGCCGAGACCCTCCTTGCCGGCCAGCAGGGGGACCGCGACAAACGATCGGGGTTGGTGCTTCGGGTCGGATGCCTTGAAGCGCGAGTCCGTCCGGCTATCGCGCACCAGCACCGGCTCGCGGTGCGACAGCGCCCAGCCGGCAATGCCTTCGCCGACTTTGAAGCGCGACATCTCGCTGATCGCGATCGGGCTGTTGCGAGCCGCCTCGACCTTCAGTTCTTCCTGCAGCTCATCGACCAGCGCCAGCGTCCCGCGCTCGAAGCGGACCAGCTCTGAGGCGGCGTCCAGTACCCCGTCCAGGGCGGCGCGCCACTCGACCGATGACGACAGCCGCTGCGCCGCCTTGATGGTGGCTTGCGAGGTCTTCACGGCTTGCTCCGCCTCGGCCAGCTGAGCGCGAGCCACGTCCCAGCGGGCGGACAATGCATCGAACTCCAGTTGCAGATGATGGTGCGCGGCTTGTGCCTCGAGGGCGCGCTCGAGGTCGGCGTGCAGCCGGCCGTTGGCACGCTTCAGCTCGTCGGTTGCGGCTTGCAGGCCGTTGATCCGTGCAACCGCGCCCTCTTCTTCTACCTTGAGCGCGGAGACCTCCGCGTCGCGGGACGCGATGGTCGCGTGCGCCGTGGCGAGCTCAGCGGCGATGCGGTCACGGTCGGCGGTGGCCGACGCCCCGCTGCGAGTGACATCGGCGAACCGGGTGGTGAGATCTTGTCGCTCTCGATCCAGCGCCTCGTAGGCGGTCTGCAGGGTGGCATACGAGGTGACGATGTGCTCCAACTCTTTGACCCGAGCGGCATGCTGGTCGGCAACGTTGCGCTGCTCGGCAACCTGGCTCTCCAGCACCGCGGCACGGCTCCGGCGCCGGCTGATCTCGTTTTCGGTCTGCTCGAGTAACTTCTGATTCCGGGCGAGCACCCGTCCCTGTTGCCGGTGAGCCTTGAGGAGCTCGGCGAGGTCCTGGCGCAAGCGAGCCTGGGTGGCGGTGGCCTCTTCGAACTGCAGCTGCAAGGGTCGGCCGTCGGGGGGAGCGTCGCCCGCCCGTCGCGCCTGGGTGGATGAGGGAATCACCTTCGGCTGCGGGGCGATGGCCGGTGGTGTTTTCGGGGCTACGGGAGGCAACGCCGGCTTATCCCCGGGGTTTCGCCGCCGAGTGAATGGCCAGCTCGGCATCGGCTAGTCCGCCGTGGCGCCCTGCGCCGCATCGCCGCCGGCACGGCCGGTCTGTCCCTCGATCACCTGGAGGCCGCTCTGACCGAAGACGTCGGTGGCAAAGTCTTCGCCATTGGCTTTCAACCTGGGGAGCAGCTTGGGCACGACGCCCGTCCAACGGAACGCCCCCAGGACATTGCCCTCCTCGTCGATGCCGGTCTGGTCGAAGAGACAGATGTCCTGCAGCTGGATCTGATTGCCATTGATACCGGTGATCTCGGAGATATGCGTCACGACGCGTCGCCCGTCGCGCAGCCGGGCCTGCTGCACCAGCAGGGTGATCCCGCCGACGATCTGTTCACGGATGGCCTGGAACGGCAGGTCGGAGCCACCCATGATGACCATGGTCTCGATCCGGTTGATCGCATCCTTTGGACTGTTGGCGTGCACCGTGGTCATGCTTCCATCGTGGCCTGTGTTCATCGCCTGGAGCATGTCGAGGGTCTCGGCGGCGCGGCATTCGCCAACCACGATGCGGTCGGGCCGCATCCGCAGGGCGTTGACGACGAGGTCCCGGATGGCGATCGCGCCGCGCCCTTCGACGTTGGCGCTCCGCGCTTCCAGCGTGACCAGGTTGCGCTGGCGGAGTTGCAGCTCAGCGGTGTCCTCCACCGTCACCACCCGCTCCGTGTCCGGGATGAAGTTCGAGAGGACGTTGAGGGTCGTCGTCTTGCCCGACCCGGTGCCGCCGCTGACCACCATGCTGATCCGCGACCGAACACAGGCGCGGATGAAGTTCGCCATGTCGTGGTTCAGCGTTCCGAAGTTGACGAGGTCCTGCACCTTGTACGGCACACGCGAAAACTTCCGGATGGTGATGCTCGAGCCTTGAACGGCCAGCGGGGGAATCACGATATTCACGCGGGAGCCGTCGGGAAGGCGGGCGTCGACCATGGGCGAGGACTCGTCGACCCGCCGGCCAATCCGGGCGACGATCCGATCGATGACCTTGCGCAGCTCGCGTTCGTTCTCAAAGACCAGCTCGGACTGGCCGATCCGACCGCGGCGCTCGGTGAAGATCGTCTTTGGCCCGTTGACCATGATTTCGCTGACTTCCGGGTCCTCGAGCAGGGACTCGAGCGGACCCAGCCCGAGGACGTCATGCAGGATCAGCTCGGCGAGCTCGGCACGGTCGTGCTTCGTCAGCTTGAGCTTGGCCTCATCGCAGTACTCGTCCGTGAGCTCGGCGATGCGGCGCTGGATCACGTCGCTGCTGACGGTGTCTGAGTTTTGACCGAGGGCCGCGATCAGGCGTTCATGAATGGTCCTCTTGATGGCGTCAACGTTCGGGATGCGCGCCGCGATGTTCTGCGGCTTGACGACCAGGCTGGACAGATCCGGCAGTGGCGCGGAGTCGCCCTTGTCCGGCTTCTCCGGAAGCTTGCCTTTGTTGAGTTTGTCAACGAGCAGCATGGGGTCCTCCTGATTTCATCAGCAACGCGGGGCCGTACCGGGGAGCGTAGCCTGCGCCGGCCCCCCCTCTTATCCGCCGGTCAGCCCCTCTTTGGGCCGAACGGCCGATACCCGGCGCAAGCCTCTCCGTTAGCAAAACGTGCGTTCCGCTCGATTCCGTCGCAGGCCCCCACCCTGAAGGTCTCAAACGCTCGCCTGGCACTAAAGCGCCGCTCGCGTGGGCCGACGGGCCCGGCCGTTAGCTGGCCTTGCGTTCCGGAAACTCGTCGAGCAGGCCATGCTGGGTCGCCCACACGGCGGCCTGCGCCCGCGAGCTGAGATTCAGCTTGCTGAGGATGTTGGAGATGTGGTGCTTGACCGTCTTGTCCGACAGAAAGAGGTCGGCCGCGATCTGTTTGTTGGTCTTGCCGTGGGCGGCCAGCCGCAGCACCCGCTTTTCCTGGTCAGAAAGCGCCGCACGGGCGACCTCGTCGGTGCTGGCGGCCATTTTTCGGATCCGTTCGAGCACCTTGCGCGTCACCTCCGGATCGAGCAGTGAGCGGCCCTCGGAAACGGCGATCACGGCATCGATCAGACCAGCCTTGTTGATCTCTTTCAAAAGGTAACCCGACGCCCCGGCCATGATGGACTCGTAGACCGCATCCTCGTCGGCATACGAGGTCAGCATGATCACCTTGCTCCCCAAATTGCGTCCCAGGATCTCGCGGCAGGCATCGATCCCACTGCCGCCCGGCATCCGGACATCGAGCAGGACGACATCGGGACGCAGCAGCGCGGCCTGGTAGACGGCATCCTGCGGGGAGGCTGCCTCCCCGACGACCCGGATTCGCGGGTCGGATTCGAGGATCGACCGCAGCCCAAGCCGGATCATCTCGTGGTCGTCCGCGATCAGCAGGCGAACCGTTCCGGTGTTCATCGGCTGTAGGGAAACACCGCCTCCAGCCGGGTCCCCGCGTCTGGCGCACTCTCCAGCGCCAACGTGCCGCCGAGCTCGCGCACGCGCTCCTCGATGTTCGCCAGGCCGTGGCCCTGCTGGATCGCCCGCGCCGGCCTCGCATCGACGTCGAACCCATGGCCATCGTCCTCGATCACCAGCCGGGCCCCACTGGTGCCGAAATCGAGCAAGACCGTCGCGCGCGTGGCCTCCGCGTGCTTGTAGATGTTGGCCAGGGTTTCCTGGATGATGCGGAAGAGCGCGATCGAGATCGCGGGCGACAGCGCATCCTCGGCGGGCGCGCCCACCTCCGCCTCAACTGGGATTCCGGTCGCCTCCTGGAACTGGCGGCAGAGATCGAGCACCCACTGGCCGATCTCTTTCTCCTTCATGATGATCGGCCGTAACTGGTAGATGAAGGTCCGCATTTCCGAGAGAACGTGGTTGGTCTGCTGGATGGAGCTGGTCAGCACCGGTGCGACGGCGCCGGGTTGCTCGACAACCAGGTCGCGCGCATGCTCGAGCTGCAGCCCCAACGCGTAGACGTACTGGACGAGGCCGTCGTGCATATCACGGGCGATGCGGTTACGTTCGGCGACCACCACCATCTCGTTTTGCTGGTCCTGAACGCGCGCTTGCAGCCGGAGCCGCTCCATACCGAGCGCGACCTGGCGACCGATCTCGTCCAGCAACTCCACCTCGGCGGGGGTCAGACGGTCGGGATCGGCGAAGCCGACGACCAGGGTGGCAATCATGCGGCCCTGCCAGCGCACCGGAACCGCTGCCAGCGCCTGCGCCTCGCTGTGCGACCAGAAGGCGTCATCGAAGAGTGGTGGTCGGGCCGTCCGCTGCACCAGGAGCGGCCGGGCCGCCTCCTGAAGGGCAGCCATCAGCGGCAGCGCCGTCATCGGCTGACTGCGAAGTAACTCCAGGCCGAAGGCCGGCGGATCCGCGGCATCGAATGCCGCCTCGATGATCTCGCCCTCCTCGTCTGGCAGGATGATGGCGGCGGCAGTGGCGCGCATGGCTAAGGCCACCTGTTTAACGGCCCGCTGGAGCAATTCCG
>WNGD01012899.1_pt1 | contig 16712 bp, 18 predicted proteins | sample 5400671 | NCBI WGS metagenome assembly WNGD01 (sample SAMN13153369, study PRJNA577476) | soil metagenome | isolation source: 40 cm soil or saprolite under grassland replicate 2 | place: USA:California | collected 2016-06-15 | reverse complement strand
CGGGTCTCACCGTAAATCCACATCCCGTCGCGCAAAGCGAAGCGGCGCACAATTTCAGGAGTGACAAAAATGTCCTGCGGCGTCTGCACAAAGTTGCGCTTCGGATCGCGCAGGAACCCGAAGCCTTTGCCCGAGATTTCGATGATGCCTTCGCCGAATTCCGGCTCAGCTTGAACTTGTTCGCCACTTTCCACAACGGTCTCCGCGGCCTCGCGTGGTTGTCGATCAAGGGTCTCGACATCAGTAACCGCGCCGGCAGGATCGGTATTGGTTGACGAAGAATTCGGCGATTCGCCGGAATCATCGCGCCTGAACCGGTCGCCCCGATCCCGATAACGTTTTCGCGGAAAACGGCGGCGCGGGCGATGATGGCGTTGTTCCGGCAGGGCGGACTCAGTCGGCACGGGTTGGTTTTCGTTTTCTTCGTTCATAAGCTAAAATTCTTGGCTGCGGCGGGGCGGCGCCTTAACACGTTTCCTGTAAGCAATACTTTTTCAGGCCGGCAACCTGGCCAGCAATTCGTCGGGAATTTCTAGATTTGAATAGACGTTTTGCACGTCGTCGTCGTCCTCAAGCGCATCACATAAGCGGAGCACCTGACGCGCCGCGGCCTCGTCGGGCACCGGAACAGTCGTATCGGGAATGAATGTAAGCTTTTGCCCATCGGTCGTTACGCCCTCGTTTCTGAGCGCCTCAGCTACCGCGTATAGCTGATCGTGGGAAGTGATAATAACATACTGATCCTCCTCGGTTGTCAACTCTTCCGCGCCGGCTTCCAGGGCGATTTCGAGCAGCCGATCCTCGTCAATGCTCGACCGCGGAACGGTGATTTGGCCTTTCCGGTGGAACATGTACGAAACGCTCCCGCTCGAGGCGAGGTTGCCATTGTTCTGGGTGAAAATTTTGCGAATCTCCGCCCCGGTGCGGTTTCTGTTATCGGTCGCAGTTTCAACAATAATCGCCACGCCGCCGGGCGCGTAACCCTCATAAACGATCTCGTCGATTTGTTGACCGTCTCTCCCCTCGCCCGTGCCGCGTTTGATCGCGCGCTCAATGTTATCGTTCGGCATGCTTTGCGCCCGTGCAGCCTGGATCGCGCTGCGCAGACGCGGGTTGCCATTCGGATCGCCACCGCCGGCCTTTGCCGCGATGGTGATTTCCTTCGATAATTTGCTGAAGATCTTGCCGCGTTTCGCGTCGATCGCGCCCTTAAACCGCTTGACCTTCGACCACTTACTATGTCCCGCCATACGTGCGGATTTTATGCAATTGCTGATTGAACTGTGCGAATTTCCGAACAACACCTCGCCAAGAGAATGGCTAGCGAGAAGGGGAAACTAACGCGCAATATTCAATCGCAATAAGAGCCGTTTGTCAACATCTTGCGAAGCGTTTGTTGGTAAGCGAAATAATCTTCAAATGAAACTTCTTGTTGCCGGCCTCCTCGGTGGAATCGTCATGTTTATCTGGACGTCGATTGCCCATATGGCGCTGCCTCTGGGCGAAGCTGGCATTGGCGAAATTCCAAACGAGTCTGCCGTCCTAAGCTCGATGCAAAGCACCATCGGCGAGCACAGCGGCCTTTATGTTTTTCCCGGCCCTGGCGTTGGCAAAAACGCAACTCGACAGGAAAAGAACGACGCGATGAAACACATGGTGGAAAAAATGGCGGCCAACCCTTCCGGAATTCTCATGTATCACGCGCCCGGCCGGCCGTTCACGTTTGGCAAATGGCTCGGCATCGAATTTGGCACCGAACTGTTCGAAGCCATCCTGGTCGTGTTCCTTTTGGCCCAAACGCGCATCACCACCTTTGCCGGCCGGGTCGGTTTTGTGCTCGTTGCCGGAATTCTGGCTGCCATCACGACGAACGTTTCCTACTGGAACTGGTACGGGTTTCCGTCTGCTTACACAGCTGGCTACATGTTCATTCAGATCGTCGGTTTCTTTCTTGTGGGCATTGTTACTGCGCTGGTCTTGCCAATGCGCGCTCCGACTGACGCGATTCGTTAAGGTTTCGCACGAAGTTCCCGCACCGTCAGTCCCGGCCGTCCATTCACGTTTCCGTACGTTGCCTCAGCTTTCCCATCGCCGCGTTTGAAGCGCCGTTCCTTCGCCGTATTGTCCGGTGTCCACGTACCACCGGCGGCGTTTGCCTTCAGGAATCTCGTGATCTCTTTCTCGGAAAGATCGGTTCCCTTCACGTTGAAATACGTTTCCGAAACGCTCCGGCCATTAGCAAAGATCACCTCGTAAAGGTAGCGATCTTTATGGTAAAGAACGCTGACCGTTCCGTCGTCACGCAAACGTCGCTGCACCAGGTTGCCGTATGAGTCATCAACTTTGTCGCTGCCGTCGCCCAAATTAGCCCAGCCGCAGATCAAGGTTGCGAGAATCGCCAGAACGATGAGGCTAAATTGCTTCACATTGTTTCAGTCGGACATTCACAGAAATCTGCAACCGCGTTCACGCAATCCTCAGCCAAAAACGCCGCATCGTGCTAGTATTTCCGGCTACAACATGAGCCGCAACATCGACACGCGAGAATTTTCCATCAGCGATTACGACGGGGCGCTTCAGGTGTGGCAGCGCGTCGAAGGTCTTGAGATCGCCGAGGGGGACGACAGGGAAGGCATCGCTCGATTTCTCGCGCGGAACCCAGGGTTGAGCAGAGTGGCGATCGATGGATCGGCAATTCTTGGAGTCGCGTTATGCGGGCACGACGGACGTCGTGGACACATTTATCATTTGGCCGTTGATCCCGCATATCAGCGGCGCGGACTCGGTAAGCGTCTGCTGGATGAATGCCTCGATGGCTTACGCAGGGCTGGGGTGCAACGCGCTATTATCCTGGTGGCTGATGACAACCAGCGCGGCGCCGAATTCTGGAAACGTTGCGGCTGGGAGACGATCCCCGGCGCGATCGCGATGGGAATTGATGTTTAGGAGCTGATCATAATCGAAATTTATGAAAGTAGGCGGCAGATATTTTCGAACGATTTGGGTTAAGCCAGACGATGAAGGCGTCGTGCAGCTGATCGATCAACGATTTTTGCCGTATCGTTTCATGATCGAAGAGGTCCGCACCGTTGCACAAATGGCGACGGCCATTCGGGAAATGCATGTTCGTGGGGCGGGATTGATCGGCGCGAGCGCGGGGTATGGGATGTATCTGGCGGCAATTGAGGCAGCGGCGCGCGCTGCGTTCGATGAGCACATGGCCCGCGCAGCGGAGCAACTCAGGGCGACACGGCCGACCGCAGTGAATCTTTCCTGGGCCATCGAGCGCCAGCTAAGGAGTATCGCCGATGGAAAAACCGCAGAAGAAAAGGTCGCTCTTGCTCTGCGCACAGCCAATTCGATGGCTGAAGAAGATGTGGACCACTGCCGGATGATCGGGCAACACGGACTAGCCCTCATTCAGCAAATTGCGAGGAAGAAAACAGGCAAGCCGGTCAATGTGCTAACGCACTGCAACGCCGGATGGCTCGCCTTTGTTGATTACGGCTCAGCCACCGGTCCGATTTATGCCGCGCACGATTGCGGGTTGCCGCTCCACGTATGGGTGGCCGAAACCAGACCCAGGAATCAAGGTTCAAAGCTTACAGCCTGGGAACTGGGTCAGCACGGCGTGCCGCATCGAGTGATCGCGGACAGCGCGGCAGGCCATTTGATGCAACATGGCGAAGTCGATCTGGTGATTGTCGGAACGGATCGCACCACGTACACGGGAGATGTCGCGAACAAGATCGGCACATATTTGAAGGCGCTGGCGGCCAAGGCCAACAACGTACCGTTCTACGTCGCGCTGCCTTCGGCTTCGATTGATTGGGATATGCGGGACGGTTTGAAAGAGATCCCAATCGAGGAGCGCGGCGCGGAGGAAATAAAACACGCTGATGGATGGTTTGAAGGGCAACAGGTCGAAGTGCGTATTGCGCCAGAGGGAAGTCCCACCGCAAATTACGGGTTTGACGTTACGCCGAGGCACTTGGTGAGCGGACTGATTACCGAGCGCGGCGTGTGCGAAGCGAACGAAAAAAGCATTTTCTCCCTTTTTCCCGAGCACGCGACGTGAGCAAATACGTAAAGTTCACGCACGAGCGCGCGCGTGCCGAGGTCACTCCGTTCGACAGGTTTGCCGAATTGAACGCATGCAGGCGGAAACTTCTTCAGTTGCGACTAATCGGTGTGGACTCAAATGGTACCAGCTTCGGTAACCTGAGCGTAAGAGACGGCGCGACCAGGAATTTTTATATCACTGGTTCGGCGACCGGCGGGGTGCCCGATCTGACACGTGCGGATTGGACCAAAGTCGTGGCTTACGATTTCGAAAGGAACTGGGTGAGATACGAAGGGAGCACGGTTCCTTCATCGGAATCGTTGACGCATGCGGCGATTTACAAATCCAATGCAATGGCCGGTGCGGTGATTCATTGTCACGACTCAACCTTGTGGACGGCCATTCTAAATCAAGCGCCGACGAGCTCGAAGGCCGTTGGCTATGGCACGCCAGAAGTGGCGTACGAAATTATGCGTCTGTTCAAGGTGAGCGATCTGCAAAGCAGAAAGATTTTGGTAATGGCCGGTCACGAAGGAGGTATCGTTACGTTCGGCGGAGATCTCGAAGAGGCATTCGCCGTTCTGATTCATGAGCGAAAGGAATCATCTCCTTGCGTTGACGGCGCTTTCCACAAACGTACTCCTGCATGATGACGAATGGATTTCCTGAGCCAAGCCAAGGACGGGGCGTCACCCGGCGAACGTTTCTTGGGATGAGTCTGGCAAGTGCAGCCGCGCTTTTGGCAGGGAAATCCGATGTGATCTTTGGAGCTCAGTCATCAACTACACCAACAATTGCTATGAACACGACTTTTAAATTGGGCGGCGACCTGGCGGTCAATCGGCTGGGCTTTGGCGCCATGCGTATCACCGGGGAAGGTATTTGGGGTTGGCCACCGGATCGAGAGAACGCGCTCAAAGTTCTCAGACGCGCAACCGGGCTGGGTGTCGATTTGATCGACACAGCCGATGCGTATGGGCCGGACACGAGCGAATTGCTCATAGCCGAAGCGCTCCATCCTTATCCGAAGGGACTCGTCATCGCGACAAAAGGCGGTCTCACACGGCCGGGACCCGGCGAGTGGGTACCAAATTGCCGACCCGAACATCTCAAACAAGCTGTCGAAGGAAGTTTGAAGCGGCTCCGCTTGGAACGAATCGATTTGTATCAATTGCATACTGTGGATCCCAAAGTCCCCATCGAGGAGTCGCTCGGTGCGCTCAAGCAAATGCAAGATGCCGGGAAGATCAGGCACATCGGATTATCCAACGTTGATCCGGAAGAAATTGCGCGGGCGCGCAAGATTGTTCCGATCGTCAGCGTGCAGAACCGGTACAACATCGAGGACCGCAAATCGGAAAACGTTCTGGTTTATTGCGAGAAGGAGAATCTTGGCTTTCTGCCATGGTTTCCCATCGGGGGAGGCAGCGGTTTGAAACCTGAGAACCCAGTGAATCTCGCGGCAAAGGCCCACGGCGTGAGTGTTTACCAAGTTGCGCTGGCCTGGCTTCTGGCTCGATCGCCCGTCATGCTGCCCATCCCCGGGACGTCGTCTCTCGCGCATTTGGAAGACAATGTTGCTGCCGCCAAGCTCAAGCTGACTCCGGAAGAATGGAAAGCGATCGACGCCATTGCTGGGTAGGTCGGGACCGCAGTTAGATATCGCATCCTGCTGGGGCATCACTCGACGGTCAGCGGTCCGTCAAAGATCGTGAGGCTGATCACTTCCGTACGTGCGATGTGCGGACCATGCCGCGTGCCTTTGGGCGCAAAGAACAGCGCGCCCGTGGTGTAAGTGGTACCGGATTCCTCCCATTCACCTGAGAGCACGTATGCCCATTCGTTCGCCGCCGGATGGGTGTGCGCTGGGATGGTGTAACCGGCCTTGAATTTGCGGAGGACGACGAGCCCGCCCGTGCTCTCCTGCTGATGCAGAATCATCAACTCAACGCCTTCGTATGGCCCCGGCTGCCAGGCTTTGTTTTTGCTTAACGCAACATACGGAAACATGACTTCGTCGAAGCGGATCGCGCTCAGATTGCAAACGCAGCCGAGCAATTCACTGCAACACCCGACGCAGCGGAGCTAGCGCGACTCGGATCTTAACAAACGGCTATTTCATCTTCGACAGGATTTGTTCGATTTCCTGCCGGCGGAAGGCGCGCAAGGTCTGACCCCGGACGTTGCCGAGCGCGCCGACTTTAAGTATGAACGCGCTCATCGTTTCGTCATCCGGCGCCTCGAACAGGACGACAACGTCGTAAGCGCCCATCGTCCAGAATTCCTCCACGATCTTCATACCCATTTTCTCCGCCTCAGCTATCGCAGCTTCGCCGCGCTTAACTGTGTCTTTAACGTTGCGAATACCCTGGTCTGTAAACTGAATCAGCCCGATATAAGTAGCCATAAGTAGCGTTACTCCTTTCCTGTAGTTGGATCTAACAGACTAGTTTAAATCTGCGTCTGAGCAAAACCACAAAGCTTGGAATCCGCTTTGAAAAATATTCTTCCCCACTTCGCCGTCGAATGTTGAAGTGATAATCCATGGAACCGGGGGAAGCGCTCAGCACTGCGTCCCAAATTGCTGTCGCTCTTGCCGGTTTTGCCGGCGTAGTGGTCGTTTTTCGCCGCGAGGCGATCCACGACTGGTCGGCACTCGATAAATTCCGGCTACGGCTTTTGCTAGCCAATTCAGTATTACCGCTTGGTCTTTGCATGATCGCGCTGTTGTTGCTGACCGTCGAGCCTGCGCTGACGAGCGTGTGGAGATGGTGCAGTGGTGTCGCCTTCGTAGTTTTTTTGGCATTCGGGATCACGGTAAACATCAGCTCTCGCCGTCTTCATCTACGGCAGTTACAAGACGCATCCGCCAACTTCATTTTTCATTTGTTCGCCACTCTTGGGTGGGGAGCGATCCTGTTGCAATTATGTAACGTCGCCTTGCTGGACGCGTTCTGGCCATTCTTCACCGGGATCGTTGTTCAGCTTATCGGCGCGATGTTTCAGTTCGCGCGCATGATTCTACAGCCGCCTGAATAGAGCGGCGGACATCGCAGCGCGATGTCCCTACAACACTGGTTCAGTGTCGTGAAGCCGGCCGTAATCGACCGTCAGTCTGCCGCCGCCATGCTCGGTATAGATTTCGACAAAGCGATGGCCGAATTGAATATCGCGCCAGGTGTAATCCTTTTGCGTTTGGACCGACGCGGCGATCACCGGATCGATTCCAACGACCGATACTAAAAACAGCGCACGCCTGGCTTGGAGAGATTCAACAGTCGCGCCGAAAAGCGGACTCTTCTCGTCGATGGTGTGCCGCAAAGTCAGCGCCGCGGGAAAGACCGTCACAAACTGAAGTTTGAGGACATAAAAGTAGCGAAAATCTCCGCCTTCGAGCAACGGTTCATCGCGTGAAAACATGATCCGGAACTCGGCCTCCACCATGCTGTGCTGATTTTCGTTGCCGATTCGCACCATCAGCGTCGGCTTCCCATTCAACGGCGCGATGACGATGGAATTGCTGAACACGACGCGCGCAATCGGGCGCGAGAAGCGCACGAAGATGAGGCCGGTCATCACCGCGAGCAAAAATATCCCAGTCATGATTTCAATCGTGGTGACGACGTGAGCGTAAAGCGTTTGCGGATACATGTGGCCGTAGCCGACTGTTGCCAGCGTTTGCACGCTGAAAAAAAAGCAATCAAAAAACCAATGCCCGCCAGTGCTGCCGGCGATACTGTTTTGCTGGAGACTGTAAAGCGCGGCGAAAAGAAGGTTTAGCCCGACGTAAAGACTGGCGACAAACGCCGCGAACCGCGGCCACCTCAAGCCCAGCAGCCAACGATAGACATCGCGCCACCGCCAAGCGTCTGTCCCGACTTTGACGAATTCGACCTGACCGGCGCGTATGGAAACGCGATTGTGCCTTCTCCTCATGTTCTTCTAATCCGTGGCCACCACCAAGGGTTCAACAAATCCAACGATCGCGTTGAGAATTGTTTGATCGACAGCTTCCTGTGTTTGGCCGCTCGCCTGTAGCTGATGCTTTGGCACCCGCAGGGAGTGGTCGCCTTCTTCAACGATATGCAAAAAGTTTGGCGCTTTCATTTCGGCTCGAACGCGCTCCAGAAGATCCAACTGACACAGCGAGTCGCGCGCGCCTTGCACAAAAAGAATCGGTGTGGTAAGAGCGCGCAAAACTTCATCGCGAGGTTTCGTCTGATCGCCCATCGGACAGAGCGGGTATCCGAGACAAACTAATCCATCCACTTTTTCCTCCAGCGATAAATGACATCCAACGCGGCCGCCCATGCTCTTGCCGACGAGGATGGTTGATTCAGCGCGATGTCGCTCTCGCGCCCGGTTTAATGCTTTTCGATGCGCGGCGATAAGCTGCGGCAAGCGATCGGGTCGCTTTCGGCCTTCGCGCATGTAATCGTAATCGAAGGTCTCGACGATGCCGATTCGAGACAAACGCTTTCTCCAATCTTGTATCCAGGGATGCGACGAAGGCGCTCCTGCGCCTGGAGCAAACAAAAGCAATGGTGTCATTCCTTGCAATCCGTCTCGTAAGCTACGAAAGCCTACGCGCTAGTCAGCGGCTTTTTCAAAAATCCGCAGATGAAAGGTTGGATTGCTAGGAAAACAATTTGGGCACCACATTGGCAACAAAGTCCACCAAGCCGTGGCCGATCATGTTGGCGACCAAATCACGACGCCACAAATAGAATCCCGTTAAGATTATACCCGCCGCAAGCGCGATCAGAATATTTGCAGCCCCTCCGGACCAATGGCCAAGTGAAAAAACAACCAGCGGAATTGTGACCGACCAGAAGCGTCCGAGACCAATCATCCGCAAACGTTCGATGGCGTAACCGCGATAAAATAATTCTTCTACCACTCCGGCCCGGCAAACGATGAGCGTAATTAACCAAAGCGGCAGTTTCTCGAACGCGGCGGATCCGGGACCGTGGCCGTAACCAGTAAGATAAGCCAGCCCGCCGACGACCGCTGCCGATACCACGGCAACTACGAGCCCCCACAAGATCGACATCCACCAGCGCGCGGTGCCGAGGCCGATAGAGCGCAAGGGCAAATGTTCGGCGCACAGAATGATAACAAGGAGAGCGGCTGCGCTCGCCCAGATCAACGTTTCCTTTAATTGAGATGCCACACAAGTCAGTTTGGATTCGAGGAAATCAGAGATACCTCTCCGCGACGTCGGATTTCCGGCAGGCAATCGGCTGTCGCCTTATTGCACCGTCACAAGCGTGCCGACCGGAAGTTCGGAGAAAAATTTGCGAGCAGCTTCCTCCGGCAACCGAATGCAACCGTGTGACGCCGGGTGATTCGGCACGTACCCGGCGTGCATTCCAAAATCAAGACAGCTCAGCCGCATGAAATACGGCATGTCCACGTGGTAGATGGTGGAACGATGGTATCGTTCCTTATTGGTGATCACAAATTCGCCCGTTTTCGTCGAATAACCTGGTCGGCCAGTCGAACATTGCGTGCGATACACTGGCGCACCATCCTTAACGAGGGCGACCCGTTGCAAAGCGAGAGAAATTTCGAGGCGCAACCGATCTGGCGATGGCCCGCCGCCAAGAAGAATTTGTGCGGCCCGCCAATGACCCGTCTCTGCGGCAATATCCAACGCAGACATCTTATCCCGGCTCGTCAGCCGGTTCCGGTTGGCTCCCGCATCGAGCAGCGCGCGCAGGTAATCGTCCTGTCCAAGCCCCGCGGCAAGCATCACGACGGTAAGATTGCGGTCTTCTTCAACGTAACTGCGCAGCGACTTCGACGGCAGCAGCGCGAGAAAATCCTTATCGCAGCGCGATGGAAGAACGGTGTTGAGATCGGCTCCGCAACCCAGAAGCGTGCTAAAAAGCGAGGAGTTGTTTCCCGCGATCGAATAGGCAAGGAACGGCACGTTCCTGCCCTCAGGCGTCGGAGGTGTTGAATGTTTGCGAAGGAGCGATCGGATTTGGTCCTTGTTCCCCGCTTGGAGCGCTGCGGTCAGAGCGCGTCGCGTACTGGTTTTCCAGTGCGGCATCGTCGGTAACCGCTCGATCACGGTCTTGACGATCTCCGGATTTTCGCCCTCGAGCGCCACTCCTAGGAGATCCCGCCCGTCCGTGCACGTGGCTTCGGCATGAAGATTGATTGAGCGTGCGAGGAGCAACTGAAAGATTTCCAGATTACCGTGCATCGCTGCCGCCATGAGCGGCGTAAAACGGTTCTTATCTGCAAGATCAACCACCGCACCGGCTTCAACGAGCCGGAGCGCCGTTTTCCAATCCTGTTGCGATGTTGCGATTAGCAACGGCGTGCGCCCTTGCGCATCGCGCCCGTTTGGATTGACGTGCTCGATCAGGCAGAGGTCGATTAGCGAATCGCGCTGAATGGTGACAGCTCGAACCAGTTCCTCCGGCGAGATGGAGATGCGCGCAGGCGGCTCGGGGCCAACCGCGATTGCCCAAAACAATATCAAAAGCACGACGCCTGCCCCAAAGACGACTCGCCTCTTGAACGCGTGCATAAACAGGGTTGGGCCGGAAATTATACGAGCTTCGTCAGAGAATGTAGTAGAAATATGGCGGAACTGCGAGCGCGCCTTTGAGTAAGCTGGGATTGGACGTATCCAGTTGAACGTTGCATCTTCAGTGCTGTCCAAATTCCAACCGATGCGCTTATCCATTTTGACCCTGTGCGTTGCACTCAGTACATCGTTTGCGGCACAACCCGAGGCCGTCCCAACTTCCAGTGTTCCTGCTGCTGCGGCGGAGGCAGGCAAGGATGTTGTTCATCAATTGAACAACGCCTTCGCAAAAGTCTTCGAAACCGTGGCGCCTAGCGTTGTCATTATTGAGATTTCCAAAAAGAACGAAATCAGCGAAAGCTCGCCGCTGGAGGACCTGTTCTTCCAAGGACCGCCCGATGAAAACAACCCGCGGCGAAACCCGGGAGCACTGCGTCCGGTCCAAAGCGAAGGCTCTGGTTTTATCGTGCGGCCCGATGGCTACATCTTCACGAACTTTCACGTGGTCGAAGGCGCAGACAAAATCGAGGTGAAGTTGCGAGACGGGCGGAATTTTCCGGCACGGGTGGTGGGCACGGATGAAAAAACCGATATCGCAGTCGTCAAGATCGACGCGAAGGATTTGCCGGTCGTCCAGCTTGGTGATAGCGATACTGTGCGGGTTGGACAGTTTGCGTTCGCCATCGGCGCGCCGTTCAAGCTCGATTACACATTCACCTACGGCGTGGTTAGTGGCAAAGGCCGAAGCAAATTGTTTCAGACGGGCGGGTACTCCATCTCGGATTATTTGCAGACCGATGCTTCAATTAATCCGGGCAACAGCGGCGGCCCCCTTTGTGATATCGACGGCAAAGTGATTGGAATGAACACGCTGATCAACGGCATGAACCGCGGGCTGGGCTTCGCCATTCCAATTAACATGGCAAAGGAAATCGGCGCCGAGCTGGTTGCCGGCCACAAGATCGTGCGCCCCTGGCTGGGCATTCGCATCGAGACGCTGGGAGACGACCCGGCGATCCGGGATTTGTTCAAAGGCACGGAAAAAGGAGTGGTGGTGCGCACCATCGAAGCCGATGCGCCTGCTTCCAGAAGTGACCGTGTGGCGCAAAGGCCAGACCATAAAAGTTCCCATCAAGACCGGTGAATTACCTAACGAGATCGCGCGAGCGTCAAATGAACCGCCCCGGCCCGCACAGCCAGAGCGGCAGGAAGTCGGCAAATTTGGATTGCAGGTGCAGGAATTGACTAAAGATGTTGCCGAACGTCTTCATCTCCCCGTCGAAAAAGGTGTGGTTGTCACCGATGTGGAGGACAACAGCATTGCTGCGGCTCAGGACCTTCAGCGCGAAGACGTCATTACCGAAGTGGACGGCAAACCAGTGAAAAACGTGCAATCATTCCGCGAAGCGCTGAACAAAGCCGACCCGAAACGCGGCGTCCTCCTGTACCTCGACCGCAAAGGCAGCAAGACTTTCGCTGTGCTAAAAGCGGGCGGCTAGGTTTTTCGGCTGCTGATAATTACCAGCACGATTCCGCCGACTAAACAAATTCCACTCGCGATCGGCGGAAAGGCAATTCCGTGACTCTCTTTGTGAGTGATTTCAAGTGGGCCCAGTTGGGCGTCTTTCTTTTCTGTCGTCCAACCCAAACCGCCCCAGGCAAAGCCGATGAGGCCGACAATAATGAGAATAATGCCGACAACGCCGGCTGGTTTCATTGGCGCGAGCTTACAACGGCCGCCGGCCTTGGATCAAATTGATAATCAGCACCACAATCGCAATGACGAGCAGGATGTGAATAAACCCGCCGAGCGTGTACGAACTGACCAATCCAAGCAGCCATAGGACCAGCAGAATCACAAATATTGTCCAGAGCATAGGGTTGTTCCTTTCGGTTAAGTCATACCTAGCTTCGCACGAGCCACTTCTGTTGCGCTTATGGCGAACAAAAATTTCTACAGTTTCTCCAGCGCCGCGCGCAAGTCCCAGTCGTTCGCTTCCAGCAAATTGCGGGCTGACTCGTAGTCGCATTGCGCCAGTTCGGCGAGAACCCGCACCGCGCGATCACGCAATTTCGTGCTGGTAGCGTGCAGATCGATCATCAGATTGCCGCGCACTTTACCCAGCGCGACCATGGCACCGGTGCTGATGATATTGAGGGCAACCTTGGTCGCTGTGCCGGCCTTCAATCTGGTCGATCCAGTCAAGAGTTCTGGCCCAACCGCGAGCGTGATTAGTAGATCGAGATCGCTGTAGCTACGGCCTTGTGGGCTATCAGTCGGACCGGCCACAGGCCGGTGGCTACAATCCGGATTGCAGGTGAGCAAAATCGTTTTTGCCCCTAACGACTTTGCCCGGGCAAGCGCGCCGAGTACAAAAGGCGTCCTGCCACTGGCCGTAATTCCAACCACAACATCGGGGCCTTTTATTCGGCGCTCATCCAAAGCCAATGCGCCGGCACTTTCCTCGTCTTCCGCGCCTTCCGCACTTCGGTAAAGCGCCGTTACGCCGCCGGCGATCACTCCTTGCACAAGATCAGGCGGCGCGCCAAAAGTGGGCGGGATTTCGCTCGCATCAAGTACGCCGATGCGTCCGCTGCTCCCAGCACCGACATAAAACAGGCGGCCACCATTTCGCAGCGATTCAGTCACGATTTGAATCGCGCCGACAAGAGCTGCCGTCGCGTTGCGCAAGGCGTCCTGAACCAGTTTTTCTTCCTCCACAAACACTTCGACGAGCTCTTGTGCGCTCATTTTCTCCAGGTTCTCTGAGCGCGGATTGCGCTGCTCGGTAAGCGCGGCCGCCAAACTGTCGATTTCGCTTTGGGATGGCTTTGGGTGAAACGCGGCGTGATCGCCCGCTTCTGTTGCCAGCCACGCGGCGCCTAGCTCAGGAGCTCGCGCCGCGGTTGCCACGCGCGCATCGGGAAGATTCTTTTTTAGTCTGCGCCGGAACGTATGCGTGTAGAGGGAGTCACGGTAGAAAAGGCCGCCCATCAACACGACTTTTGGCGCGAGCAGGTGCAGCCGGGATGCGACCGCCTCGGTGTATTCGCAGAGGACGCGCGCGCCTTCTTCGATGATCTCCATCAGACGCGCGTCACGCTCAGTTGCGGCTTCAAACACCACCGGCGCCAGCATTGCGATGTCCATTTTGTCCGCTGTTTGCACCCAGCGAACCAGTTCATCAAAATTGTTCAATGAAAGCGCGTGCAGAATTTTCGCAGTGAACTGCATCTCGCTTTGATGCAAATCGTGTTCGCGTAGGATCAAGCGAAGCGCCTGGATGGAAAGAAAATAACCGCCTCCGGCATCGCCCAAGATGTGCCCCCACCCGCCCGCTCTCTCGATCCGGTCGCCGCGGCGTCCAGTTACAGAGGAACCGCTTCCGGCGTTGATGACGATGCCGTCACCATGATCGAGCGCCGCTGCCAGCCCGGAGTCGCGATCACTGCCTGTGACAATTTTGGCGTTTGGCCAGACCTCGAGACAGATTTGCTCGAGTAAGCGGCGATCTTCCTCTGTGGCGCAACCGGCAAGAAAAACTCCCGCGAGATCGATTTGCTTTGGCAGTTCAGCGAGAATTAGGCGCAGGCGCTTCGACGTGGTGAGCCGGAAATTGGACGGAGGCAGTTTTCCCTGGTCGATAATGCGAAATTCACAGCCGGGCGCATCTGCTCCGGTTAAAGTCTCCACCAGCACCCAAGCGGTTTTTGTGCCACCGCCTTCCACCCCGAGGATGCGCTCACCGGGTTTCACGATTGTTTATGCTTAGCCGCTTTTCCGGGAATTTGAAAGTCTTGGTTTGGCTGGTAGGGACGCCGCGCTGCGGCGTCCGGTCGACGCGGCACGCCGACGCTACCATTGCCGAGTTTTTGCCCGTTTGTATCGTGTTTCATGGCTAACGACGAGGCGCAGGCCGCGAAGCGTATCGAGCAGCTGCGAGAAAAAATCCGCAAGCACGACCGGCTCTATCACGAGGAAGCCGCGCCGATCATCAGCGACCGCGAATACGACCGGCTTTACAAGCAGCTGATCGATCTGGAGACGCAGTTCCCAGATCTCGTCACGCCTGATTCGCCCACCCAGCGCGTCGGCGGGAAACCGCTCAAGGCCTTCGAGCAGGTCTCGCACCTCATCCCGATGCTCAGCCTCGACAACACTTACTCGGAAGAGGAAGTGAAAAATTTCTACGCACGCATCCAGCGGCTCTTGCCTGACGAAAAAATCCCGGTGGTGGTCGAGCCGAAAGTGGATGGCGTTGCGGTTTCACTCATCTACCAAAACGGCAAGCTGCGCCAGGCGGCGACGCGCGGAGACGGAAACGTGGGCGACAATATCACGCAGAACATCCGGACGATCCGGTCAGTGCCCGAGCGTCTGCGCGATGGCGCGCCGAAACTTCTGGAGGTACGCGGCGAAGTTTACATGGACAGAAAGGGCTTCGAGAAACTGAATGAGGAACGCAAGAAGCAGGGGCTGCCGCTGTTTGCAAATCCCCGCAACGCCGCGGCCGGTTCGCTCAAACAACTTGACCCGGCGATCGTGGCGAAACGTCCGCTCGGTGTAGTCGTTTACGGAACCGGCGCGACCGAAGGCGTGGATATCGAGGTTCACTCTGAAATTTTTCCCTTGCTCATGAAGCTAGGCTTGCCAGCCACGGAGCGCTGGTGGGTGGCCGAGTCGGTCGAAGAAATTTTGGATGCGATCCACGAGTTGGACGGGATTCGTCACAACTTTGCTTATCAAACGGACGGCGCAGTCGTGAAGGTCAATTCATTCGCCCAACGCGAGCGGCTCGGTTTCACCGCCAAATCGCCGCGCTGGGCGATCGCATACAAATACGCAGCCGAACGCGTCCAGACGCGCCTCAACGACATTGTGATTCAGGTCGGGCGCACTGGAATTCTGACGCCGGTCGCCGTGCTCGAACCCGTGCTTGTGAGCGGCAGCACTGTCGGCCGCGCCACATTGCACAACGAAGACGAAATCAAGCGCAAGGACATCCGAATCGGCGACACGGTTGTGATTGAGAAAGCCGGCGAAGTGATTCCGGCCGTGGTCGAGGTGGTCAAATCGAAACGGCCGCGCGGCACCGCGCCGTTCCGTTTCTCCAAGCACATTCACGGCAAGTGCCCGGTGTGCGGCGGCCCCATTCGACGCGATCCGGAATTTGTCGCATGGCGGTGCGAAAATCTGCATTGCCCAGCGCAAACCACGCGGCGCCTGGAATTTTTCGCCGCGCGCGGCGCGCTCGACATCGAAAGTGTGGGCGGAATTGTCGCCGATAAACTGGTCGAGCGTGGATTAGTTCGCGACCCTCTCGATTTGTTTGAGTTGAAAACTGAGCAGCTCGCGAAACTCAATCTCGGCACGGATGAAGCGCCGCGGGTTTTCGGCGAGAAAAACGCGACCAAAGCAATTAATGCAATCGAACGCGCGCGAACGTTGCCGCTGTCGCGCTGGCTTTTCGCTCTCGCCATTCCTGATGTCGGCAAGACCACCGCAACACAGCTCGCCCGCTTTCACGAAACGATCGAAGATGTCGCTGCCTCGCAATTGCTCCGCGACGTTCTCGAATATCACGACAAAGAAAAGAACGAACGTGGAGAAATTGCTGAACGGCTCATTAAATCCGGTTTCGCTAAACCTTCGAAGAGTAAAGCCGACAAAGACCGCGGCATGGTGGCTGAAGTCGGGCCGGCGGTCGCACAGAGCATGCTTGATTTCTTTGAATCCTCGGCCGGACAAAAAGTTCTGCGGCGAATGAAGGAATTGAGAATCAAGCCGAAGAGAGAAAAAGTTTCAGCAAAGAAAGCAGCCGAATTGCCGTTGGCTCGAAAAACTTTTGTGTTAACCGGGACATTGCCTTCGATGACGCGCGAGGAAGCAACCGAAAAAATCGAAGCGCTTGGCGGGCATGTCACCAGTAGCGTAAGCAAGAAAACCGATTACGTCCTCGCCGGCACCGAGCCAGGCAGCAAATTCGATAAAGCAAAGGAGCTCGGCGTTCAAATCATCGATGAAGCAGCGTTTCGAAAAATGCTGTAGCCGCTTCGCTGTACGAAGCGTTGCTCCCGCCCGCTATGGCGTGGTTTGCGCCGCGG
>WNGD01004120.1_pt1 | contig 16712 bp, 17 predicted proteins | sample 5400671 | NCBI WGS metagenome assembly WNGD01 (sample SAMN13153369, study PRJNA577476) | soil metagenome | isolation source: 40 cm soil or saprolite under grassland replicate 2 | place: USA:California | collected 2016-06-15 | reverse complement strand
CGCCCGGACCTCGTCCTTGTACAGGTCCCGCAACGGCTCGACGAGCTTGAGCTTCATGTCGGCCGGCAGACCCGCGACGTTATGATGCGTCTTGATCCGGTCCCGCAGCTGCCCGCCGCTCTCGATCCAGTCGGGAGCGATCGTCCCTTGGACGAGATGCTCCGCGCCGAACGTCTTCGCCTCCCGCTCGAACAGCTCGATGAACTTCCGACCGATGATCATCCGCTTCTTCTCGGGATCGCTCACGCCACGGAGCCCCGCGAAGTATTCGTCGGCGGCACGGAGGATCCGGTGATTCACTCCGAGGGCCTGGAGCGTGCGTTCGACGTCTTCGGTCTCGTCCTTGCGCATGAGACCCGTGTCCACGTACACGGCGAGGAGCCGATCTTCCAGCGCCCGGCCAGCCAGGACGGCGGCCGTGGTGCTGTCGACGCCTCCGGAGCATGCGCTGATCGCTCGGTCCGGCACGGCGTTCCGGATGAGTTCCACTTGCTCGCGGATGAACGCCTCTGCGTCGAACTTCATTCTCCCAGCGTCCGCGAGTCCTCGAGCACCCATTTCTTCAACGCCTCGCGGTGGTCCCGGAGCTTCTCGGCGAGCCGCTCGTCCTTCACGGCGAGGATCTCGACCGCGAGGATCGCCGCGTTCTCCCCCCGATCCAAGCCGACCGCGGCGACGGGCACCCCCGGAGGCATCTGGGACACGCTGAGGACCGCGTCGAGGTTCAGCTTGCCGCTAACCGGCACACCGATGACCGGTTTCGTCGTGTGGGACGCGATCGTGCCCGGTAGGGCCGCCGAGAGTCCCGCCACCGCGATGAACACCTTGGCCGTCGTGTTCCGGATCAGGTCGCGCAGCAGGTCCGGAGTCCGGTGCGCGGAGGCGACGACGATTTCGTACGCGACACCGAATTCGTCGAGCATCGAGCCTGCCTTTCTTCCGACCTCGGCGTCGGTCTTGGAACCCAAAACGACGAGGACCTCGACGGCCATCGAGTAGGACAAAGAGGGCTCGGGAAATAAAGGCTTCCCACTAAGGGCGCGAAGCGCTCGCGGGACGCCGTCTTTGCTTCAGCTCTTCATGATCGCGAGCAGGAAGAGGCCGATCGCCGCGGCGGCGCCGATGATGGCTGCGAGGATCACGCCGATCGACTGGACGATGATTCCGACGAGATCCACGCCCGCGCTGTACGGTCCCGTATACCACGCCCACAAGATCCCGACGATCAGACCACCCACAAGAAGGCCCACGCCGATCTTCCGGCTCTTGCCGCTTCCGAAATACGCCGTGAAGGCGCCCGTGATTACGAGGAAGAGGCTGAACGTCAAGAGGAGGATGGTCACGAATGTCCAAGCTTCAAACGCGGCAAAAGCGCTCATATGGCTCCCTCAGAACTTGATTCCCGTCAAAGTTTTCGTGTCGATGACTCCCGCGATGGATCGGATTTTGTCGACGACGACCTGACCGAGGACATTGAAGTCCTCCGCTTCGATCTTCGCAATCAGATCGTACTCCCCGAACAAGGGATGGAGTTCCACGATTTCCTTGACCTTGAGGAGCTCGTTATACACCTCGTGCTCCTTAGCGGGAGCGGTGCTAATGAGCACGAACCCGATGGCCATCCCTGGTCACCTCGCCCGGAACCTACTGACGCAATATAACCCTTTCGTACCTTAGCGGCGGATTTGCGTCCTCTTGTCTCTCCATTAGAATGACGTGTGTCTCCGCGCCCGACCCAGCGCCTTCGTCCACGTGGGCAAGTTCGTCTGAGTCCCCGTCGACTCGACGACACAGCTCGCGACCGCGGAGCCGAGGATCCCGCAGCGCCGCACGTCGTATCCTCGCGAAAGTCCCGCGTAGAATCCCGCCCGGTACGCATCGCCCGCCCCGGTCACGTCGACGACTCGGGTTGGCGGAACCCGTGGAATTCGGATTCGTCCTTCGCGCGTGTACACGGTGCTCCCTCGCGCGCCCATCGTCACGACGACGACAGGAGCGAACCTCACCAAGCCGGCCGTCGAGGTGACGCGGACGAATCTCCTGGCACGCGCGATCTCCGCTTCGTTTCCGAAGAAATAGGCGGAGCGGCGGATGAGTTCGCGGAATAGATGGGCCGTGTACACGTAGTGGATCTCCTGGGACGGGTCGAACGCGATCGTGCGGCCGAGGTCCTCCGCGAGTTTCGCGATTCGCAGGTAGTACAGCGGGCGGCCTGTGCCCAGATGCACCAGGTCGACGTCTTTAACGGAGTGCCGGAGTACGGGGAGTCGTGCGGCCTCTCTCATGGGCCCCTGATCGATAATCGCCATCTGGTTTCCCCTGGGATCCGAGAAGATCCAGGCCGTCGGTGTCCTCGCCCCGGGGATCGCGCGGAGGTCCGTGAGGTCGACGCCGTCCGCGACGAGCGCAGCGCGGTAGTCCGGAGGAAAGTCGGCTCCGACGAAGGAGGCGAGGCTCGTCTTGACGCCGAGCCGTGCGGCCGACCGCGCCAGATTCCCAGCGGTACCCCCGAAATATCGGCTCCGACCCAGGACTTCAATCGACGTATTCGGTCGGGGCAGGCGGCGCACGCGGACGATGTGATCCAAGGCGACGTGGCCGAACGCGCCCAGAAAGCTCTTCATGTGAATCCCGCCAAGCCCCGTTGCACGTCGGCGAATCGTTCGAAGTGGGTATAGGGGATTTCCTCTTCGTCGCACAGGCGGGCCAACTCCTCCTTCGCGAAGACGATGTCCGCTTCCAGGGCGGGACACAGGTCCGAATGCCCATCTCCGACATAGGCCGTCCGGTACCCTTCGGTTCGCAGTTCGAAGAGACGAAGGAGTTTGCAGGTCCCGCAGAGCGTGCAAGTCGCATCGGCCCACGGGTACTCGATCCGCACGATCCCGCCCTCGAAGATCGCCCGGTTGGTGCGAACGGGGACACGGATGTCCCACTTGCGCAGGAGATGGCGCACGTAGAAGTCAAGGCCTTCGCTCACGATTTCAAGGAGGATTCCGCCGGACTCGCAGAAACGAACGAAATCGAGGAAAGTCTCATCTATCGCGACGTGCGAGTCGATGAACCCTACGAGGTCGTCCTGTTTCGCGTGGAGCAACGCGAACTGCCGCGCCATCGCTTCCCGCGTGCCGATTGCTCGCGCGCGGTGGAGCTCCTCGATTTCCCACCACCCCGGCGGCGCGAATTCGTCCAAGATCGCCTCAGCGACGTCGGTCCGGGTGATCGTGCCGTCGAAGTCGGTCAGGACCGCTCGTTTCGCCGGCAATTCGCATCCCTGCCTTCCGCGCGATGGTACATCAGGTCCCTTCGCGCCACGAATCGAGGTATGCGCGTTGCTCTTTCGTGAGCCGATCAATTCGGATTCCCGACGTGCGGAGTTTGAGTCGAGCGACCTTGAGGTCGAGGTCCGATGGGACCGCGTACACCCGTGGTTTCAGGCTCCTGGCGTGTTCCGCGAGATAGCCCGCGGCGCCCGCTTGGATGGCGAAGCTCATGTCCATGATCTCGACGGGATGGCCCTGCCCGGCCGCGATGTTCACGAGCCTGCCTTCGGCCAGGAGGTAGACCCGCTTCCCGCCCGGCAGCGTGTATTCGTCGACGAATTCGCGGACGCGACGCTTCCCCTTCGAGTGACGCTCGAGGTCGGCCTTTGAGATCTCGTTGTCGAAGTGGCCGGCGTTCGCGAGGACGACTTGGTCCTTGAGCCCGGGGAAGTGCGCTGCAGTGATGATGTCCTTGCATCCGGTCGCGGAGACGATGAAGTCCGCCACCTTGACGGCGGCCCGCATCGGCAGGACGTCGAACCCGTCCATCGAGGCCTCGAGCGCCTTGACCGGATCTACCTCCGTCACGACGATGCGAGCGCCCAGACCTTTGGCCCGCATCGCGATCCCGCGGCCCGTCCACCCGTACCCCGCGACGACGAAGGTCTTACCGGCGATGACGAGATTCGTCGCGGTCATCAGGCCGTCGATCGTGCTCTGGCCGGTCCCGTAGCGGTTGTCGAACAGATGCTTCATCTGGGCGTCGTTCACGTCGATGATCGGGAACCGCAGCGCGCCGTCGCGCTCCATGGCGCGGAGGCGAATGACGCCCGTCGTCGTCTCCTCGTTCCCCCCTCGGACGCCGGGCAGCAGCTCCGTCCTCTTCGTGTGCAGGAGGAAGACGAGGTCCGCGCCGTCGTCGATCACGAGTTCCGGCTTCAGATCGAGGACTTTGTGCAGGTTCTCGTAGTATTCCTCGTTGGACTGCCACTTGCGTGCGTACACCTCGAGGCCGTGGGTCTCCGCAAGAGCCGTCGCGACGCTATCGTCGGTGGACAGCGGATTGCACGACGCGAGCCGGACGCTCGCGCCGGCCTCCCGCAACGAGAGCGCCAGGACGCCGGTCTTCGCCTCGACGTGCAGGGCCATTCCGATGCGGAGGCCCCGGAGCGTCTTCTTTCGTTTCAGCTCCTCCCGAATCGCCGCGAGCACGGGCATGTGGTCGCGGGCCCATTCGATCCGATGAGCGCCCCGTTCGCCGAGTTCGGACACCGTCGTGCCGATGCCCCGGACTCGATTTCAGCCTTCCGGTGGACTCACGGCCTGCGGAGCGCCGCATACGCCAGGACCGTGACGCCCACGGCCATGGTCGCGTAGAATACCGCATCGACCGGCCACGATGGATGGACGTCGCCCGGTGTCGCGATCTCCCAGTAGTAGAAGTTGCCGCTGGGGACGAAGCGCAAGACCGCGGAGGCGAAGATGACGTCGCCGGCCTTGACGACGCCGGAGGCGTCCCCTTGGACGTACACGAGGGTGGTCTGCTGGGCGCTGCTATCGTCGAGTTCGAGCGAGGTGACCTGGCTTCCGAAGAAATTGAAGACGCTCACGGCCAGCACCCGCTCGTGGATCGTGATTCTCGCGCCGGGAGAGTACCCGTAGTACGAGGGCGGATTGACATTCCGCGACGCAAGGAGGTCTGCGCCGCTCACGGAGAGCAACGGCCAGAATCCCACCGCGAGGCCGAGGCCGGCTAGCGTCAGCGCCAATCCGACGAGCGCCAGTCGTTTCAACTAGGTGCCTCCGTTGAGCCGTCCCGGTCCTCCTTCCGCTCCAACCGGGAGAGCGCCTTCGGCCTTCGCCTTCGTCCGACTCAAGATGAATCGGAGTCCAAACGGTGTCATCAAGGTTGTGACCACCCCGGTCAGGACCAGGATTGAAAACAACGTTCCATCGATGAGGCCCAGCTCGAGGCCGAGCGTGGCGACGACGAGCTCCATCGCCCCACGGCCGTTCATGCCGATTCCCACCGCCACGCAATCGCGGCGCGGCATGTGAGACCAGGCGGCCCCGACGTATCCTCCGACGAACTTGCTCGCGGCCGCGACCCCGAGAACCGCGCCGACGAGGACGACGTTGCCGAGGCTTCCCACCTGGAAGGTCAGGCCGATGAAGGCGAAGAACACGGGGCCGAAGATCCCGAGCGTGACCGCGGAGGTGGCGGACCGGACCGCCTTCACGTCGCGATCGGCGATGACGTGCTCCGAGACCAGGAGGGTCCCAAAGAAGGCCCCGACGACGAAGTGCAGCCCAAGGAAGTCCGCCAAGAACGCGAAACCTAAGGCGACGAGGAACGGAAGGGCGAAGCCGGACTCCTTCGTGAGGAGGTGCCGGGAGGCGCGGAGGATCCACGCGCCGAGTGCCCCGTGGCGGTATCGGAAGATCAGGTCCACGCTCATCATCGCCGCGAAGAACACGCCAAACTTCAGTAGGAGGACCACGGCGGCCCATACGTCCACGCCGAGCGGGCCGTTCAGGCTCACGAGCAGGCCCACCGAGGCGAGTCCCGCCACGTCGCAGAGCAACCCTGCCGACAGCAGGCTGCGTCCGAGGGGCGTGTGCAACAGGTCCAAGTCGGAGAGGATCCGAGCCATGACGGGCAATGCGGTGAAGGCGAGCGCGATCCCCAGGAACATCGCGGAGCCAGGCGCGAGCCCGATCGCGCCGCCGAGCGCCGTGCCCGCCAACGCGGGGATCGTGAACGCGCCGATCGCGATGAAGATCGCGCTGTCCCGGATCGAGCGTCGGACGTCCGCAAGAGTCAGCTCCAGCGCCGCGAGGTAGACGATGAAGAAGATCCCGAGATTCGCGAGCTCCTGGATTGCCGCATCGGGGATGACGACCCCGAAGACGGAAGGTCCGAGGACGATGCCCGCGAGGATCTCGCCGACGAGAGCCGGGGCCTTCATCCGTGCGGCCAGCTCGCCGGAGAGGCGCGCGCCGACGAGCAGGATCAAAAGGCTGAGGAGGATGTCCATCGGGACTTCGGACCACGACCCTTGAGGTCCATAAGCCGCGCGGCGAGGATATCGGGGTTGATTTCGTATTGCGATAGCACCGGGGCCTCGAAGGCCCCCGCGGCACGAACCAAGGCCTTTAGCCAAGCGGGCTTTATTTGGGTACCTCGGTCCGGACGGTCAAGATGGCGCTCAAGGACAAGCTCCGCGTGGGCTGCAGCGGCTGGGGGTACGACGACTGGCTCGGCGGGTTCTACCCCCCCGGCACGCCGAAGTCCGACTACCTCAAACTCTACGGGAGCGTGTTCGACTGCGTCGAAGTGGATTCGTCCTTCTACCGCAATCCGGGGCCGGCGATGACGAAAGGGTGGTACAAATCCACTCCTCCGAGGTTTCTCTTTGCGATGAAGATGCCGAAGCGGATCACCCACGAGAAGAAGTTGAAGGAAGTGACGGAGAACCTCGGCTGGCTCTACGCGTCCGCCAAGGAGCTCCGAGAGAAGTGCGGACCCCTCGTCGCGCAGTTGCCGCCTTCGATCAAGTTCGATTCCCACTGGACGCTGATGCAGGCCTTCATCCAGGCGCTCGAGGTCGAGAAGTACCCTCACGCGATCGAGTTCCGCCACAAGTCGTGGTTTCGAGACGATGTGTACAAGCTGCTGCGGGATCGGAACGTGGCGATGGTATGGTCGGAGAACCAGTACCTGCGCACCCCGAGCGAAGTGACGTCCGACCAGGTGTACCTGCGGATGGTCGGGGACCGCGAGATCACGGAATTCAAGGAGGTCCAGAAGGACAAGTCGACGGAGATGCGCGCCTGGTACAAAGAGCTCGATGGCGCCTCGGATTCGGTGAAGGGAGCCCTCGTCTTCTTCAACAACCATTACGCGGGCTTCGGGCCGGGCAGCGTCAACGAGTTCCGTCGTCTCGCGGGACTCCTGGAATATGAGTTCCCGACCGCGGCGGGGTCGCCCGCCGGGCAGAAGAGCCTCGGGGACTTTGGCTGATCACCGCAACGTACAAAGGTTTCTGTGCGCTCGTCATCGTGACGGGGAGGTTTTCATGGGAACGTCCGTTCAGATCGTCTTCGATTGCGCGGATCCGGATCGGCTTGCGAAGTTCTGGGCAACGGCCCTTCACTACAGGGAGCAGGACCCGCCGGCTGGCTACGCCTCCTGGCCCGAGTTCCTCAAAGCGAGGGGAGTACCGGAAACGGAGTGGAACACCGCAAGCGCAATCGTCGATCCGGAAAAGCTCGGACCCCGGATCTACTTCCAGCAGATGGGCACGCCGAAGCCGAAGAAGAACCGCGTCCATCTCGACCTCAACATTTCCGGTGGACCGAAAGTCGCGTACGAGGAGCGGGTGGAGCGCATCAACGCCGAGGTCGAACGGATTCTCGGCCTCGGGGCGACGACACAGCGCGTCTGGCAGGATCCGGGGGAGTACTGGATCGTCATGCAGGATCCGGAAGGCAACGAATTCTGTGTGCAGTGACCTAGTCCGTTCGCTAGGTCTTTAGCCCGACCGGCGGATAGGGCGGCGTGCCTCGCGTGATTTTCCACGTCGACATGGACGCGTTCTACGTGAGCGTGGAGCGGCGGGAGAATCCTTCCTTGATCGGCAAGCGAGTCATCGTTGGCGCGGACCCGAAAGGAGGGAAGGGGCGCGGCGTCGTCATGGCCTGTAGCTACGAGGCCCGGGAGATCGGGATCCGTAGCGGGATGCCGATCGGACTTGCATGGCGCAAGGCGCCGGACGCCATCTACCTCCGCCCGAACTACGATCTGTACGGCTCCGTCTCGGAGAGCGTCATCAACGTCCTGCGATCCTTCGCGGATATCCTCGAGCATGTGAGCATCGACGAGGCGTTCCTGGATGTCAGCACGAAAGTGCACGGTTTCGACGATGCTGCGGTCTACGCGCTTGGAGTCAAGGCGGCCGTCCGCGAACGGGAAGGGCTTGCGTGCACGATCGGCGTCGCGCCGAACAAGTCGGTCGCGAAGATCGCGTCCGACTTGGCGAAGCCCGACGGGCTGAAGGTCGTACGCCCCGAGGAGGTGACCGTATTCCTCGATCCGCTTCCGGTCACGAAGATTAGCGGGGTCGGCACGAAGACTGCCGAGGTACTCGAACGCGTCGGCGTACGGACGATCGGCGAGCTGGCCCGGTTCAAGGGTGCGGATCTCAAGAAGCTCCTTGGGAAGAACGCCGTGTGGCTGTGGGGAATCGCGCGAGGCCTCGAACAGCTTCCCGTCGAAGAGAGGCCGGACCCGAAGTCGATCAGCGTCGAACGTACGTTTGAGCGAGATGTCGCGGACTGGAGCCAGGTCGAAACGACGTTGCGCGACGTCGCGCACAATGTCTTCCTGAGGGCGAAGGCCCAGGGCGCGACGTTCCGGACGATCGGAATCAAGATCCGGTTGGAGGGCTTCCAGACCCACCTCCGTGAACGGACCCTTCCTTCGAACGTCCTCGACGAGGACGTCTTGGCGGCGGTCTGCGGGGAGCTTCTTTCCGAGTTCGCGGACAAGGCGCATCGGGTTCGGCTCGTCGGCGTGCGGGTGACGAAGCTGGAGCGTCCGAAGACGAGCCAGCCGAGGCTTACGTCGTTCGAGTGATCCGCGGTCGCTCTACGCTAGCTCGATGCACGCCTGCGGGCCGACCGGTGGGGGCGCCTCGGCGGCGGCCGGACACCAACGTTGCGGGCGAGCTTGCGCACATCCTTCTCGTCCATCCATTCGACCTTCAGGTACTCGAACAGCTCTGCGTCGTCCATGCCGAGCCGGCGGCCTTCGGCCACGCACGTTCGGTAGGCTTCGATCTCGGTGGGCGCGCTGGGGTACTCGAAGCCCTCCGGGAACAGCTCCTTGCCCTCCCGGAACTGTCGGACGTGGACGAGCTCGTGGACCACATCCAGATAGATGTCCCGCCGTTTGCCCGTCCGGAGGTAATGCGTCGAGACGACGAGATGCCCATCCTCGTCGCTCACGCCCATGTACCCCCACTTGGAGGAGAAGAACTCCACCCGCAGGCTTCGGAGGGCCGTCTTCGTCTTCGCACCGAAAATCGCTCGGACGGCCGGCAGATCCTCGAAGCCCTTGAAGTGATCGAGGAACCGATCGTACCGCAGCCGGATGTCTTTCGGAATCTCGACGTCCGGGAGTCTCGCCTTTGCCATGGTCATCGGGCCCCCTTCGTCGCGGAAAGGATTCGGAGGGCTTCCTTGCTATGCGACCCAGGGTCGACACGGCGGTACGCCGCAAGGATCGTTCGGTCAGGCCCAATGACGTACGTGACGCGCTTCGCGACGCCGAAGAGGCTCAGCGCGTTGTACGTCCGGGCGATTTGCTTGTCCGGATCCGCCACGAGATCAAAGGTCAGTCCGTACTTCTCCCGGAACGCGTGGTGTGATGTCGCGTCCTGGACGCTCACCCCGAGCACCTCCGCGCCGACGTCCTTGAAGGCGCCGAGATCATCGCGGAACGCGCACGCCTCCCGCGTACAACCGGGCGTGTCGTCCTCCGGATAGAAGTACAGGACGACGGCCCTGCCATCGAAATCGCGCAGACGGATCGACCGGCCATCCTGGGTCACCCCTTCGAAGTCCGGGGCTTCCGTGCCGGGTTCGAGCAAATCGGCCATGGTGACACCGGGGAATCGTCCGCGGCATTTCAAGGATTGCCCGGTGCACGCCGCGCACCCGTCAAGCGGCTCTCGCCAGGCCGGCCCAATCCTTCAGGATCTCCCGCGACGCATTGAGCCCCGGGGATCCGGTGATCCCGCCTCCGGGATGGGCGCCCGAGCCGCAGAGGTAGAGTCCCTCGACGGGCGTCCGGTATCGCGACCATCCGGGGACGGGGCGGAGGACGAACGACTGATCGAGGGTCATCTCCCCGTGGTAGATGTGGCCCTCCGTCAGACCGAACCGACTCTCGAGGTCCGCCGGCGTCAGCACCTGCCGTCCCACGAGCCGCCGTTCGAAGCCCGGCATGTAGTCGTCGAGCAGCGCCTCGATCCGGTCGGCCAGTTTCTCGCCCTCCTTGTCCCAGGTCCCCTGACGCAATTCGTAGGGGGCGTACTGGACCGCGACGGACATGACGTGCTTCCCGGATGGAGCGAGGTCCGCGTCGACGACCGTCGGCACGAACACGTCGAGGAACGGCTCGCCCGAAACCTTCCCGTACTTCGCGTCGTCGTACGCCCGCTCGATGTATTCCATCGAAGGACAGACGCGGAAATGGGCCGGCAGTCCATCGGGGGATGCCGCGAGGGTCGGCGCGCCGTCGAGGGCGAACATCACCGTCGCCAGGACGCCATTCATCTCGAAGTTTCGCACCCGCATGAGGAACTCCGGGCTCAGCTCCTCCGATTCGACGAGGCGCAGGAACGTCCGCTTCGGATCCGCGTTGGAGGCGACGACCTTCGCGTCGATCAGCTCACCCGACGTGAGTTCCACGCCCTTCACACGGCCGCCTGCACAGAGGATCCGGCGGACCTCCGAATCCGTCCGGATCGTCGCGCCTGCGTCGCGCGCCGCGCCCCCGAGGGCCGCGGCGAGGTTACCCATGCCCCCGCGGACGAACGCCCCCGCGCCGCCGCCATCGGGGAGAAAGTGGTGGATGAGCCCGAATGCCGTCCCGGGGGACCACGGTCCTTCGAACGTGCCGAGCAACCCGTCGACCGCGAGGCTCGCCTTCAGCAGCTCGGACTCGAACCACTCGTCCAGCGCGTCCCGGAGCGGCATGGGCGGCAGCCGCAGCATCTGCTGCAACGTGTCCTTGCCGAGTCGTCGCAGCCGGAGCGCTCGTCGGACGAGGTTCGCCTGCTCCGCGAGGGACGGCCCCGCGAGGTTCGGCGGCGCCATCGCGAAGATCGGATCGAGGGCCGCCGCGAATTGGCGCAGGAATCCGACGAACCGCGGATACGCTTCGGAGTCCTTCGGCGAGACGGCCGCGAGTTCGGACTGCGTCTTCCGCACATCCCGCCAGATTCGCAATGCAGCGCCGTTCCCGAGGGCGACGACCTCCGGATCCGGGGGGAGGAATCGGACGCCGCGGCCGGCGAGATTCAGGTCCTCGACGACTTCCGGCCGGAGCCGACCGCACACCGCGGCACCGGTCGAGCAGCGGAATCCCGGAGCGATTTCGTCGGTCGTGAGCGGGCCTCCGACGACCCCGCGACGTTCGAGCACGAGGACCCGGAGTCCGCCGCGAGCGAGGTACGCGGCGGCGATGAGGCCGTTGTGCCCTCCGCCCACGACGACGACATCGAAGGTTGCAACCATCCTCACACCTTGAGGAACATCCAGTCTCGGAGGATCTCCCGAGCGGCGTTGTAGCCGGGCGCTCCCATCACGCCCCCGCCTGGATGGGCCCCGGACCCGCACAGGTACAGCCCCTTGATGGGACAACGATACTGCGACCAACCGGCGGTCGGCCGAAGGAATAGCAGCTGGTTCGGCGTGAGTTCGCCGTGGAAGATGTTGCCTCCCGTGAGTCCGATGACTTGCTCGAGGTCCCACGGGCTCAGGACCTGCCGGTGCAGGATGATCTTCCGGATATTGGGGACGTACTCCTCGATCGTGTCGAGGACCGTCTCCCCGAATTCATCGCGGCGGTCCGCCCAGTTTCCGTTTCGGAGTGTGTATGGCGCGTACTGGATGAAACAGGACATGATGTGCTTGCCCGGAGGCGTCAGAGTCGGGTCGAGGGTCGACGGCACGCACATGTCGACATAAGGCCGGTGCGAGTAATTGCCGTACTTCGCATCGTCGTACGCCTTCTCGATGTAGTCCACGCTGGGGCCGAGCGAGATCGCGCCTTGGAGGTGGGCCCCGTTCCCGGGGAGGGCCGAGAAGCTCGGAGCCTCTTTCAACGCGAGGTTCACTTTTCCGGACGAGCCTTCGATCTTGAAGTTCTCGATGCCTCGCACGAACTCGGGCGGCAGGTCGGACCGTTCGAGGAACTTCAGAAAAGTCCTCTTGGGGTCGGCGCTTGAGGCGATCACTCTCGCATAGATCTTCTCGCCGCCGGCAAGTTCGACGCCGACGGCCCGTCCGTCTCGCACGAGAATCCGCTGCACGTCCGCGTTCACGCGGATCTCCGCCCCGAAGCTCCGGGCGGCGCGCGCGATCGACTCGCTTACCATCCCCATGCCGCCGCGGACGTAGCCCCAGGAGCGGTACGCGCCGTCGATCTCGCCCATGTAGTGGTGCATGAGGACGTAAGCCGTCCCGGGAGACCGCGGCCCGAGCAGCGTCCCGATGATCCCGCTCGAGCAGAGGCCCGCCTTGACGACGTCCGTCTCGAACCACTCGTCCAGGTAGTCGGCCGCGCTCGTCGTCATGAGCCTCGCGAACGTGTACAATTCGTCCTCCGTGAGGGCTTTCACCTGCTTGTTCAGCGCGAGGAGTTTCCGGAGCTCGGAGGGATGGAGCGACCCGATGTCCGGCGGGGTCATCGTCAGCGTCGGCGCGATGAACTTTGCCATGCGCGCCATCACGCGTCCGAACCGCGGCATCGCCTCCGCGTCGCGCCGGGAGAATTTCGCGACCGCTTGGAAGGTGTCCTCCTCGTCGCCCCGGTAGAAGAGGTAGCGCCCGTCGGGCAGGGGCGAGAAGCTCGATTCCTGCGGGATGACCTCGAAGCCGTGGGAGGGCAGGTCGAGGTCCCGGATGATCTGCGGACGCAAGAGGCTGCAGACGTACGAGCAGACGGTGAACTTGAACCCGGGGTAGACCTCTTCCGTGACCGCGGCTCCACCGAGGATGTAGCGGCGCTCGAGCACGAGCACCCGCTTGCCGGCTCGCGCGAGATACGCGGCCGTCACGAGGCCGTTGTGGCCTCCGCCAATCACGATTGCATCGAACTGCTTCGCCACCCGACGACCTCCGTGTCCGCGCAACGCCAGCGAGATTGCGAGGGGACGGGCTGGGGTGCGCGAGGTAACGGGAGAGGGGTTAAATCGTTTGTCGCCGGTCCGTCCCGGGCTCGGAGGCGCGACCGATGCGACGCGGATCGCCGTTTCATTCTAGGACCTCGGCGCTGTGCGATAGCTGGGAGTGGCGCGGGTGGGCCGGATACCTCGCGGCCTCGTCGTACTCCCTCGTTCCGGAGATGGAGTACTATGCGATCCGCCATTCCGCCGGCCTCTTGGACGTGTCACCCCTGTACAAATATCGGATCAGCGGAAAGGATGCCCTGCACCTCGTGAACAAGGTCGTGACGCGCGACGCGACGAAGCTGTCGAAGGGACAGATCTACTACACGCCGTGGTGCGACGAGCGCGGGAAGACCGTCGACGACGGGACGCTGTGGAATCTCGGCGACGGATCGTTTCGCATGACCGCCGCAGAGCCGAACCTCAAATGGTTTCAGGATGCCGGGATGGGCCTCGACGTCGAGGTCGAGGATGTGTCGGAAGAAATCGGTGCGCTCGCTCTCCAGGGGCCCTCGTCCCGGGCCATCCTCTTGGAGGGCGCGGACGGCGCCGTCGAGAAGCTGCGGTACTTCCGGTTCGTGAACACGAAGTTCGCGGGGATCCCGGTCATGATCTCCCGAACCGGCTACACGGGCGACCTGGGCTATGAGATATGGGTCGACCGCGAGAAGGCCGAAGGACTTTGGGATGCGCTCGTGGAGAAAGGGAGTGGGCATGACATCACCCCCGCCGGGATGCTCGCTCTCGACGTCGCCCGGATCGAGGCGGGCCTCATCCTCGCTGAAGTCGAATACGAGCCCTCTCGAAAGGCGATCATCGACGCGCAGCGGTACTCGCCCTTCGAGTTGAGCCTCGACTGGACATTGGCGCTGGACAAGGGGCCGTTCATCGGGAGGAAGGCGCTCCTCGATGAGAAAGCGCGCGGACCGTCCCGTCGCACGGTAGGGCTCCAGATCGACTGGGGATCCATCGAGAAGTACTATTGGGACATGGGGCTCCCGCCTCAGCCTCCATCGGAACCGTGGCGAGAGAAAGTCCCCCTCTATTCCGGATACCGCCAAGTCGGTCGGTTGGGCCACGAGCGGTTGCTGGTCCCCGCTCCTGAAAAAATACATCGCGATCGCAACGGTCGCGGCGCCTTACTCGGAGATCGGGACCCGAGTGGAGATCGAAGTGTCCGTCGAGTGGGAGCGCCATCGGGCGCCCGCGACGGTCGTGGAGCGGCCGTTCTTCGAACCCGAGCGGAAGAAGGCGTGAGGCCGCGGTTTCGCGTCAAGCAGCGTGCGGAGCGAACTCGGCAAGGATCCCCTTCTCTTCAGGCCCGAGCCGACTCGCGGCGATTCGAGAAATCGAGAGGAGGGCAAGGAGGCCAGACATCGCCCAAGCGAGGGCAAAGGCTTCGAGCGATCCTCCTCCGATGAAGGGCAGGATGCTGAGAACTGCCGCCATTACGAGCACGAACGCCATGATGCCGGTATCAGAGGCCCGCCGACCAAAGAGCGGCTTCTTCGGCACCACCTCTGGTAGAGCCCCGCGGAGATCGTCCCGGCGCGCGTGACTCTCTAGTGAGGCAGCAAGGGCGACAAGGTCCCGAACGACCGCCTCGATTGTCCGCGAGTCTGTCTGAATTCCCGCGAGTTGAACATCTATGCGGTTGTCCCGAATGGCGCCTGCGTAGAATGAATCAGCCCGGACGACTCGCAAGAACTCGTCGAGGATTCCGTTCGTCGCGAGGTGGACGAGCCGATTGACTTCCTTCCTTTCTTTGCCGGTGAATCGGATCTGGTCTTCCTTCCGAGAGCCGCCAAGCCATTTCTGGGTCCACCCGGGAGAACCGAGTGTCCACGCGGTTGTGGTGCCGCGCAGGAAGTAGACGTCTCCGGTCATGCGAATCCGTTGGGATACGGAGATCACGGTACGGACGGGCACCGCCGATCTTCCTTCAGCCGTTCGGATGTCGATGGGTCGATCTGAGACATGGCCATAGAGTTCTGGTAGGCCATAGGGGGATGTAACGCATTCTCGGACCGTGAGTCCGCGTTCCCGGGCAAAGGTTGCAAAGGCTCTCCACATTGGCAGCCGCGACTTCCTACGGTAAAAGGCCTGCGCGGCGACGAGTCCGCCGAGGAGGAACAGCGGAATGAGGAGGACGAGCCACGCGAGGTTCATAGTTCTCTTGGACGAGATCGCACCGCTTGTGGATAAATGCCGCTGGGGAATGCCTCGTGGATAGCATGCGGCGAATCCACGCGGTAAGCGCCGCGCACTTCGCGTGTAGGGGCAGGAAGCGATTTATTGGAAGCCCGAGCTTCCGAGACGCCATCCATGGTCTCCTACCAAGCCGTCGTTGTGGGCGGTGGGCACAACAGGCTCGTCGCTGCGGCGTACCTGGCTAAGGCGGGTCTTCGGGTCCTCGTCCTTGAGCGTCGACCGATCGTCGGAGGCGCCTGCGTCACGGAGGAGATCCATCCCGGATTTCGTGTGTCGACGCTCGCCTACACCTGCGGCCTCTTCCGCCCGGAAATCAAGGAGGACCTGCGTCTCTCGTCATTCGGCCTCGAGGAACACGTCTACGATCCGTCGAGCTTCCTCCCGTTTCCGGATCGCCGATACCTCCTGTACCGACTCGACCCGGAGTGGAACCGGAAGCAGATCGAGCGGTTCTCCAAGGCAGACGCGCTCGCGTGGCCGAAATACGAGCGGTTCTGGGAGGAGTTCGCGGAGCTGGTCGAACCGACTCTCCTCGCGCCGCCTGTCTCGCTCGCGGACCTCGCGAGCCTCGTCCAAACGCCGGAGGCCGAGGACTTCCTGCGCCGGGTCATGCTGATGTCCATTGCGGACCTGCTCGACGATTTCTTCGAGTCGGACGAGGTGAAGGCATCCCTCGCGACGAGCGCGGTCGCGGGCACGATGGCGGGCCCCCGGACGCCGGGGACGTCCTTCGTCCTGGGCCACCACATGCTCGGGGAGATCAACGGGGTCAAGGGGGCGTGGGGTTGGGCGCGCGGAGGGATGGGGGCGATCGCAGAATCGGTGGCGCGGGCCGCCCGTCACTTCGGAGCGGAGATCCGGACGGCCGCTCCGGTCGCGCGGATCGTGATTCGAGACGGCCGTGCGGTAGGAGTGATGCTCGAAGACGACTCGACGATCGAGGGTCGTGTCATCCTGAGTAACGCGGATCCCAAGCGGACGTTCTTGGGCCTCGTCGGGACCGACCATCTTCCGTCCGATTTTGCGCGCGCGGTCTCCCGAATTCGATTCGAGTCGTCCTCCTTCAAACTGAACCTCGCGCTCCGAGAGCTGCCGGATTTCGAGGCGATTCCCGGCACGTCCGTCCAGCCGCATCACCGAACGATCATCGACATCGCCCCGTCCGTCGACTACCTCGAACACGCCTATGATGACGCGCGGCGCGGTGAACCGTCCCGAGAACCGTTCCTCGAATTCGTCCTCCAGTCGACGAACGATGAGACCGTTGCGCCCAAGGGAC
>WNGD01003223.1_pt1 | contig 16718 bp, 12 predicted proteins | sample 5400671 | NCBI WGS metagenome assembly WNGD01 (sample SAMN13153369, study PRJNA577476) | soil metagenome | isolation source: 40 cm soil or saprolite under grassland replicate 2 | place: USA:California | collected 2016-06-15 | reverse complement strand
AAGAATTATGGCAGCATATGTGTCCATAACAGAATTGTAAACCTTTTTTTGTCTTAGAGCTCCAGGGAATTAATCTGTTATACCAGCGCTATCGCGTAGACTTTGATGGCTGTTATTTGTATTTTTCAAGCCCTCATTCGGGCTTAGCGCCCTCCTGACGCAATCAACAAAGTCTACACTATCTATATAGCAGGCTCGGGTGCTAGGATTCGAACCTAGGATCGTGGATCCAAAGTCCACTGCCTTACCGCTTGGCCACACCCGAATGATGCACGAGAAGAGATTATTAGGAGAAATTTCAATCCCTCAAGCGTGCTTAAAGCAAGCTTATCCCTCTCTATCGCACGCATTGTATACTACACGAAGAGGAGGGCTTTGTCAACCTGAAAACACCGCGCCTCCCCGCTTAGCGCTTGACCAATCGTAGGCCACTCACTATACTGCACTTATCCTGTATTATGAGGTGAGCTAGACAAATCATGCAGCAACCTGACATCGATGACCACGGGATATCTTTACAGACACCTGAGCAAATAGAGTCTCTCGTGAAACAACTCAAACCAGTGTTAGGCTCAATGTATGAAATGGTTCTTGCTCAGTTCCTTCTACTACAACACCACGATAATCAGCAGCAGGCCTCAAATACTACTATAAACCTCAACTCACCCGACTGCGAAAGCATCTTCAGCAAGAAGGCACTCGAAGCGTACAGTGCCTGGCAAACAAGTGTAGGCAGTAGCTTTAGCGACCCACAAGTTGCGTTCTGCCTGCAAACCACCTATATGCAGTTTCTGCGCATCTTTTTCGTGCGTGCTTGCGAGGATTATGGGCTAATCCCACCTCACCTCAACTCCCATGAAACATTCACATGCGATAAACAATTACAAACTGAATTGCACGCCAATATCAAATACTCTTTCACTCGGATCCTCAAAAAAATATACCCACGCGCTCACCTGGATTATAGCAGCCGTCCGTATTACGAACGCTACGACTGGTTCATCCTTTCTGAACACAGCACCCTCAGACTCTATTCCCTGCTCAGTAACTATAACTTCCAGGGGCTGAACGTAGATATACTGGGGCGAATCTACAATGAGGGCTTTATTGAAAATAAGCATCGCAGCGAACAAGGGCAATTCTATACTCCGCCTCACATTGTGAACTATATGCTTGATTCACTTGGTATACCCGCCTACGCAGACAATGACTATAGGAAGTCTTGTAGCTTTTTAGAAAAGAGGGTCGGGGACCTCTCCTGTGGTAGCGGCTCGTTTTTAGTAGCAGCGGCTGCGCGCAAAAAGGCTACGCTACAACGTTTAGTACTTACCCATGAGACCAGCCCGGAGGATGCCCTGAAGATAGTGACTGGCACATTCCTGGGCTTTGATCTCAACCCTTTTGCCTGCTTGCTGGCCGAAATGAACCTGCTTATACAATGCCTGCCGTTTCTAGTGGATGAGCAAGGCCAATTGTGTAGAAGAGTTAACCACTTCCATATCTATTGTGCCGATGCGCTTGAGCCGTCCATTACTGAGTGGGCAATTGATTACCTGGTTGGCAACCCTCCCTATGTCAGCGCGGCTGAAAGTTTTGATAACCTGGTTTATCGCCACAAAGTTTCTAGCTCTGGTATTTACCAATTGCTGTATCAACGCTGGGATCTGTTTGTGCCGTTCTTTGAACGCAACTTGCAACTTCTGCGCCAGGGAACTGGACGGCTCGGCTTGATTGTCTCTAATGGCATTGAGACGGAAGGCTATGCTGAACGCCTGCGAAAGGCTCTTAACAGCCAGTATCGCCTGCTGCAGATCGACTTCTTCCCCAAGTTACGCCTCTTCCATGACGCCGCAGTTGAGAGCACCATTGTGTTTATTGAAAATCGCCCTCCGGATGTGCATCATAAAGTAATACGGCGAAAACATGTGCGAACCGATTGTATCCACTTTGAAACCCTCCAGCCTGTGCTGCAATTAGATTCCAATGAACAGCTCTTCCGCTGGCGCTATGATCCTGACCTCGGTAAAAGCCTGGAAGAAGGCAGTATCCCCCTCTGTGCAATCGTATACATCGGTACAGGTCTGGAAGTGCAGAGTAATGAGGACTTCGACCCGGTGATTGACGGGAAACGGCAAAAACGCTTTACACTCTACGATGTTTTTTTGCCCCCATCTGCTGGAATAACTCGTCCTGTTGAATATACTAATGATGGTGTTCTTGGCGACGATGTAAGTAATTATTATCTACGGCGCAAGCGTTATGTGGCTTATGACAAATATCGCCCACATATGCGTGGTCCCAGGCATATTGCACTCTTTCGCATAGCTGAGAAGTTGTTATTGGGTGAAACGTCAGGCGGCTACTATGACCGTGAAGGTTTATTTGCTAATCATAGCGTGCAAGTAGTGGTCTCCTGGAAAGGTCTAGAGCAAGCACGAGCTATTCAAGAGCAAGGTATTCAAAGAGTATATAGAAAATCTCACAAGATAAGTGGTATTTCAGACGGCCTCACTTCTATTGCTGAGTTATTTGATCTGCGTTATCTACTTGCGATAATCAACAGCCGTTTCATGCGTCTTTACATCGCCTCTAACCTGCATGAAGGTACGCGAAAAGGACGCATCTATCCCGACGTATGGAAAGGTTTGCCCATCAAAGTTGCTTCTGTCGAACGACAGCGACAAATAGCTATGCTGGTTGACAAGGTTCAGGCTGAGTATCAGCAAGTTGCTGTAGCGCAGGGGAGTGAGGATCAACAGCTTCACACCACCATTAACAGGCTCTTACAAGAGAGCGAGGCGCTGGTAGAGGCCACATATAATGAGCCTGCCGATGCAGTCTTGATAGAAATTATCAAGGCTAAGATGGACCATGCGCTCTTGTCTGGCTTTTAGCCAAATGCTAAAATAAAATGGAGGGCCACACTATGAATCAAGACCTCGACATAATTTCCCAGATGCAGGCCATAACCATCTCACGTGAATATGGCAGCGGTGGCGGCGAGATTGCCACGCGACTTGCCAGGCGCCTGGGATGGCAGTTGATTGACCACGAAGTCGTCGTGCAGGTGGCACATGAGCTAGGCATTAGTGAAGCAGAAGCTGAGGTGCACGATGAGCATGTTGAAAGCCTCGTCTCACGCCTCTTGACTGGCATGCAACTGTTTGAGCCGGCAGCGCTTGTATCTGCGCCGATACCCATGGTGCCAGATGCACGTGCCTATCAAGAAGCGCTACGAAAGGTCGTCGAGTCGGCAGCTACTACAGGGCATGTCGTGATTGTCGGTCGAGGCTCGCAAGTTCTCTTAGCTCCCAGGCGCGATGTCTTGCATGTGCGAGTAGTAGCACCGCTCGAGCTACGTATTGCCTATGTCATGCGCCGTGAAGGCCTGGATAAAGAAGCCGCCCGTATACGTATTCAGCTCAAGGACCGTGACCGGGTTCGCTACCTCCAGGAAGTGCATAACAGGAATCCAGAAGATCCGCACCTGTATGATCTCGTGGTCAACACGGGTATCATTGACCTGGAGAGCACTGTCGATTTGATTTGCCTTGCACTTGAGCGTAAGGCCAGCCAACTCTCGACACCAGTTGAGGAGTTAGGACCAGGGGCAGGCCTGGCACGTTATCCTGGCCAGCCAGGCGATTTCCGCCCTCCAGAGAATTTGAGCGAGCCAACCGGTGATGACAGTACATTACGATAATGACCCTGTCCAGCGTCGAAAAGTGATCTACACCGATTGTTGGACAGGGCGTTTCCTTGACAACGGTAGGAATGTATTGTATCATTATATACATTAATTCTGCATAGAGGATGGGGTGTTTGACTTGGAGCATCTTGTCGGATTTGACTGGGACGAAGGGAACAAGCAGAAGAATTGGGAAAAACACCAGGTTGATTACACAGAATGCGAGCAAGTGTTTTTCAACAAACCCTTACTGATAAACGAGGACACGAAACACTCATCCCATGAGAAGCGATACTATGTACTCGGAAGAAGCGACACAGGTAGAACATTATTTCTGGTATTTACAATAAGAAATTACAAAATACGGGGTATCTCGGCTCGAGATCAAAGCAAAAAGGAAAGAAAAATATATGAACAGCAAGCGTAAACCAATACCACAACTTAAAAGCGAAGATGAAGAACGGGAGTTCTGGGCGACTCATGACTCAAGTGAATATATTGACTGGAGCAAAGCAGAAAGAAACCCTACCTTTCCTCGTCTTAAGCCATCTACTAGAACTGTTTCTATCCGTTTACCTGAGTCTTTGATTGCAGAACTCAAGGCACTGGCAAACAAAAAGGATGTTCCCTACCAATCTTTGGTGAAAATTTTCCTCGCTGAAAAGATCAAGGAAGAAACCACTCCATACCTTCACTCGGACTCAAATTAGTATCCAGACATTTATTGTAGAGCATCCTGTGAGGTCTGGAACGCATTCTTCGAATAGCCCTGAGTGGCCTTGACGCTCTCCCCACACAGTGCTATCCTGCAAACAGTATCAAAGAACATAGAGACGCCAGGTATTGAGTCCGTGACAGCGTTGTCGAGAAGGAACACATAGACCCATGGGCATCATTGAAACCCGCATAGACCGCAACAGCCCCGAATTTGAGGAGAATACACACTATTACCAGCAACTCATTGACCAGCTTAACGAACGTATTCGGCAGGTGCAGCGAGGTGGAGGAGAGGATGCAATCACTAAGCACCGCAAACGCAACAAACTATTGGCACGCGAGCGTATCCAGTTGTTATGCGACCCCGATACGCCTTTCCTGGAACTGAGTCCATTAGCAGCCTGGAATATGTACCATAACGAGGCGCCATCTGCAGGCATCGCCACTGGTATTGGACTCATCGAGGGACAGGAGTGCATGATCATCGCCAATGATGCAACGGTGAAGGGCGGCACCTACTACCCAATGACGGTCAAGAAACATTTGCGCGCTCAAGAAATTGCCGAACAGAACCACTTGCCTTGCATTTACCTGGTCGATTCGGGCGGCGCTTTTTTGCCGTTACAGGCAGATGTTTTTCCTGACCGTGATCACTTTGGGCGCATCTTCTATAACCAGGCCCGCATGTCCAGCCAGCGTATCCCACAGATTGCCGCAGTCATGGGTTCCTGTACAGCAGGAGGGGCCTATGTCCCTGCCATGAGCGATGAAACAGTGATTGTACGCGGCAATGGCACCATTTTCCTGGGTGGCCCTCCCCTTGTAAAAGCTGCCACAGGCGAAGAGGTAAGCGCCGAAGAGTTGGGCGGCGCAGATGTCCATTGCCGCATCTCCGGCGTCACCGATCACTATGCCATGAATGATGAACATGCCCTGGCAATCTGCCGCAGCATCGTCTCAAACCTCAACCGGCACAAATATATTCCCTGGGACATTACCACACCTGAGCCACCGCGTTATGATCCCAACGAACTCCTCGGCATAGTTCCAAGCGATAGTCGCAAGAGTTACGATGTACGAGAGGTAATCGCTCGCATCGTCGATGGGAGCCGCTTTCACGAATTCAAGGAACTCTATGGCACAACGCTCGTATGCGGCTTCGCCCGGTTGATGGGTTATCCCGTGGGCATCATTGCAAACAATGGCATTCTTTTTTCGGAGAGCGCACTTAAGGCAACCCATTTCATCGAATTGTGCGCTCAGCGTCAGACCCCGCTAATTTTCCTGCAAAATATTACAGGTTTCATGGTGGGCCGACAGTACGAGAATGGCGGCATCGCCAAGGATGGAGCGAAAATGGTAATGGCTGTCGCCAACGCGCCTGTGCCGCGTTTCACTGTAATTATCGGCGGTTCATTTGGCGCGGGCAACTATGGCATGTGCGGGCGAGCTTATTCACCCAGGCAATTATGGATGTGGCCCAACGCGCGTATCTCGGTGATGGGCGGCGAACAGGCTGCCAGTGTGCTGGCGACTGTACGCAGAGAAGGGTTAGAAGCACGCGGCAAAAGTATGAGCGAGGAAGAAGAGGCAGCGTTCAAACAGCCGATTCTCGATAAGTATGAGGAGGAAGGCAACCCTTATTACAGCACTGCTCGACTATGGGATGATGGGATTATTGACCCCCGCGATACACGCTCGGTGCTGGCCCTGGGGATTGCAGCATCCTTAAACGCGCCTTTGCCAGACACACCCTTTGGAGTATTCAGAATGTAAAGGAATCAGTTTATGCCAACATATACACATATCTCAGTTGAGCGAAGCCACCAGGACAGGATTGCCACCGTCATCATGCGCCGTGCTGAGGTACACAATGCATTTAACACGCAACTCATCAATGACTTACATGCAGCCTTCACTGAACTGAGACCTGATACGCGGCTGCATGCTGTCATATTGACGGGTGATGGGCCTTCATTTAGCGCAGGAGCCGATCTAAATATGATGAAAGCATCGGCAACCTTTACGCAGGAGCAAAACCTGAACGATGCGCTGCACCTGGCTGATTTCTTGGACACCATCAATACCTTCCCTTGCCCGGTGGTGGCTCGTGTTAATGGAACCGCCATGGGCGGAGGATTGGGCTTGCTTGCTGCCTGTGATATCGTTATTGCCGTCGAAGGCGCAAGGCTGGCTTTCAGCGAGGTGAAGCTAGGCATTGCTCCTGCCATTATCTCTCCCTACGTGGTACGCAAAATTGGTGAGACCCACGCTCGCATGCTGTTCGTAACCGGTGAACGCTTCAGTGTAATCCATGCTCAAGAGATTGGCCTGGTACATATCGTGACGACTCCTGAGGAACTTGATGCTGCTGTAGAGAAAACAGTGCGCGAGTTACTGAACGGCGGCCCGCAGGCGATACGCGCCTGCAAAGCTCTGGCATTGAACGTGGGGTATATGGATCATGAGACTGCCCGCAAGTACACCGCCGAGACGATTGCTACATTACGGGTGAGTGACGAGGCGCAAGAGAGGCTGCGCGCGTTCCTGGAGAAAAGATAAAGCCTCAAAAAATGAGATTTGGCTAGCTGACGCAGGACCAACACTCCAAATACCGTAGTCACCGGAGCATTGTCTTTTCTGATTAAGGTTGCAATAACTTCCCGCGAGATTGCCGTCTGATTGCACTGCCCCATCAAAAGAGAGGACTGGATGACCTGCGGAGTTCATAACAGTAAACTGAATATGTCTAGAAGCATCGACGATTCCTGTTAAATGACCGCTCACATGAAGTCCGGTGAAATACCCACTAATATTCCCCTGGCTTTGTTGAATCCCCCCAGTGACATTGTTGTGGTTACGTCCGCTAGTATACTGTAAATAGTCCCTTCATACGATCCGCTAATATTTGTAGAAGCGGTCGAAGATGGGATAGGGGTAGATGTCATCGACGTTCGAGGACTGGATTGAGGGGTAGTTTTATGTAGAACGACCGAGGTTGGAGTAGCAGAACGAAAACCAGGGATAACCAAAAAAACCAAGAAAATCACTGCAAGACTTATGCCAATGAGTAGTGCAACCGAGAGGGGTAATAGTACAGCAGATTTGCTGAAACGGATTGTACGCGAGTGCACTATCATAGATTCAGCAGCAGGTATTTCTACAGCTTCCTCTAGGATAGCAGGTGATTGAGTTGAGGCTGATGGTATCACATCAGATATAAGTGGTTGTTGATCTCCTGCGTCTGATGGCGCTTCATAAGCTTTAGGCATCTCCTGATCTATTGAGGCTGATAGTACAACCTCAGATTGATTTGGTTGCTCCTCTCTTGTCTTGGGCGGCGCTTCATAAGCTTTAGGTAGCTCTTGCTCTACCAGGGCCAGTAGTATAACCTCTGGTACAGGTTGCTCTTGCTCTGCTAAGACTGAAAGCACAACCTCTGGCTCGGGTAGCTCCTGCTCACCTAAAGCTAAAGGTACACTCTCAAGCTCAGGGGGGTACTGTTCTGCTGGAGGTGGTGGCGCAAAGAATGCTTCTTGTGACTTTTCCTGCACCAGATCGGTTCGGGATTGAGCTGCGGCTGTTGCTGGAATCACAGGCTCTGATGACTCTTGCTCCGGCGAATCTGCTCTCGCTGGCAAGTACAAGTTCTGAAAAATGAGGCGTAATTTCCGCTCTGGCCATGCTCCTGGTGATCGGGTTGGATCGGCTGCTTTAAGAGCCAGCTCGAACTGTTGAACCGTAGGAAAGCGATCGTTACTGTCTAAAGACATGGCGCGATGAATAGCCTCAGCTACATAGCTAGAAATAGTCGGTACCGTTAGATTCGCTGGCTCTAATGGATCAATAATCTTGGCTGCCCGGTAAAGAGCATCAAAGGGGACAATGCCTGTTAATAGCGTATAGAACGTCGCGCCTAACCCATAAATGTCGCTACGAGTGTCGGGTTCGCCATTGTATTGTTCGGGCGCTTCGTAGGGAGTCAATGAATGACGTACAGACTTAGCGCTTGAAACCAGGTTGTATCGCTTTGCAACGCCAAAATCAACAAGCGTAACTTTATCCCTTGTGGATAATACTATGACATTGGCCGGCTTGATATCCTGGTGGATAATAGAAGGTCGCTGACTATGTAGATAGGCAACGGCATGCATGATCGGTGCCATGATCGTCATGACCTGGAGAAATGAAAAGCGCTTCTCAGGTTGTCGTAGTCGCAGCATCTCCAAGTTTTGCCCCTCAATATATTCCATCTGTAAAAACACTCGATCATGCTTGTTGTCGCCGAGCACATTATAAACATGGGGAAGCGCCTGGTTTTGAAGCAGCCTGAGCGCCATGGCATCCAGGGTGATTTGATATAGCTTATGTTTACTCGGGTTGATCACCTCTTTAAGGACAAAAAGGTTAGAACTTTGCCACGTGATATACTCATCTCTCACCACGTAAATGCCACCAAAACCACCGTTGCTAAGCTGACCTTGTACAAGATAGCGCCCTCTTATAATGGTTCCTACTGGGAGAGCCATGGATTCTATACCTCAGTTTAACTACCTACTACATTTCGTCATTATAGATAGAGATATCTCGCTATGCAACTCCCAGAGTATCAAGGTCAGAGGCGACGAAGTTCTCTAACCATGTGTATTTGTCAGATTGAGCCTATTTATAGTAAGATGGGGCATCAGTACTCAGGCTAGGTTAGATACATGCAGTTCCACTACTCAATACAAATGAACAAGCAAGATTCTACCTGCCAAAGAAGCCAGGTATCATAACATGTTCAAGAAAATATTAATTGCCAACCGGGGAGAGATAGCCATACGCATCATGGCAACATGCCGCGATATGGGAATACAAAGCGTTGCAGTTTACTCAGACGCCGACCGTAATGCACTCCATGTGCAAGAGGCCAATGAAGCATATTATATTGGTGCAGCGCCCGCCGCACAAAGCTACCTGAGTATAGACACTATCATTGACACAGCCAGGCAGAGCAGAGCAGAGGCTATTCATCCTGGCTATGGCTTCCTCTCTGAAAATCCAGCTTTTGTTGAGGCATGCGAGAAGGCAGGCATCATTTTCATTGGCCCTCCGGCATCGCCAATGCGTCTGATGGGATCAAAGATTGCGGCCAAGCAATTAGCGCAATCTGTCGGCGTCCCAACGATCCCCGGTTACAATGGTGAGAGTCAGGATGACGCTATACTGATTAGCGAGGCACAGCGTATTGGCTTTCCTTTGCTTATCAAAGCCTCCGCTGGCGGAGGCGGAAAAGGCATGCGCATAGTATATGCTGCCGCTGATTTCAGAGAGCAACTGGCCGGGGCGCGGCGTGAGGCTCAAACCGCTTTTGGGGATGCGACAGTTTTTCTCGAGCGATTAATCCAGCAGCCACGACACGTCGAGATTCAGGTGCTGGGCGATACTTTTGGCAACCTGATCCATCTTGGTGAACGTGAGTGCTCCATCCAGCGCCGCCACCAGAAAATCGTTGAAGAGAGCCCTTCTGTTGCATTGACACCTGCTCTACGAGTCGAGATGGGAGCAGCGGCAGTACGTATGGCTAAGGCCGCTGGATATGTGAATGCTGGTACGCTTGAATTTTTGCTTGATAGCGATAAGCAGTTCTACTTTCTTGAGATGAATACACGCTTGCAAGTGGAGCATCCCGTTACTGAGCTTGTCACTGGCATAGACCTGGTGCGTCATCAGCTGGAAATTGCTGCAGGTCAACCCCTTGGCTTAACGCAGGAGCAAATCAGCCCTCGCGGACATGCTATCGAGATGCGACTTTATGCTGAAGATCATGAAAATAACTTTGTCCCCTCTACCGGCACAGTTTCGCGCTTCATCAAGCCATCAGGTCCAGGCATCCGTGTAGATAGTGGTATTGAGAGCGGTAACGAGATAACCCAGTTTTATGACCCGATGATCGCCAAATTGATAGTCTACGGTGAAGATCGTACGACCGCGATCGAACGACTGCAAAGCGCACTCAAGCAGACTGTGGTCTTCGGCGTTAAGACAAACACTGCATTGCTGCTTACAATTGCGAGACATCCCGCCTTTCAGGAAGGACACACGTTTACCAGCTTTCTGGAAGCATATAGATTGCTCGGGGAGCAAGCTGGGCGAGAACCCAGGGTTACAGAGACGGAATCCTTACATCTCGCATTGTTAGCAGCGGGTATGCATGACATAATCGGAGATGCTGAGGAGAGGGCTTTAAGGAATGGTCAAGCGCCACCGAATCCCTGGTATATGCTTGGGCCCTGGCGTATGGTCGGCGAATCACGAAGTATCAGCTACGCTTATCAAGGGGAAAAACATAGCGTGGCTATCTCGCCATCGCAAGATACAACGGGTGCCTGGAGTGTGCAAGTTGATACACAGCCGGCAGAAAAAATAACGTGCATCTTCGGCAATGATGATCTTGCGCTGCTCCAGCGGGGAACAAGGCAAGTACGTGCATATGTGCAACGTCATGAAGGTGAAACGCAGGTTGTCATCGACGGGGAGATCTATTGCTTAGAACGACGACAGGCACCAGATGTGGATACAACGGCACATGGCGGAAGAAACATCGGCCACTCACAGAAAATGCTCACTGCACCCATGGCCGGAACCATCGTCAAAGTACAGGTACATGACGGTGAGGCCGTGCAGCATCGACAGGTACTCGTTATCCTTAGCGCAATGAAAATGGAGCACACAATTGTAGCACCCTATGAAGGCAAAGTGCGGCGTGTGCACTATCAAGAAGGCGCGGTCGTCGAAGGGGGAGCCGTGCTCGTCGAAATGGAATAATGATGAGAAAGGAATATCCATATGCAGCTAGGTTTTATTGGCATTGGCGTCATGGGCCGGCCCATGACGCTTAACCTGCTTAAGGCGGGATATCAAGTCACCATTTATGCGCGTCATCCAGAAAAACCAGAGGTACAGGAGGTGCTCAACGCGGGCGCTAAATTAGCGCCATCACCTCGCGCTGTCGCTATGGCATCAGACATTGTGATTACCATGCTGCCTAACTCTCCACAGGTCGAAGAGGTTGTGCATGGTCCACACGGCATACTCGAAGGTGTGCGAAAGGACCTGATCATTATCGATATGAGCACCATTGCTCCTGCCGTCAGTCGCAAACTGGCACAGGAAGCATCAATTCACGGTGCCCATTTGCTCGATGCGCCTGTGAGTGGCGGTTCGCAGGGGGCCATCAATAGTACGTTGACCATCATGGTTGGCGGAGAACGCGAAATATTTGAGCAGGCACGTCCTGTACTGGAGGCAATGGGCAAGAAGGAAGCTATCTTTCATGTTGGGCCAAATGGCGCAGGGGAAGTCGTCAAGATCGTGAACAATATTTTGTGCGGCGCAATCGCCGCTGCAATCGCCGAGTCATTTGTGCTGGGGGTTAAAGCCGGAGCGGACGTGGATACGATGGCCAGGATCATCGGCGTAAGCACCGGCGCAAGCTGGCAACTTGCCAACCAGTTCCCCTCACGCGCCTTCAATGGTAGTTTTCAACCCGGCTTTATGACCGATCTATTGCATAAAGACCTGGGCCTTGCCCTTGACCTGGCGGCTGAGAGTTCAGTGCCAGCGGCACTAACGGCCCTCACGCGGCAGATGTATGAAATGGCTCGCGCAGCAGGCTATGGCGGCGAGGACTACACCTCGCTATTGAAAGTGCTGGAGCAGATGGTTGGCGTGGAAGTTAGAACTGGTTCCACCACAAATCAGGGGTCGGAAGCCCGATAACACCCAGAGATGTTCGGAAATTGAAGCCGTGTATTGTAGGGGCGACCCTTGCGGTCGCCCTGCAACTCACCACAAATCGCGGGGCGTAAGTTCGCTTGCTGACTGGATTTCTAGTCATCTTGCGGTCGCCCTGCAACTCATCACAAATCGCGGGTAGACATTGCTACACCTTCCCAAAGCCCGAGCCGTCTCATGGTAGGGGCGACCCTTGCGGTCGCCGTCTATTGCCCAATCCTCTTGCCCTAATCCTATTGTCCCAATCCAAAAATCAGTCCATGTGAAATGGTCATGCCCAGCACCAGGGTAGCCGCCAGCCCGAAGTAGACCAGCGTGAGGATAATGCGCTCCCCTACAGGGACAGCATAATAGGCTTGAGCCTCCGGCGTATCGGGAATGGCACGGCGCGACCAGAGTTGTGATCCTGCAATAACAATAAAGAAAAGCAGCCAGATAGAAAAGCTATGGTATTGGATAAATGACCAGATTTGGAAAGCCACCAGCCCCAGGAAGCCCAGTATCCATAGACGCCGATCAATCGCACCTAACACGCGCCCACCATCAAACGGGACTACTGGTACCAGGTTGAACAGGTTGATAAAAAAGCCGAAGTAAGCGAGTGGCGCCCAGATCGTATGTGGGTAGACCTGCGCAAGAGCTAAGCAGGCTGCTGCCGCGATGGTACCAGCGATAGGTCCAGCAATGCCGACTTCAGCCTCATCCTTGGCATTCTTCGGCATTTGTCGCATAAAGACGGCAGCGCCCAGCAGCGGGATGAAAATCAATCCACCAATTGGAATACCTTTCATCTTCATCACAGCTGCGTGTCCCATTTCGTGAATGAAGAGTAAAGCCACTAACCCGATGGCAAAAGGCCAGCCAAAGAAAAGCGCATAGGCTCCAATAGAGATCAGTGCCGTAATGCTTGCAAAACCAAACTTGGAAAACAATAGCAGCACTGTTTTGAATTTAACAAGCAATGCCACAATTGTGGCAATAATACCACCTAGCCCTCCCGCAAGACCTTTGCGTTTGTTGCTCCCCTCATTGGTACCGCGTTTTGCGATCTCACGTTGTTCAGCGCCGGCATCTACGGTATAGCCCTCTAAACTTGCGGGACTGGTGTAAGGACTCATTAATTCAGCATCATGGCCGGGCACGTCAGGTGGCTCATTAGTATAGCCGGGATACGACGGCAATGGCTCCAGTGATTGCACAGGTTGAGCAGAACGAGGCGTTTTAGGCGTCCCTGGCTGGTAGTAGGCAGGATTGGCATAGTCTATATCATTTGGCGTTTCATCATAATATTCATCTTTGGGGTTCCAGGACATTATTTGCCTCAATTCTGATTGATTCTTCACCACATCAATCAATAACTATCTTATCATACATTACGTAAAAGGCCAAAAAAGGTTTATTGTGGAATTTCATCTAAAATAGGAGGTTCGTCTGAGTTTGCGGGAAGGCTCCTGGAATTGGTACAATAGAGATGAAAAGATTGAGAACCTGCTGTTTCTGCAGATAGAGATCGTGTTTCTCTTAGAGGTTTGCCACATCTTTTAGAGAGAGAAAGCCATGCCTAGACAACTGCATCATCCATGTGAAGAGCTGTTACAGCAGTGGCAGGTGAGACGCGAAGTGGCAAATTACTACTTGACGACTTTGCTTCGTCTCAGCCCCGATGCACCCGACGCTCTTCGCCAGCGACAGGAACTGAGCGAAAAGATTTTTGCGGCAAGGCTTTCCTTGAAACACGCTGATGACCAGCTACAGAGCTGCTATCAAGAATACGCTCTATGAAGTTCCGCCCATAGGTTCTGCTCTCACATCGGTCACCTGAATCTGCCTGTACGCCTTCATTCACAGCCAGGATAATTAAGTCAGTAAAGATACCCTGGAAGAGTCCGCTCTCTACTGTCCCCTCTTCACTCCCTCAAGATGTAACCTTAACAAATTGAGTGCAGCTAGCACGGCTAATCGTTTGTTGTCATGGCGGCTGGCGCGCCAACCAGGCCCCATACCTGTTACAAGGCCATTCGGCCCCTCAACAGCAATGTGCACAGTACCCACAGGTATATCCTCTTGCTTATCAGGGCCAGCGACGCCCGTAATGCCCAGTCCAAAGTCAGTTCCAAGGCGCTCGCGTACGGCATGGGCCATTGCACGCGCCGTTTCTTCGCTAATGGCTCCATGTTGCTCAAGAACTTCCGGCGGCACGCCCATCTGCGCTTTGAGTTCCGTACTATACGTGACCAGGCCACCTACGAAATAGTTCGAACTGCCAGGAACATCCGTGATCGTACTGGAAAGCAACCCACCAGTGAGTGATTCCATGACTGCTAACGTTTGCCTGCGCTCGGTGAGATACTTCCCTATAACGCTTTGCAGGGTATCTTTATCAACGCCGAAGATATGATGCCTGAGAATCTGGCGTACGCGTGCCTCCATTTCTGCTACCAGTTGCTCAGCCTGCTCACGCGTTTCAGCCTTTGCCGTAATACGTACATCAATCGCGTCAGACTTGGCATAGGTGGCTATAGTAGGATTGTTGCTATGAATCACCGGATCCAACCGCTCTTCAACAGCGGACTCCCCCAGACCCCAAACACGCAGGAGGCGCGTAAAGATCAGGCCACCCGTGTAAAGGCCAAGCCTTGGCATAACCTCTTGCTCCCACATACGGTACATTTCTCGCGGCACGCCAGGCATCGCCACAATAATATGCCTGTCCTTCTCAACCCACCAACCGGGAGCAGTTCCAAGCGGATTGGGCAGCGCCCGAGCAGAAGGAATCAAGGTTGCCTGTTTAATATTGCGCTCAGGCATAATGACATTACGCGCAGCAAAGATACCACGCAACTCGCTCTCTAGCACAGGATCTACTTGCATCGTTTCACCCAGCAGAGCACTTATAGACTCGCGAGCAAGATCATCCTCAGTTGGTCCCAATCCACCCGTCATGATAATCAGGTCGGATCGCTCCCAGGCTCGTCGCAAGGTTTCAACGATACGGCCCTGGTTATCCCCGACCTGCGAAATAAAATAGAGATCAATCCCCAGTGATGCGAGACTCTGAGCAAGAAAAGTAGCATTGGTATCAGTAATGTGGCCTAACAACAACTCAGTGCCACACGAGATTATTTCGGCACGCATGAACCCTCCAGATTACATTCTGATTATTTTCGGTAGCCATATCATATCACTTGCGAAAAGTGCTACCGCCTATCCCTTTTAATCAATATATTGTGTTTGAAAACATTAAAATATCAACATGTTGTGCCAAAATCCTTGAAATTGGCGTTTTTTACGAGTATACTGTGTTTCGGAGGCTACAATAACCCATACTATTTGAAAGCACATGCAATATACTGTGCTTAATGATAAGGCCAAAGCAAAGAAGGAGTTTTATAGCCAATGTTAGAGCAAGAGAAGCCCGCCACTACAACTCAGCAGCCCACCACCCCCGAAAAAATGACGCAATTAGAGGGTATTCGCCAGAAAGTTTTCATGGACAGATATTCTCTCAAGGATCCAAATGGGCAACCTTTAGAGTTCTATCCCGAACAACTCTGGGCCAGGGTAGCACGAGGTATTGCCGCTGTAGAAACCACACAAGAGCTACAGGCATACTGGGAAAAGCGCTTTTATGAGGCACTCTCCGACTTCCAGTTTGTGCCAGGTGGTCGCATCCTCGCAGGGGCAGGATCGGGGCACCAGGTAACATTTTACAACTGCTATGTGGTATCAAGCCCTGAAGATAGCCGCCAGGGCATCCTGGACAATTTGAAGATGATGACGGAGATTATGGCGCGTGGTGGCGGCGTTGGCATTAATCTTTCCAGCTTGCGACCACGCGGCTCATACATCAAGACAGTGAATGGTACGGCATCGGGACCATGTTCCTGGGCGCAACTCTACTCCGTCGCTACAGGAGACGTAATTCAGCAAGGCGGAAGTCGAAGAGGCGCGCTAATGCTCATGCTTGACGATAACCATCCTGATATCGAAGAGTTCATCACGGTCAAGCGTACCGAGGGCAAAATAGAGCACGCCAACCTCTCCGTGGCGGTCTCCGATAAGTTCATGCAGGCCGTCAAGGACGACGCTGACTGGGATCTGGTCTGGCAGGGTGAGGTCAAGAAGACCATTCGCGCCCGCACTCTGTGGGACCTGATCTGTACGTCGGCCTGGGAGTCGGCGGAGCCAGGCGTGGTGTTCATGGACCGGTATAATAAGCTCTCTAATACATGGTACTACGAGGACATCCGGTGCGTAAATCCTTGTGTTACAGGCGATACGCTGATCTATACGGATCGTGGATTGATTCCAGCCAAAGAGTTAGCCGAAACTGGGTTACCCATCAAGGTTGTATCGCCCGATATCTCTATCAGAGAGCTGGCTCTTGCTGGACACACAAGTGGTAGCGAGCTGTCTACCTTGACACCTCCTACCAGAAATGTGTCTGTGCGCCAAGCAAGTCACGTCTTCACCTCTGGAATCACGCCAGTCTATCGGCTCCAGACAAAAGAAGGATATACTCTACGTCTCACGC
>WNGD01005663.1_pt1 | contig 16719 bp, 13 predicted proteins | sample 5400671 | NCBI WGS metagenome assembly WNGD01 (sample SAMN13153369, study PRJNA577476) | soil metagenome | isolation source: 40 cm soil or saprolite under grassland replicate 2 | place: USA:California | collected 2016-06-15 | reverse complement strand
GAGGTGCGGAGCCAGGCGATCGGGCTGCCCGGGGTGCTAGTGGCGCTGGTGCTCGCCGCCACCGGGCCACCCTTGTACGCCGGGCTGCTCGCGCGCCGCGCGCGGCTCGAGCCGGGGCGCACGCCGTGACGCCATTGTTAGCCCTCCTTGCGGACCTCCGAAAACGCGCGCAACATAGCGGTCGTTGAACTTTCGTGCGGCACAGCCGCAGCCATTGCGCACCAGGTCTGGAGGAATCGTGGTACAGCGCACTTTGCTTGTCTCGCTCGCGCTGGGCTTCGCCGTCGCCTTCGGCTCCGCGGCGGCCCAGCAGCGTCCCATCACAGGGAAGGTCGTGAGTGCGACGACGACCGAGCCGGTCGCCGGCGCCAGTGTCACCGTCGTCGGCACGCCGATCGGCGCCGTCACGAACGATCGTGGGGATTTCTCGCTCGCCGCGCCGCAGGGCGCGGTGACCATCACGATCCGCGCTGTCAGCTACAAGCGTCGCCAACTGCAGGTGCCGGCTGAACAGACCAGCGTCACGGTGAGCCTGGAGCCGGACGTCTTCAACCTCGAGGCGGTGGTCGTCACGGGCCAGGCGACCGGCGTTGAGCAACGGAACTTGGCGAACGCCGTCACCACCGTGCCGGCCGAGCAGCTGAACCGGGCGCCGGTGCAGACGATCGAGGGTGCGCTGCAGGGCAAGATCCCCGGCGCCCTGATCCAGATGAACTCGGGGGCGCCAGGGGGCGGCGGCCAAATCAACCTGCGCGGGGTCACCACGATCAACGGCGGCGTAGACCCGCTCATCGTGGTGGACGGCCTGATCATCGCTAACGATGCGATCGTGAATAACATGGACGCGATCACAGCGGCCGCTGCGGGCGGCAACCCTCGCCCGCAGGACAACGCGGTGAACCGCATCGCCGACTTGAACCCCAACGACATCCAGAGCGTCGAGGTGCTCAAGGGTGCCTCGGCGGCGGCGATCTACGGCGGACAGGCGGCGAATGGCGTGGTGATCATCACCACCCGCCGCGGCCGCCCCGGTGCGGCGCGTTTCAGCGTGACGCAGCGGTTCGGCACCTTCGACGCGTCGGGCCACCTCGGCTCTCGAGCCTTCCGGGATTCCGTTGAGGCCGACGCGGTGTTCGGCTCGCGCGCGCAGGCCTACTGTAACCTGGGCCCCACAGGGGCGTGTCCGGTGTTCGATAACGAAGGCGTGCTTTACGGCCGGCATGCATTGTCCGTCGAGACCGATGCGAGCGTCACCGGAGGCAATGACCAGACCAGCTATTACCTGTCGGGGCTGGTGAAAAAGGAGGACGGGATCGCCACGGGGACCGGTTATCAAAAACAGTCGGTCCGCGCCAACGTCGACCAGCTGCTCGGCAGTCGATTCAAAGCCAGCGTCAACCTGAACGCGATCCACAGCCTCGCGCGGCGCGGGATCTCGAACAACGACAACACGGCGACGAGCCCCTTCATGGTGTTCCCGAACACGCCGAATTTTATCGACTTGAGGGAGCAGAACGGTGTCTGGCCGACCAACCCATTCTCACAGTCGAACCCGCTCGCGACGCTCGCGAAGGTCAACAACAACGAGGATGTGTGGCGTATCCTGGGCACGTCGACGGCGAGGGTGGACGCCGTGACGACGACGACGCAGCGACTGCAGCTCACGCTGACGGGCGGGCTGGACTATTTCAGCCAGCGCAACGACATCCTGTCGCCCGCGGACCTTCAGTTCGAGCCCCAAGACGGTCAACCCGGTACCGTCGTGCTCGGCAAAGCCTCCGACCTCCGGTTGAACCTCGTTGGTAGCGCAGTGCACACGTACACACCGGCGTCGAACGCCTTCCAGGCGACGACGTCGGCGGGCTTCCAGTATGAAAGGCGGGAGTTGAATTCCACGAACCTCGTCGGACGCACACTCGCGCTAGGGCTCGAAAACGTGAACCAGGCGGCGAGTCTCAGCGCCCCGACCCAACAATCGCAGCTCGTCAGGAACCTGGGCCTTTACGGGCAAGAAGAAGTCCTGGCGGCGAGTCAGCGACTGCTCCTCACGGTCGGGGTCCGCGCCGACCGCTCGAGCGTGACCGGCGACCAAGGCAAGGCCTACTTCTATCCCAAGGCTGCGGCGTCGTACCGGTTCGTGCAACCCATGGGCGGCGTGGACGAGTTGAAGTTGCGGGCCGCATGGGGTCAGACCGGTAACCCGCCGCTCTACCCGGACCGCTCCACCCTGGACAGCACCATCGCGATCGGCGGCCAGGTCGGCCAGTTGCGGCCGTTCCGCTTCGGCTTGTCGGCCGTCAAGCCGGAGCGCAACACCGAAGTCGAGGCGGGCTTCGACGCCACGCTCGGCAACCAGTTCGCGACGCTGGGAGTCACGCTCTACCAGAAGAGCGTGAGCGACCTGCTGCTCGAGCAGTCGGTTGGCCTCTCGAACGGCTACCAGGTGCGCATCTTTCAAGGCGGCAAGCTGCGCAACCGTGGGATCGAGACGGCGCTCGCCGTTTCGCCGGTGCGCACCTCCGAAGTCAGCTGGGTCGTGCGATCGACCTTCTTCCTCAACCGCAGCAACATCGTCGAGCTGCCGATCCCCGCGTTTAACACGGGTGGCTTCGGGCTATCGCTCGGCGCGTTCCGCATCGAAAAGGGGAAGTCTGCCACCCAGATCGTCGGAACGGAGGGTGTGGTAGGCGACGCGACGCCGGACTTCCAGATGTCGCTTTCGAGCGATCTCGACTACAAGCGGTTCAGTCTCGGTTTCTTATGGGACTGGAAGCACGGCGGCGACATCGTGAATCTCACCCAGCTGTTGTACGACGCCGCCGGCAACTCGGCCGATCAAGTCCCCGACGGCAACGACCGGATCAATACCTGGGCCACGCCGCCGGGACGCACCGGCATCTATGTGCAAGACGGCTCGTACCTCAAGCTGCGCGAGTTGACCTTGGCCTACAACCTGACACCCACGATTGCCCAACGCTTCGGGATGCGAACCGCCCGGCTCTCCTTCAGCGGCCGCAACCTGCTGAAGTTTACGCCGTACAAGGGTCTCGATCCCGAGGTGTCGAACTTCGCGAACCAGGCCATCGTGCGGAACATCGACGTGGCGCCGTTCCCGCCGAGCCGCAGCTTCTTCTTCTCGATCGATCTGGGGTTCTGACCATGCGCACCCACAAATCGAAGCCGATTGTCGCGCTCATCGTGGGAGGCACCCTCGCAGTCGGGGCGTGCAACTTCGACGTCACCAATCCGAACAGCCCGCCTCCCATCGGACCGAACGCGACGTCCGCTCAGGTCGCGGCGGCCTCGATCGGGCTGCTCGCCGGGCTGCGCGTGGACCAAGCCAACTGGGTTCAAAAGGTCTCTATTCTTGCACGGGAGGGGTATCGACTCGACGTGGCGGATCCGCGCTTCACGACGGAGCTCCTCGCGGGGGCGCTCGACCCGACCAACAACGCGTTTGGCGGCGGGCAGTGGCAGCCGCAGTATCGCACCATCCAGAGCGGCTACGCGATCCTCAACGTGATCGGGACGGCGCAGCTCACCGACCCGGAACGGAATGCGGTCCGAGGCTTCGTGCGCACCATTCAGGCCGTGTCGTTCCTGACCATCCTGAACGCGCACATCCAGGACTCCATCCCGCTCGACGTGAACCGCTCCATCGACCAGCCCTTGGCGCCGTTCGTCCGGAACGATTCGGCCTACAAGGCGGTGGTCGTGATTCTTGATTCGGCGCGCAGCGACCTCCTGGCAGCGGGCTCGACCTTCCCGTTCGACCTCGGGCCCGGTTTTGCCGGATTCAAGACGCCCGCCACTTTCCTCAAATTCAATCGGGCGCTCATGGCTCGGGTCCGGGTGCACCGGGCGAGCCTCGGCGCCCTCCCAGCGGGGATCTACCCGCCGTCCCCCCTGGGGTGGACGGCGTGTGCCGCCTGCTGGGACTCGGCACTGACGGCTTTACAGGCCTCGTTCATCGATCCTGCTGCGTCGCTGGACTTGGGCGCGTACAACGCGTTCGGCACCGGCAACCTGGACGTCCCGAATTCGCTGTCCCAGGACCCGACATCGGCGGTCAACGTCGCGCACCGCATGCTCAAAGACAGCGCCGAGCTGCAAACGGGGGTGTCGGGTCTGCGCGACAAACGCTTCCTCGCCAAAATCACGGATCGCCCAGACACCCTGCGGCTGGCCTGTCTCAAGTCGGCGCTGTCTTGGATCCGCTACCCGACCCCCAGCTCGCCGATACCGATCATCCGAAACGAGGAGCTGTTCTTGTTGCGGGCGGAGGCGAACTGGTTCGGAGCGACGGGGACCAAGCTGCAAGCCGTCAACGATCTGAACTTCATACGACAGACCTCGGGCAACCTGGACCCCACGACCGTCACAATCGCCAGCACCGACGCGGCGTTCGTGACGGCGCTCCTGCACGAACGGCTGTACTCACTGTTGTACGAAGGCGGGCATCGCTGGATCGATTTGCGGCGTTACGGTCGGCTGAACCAGGTCATCAACGATCGGCCCACCGGGTGCACGACGCCCGTGATTCCCAAGGACACGGTGTTCTCCACCTTGCCGATCAACCTGTTCGAGGTGCAGGCGCGCCAGTAGGCGAATTGCCCGCGCCACCTGCCGCCGAGCGCTCCCCGCTTCGTGGTAAAGCGCCTTTCGCTCGCCGCGCTCTGCGCCCTACCCCTGCTGGTCGCGTTGCCGAACCGGCTCGGCGCTCAAGGCGGGACCATCCGCGGACGGGTGGCGGACGCCCAAGGCGCGCCGCTCCCGCGCGCGGCCGTGAGCGTCGACGCGATCGGGGCGCGCACCACCACCGACGACCAAGGGAGCTACGAGATCCGTGGCGTACCCACGGGCACGCACACGCTGCGCGTGCGGCTCCTCGGGTACGTGCCACAGAGCGTCCAGGTCACCGTCAGCGGGACGCAGCCGACCCGTCAGGACTTCTCGCTCGTGGTCCAGCCGATCACGCTTTCGCCCGTAGACGTGACGGTCGGATCCCGTGCCCGCCACGCAGCCGCGAACGAGCTGGCCGTCCCGGTCGACGTCTTCGGCGCCGAGGATATCAAGCGACAGGGCACAACGGAGACGAGCCAGATCCTGCAGCAGCTTACTCCGTCGGTGAACTTCCCGCACCAAAGCGTCACCGACGCGGGCGACATCGTGCGGCCCTTTACGCTCCGTGGCCTCTCCCCCGACCAGACGCTCGTCTTGGTCAACGGCTGGCGCCAGCACCAGACCGCGCTGGTGAACAACTTCACGTACGGCATGGGCGCGGGCTCGAGCGGCGTGGACCTGAACACGATGCCGCAGAGCGCCCTCGACCGAATCGAGGTGCTGCGCGACGGCGCCTCGGCGCAGTACGGGTCCGATGCCATCGCGGGGGTCGTGAACTTGGTCATGAAGGAAGGGCAGTTCACGCCGTACGTGAACGTCGACGCCGGGCGCTACACGCCGCGCAACTATTCCGCTGACGGGACGACCGTCGACGTGAACGGCGGCTGGGGCATCGGGCTCGGCCGCGGCTCGCTCGCCTTGTTCGGAGAGTTCCTGGACCGCCAGCCGACCAACCGGGCGTACGCAGACCAGTTCGAAGACGCCGGAACGGGCGTCCCGGACTCCATCGACAGCCATGGGCAAGTGGTGATCAAGCGCAACCCGGTCGAGCAGCCGAGTGGCCACTGGGGTGACGGGCTCGAGAAGGACGTGTTGACGATGGCGAACTTCCGTATGCCTTTGAACGAGGCCCGGACGAGCGAGCTTTACGCCTTCGGCGGTTACAGCTTCCGTCGCGGAACGGGGAACGGGTACCGCCGCTGCGCGGTGGACTGCGCGAGCTTCATCACGGGGCGCGCCTGGCCGCAGATCTACCCGCTCGGCTACCTACCCGAGTTTCACCCTGACGTGGCGGACTACTCCGTCGCCGGTGGGTTCCGTAGTGCGACGCACGGCTGGTCGGTGGACCTCGGGGCTTCCTTTGGGCACAACGACTTCAAGTACAACCTGCGGAACACCTCGAACGTGTCACTCGGGCCGTGCTTGAGCCCGACCGCGCCGTGCGCTCCGGGACCGGACCACATCCTGGGGACCGCAGACGACCTGGGAATCCCGAACCAGACCTCGTTCTTCGCAGGTCAACTGGCGCGCGAGGAGTTCGTCACCCAGGTCAACGTGACCAAGTCGTTGAACCTGGGTCTTCAAGCCCCCGCCAACCTCGCCTTCGGCGCCGCGTTCCGGCGGGAGCGCTACCAGATCACGCGGGGTGAGACGGCCTCCTGGATCGACGGCGGGCACCTGTCGCCAGACAGCGCAGGGTCCGACGGGATCTGGGGCACGGCGGACGATGATTCGACGACGCTCGCCGGCTCACAGGTATTCCCCGGCTTCGCTCCCAACAACGAATCCAACTCACATCGCACCAACGTCGGGGCCTACGCGGACCTCGAGACGCAGCTGACCCCCGAGTTGCTCGCCGACGTGGCGGGACGCTTCGAGCACTACAGTGACTTCGGCTCCCGGATGACGGGTAAGCTGGCACTGCGCTACCAGCCATCCAAGCAGTTCACTGTGCGCGGCGCCGCGAGCACCGGGTTCCGCGCACCGGGGATCAGCCAAGAGTTTTTCAGCAAGGTGGTCACCAACGTCATCGCCAATCAGGCGGTGCAGGTCGGCATCTTCCCGGTGGGTACGCACGCCTCACGCGTGCTCGGGGCGAAGCCGCTGCGCGACGAGACCTCGGTCAACCTGAGCGGGGGCGTCGCCTACTCACCCACGGGCAACCTAACGCTCACGGCAGACTACTTCTACATCAAGATCGACCATCGCATCATGCTGAGCGGGACGTTCCAACAGGATAGCACGCTCAAGATTCTGGCAGACAGTGGAGTCACCGGCATCGGGGCGCTTCAGTACTTCACCAACGGCCTGGACACCCGCACCCAAGGCGTGGACCTTACGGCCAACCTACGGGTCCCGGGCGTGGGAGGTGGCACGCTCGATTGGACGGCGGCGGTCAACTGGACCAAAAACACGATCACCCGGGTCGATTCCCTGCCGCCCATATTCAGGGGCACCGGTGAGACCGGCCTGATCGATACCGTGACCTGGATCGGCATCACCGAGGAACGCCCGGACTGGCGCGGAACGCTGACCGCTGACTATGCCCTCAGTCGGTTCCATGCACTGGCGCGCGGGTCCTACTACGGCAAGTTCTCCTCGGCACAGCCGGGGTTCTGCAGCCTGTGCCGGGAGCGGTACGGGGCGAAAACGCTCGTCGACGCCGAAGTAGGGTACCGCTTCAACCAGATAGACCTGTCGGTGGGCGTCCGGAATCTCTTCGACGTCTTCCCGGACCAGCCGAAGTCTCAAGTCATCGTGGACGGCTTCGGCGACACGTCCCAGCAGTTCAATAACAACTTCGGGACATATCCCTGGGCGGCGGCGTCGCCGTTCGGGTACAACGGACGCTACATCTATACTCGGGCCTCGATCCCGTTGAGCCAGTAGGTCCTTCGCTGCCCAAACGCAAATAGGGGGCGCAGGATGCCGCGCCCCCTATCGTTTTTCCGCTCGGTGCCCACTACATCTCCTTGTAGACGTACGCCCCCACAACGGTCGCGACGGGAATCGAGACCAGCGCCACGCACGTCCCGATCATCATGAGTCGCTGCGGCATGAACCCCATGGGTGATTCACCGATCGCGTGCAGCAGGCCGACGAAGAACCACACGGCAAGCCCCGCGATCACAGCCGTCTTCGCTCCAGCGCCGAACCGTGGCCGAATGGCTGCGTACACCCACAGGAGGCCGATCCCGGACACGAAGTCGAGCGCCACCCACAACGGAATGGCGCTGTCCATCGCACCCGGCTGCTTGCCGAGCGCCTGCATTGCGGCGGCCATGTCCGCCTTCAGCCACACGCCGTACGTGAGCCAATCGACGACGTTCAGCACCACGCCCGCCAGCAGCCCGCCCAGCACGACGCGACCCCAGTTGATCTTGCCCATGATGATGTCCTCGGGGAGGGAGAAGAGCGAAGCAGCACGCCGCCCCGACACTACGAGTCGCCGGGACCGCCGTCAAGGAACTGTGCGTCTACGCGTCTGTGCGTCTGTGCGTCTAGGTCTTAGGGTACGACCAGCACCGCCACCATCCCCCCCAGCCCGTCGGGGACCGTAGCGACACCGTTGGGCACGACCCAGTCGGACCCGTCCACCTGCAGGTTGAAATGGTACAAGCCGCGTCGCAGCCTGAGCGTGCCCTCCCAGACATCGTCGCCCGAGAGCCGGAGCCGCACCGGTTGCCAGGCATTCCAGTCTCCCGCGATTGCGACCGAGCGGGCGCGGGGCATACGGAACCGCACGACCAGGCTGTCGCCACGTGGTTCCGGCACGAGAGGGGCCCACCGGGGGACGGCGGCTGGCGGCGGGCGGGGCGATTTGTGGAATCGCACGCCGAATGTGACGAACCCCGCGCGCGGGAGGCCCTGGTAGGGGTCGCTGAGCGAGCTCCCGCCCGCGACCTCCAGCGACACGCGTGGTTTCACGAAGACTTGCAGGTACGCGCTGCCCGCCGCGGTCGAGCCGTACGTCGATGAGAGGCGTGCCACGGTCCAGACGGATACGACCGCACGACCACGCTCCACCGTCGCGCCCGCCCCCGCATCGGTGAACCAGCCATCGGGAAAGTGCGTCGGCTCGAGACTCAGCTGCACCGTCGGCGCGGTCACGGCGGCGTTGGGTCGCCACCACACGCGCGCGCGGGTGTGGAGGGCCGTCACGGGCAGCGCACCCGAAATCAGCCCGGTAGAGGGACCGGCCGCGAGCTCCGCTCCCCAGGTGGCGGCGGACCAGCGCACCTCGCCCATCACGTGCGCCGCTGCGGTCGGGCCGGCGCCTGTGCGTGTGGTGCCCGCGAAGGTCCCTTCGACGCCGAGCTGGCGTCCGCCGGCGGATGCCGGGGTGAGCGCCGACAAATCCGCTAGGCCCAGGCCGGCCCAATCTCCACCAGGGAGCGACGCAATCGAACTCGAAAGGTCCGCGACAAACGGGTCACTGGTATACCGAACGCTCGGCGAGATGATGGCCGAGCCAAAGCTCGTTCCCCCGGGGTAGCGGACGGTACCCGCGCCCACGCCGACTGACCCATCGACCTGGGCCGCTGCCGGCGCTGCGTGTGTACTCGCCGCCACCAGCAGCACGACGATCCTCCGCCTCACGGCTGCAAAGCTAGCCCACGCCGCAGCGGACGGAAACCGCGGGGAAGAGCAAATAGGGGCGCAGGTGACTGCGCCCCTACGCTATTTGTCGAAGTAGTCGCCGGCGACTGCTAGGGTCGGTGACTACCCGACTGGCCGCCCTTGTGAGCGGGCACCGCGGGCGTAGCGCGCTTGGCGGGTACGGTAGGGACGATGCCGTGCCCGGGAACGGCCGGCGTGGCCCGCACGGCAGGGGTCGCCGCGTTGGGGTTACGCGTGTGCGCGACCGTCACCACGTCTCCGCGGCGATGCTTTGCACGGTGCGCCGCAGCTTGCGAGTGCCCGTGCTCGTTTGGGATCTGGGGTGTCTGCGCCGCCACCATCGTCGGCAGCGCCAGCGCAACCGCCAGCCCGAGAAGCTTGTTGGTCATACGACCTCCTCGATCATCGTGATGTGCGGGCCCTGCCTGGGAGGCGGGCTCGGTCGGTCCGGCCAGTCCCGCGCCAGCAACAGGCCGCGGGCACGGCTTCGTGCGATCTCCTTGATGCAGGTCGACACCGACTGGTTCGTCGTTGCGAGAAACCGTGCAGCGGCGCGCCACACGTGTGCGAACGTCTCGGCAACGACCTCTTCCGCGTCGCCCGGGTCGACGAGCATGCCGTAGGCGAGCGCGTAGATGCTCGAGCCGTAACGCCGGTACAGGGCGCGCAGGGCATCCGCCTCGCCTCGTGCCACCTGGTCCAACAGATGGCGGTCGGGCACCAGTGTCGTATCGTAAGGCATGACGCCATGAAGACTGTCGAAACCAGGGCTAGGTAACGCCCACAACCGGAAGTGCTTACCGGGCAGGGCGTTACTAAACCGATCGGGGGCGACTCTTTAAGTTGGGACTGGTTGCCCGCCATACCCCGGTCCCCTACCATACCCTGAATCACTTCCGGCGGTGGGGGCTCTGTTGGGTTTTGAGGGCGAGGCGACGGATGCAGAAGTCGTGCGGGCGGTGCTGGCGGGCGACGTAGAGCGCTATGCCGTCCTGGTGCGGCGCTACCGCGATCGCTACGCGCGCTACGCGTCGCGCATGCTCGGCTCTCGGGACGTCGCCGAGGATGCGGTGCAAGACGCGCTGGTGCGGGCATTCGATCGCCTGGCGGACTGCCGCGAGCCGGACAAGTTTGCGGGGTGGCTGTTCCTGATATTGCGGAACCGATGCTACGCTGAGCGGCGGCAGCGGCAGCGACAGGAGCGGCCCCTCGATTCGACCGACGAGTTGTTTGCCGCGCCCGATCGGCCGGACGGTGAGTACGAGCAGGTGGAGCGCGCGCACGCGTTGGAGCAGGCGCTCCAGCACCTGACCCCGGAGCAGCGCGAGGTCTTCGTGCTGAAGCATACGGAAGGGTTGGCGTACGAGGAAATCGCCGGGGTCACGGGCGCGACGGTGGCCTCGCTCAAGATGCGGATGCATCGCGCGTACGACCGCCTGCGGGAGTTGATGAAGGAGCATCTATGAAGACGGGCTATCACGCTTTGGTGAAGCGGTTGCTGGACGGCGAGCTGACACTCGCCGAGCTGCCGCCTGAGCTCCGAGCCGAGGGCGAGGAAGCGCTGCGCCTGGTCGGCGCGGCGGACCGCGCGCCGGTCGCGCTGTCGCCGGCGCTCGACGAGCGGGTGATGGCCGCCGTCCGCCGCCACGCCGGCGCGCCCGCCAACCGTGTCTGGCGGTGGCTCAACACGCCGCGGGACGTGGAGCTGCGGCTGCGGGTACGCCCCTGGACCGTGTGGGCAGGCGGGCTCGCGGCGGCGGCCGCTCTCGCGCTGTTACTCGGCCGAGCTGCACCCGCGCCACAGCCTGGTCCTGGCACCCAGGCGCGCGCCGGCACGCGTGATTCTGTGCTCGTACGGTTCGTGTTGTACGCGCCCGGCGCTCGACGCGTAGCGGTGGCGGGAACCTTCAATCAGTGGGACCGCAGCATCGCACCGCTCGTGCCGGCCGGGACGAGCGGCGTGTGGACGACCACGCTCGCACTCCCCGTCGGGCAGCATCAATACGCATTCGTGGTGGATGGTGCGCGCTGGATCGTGGATCCGGCCGCGCCCGCGGTGGACGACGGGTTCGGTCGCCGCAACAGTGTGGTCGCCGTGAGCGCGCCAGGGGGGCACACGCTGTGAGGACCACCGGACTCACCGTCGGCCTCGTCCTCGCGACGCTCTTTGCGGGCGGACTCGCCGCCCAGGACGTGCCGCTGCGCCTCGACGGGCGGGTTTCGCCAGACGTGCAGCGGGCCGTCCGGCGGATTGCGGCTGATGCCGCGGCGCGCGACCTCCCGGTCGATCCACTCGTGCAGAAGGCGATCGAGGGTGCCGCCAAGGGCGTACCGGCCGAGCGCGTGATCGCGGCGGTGCGCGCCTTGGCCGCACGCCTCGGTGAGGCGAGGGAGGCGGTGCGCGACGCTGGCGTCGCGGCACCGAGCGGCCACCTCGTGGAGGGCGGGGCCGATGCCCTCAACGCGGGGCTCAGTGGCCGCCAGGTGGCCGACCTGGTGCGCGCCAGCCAGCCGCCGTACGATGCCGCCCTCACGCTCCAGGTCGCCGCCACGCTGGCGGCCCTCGGCGTGCCGACGGGGCAGGCCTTCCAGTTGGTACAGGGGATGATCAGCGCCGGCCGGTCGCCGAGCGACCTGCTCGGCCTGCCGGGTCAGGTCCAGGCGGGCGTGGCGCGGGGGGCCACGCCGGCGCAAGCGGCCGCGGGCCTGGCGCGCGCGGCCGGCGGCGCGCCGCCGGGGCGCCTCCCCGACTGGGTCCCACCCGGGCAACGGAAGCCGCGCAACCCGCATAAACCCTGACGCCGGCCCCGCCGGCACGCCACGTTTACGTCGGGCGCCGGGCGTAGGTAGATTCCATGCCCTATGCCCATCGCGCACAATCTCGGATTCCCGCACCTCGGGGCCGCGCGTGAGCTGAAGCGCGCCACCGAAGGCTACTGGGGCGGCAAGGTCTCCTTGCCCGACCTGCTCAAGACCGGCGCCGAGCTGCGCGCCCGCCACTGGCGGATGCAGCAGGACGCCGGCATCGATCTCCTCCCGTCGAACGACTTCTCGTACTACGACCGCATGCTCGACACCTGCGCGCTGGTCGGCGCCGTGCCAAAGCGCTACGGCTGGGCCGGCGGCCCCGTGGACATCGACACGTACTTCGCGATGGCGCGTGGCGTGCAGTCGGGCGGGCGGGACGTGACGGCGATGGAAATGACGAAGTGGTTCGATACGAACTACCACTATCTCGTGCCCGAATTCGACCCGGGCCAGGCGTTCCGGCTCTCGTCCTCGAAGCCCGTGGACGAGTTCCAGGAGGCGAAGGCGCTGGGCCTGCGCACCAAGCCGGTGCTGATCGGACCGGTGACGTTCCTGCTCCTTGGCAAGGCTCGCACGGCGCGCTTCGACCGGCTCACGCTGCTCGACGCGCTGCTGCCGGTATACGCGGAGGTGTTGTCGCGTCTTGCCGCCGCCGGCGCGACCTGGGTGCAGCTCGACGAGCCGTGCCTCGCGCTCGACCGCACGCCCGCGGAGCGGGCTGTGTTCCTGCACGCCTACCGGTTCCTCGCGGAGCGGGGGCCAAAGGTGAAGCTCCTGGTCGCCACCTATTTCGCAGCGCTCGACGACAACCTGCCGACGGCGCTCGAGCTGCCGGTCGCCGGGCTCCACATCGATGCCGTGCGTGCCGGCGGACGCTTCGACGCGCTGGTCCAGGCGTGGCCGGCGGGGGGCGGGCGCGAAGGCAAGGTGTTGTCGCTCGGCGTGATTGATGGACGGAACATCTGGAAGGCGGACCTCCCTGCGGCGCTGCGCCAGCTCGAAGACGCCCAGGAGCGCGCCGGCGCGGCCCAGTTGTGGGTGGCACCATCGTGCTCGCTCTCGCACGTGCCGATCGACCTCGACTTGGAAACGCGGCTCGACAGCGAATTGAAAGGGTGGCTCGCCTTCGCGAAACAGAAGCTTGGCGAGGTGGCGACCCTGACGCGGGCGCTGCGCGATGGGCGGGACAGCGTGACGGCGCAGCTCGACGCCAACGCGCGCGCGCTCACGGGGCGACGCACCTCGCGACGGATTCACAATCCCGCGGTCAAGCAGCGCGCCCGGGGTGTCACCGAGCACGACATGCGCCGCTCGTCGCCGCACGCCGCGCGGCGGAAGAAGCAGCTGCGCCTTCCACTGTTCCCGACGACCACCATCGGCTCGTTCCCGCAGACGGCCGAGGTGCGCAACGCCCGTAAGAAGCTGCACGATGGTACGCTGTCGCCCGCGGAGTACGACGGGTTCATCGCCGAGCAGATCACGCGGACCCTCAAGCTGCAGGAGGAGCTCGGGCTCGATGTCCTGGTGCACGGCGAGTTCGAGCGCAACGACATGGTGGAGTATTTCGGCGAGCAGCTCGAAGGGTTTGCCTTCACGGAGCACGGCTGGGTGCAGTCGTACGGCAGCCGCTACGTGAAGCCGCCGATCATCTACGGCGACGTCTCCCGCCCCAAGGCGATGACGGTGCGTTGGAGCACGTTCGCACAATCGAAGACCGCGCGCCCGGTGAAAGGCATGCTCACCGGCCCCGTCACGATCCTGCAGTGGTCGTTCGTGCGCGACGATCAGCCACGGGCGGAGACGGCGAAGCAGCTGGCTCTGGCGATCCGCGACGAAGTGATGGACCTGGCCGCGGCGGGGATTCGGGTGATCCAGATCGACGAGCCTGCGCTGCGGGAGGGCCTGCCGCTGCGCCGGGCCGAGTGGTCGGGCTATATCGAGTGGGCGGTGAACGCGTTCCGGCTGGCGACGGCTGGCGTGTCGGACGCGACCCAGATCCACACGCACATGTGCTACAGCGAATTCAACGACGTCATCCGCGTGATCGAGAAAATGGACGCGGACGTCGTCTCGATCGAGAACGCGCGCTCCGGGTCGGAGCTGCTCGAGGGATTCAAGGAGTATCGCTATCCCAACGAAATCGGGCCGGGTGTCTACGACATCCACTCGCCCCGGGTACCGAGTACCGCGGAAATCGTGCAGGCCCTCAAGCGCATGCAGGAGGTGCTCGGCGACCGGCAGATCTGGGTGAACCCCGACTGCGGGTTGAAAACACGCGGATGGGAGGAGACGCTGTCGTCGCTCCGCAACATGGTACAGGCGGCCCGACAGCTGCGGCCCGTGCCTGCGGCGACGGGGGCGGCGGGCTAAGTTCCGACCATGGGCACCGTCGACATCCGCATCACCGCCGAGCCGATAGACAACGGCCGCTGCAAGTTTCTGGTCAGCGAGCCGATCCACGCGGGCGGCGCGCGGCGGTTCGCCTCGCCCGACGAGGCGCGAGGCTCTCCGCTCCCCGAGGCGATTTTCGCCATCCCCGGGGCGGACGTGAGCGAGGTCATCGTGTCGGGCAACCTCGTCACGGTGGTGAAACGCAACCCCGCGCCCTGGCCCGCGGTGGGAAAGGCGGTCGGCCAGGCGATCCGCGCCGCGCTCGCGGGCGGCCAGCCGGCCGTGGCAGCCAAGCCTGCCGCTCCGGGGAGCGCGACCGCAGACGACGCGCTGTACGAACGCGTCGCCGACCTGTTCGAAAGCCAAGTGAATCCCATGGTCGCCCGGCACGGCGGTCGCGTGGAACTGATCGACGTGCAGGACGCCGTGGTCATGGTCCGCATGGCCGGCGGCTGCCAGGGATGCGGGATGGCCGATGTCACCCTGCGCCAGGGAATCGAAGCGATGCTGCAGCAGCACGTCCCAGACGTGAAGGGAATCGTCGACATCACCGACCACGCCGCCGGCTCCAATCCCTACTTCGCCGCCGCGAAGAAGTAAGGGCGCAGCGTGCTGCGCCCCGCGCCCCGGCTGCTGCTGTTGTTGCCGACCCTCACCTACCGCACCGTCGCATTCGTCGAAGCGGCTCGGCGGCTCGGCGTCGAGGTGACCGTCGGGTCAGAGCGGCCCAGCACCTTCGAGCGGGCCAACCCCGTCGGACTCATGACACTCGATTTCGCCGACCCGGCGCGAGCCGCAGGGCAGGCGCGGGCGTTCGCGCGCAGCCAGGTGCTGCACGGCGTCGTGGCGGTGGACGACGACACGGCCGTGGTCGCCGCTGCCGTCGCGGAGGAGCTCGGGCTCCGCGGGAATCCGGTCGCGGCGGCCGTCGCCGCGCGCGACAAGCACCAGCAGCGGCGGCTCTTCGTCGCTGCTGGTGTGGCCGCTCCCCGGTTCGAGCTGCTGACGACCGCAGCGGACCCCGAGCGGGTCGCGCGCGGCGCCTCGTACCCCTGCGTGCTGAAACCGTTGCGGCTCTCCGCATCGCGCGGCGTAATCCGTGCCGACACGCCGGCCGAATTCGTGGCGGCGTTCGAACGCATCAAGAGAATCCTCGCGCAGGCGGGATGCGAGATGCGGGATGCGGGAGGCGCAGGGCAGCACGCATCCCACATCCCGCATCCCGCATCTCGATCGCTTCTCGTCGAAGAGTTCGTGGCCGGTCCCGAGGTCGCCGTGGAAGGGCTCGTGACACACGGCGCGCTGACCGTGCTCGCGATCTTCGACAAGCCCGACCCCCTGGAGGGCCCGTTCTTCGAGGAAACGATCTACGTCACGCCGTCACGCCTCGCGCCCGCGGCACAGCAGGAAGTGGCCGCGTGCGTGCAGGCTGCGGTGGGTGCGCTCGGTCTGCGGGAAGGACCGATCCATGCCGAGGTCCGCTACAACGACCGAGGGGCGTGGCTGATCGAGCTCGCGGCGCGTTCGATCGGAGGGCGGTGCAGTGGGGCGCTGCGATTCGAGAGCCGGGATGCGGGAGGCGAGATGCGGGATGCGTCGCTCGAGGAGATCATTATTCGGCACGCCCTGGGCATGCCGATCCCGACACTCGAGCGCGAAGCGCAGGCATCGGGCGTGATGATGATTCCCGTCCCAGGGGCGGGGGTCTTGCGGGATGTGCGGGGCGTCGATGAAGCTCAGAAGGTACCGCTGGTCGAGGAGGTCGTGATTACCGCGCACCCCGGCCAGACGCTCGTGCCGTGGCCCGAAGGGTCGCGCTATCCAGGGTTCATCTTTGCGCGGGGGGGGACATCGGAGGCCGTCGAGGCGGCGTTGCGCGCCGCTCATGCTCGACTCGAGTTTCTAACGGGACCAGCGGACTGACCTAGGGTGCCCTGGCGACGCACTCCAACCAATTGCGCGGCACGCCGCACACGCCCGTCTCGTCCATCGCCCGCTCCAGCCCCTTCTCCAGAGCCGCGGAGCCCTCCTCGAGCGGCACGCCTGGCAGCGCTCCTTCGATGAAGAGAGAGAACCGGCCGATGTCGCGCATGCTCTCGGGCGGCATCTCGATCCTGACCAAGTCGACGGACGGGCGTGCGAACCCCGCCTGCACACACAGGTCGGAGTACTCCTCGGGCGTCAGGAACTGTCGCGCAACCGCGTGGTCCGCGTGCTTGACCTCGATACCGCGCTCCCGCAGCACCTGCACCGCCCGAACCACCCAACGGCGCCAGA
>WNGD01004105.1_pt1 | contig 16726 bp, 15 predicted proteins | sample 5400671 | NCBI WGS metagenome assembly WNGD01 (sample SAMN13153369, study PRJNA577476) | soil metagenome | isolation source: 40 cm soil or saprolite under grassland replicate 2 | place: USA:California | collected 2016-06-15 | reverse complement strand
CCGCCAGGCGCACGCGCCCGGGGATGCCCGCCGAGCTCCGCCGCCGCACCTTGGCGTAGTCGTCGAGGAAGCCGACGAGCCCGTGTCCCACCGTCACGAGGAGCGCGATCCACACGTAGGGGACGCTCAGGTCCGCGAGCATCAGGGTCGCGAGCAGGAGCGAGAAGATGATGAGCGTCCCGCCCATGGTCGGCGTGCCGGCCTTGCTGGCATGGTTGGCGGGGCCGTCGCTGCGGATCGCCTGACCGATCTGCAGCGCCGAGAGGCGCCGGATCAGCATCGGCCCGAGCACGAGCGAGAGCGTGAGCGCGGCGAGTCCGGCCAGCAGGGTGCGGAACGTGATGTACTTGAAGACGTTGAGCGGCGGGTAGGACACGTGCAGGGGATAGAGCAGCAGGTAGAGCATCACGGCCGGCGCTCCCCGCCCGCGTCGGCCGTGAGGCGCCGGAGCACCTCCTCCATGGCCGCGCCGCGCGAGCCCTTGAGCAGGACGAGGTCGCCGGCACGGCAGTAGGCGGCGAGCCGCGCGGCCAGCTCGTCGTGGCTCGCCGCGATCGTGATCCGCTCGGCGGGGAGCCCGGCCGCCTCGGCGCCGGCGCGCACCTCCCCGGCGTGCGGCCCGAGGAGGAAGAGCGCGTCGAGGCGCGCCGCGGCGGCCGCGGCGCCGACCTCGCGGTGGGCGCGTGGCGCCTCGTCGCCCAGCTCGCGCATCTCGCCGAGCGCCGCCAGGCGCCGCCGGCCGCGGCTGGCCGCGAGCGTGTTCAGCGCCGCGGCCATCGAGGCCGGGTTCGCGTTGTAGGCGTCGTTCAGCACGGTGACGCCGGTCGGGAGCTGCGTCACCTCCATGCGCATGCCGGGGGGCTGGAAGGCCTCGAGCCCGGCTTGCACCGTGGCGAGGTCCACCCCGAGGGCGTGCGCGGCGGCGGCCGCGGCGAGCGCGTTGGTCACGTTGTGGCGGCCGGGGACCGCGAGCCGGATCGCGGCCTCCTGCCGCTCCACGACGAGGCGGAACTCGGTGCCCTCGAGCCCGCGGTCGACGATGCCCTGGGCGCCGACCGTCACGCCAGCCGCCGGCGCCATCCCGAACGGCACCTTGCGTCCCGGGAAGGCGCGCGCCGACGCGGTGACCAGGGGATCGTCCGCGTTCACCACCGCGGTCGCCGACGGCCGCAGGCGGCGGTAGAGCTCCGCCTTCGCCTCGGCGACGCCGTGGATCGAGCCCAGGCCCTCGAGGTGCGCCGGCGCGACGCAGGTGATGACGCCCACGTCCGGCTCCGCGATCTGCGCCAGGCGCCAGATCTCGCCCGGTCCGTTCATGCCGAGCTCGAGGATCGCCGCTTCCTCCGTGCCCGCCAGGCGGAGCAGCGTGAGCGGAAGACCGACCAGGTTGTTCTGCGTGCCGGTGGTGCGCAGCACCCGCCCCGGGCCGAGGGCGCGCGCCAGGATCGCGGCCAGCATCTCCTTGGTGGTCGTCTTGCCGTTGCTGCCGGTCACGGCCACGATGCGCGGGCGGCAGCGGCGGCGATGGAACGCGGCCAGGTCGCCGAGCGCGGCGAGCGTATCGCGCACGGCGATGACGCCGCAGCGAAGCGGCCGCTCGGCATGCGCGCGCTCGACCACGACCGCGCCCGCGCCGCGCTCCGCCGCCTCCCCCAGGAAGGCGTGCCCGTCGTGCGCCTCGCCGCGCAGGGCGACGAAGAGCTCGTCCGGCCGCAGGCTCCGGCTGTCGGTCGTGACCCCCGGGAAGCGGGTGCGGGCGCCCAGCCGAACGAGATCGCCGCCGGTGGCGGCGAGGACCTCCTGCAGGGCGAACGCCGCCGGAGCTGCCTGGGTGGGCTCGCTCACCCGAGCCTCCCGAGGGCGCGCCGCACCTCCTCGCGGTCGTCGAGATGGCGCTTCACGGTGCCGACGATCTGGTAGTCCTCGTGCCCCTTGCCGGCAACCAGGACGAGGTCGCCCGGGCGCGCGAGGCCGATGGCGAGCGCGATCGCCGCGCGCCGGTCCGGCTCGACGATGTGGCCGGTCATCCCCGCGGCACGCACGCCCTCCTCGATGTGCGCGAGGATGCGCAGCGCATCCTCGGTGCGCGGGTTGTCGGAGGTGAGGACCACGACGTCGCTCCGCCGCGCGGCGGCCTCGCCCATGAGGGGTCGCTTGCCCCGGTCGCGATCGCCGCCGCAGCCGAAGACCGTGATCAGCCGCCCGCGCGCGAGCGGACGGAGCACTTCGAGCGCGCGCGCGAGCGCGTCGGGCGAGTGCGCGTAGTCGACCACCACGGTGAAGCCCGGCCCGGCGATCTGCTCGAGCCGCCCGGGCGGCGACTCGGCGGCCGCGAGGCCGCGCGCGATCGCCTCCGGCGGCGTCCCGAGCGCCCAGGCTGCGGCCGCGGCCCCCAGGATGTTTTCCAGGTGCGGCGCGCCCACGAGCCGGCTCTCGAACGGCAGGCGCTCGGCGCCCAGCGCGAGCGTGCCGCACGTCCCCGCCAGCGAGGTCTCGACCTCGAGCGGGCGCACGTCGGCGCGCGTGCCGCGCCCGACCCGCACGCAGCGCGTGTGCACGCGCGCCGCCAGGCGCGCGCCCGCCGGGTCGTCGACGTTCACGACCGCCACCGGGTCGGGCTTCCCGCTCGCGGGCAGCTCGTCGAGGAAGAGCCGCGCCTTGGCGGCGGAGTAGCGCTCGAGGTCGCCGTGGAAGTCGAGGTGATCCCGGGTCAGGTTGGTGAACACGGCGGCGTCGAAGCGGCAGCCCGCGACGCGCTCCTGGGCGAGCGCGTGGGAGGAGACCTCCAGCGCGACGTGCGTGGTGCCCGCGGCGCGCATCTCGGCGAGCAGCGCCTGGAGCGCGATCGGGTCGGGGGTGGTGAGCCGGGCCGGCCGGCTCGCCCCGTCGAAGCGATAGGTGATGGTTCCCACCACGCCCGGGCGCCGTCCCGCCGCGCGCCAGATCGCCTCCAGCAGGTAGGTGGTGGTCGTCTTGCCGTTGGTCCCGGTCACGCCGACGAGCGTGAGCGCGGCGCTCGGGTCGCCCGCGAGGCGGGCGGCGGCGCGGGCGAGGAGGCGCTCCGGCGCGTCCACGCAAACCACCGGGGCGCCTCCGGCGTCCACCTCGCCCGTCGTGATCACCGCGCGGGCCCCGCGTCCGAGCGCCTCGGCGATGTGCCGCCGGCCATCGGTGTGGACGCCCGGCAGCGCGAAGAACACGTCGCCCGGCCGGACCTGGCGCGAGTCGGCCGCGATGCCGCCGACCTCCACGTCCTCCCGCACCCCGCTCGCCTCCACGCCCAGCGCCCGCAAGAGCTCGCTCAGCCGCATCGAGCCGTCTTCATGGTGAGGCCGTCGCCAAACCCGGCACGAGCCGGAGCGCGAGGCGCCGCACGGGTGCGAGCGGCGCGCCCGGCGGCGGGGACTGCTCGCTCACGTAGCCGATGCCGCTCACCTGCACGTCCCAGCCGGCCGCGTACGCGCGGGCGAGCGCCTCGCGCCGCGAGAGCCCGAGGAAGCTCGGCGTCGAGGGCTCCGCGGGGGCGGCCGACCGGGCGGGGGCCCGCGTCTTCTTCGCTGCCGGAGCGGCCGGCGCCGAAGCCAGTTGGAGCGGCAGGGCCGGGCTCTCGACCCCGAGGCGTTTCAGGACCGTTCCCGCGATGGCACGGAAGACGGGCGCGGCCACGACCCCGCCGTAGCTCGCGGCGCCGGGCTCGTCGATCAGCACGAGGATGACGACGCGCGGGCGGTCGGCCGGCACGAAGCCGACGAAGGAGCCGATGCGCTTGGACGAGTAGCTGCCGGTGTGCAGGTTCACCTTCTGCGCAGTACCCGTTTTCCCGGCGACGGGAAAGTCGTCGAGGCGCGCCCTCTCGCCCGTCCCCCCCTTCTCCTCCACCACGCGGCGGAGGAGCGCGGTCACCGTCCCGGCGGTGCGCGCGCTCACGACGCGCCGCACCACGGCGGGCTCGTTCGCGAGCACGACGTCGCCGTCGGGGGTGAGCACGCGGCGGACGAGGAAGGGGCGCACGAGCAGGCCCCCGTTCGCGATCGCGGCGAAGGCGGCCGCCATCTGGAGCGGCGTCACCGACACGCCCTGCCCGAAGCTCAGCGTGGCGAGGTCGATCCGCGCCCAGGCCTCGACCGGGCGCACGATGCCCGGGCTCTCGCCCGGCAGCTCGATCCCGGTGCGCGCACCGAAGCCGAACGCCCGCACGTAGCGGTAGTAGCGCTCGGCGCCGAGGCGCTCCGCCACCTTGGTCGCGCCGATGTTGCTCGAGTACTGGATCACCTCGGCGAAGCTGAGCCAGCCGTGCCGGTGCGAGTCGTGGATGCGCCACCTGCCGATCTGGTAGCGGCCGTTCTCGCAGAAGAACATGTCCGTCGGCTTCACCAGCTGCTCCTCGATCGCGGCGGCGGCGAGGATCGCCTTGAAGGTGGCGCCGGGCTCGTAGGGATCGGTGATGGCGCGGTTGCGCACGCGGTCGCGCCAGCCGCGGTCGCCGAGCCGGCCCGGCTGATTGGGGTCGAAGGCGGGGACGTTGGCGAGCGCCAGCACCTCGCCGGTCGATGGGTCGAGCACGACCGCCGCCCCGCCCGCGGCCCTGGCCGCCGCCACGCCCGCCGCGAGCTCGCGCTCGGTCACGTCCTGGATGCCCGCGTCGATGGTGAGCTCGACGCGGCTCCCCTGCGCGGGCGGCGCCGGCACGCCTGCGGTGAAGATCATCTGCCGGCGCCCGTCGCGGTCCGCCTCGACGTCGCGCGGCTGCCCGCGGATCACGGGGTCCAGACGGCGCTCGAGCCCCTCGAGCCCCTGCGAGTCCACGCCGACGAAGCCGAGCACGTGAGCCGCGAGGCCGTGGTGCGGGTAGAAGCGGCGGCCCTCCTGGACCGTATAGACACCCTTCAGGCCGAGCTGCTCGACGGCCTCGGCCTCGCGCGGCGGCACCTGCCGCTCGAGCCACACGAAGCGCTCCGCGCGGGCCGTCCTGCTGCGCACGGTGCGCAGCGGAAGATGGAGGGCCGCGGCGAGCACGGCGAGGCGGGCGTCCTGCCGCCCGAACTCGCGCGGCCGCACGAAGACCGACGGCACATCGAGCGAGAGGGCCAGCGCCTCCCCGTGCCGGTCGACGATCGGGCCGCGATGGGGCGTGAGCGCGATCCGCGCCCGGTGCTGCAGCGCGGCGAGCCGCGCCAGCTCGGGGCCGCGCAGCACGGTCAGGTCGACGGCGCGGAGCACGATCAGCGCGAGCAGACCGGCGAACACACCCGCCACCGCGAGCATGCGCGCTTGCGGCGGCCCGGGCGGGGTCACCGCAGGATCACCACTTGTCCCTTGCCGGGCTCCTGCATCCCGAGCCGGCGGCGGGCGAGGTCGCCGAGACGGCCCGGGTCGCGCAGCGTCGCCAGCTCGACCTCGAGCTCGCGCTGCTCGTGCTCGAGGCGGAGCTGCATGTCGCGCGCCGCGGAGAGCTGGTAGCCGAGATGCGTCACCTGGAGGCGGAGCCAGACCTGCAGCAAGCAGAGGCCGACCAGCACGGCCCCCAGCCCGAGCGCGCGGCGCACGAGCCAGCCGCGCATGGCGCGCAGCAGGCGGGCGGGATGCGCCGCCGGTCGTGCGAGCGGTCGTCGGACCGCCAGGGCGCGGGCCGCGGCGCCGGTGGAACGGTTCATGCGCGCTCCTCCAGCCGCTCGATGATACGGAGGCGGGCACTGCGCGCGCGCGGGTTGCGCGCGATCTCGAGCGGCGAGGGACGAAGCGGGCGGCGCGTCAGCAGGCGGACCTTGGCGCTCCAGCCGCACACGCAGCGCGGCGTGCGCGGCGGGCAGAGGCAGTCGGCCGCCCAGCGGCGGAAGGCGTCCTTCACGCGCCGGTCCTCGAGCGAGTGGTAGGCGAGCACGGCGAACCGGCCGCGCGCACGGAGCACGCGGTAGCCGTCGGCGAGGAAGCGCTCCAGCTCGCCCAGCTCGTCGTTCACCGCGATGCGGATCGCCTGGAAGGTGCGGGTTGCGGGATGGAGCCCGGGCCGTCCCCGGCGGCGGGCGCCCGCGACCACGCACGCCAGCTCGCCCGTCGTGGCGAGGGGACGGGCGCGCACGATGGCGCGCGCCAGCGCCCGGGCGCGCGGCTCCTCGCCGAGCTCGGCCAGGAGGTGGGCGATCTCGCGCTCGGACCACTGGTTCACGATCTCGGAGGCGCGGGGACCGCTGCCGGGGTCCATGCGCATGTCGAGCGGCCCATCGGCCTGGAAGCTGAAGCCGCGCGCCGGATCGTCGAGCTGGAGGGAGCTCACGCCCAGGTCGAGCAGCACGGCGTCCGCGCCGTCCCACTCGAGCTCGGCGAGGACGGCGCTCAGCTGGCTGAAGCGCGCCTGGCGGAGGACGACGCGCTCGCCGGGAAGGCGCTCAGCGGCGCGCGCGAGGGCTACGGGATCGCGATCGAGCCCGAGGAGCCGCACCCCGGGGGCGGCGGCGAGCAGGGCCGCAGCGTGGCCGCCGAGACCCACGGTCGCGTCGACGAGACGGGCACCCGGCCGGGGGCGCAGCCACTCCACCACCTCCGCCACCAGCACCGGCACGTGAGCTGCGCCCCCCGGCCCGATGTCCGTCCGCGTCGTCACTGGCGGCGCCTCGCCTCCCCAAGCGCTCGCCGCCCTCACCACACACCTCCACCTCCGCCCGCGCCCGCCGGCGGCTCATGCTCACCGAATCACTTGCACTACAGCCCGAGATCGTCCAACAGGTCCGGATTGTCCTCGAAGATCTCCTTCTCGTCGTCGCGGTCGACCAGATGATAGACGTCCTTGGCCCAGATGCGGAACCTGTCGGTCGCGCCGACGAACATCACCTCGCGCCCGATGCCGGCGTACTCGCGCAGCGTGGGCGGGATCAGCATGCGCCCCTGGGCGTCGAGCTGCACGTCCTGTGCGGAGCCGACGTAGTACGCCTCGAAGGTCGCCAGCTTGCGGTTGAAGCGCTTCTCGGTGGCGATCTTCTCCTCGAAGCGCTGCCATCCCGCGAGCGGATACACGTCCAGGCACGGACGTCCGCGGCGTCGGAACTTGGTAACCACGAGGCGCTCGTCCTGGAGCCCGGAGAGCACCTCCCGGAAGCGGGCCGGGATGGCGACCCGCCCCTTGTCGTCCACCAAGTATTGATGGGTGCCGCGGAACATTCCATGCCCTACCGTGCATCCCTACCCTACCACCCCAAGGCCCCAATTCAACATTCCACCCCACGTCCTACCACAATCCCCCACCGGCCCTGCGCTTGTATCCAGACCGAGGGGAGGCTGTCAAGCGAAGTGTCTAATCGGCAGCCGATTTCGCCCGGGCTTCGCCCGCGGCTGCGGCCGGGCACTGGACGAGCCGGCGGGACAGCTCTAAATCAGGATGCGTTTTCCGCCGGAGGAGGTCGAGCAGTCGCTCGCCGCCTCGCGCGGCGGGAGGAAAGTCCGGACTCCACAGGGCATGGTGGCCGCTAACGACGGCCCCGAGCGATCGGGGGAAAGTGCCACAGAGAAGAGACAGCCCCGTGCCTTAGGGCGCGGAGCAACGGTGAAACGGTGAGGCAAGAGCTCACCAGGTCCGCTCGTGAGGGCGGACGCTCGGTAAACCCCACCGGGAGCAAGACCGAATAGGAGGGAGGCCTGGCCGCGAGGCCAGGCGCGGGCTGCCCGTCCGTTCCCTCGGGTCGGTCGCTCGATTCCCCGGGCAACCGGGGAACCAGACGAATGGCTGCTGCTCCCGCTTCCTGGGCGGGAGGACAGAATCCGGCTTACAGACCTCCTCCGGCGGGGACGCCGCCCCGAGACCATGTCTCGGGGCGGCGGGACAGCGAGCGTGCGGCCCGGTTCACAGGGCCGACGGCGTGCCGCGGCCGGCAAAAGCGGGCGCGGCAGACTTTCCGGAGCCAGAGCGCGTCATGACGACGGGTCTTTGCGGCGCGACGCACGCGGGCTGCCCAGGGCCTCAACGTTTGCCGCGCCGGCTTCGCCGGCCGCGGCACGACCTGCGCACGATCCACCGACGTCACACGCTCGCGTCCGATTCGACCCGAGACAACGTCTCGGGTCGGTGACTACGTCTCGGGTCGGTCGTCGCCCTCGGCGCGCCAGTAGAGCATGCGCTGGCAGCTCGGGCAGAGGATCACCTCGGCGTTGCGCTGGATCTGGTTGAAGAGCTGGGGCGGGACGCGCATGCGGCAGCCCTGGCAGATGCCGCTGCGCACCTCGACCACCGCGAGACCGCCGCGGCGCGAGAAGATCATCTCGTACTTGCGCCGGAGATCGCCGTCGATCGTCTGCGCCAGCTCCGAGCGCGCGGCACGCTCGCGCTCGATCTCGGCGGACAGGCGGGTGAGCGTCTCGCGCAGCTCGCTCGCCTCGCGGTCGCGCTCCGCCACGAGCCGCGCGAGCTCGGCGTCGAGGCCTTGGAGCTTCGCCGTGGCCGCTTCCACCTGCTCCATCACGGCCACCAGCTCGGTCTCGAGCGTGCCGGTCTCCTCCTTGAGCAGGTCCACCTCGCGCCTGGCCAGGCCGAGCTCCTTGTCGTTGCGGATACGGGTGATGCGCATCCGGCGGTCCTTCATCTTGGCCTCGGCAACGGCGAGACGACCCTCGAGGTCGCGCTGGCGCACGCCCAGCGCCGCCAGCTCGTCGCGCGCCGCGCTCGCGGCGGCCGTCTGGGCGCGGACGGCCTCCTCCAGCGCGGCGACCCGCCCCTCGCCCTCGGCGACGGCGCGGGTCTTCGTGTGCAGGCTCTGATCCACCAGCTGCAACGTCGCGAGGACCTCGATCTGCGTCGGCAATCTCCCTCCGTCGCCGCGGCCCTCCGTCGCCGCGGCCCGCCGCTCGACCGGCGGTGGTGGGCCCAGTGTGACTCGAACACACGACCGACCGGTTATGAGCCGGCAGCTCTGACCGCCTGAGCTATGGGCCCGCTCGGCGCGAGTCAAGCACCGAACCGAGCCCTCTGCAAGGGTCGCTCAGGATTCCGAGAAGGTGCGCAGGCGGCGCGCGCGGCTCGGATGACGGAGCTTGCGCAGCGCCTTCGCCTCGATCTGGCGGATGCGCTCGCGCGTGACCCCGAAGCGCGTCCCGACCTCCTCGAGCGTGTGGTCAGTGCGCTCCCCGATGCCAAAGCGCAGCCGCAGCACCTGCTCCTCGCGCGGCGTGAGCGTGGCCAGCACCTTCCGCGTCTGATCCTGGAGGTGCACGGCCATCACCGCGTCGGCGGGCGAGAGCGCGGTCATGTCCTCGATGAAGTCGCCGACGACGGAGTCCTCCTCCTCGCCGACCGGCGTCTCGAGCGAGATCGGCTCCTTGTCGATCTTCATGACCCGGCGCACCTTGTCGACGGGGATATCCATGCGCTCGCCGATCTCCTCCGGCGTGGGCTCGCGGCCCATCTCCTGCACCAGGGTCCGCGCGGTGCGCATCAGCTTGTTGATCGTCTCGACCATGTGCACGGGGATGCGGATGGTGCGCGCCTGATCGGCGATCGCGCGCGTGATCGCCTGCCGGATCCACCACGTGGCGTAGGTCGAGAACTTGTAGCCGCGCCGGTACTCGAACTTGTCGACCGCACGCATGAGCCCGATGTTGCCCTCCTGGATGAGGTCGAGGAACTGGAGGCCGCGGTTCATGTACCGCTTCGCGATCGACACGACCAGACGGAGGTTGGCCTGGATCATCTCCTGCTTGGCGGTGCGCACGCGGCGCTCGGCGGCGTGGATGTCGCGCACCGCGCGCTCGAGCGCGCCGAACGGCATGCCGACCTCCCGCTCGAGCTCGGCCAGCTCGCGGCGCGCGTTGCGGATCTCCTCCGCCAGCGTGACGAGCGCCTCGCGCGACATCCCGAGCTCGTGGCATGCGAGATGCAGCGCGGCCCGCTGGCCAGGCGGGAGCTCGCCGCCCTCGGCGCCGTTCGCGAGGCCGTGCGTCAAGCGGAGCAGGTCGGCCGGCGAGCGGCCGGTGCGCTGCTCGACCGCCTGGAGGCGGATCCGGCGGGCCGCCGCCCGCTCGAGGGCAGCGTAGAGCCCGCTCGCCACCTGCTCGATCTGCCGGCGCGAGAGCCCGAGCCCGCAGAGCGCGGCGAGGAGGCGCGCCTCGAGGCGCGCGCGACCCTGGACGAGCCGGGGGCGCCCACCGCGTCGATGGGCGAGCGCGCGCGTCAGCGCGTTGCGCTCCACGGCGAGCCGTCGCACCCGCCCGAGCTGCGCCAGCAAGCGCCGCCGCAGGCGCACGTCCTCGTCCCCCGGCTCCGCGTCCACCTCCTCCTCGCCCTCGTCACGCACGAGGTCGCGTGCCCGGACCTCGCCCGCGCGCAGCCGCTCGGCGAGCGCGAGGACGTAGCGCAGCCCGTGCGGCGTCCCGAGCACGGCGCGCACCAGGAGGCGCTCGCCCGCCTCGATGCGCTTGGCGATCTCCACCTCGGTTTCGCGCGTGAGGAGCTGGATCGACCCCGCCTCGCGCAGATAGATGCGCACCGGGTCGGCGGTGCGCGGATGCGCCTCGTCCTCCTCGACGGATTCCGTCGCTGCAGGACCGTCGCCGTCCTCCGTGGCCGTCAGCTCCGCATCGTCGACGTCCTCGTCGCCGACCTCGAGCGGCAGCGCCGCGGCCTCGGCCGTCACGCCGCGCCGCGGGACGGTGATCTCCCGAGGCTTCGACTCCCTGGTGGCTGGATTCATGCTCACGGTGGACTCCTATGTGCGAGTTTTTCGGCCTGAGTCTCGTCCATGAGCTGTTTCAAGCGGCGCATGGCGGCTTCCACGGCTTCGGAATCGCCGCGCGCCTGGGCGGCGCGAATCTCATCGCGCACGCGGCGCTCTTCGCCGCGCGCGCCCCGTCGGCGAATGCGGGCGATGCAGTCGGCGAGCGCCCGCTCGCGTTCCACGTCCGGTCGCTCCTCGAGCAGGCGGCGCACCACGCGCTCTCGAATGTCGCGCGGCAGCGCCTCCAGGCGGGCCTCGCGCTCCGTCTCGTCGCGCTGCGCGAGCGCCTCGGCGGCGCGGCGCCACTCGGGGTGCTGGAACTCGGCGATGATGCCGCACGCCGCCACGCGCTCGGCCACGGTCGCGTCCTCCGCCATGAGCTCGACGAGCGTCGCTTCGGCGTCGAGCGCGTGCGCCTCGTCTGGCGCCGCCACGGGAGCGGTCCCCGGGGCCCCCTCGCTGCGCAGCGTCTCCTCGCGCACGCCCAGTCGCTCGGCCGCCAGCCGCACGAGGAGATCGAACTCGTGGGGCTCACGCACCCGCTTCAGAAGACGCGCCACCTCGCGGGCGGCCTCCGCGTGGCGCCCGACGGCGTCGCGCTTGGCGCCGGCGAGCTCACCCACGAAGGCCTCGACCAGCGGCTCTGCGGACGCGAGCAGGCGCTCCAACGCCGCGCGTCCCTGCGCGCGCACGAAGGTGTCGGGATCCTCGCCGGCGGGCAGGAAGGCGCCGCGGCCCCAGAGCCCGGCCTCGAGGAAGACGGGGAAGCTGCGCGCCGCCGCCCGGCGCCCGGCGAGGTCCCCGTCGAAGCAGGCGATGACGGTCTCGGTGAAGCGTCTCAGCAGGCGCAGCTGCTCGGCGGTGAGCGCCGTGCCGAGCGGCGCCACCACCTCGCCGATGCCGGCCTGCGCGAGCGCGATCACGTCGAGGTAGCCCTCGACCACGACGGCGCGGTCGGCCTTGCGGATGGCGTCGCGCGCGAGCGCGAGGCCGTAGAGCGTATGGCCCTTGCGGAAGACCGGCGACTCGGCGGAGTTGAGGTACTTGGGCGGCGGATCGCCGCTCGCCGGCCGCCCGGGCAGGATGCGGCCGCCGAAGGCGATCGTCTTGCCGCTCGCGTCCGTGATCGGGAACACGACCCGATCCCGGAAGCGGTCGAGCACGCCGCCGGCGCCGTCGGGCCGATCGCGCCGCATGACGAGGCCAGCGGTGAGCGCATCCTCGAGCGGCAGGCCCTTGGTGCGCAGATGGCGCGCGAGCGCCTCGCCCGCGCCCGGCGCCCAGCCGAGCCCGAAGCGCTCGATCGCCTCCTCGGAGAGGCCCCGCTCGCGCAGGTAGGCGCGCGCCCGGCCGCCGCCGGGGCCGCGCAGCTCGGCCTGGAAGAACGCCGCCGCCACCGCGTTCACCGCGGCGAGGGGCTCGCGGCGCCGGGCCGGCTCCCCCGCCTCCTCGGGCAGCGGCACACCGAAGCGCTCGGCGACCCGGCGCACGGCCTCGGGGAAGGTGAGCGCCTGGGCCTTCATCAGGAAGGCGAACACGTCGCCGTGCTCGCCGCAGCCGAAGCAGTGGAAGAAGCCGCGCTCCTCGCTCACCGTGAACGAGGGCGTCTTCTCGGCGTGGAACGGGCAGAGGCCGACGGCGCTCCGCCCGCGGCGGCGGAGCGCCACCACGTCGGAGACCACCTCGCTCAGGCTGGCGCGCTCGCGCACGGCGCGGATCGCCTCGTCGCGGATGCGGCCCGTCATGCGTGCTGCTCCCCCGGCAGGATCCCGAGCGCCTGCCCCGTCTCGGCGATGGTCCCCGCCATGTGCTCGAGCGGGCGCCCGAGCTCGGACTCGGCGATCATCCGGCTCACCGCCGAGGCGGGGGCCGCGCGCTCGATCAGGAGGAGCGTGAAGCCCATGAGCGCCGCCGCCTTGGCGGAGGCGAAGAGCATGCCCGCGAAGCGGTTGAGGCCGCCCAGCAGGAGCGCGCTCGCGAGCCGATCGGCGATCCGGCCGAGGAGCGCGGCGACCACCCAGGTGCCGACGAAGACCACCGCCCAGCCGAGCGGGTGCGCCGCCACCGGCGGCACCAGGTGCTCGTCGAGGAGGACCTTCGCCGCCGCCGGTCCCACGGCGCCCGCCGCGATCACGCCGGCGATCGACCCCGCGAGGCCGAAGATCTCGCGGCAGAGGCCGCGGAAGTAGCCGCGGAAGGTGAAGGGCAGGAAGAGGACGAGGAGCAGCACGTCGAGCTGGTTCATGCGCCGCCCCCGGGCGCCGCCCAGCCGAGGATGGTCGGGCTAGACGATGGTGCGGGACGCGCGACGGAGGGCGCGCTTGCGCGCGGCCATCGCCTTCTTCTTCCGTCGCACGCTCGGCTTCTCGTAGTGCTCGCGCTTGCGCAGCTCAGCCAAGATACCGGCCTTCTCACACTGCTTCTTGAAGCGGCGGATCGCGCTCTCGATCGGCTCGTTCTCCTTGACCCGAACCCCAGCCATGCGGTGGATTCACCCCCTCCCGGAACGAGTGGAATCCGAGTGCTCGCCTCTCGGTCCCGTCGCTCGAAGGAGCGCACCATTAGACAAAAGTGGTAGGCAGTCAAGGTGAAGTTGCGGAAACCCCTCGGCTGGGCGTGAAACACGCGGCTCGCGCGCCCCTCACTGCCCGCCCCCGGAGTGCAAGAATCGCTCCGGGAAGTCGGTGAAGATGCCTTCCACGCCCGCGGCCACCAGCCGGTCCATTTCTCCGCGCTCATTCACGGTCCAGGCCCGCACGGGCAGCCCGGCGGCGGCCGCCGCGGCCAGCGCGTCGGGGGTGGTGCGGTCCTTGCGCAGGTGCAAGGCTCTGGCACCCACGCGCCGCGCCCGCCCCACGGCGTCCGCAACCGGGCCCGCGTCCCACAGCACGGCGAGCGTCGCCCCCGCCGCGCACGCGCGCAGCCGCTCGAGCGCGCCCGCGTCGAACGAGGAGAAGACGACACGGGCGAGCGCACCGGCCGACTCGACCACCGCGAGCGCCCGCGCCTCGAGCCCGTCGTCGCCGACCGGCTTCAGCTCGACGTTGACCCGCAGCCCGACCGCGGCCAGCACCTCGGCGAGGGTCGGCACGCGCGTTCCACGAAAGGCGGAACCGAACCAGGCGCCCGCGTCGAGCCCCCGGATCTCCGCGAGGGTCCGGTCGCAAACCGCGCCCGACCCGTCGGTGGTCCGCTCGAGCGTCCAGTCGTGCATGACCACCACCGCGCCGTCGCGCGTGAGCTGCACGTCGAGCTCGACCATGTGCGCGCCGAGCGCGGCCGCCCGCGCGAAGGCGACCAGCGTGTTCTCCGGGCACGTCCCGCTGGCGCCGCGGTGGGCGATGATGAGCGGCGGCACGCGACCGCCTTAGGCCCGCGACATTCCTGGGTCAAGGCGAGTTGACAGCCGAGCGGCAAACCCCGAAACCGTGGCCGTGCCGGCGCCGTCGCCCGCCTGGATCACGATCCGTGTCGAGGTCGCCGCCGAGGTGGCCGACGCGGTCGCGAACTTCCTGCTCGAGGCGGGCGCGTCCGGGGTGCTCACCGAAGCGGAGGGCGTCGGCCGTCTCGAGGCGCCCGTCCCCGCCGCGGCCGCGGCGCGGTGGAGCGCTATCTCGCGAGCCTCGGCGAGATCGCGCCCGCCGCGCGTGCGGCGACGCTCGCCGCCGTGCCCGTGCCCGAGACCGACTGGGACGCGGTCTGGCGCGCGCATCACCGTCCGGTGGCGGTCGGCCGCCGGCTCCTCGTGGCCCCACCCTGGGACGTGCCGCGCGCGGCGGGCCGCGAGGTGCTCGTCATCGAGCCGGGGATGGCGTTCGGCACCGGGCAGCACGCGACCACGCGCGCCTGCCTGGAGGCGATCGAGGGCGCGGTCGAGACGGGCCGGGTCCGCTCCGCGCTCGACGTCGGCACCGGCTCGGGCGTGCTCGCCCTCGCGCTCGCGCGCCTCGGGGTGGAGCGCGTGGTCGCGCTCGACACCGACCCGGCGGTCCTGCCGCTCGCCCGGGCGAACCTCGCGCGCAACGGCGCGGCGCGCGTGGCGCTCCTCGCCGGGCCGCTCACCGCGCTGCGCGGGCGCTTCGACCTGGTGGTGGCCAACCTGCTCGCCGACGCCATCGTCGCCGAGGCGGGCGCGCTCGCGGGCGCGGTCGGGCCGGGCGGGCGGCTCGTCGTGTCGGGGCTCCTCGCCGAGCAGCTGCCCGCCGTGCGCGCGGCGTATCCCGGGTGGCGGGTCGCGGAGACGCGCCCCGCGGCCGCCTGGCGCACCCTCACCCTGGTGAGGGAGCCCTGAGGTGCTCCGCCTCTTCGTGCCGCACGCGGGGGCCGAGGGACCTCGGCTCCGCCTGAGCGGCGCCGACCTGCGCCACCTGCGCGCGTACCGCGTGGGGCCCGGCGAGCGCTTCCTCGTCTTCGACGCCACGGGGGCGGAGCACGAGGCGCGCCTCGAGCGCCTGGGTGGGAGCCTGGCCGAGGCGACCATCCTCGCCACCCACCGTCCCGCGCGCGAGTCGCCGCTCGACCTCGTGCTCGCGCCGGCGCTGCTCAAGGGCGCCAAGATGGACCTGGTGATCGAGAAGGCGACCGAGCTGGGCGTCCGCCGCGTCGCGCCAGTCGCCTCGCGCTACGCCGTCGGCCAGGGGGTGCGGCTCGAGCGCTGGCGGCGCCTCGCCGTCGCGGCCGCCGAGCAGTGCGGGCGCACCAGCGTGCCGGCGATCGACGCGCCGCTGCCGCTTCCCGAGCTGGTGCGCGCCCCGTGGCCCGGGCTCCGGCTGATCGCGTGGGAGGGCGAGCGCGAGGTTCCGCTCACCGACCTCCCGGCCTCGGCCGAGGCGGTCGTGATACTGGTCGGCCCCGAGGGCGGCTTCGCCGAAGACGAGATCGCGGCGGCGCGCGCGCACGCCTTTCGCAGCGTGCGCCTCGCCCCCCGCGTGCTGCGCGCCGAGACCGCCGCCATCGCCGCCGCGGCGCTCTGCCAGCATCGCTGGGGCGACCTGTCAACAGCGGGCGCGGTGCGCTAGCATTCGGGGCCGATGCCGCTCCGCCTGCTCTACGTGATGGACCCGCTTTCCCGGGTCCTGGTCGACAAGGACACCACCTTCGCCTTCCTCCTCGAGGGCGAGCGGCGCGGACACGAGCAGCGCCAGTGCGGCGTCGAGGATCTGTTCGTCGAGCAGAGCGTGCCGCATGCGCGCACGCGGCGCGTGCACGTCCGCCGCGCGGCGATCCACTACACGCTGGGCGACGAGCAGAGCCTCCCGCTCGGCGCCTTCGACGTGGTCTTCATGCGCAAGGACCCGCCCTTCGACCTGTCCTACTACTTCGCGACCCAGGTGCTCGGGCTCGCCGACCCCGCGCTGACGCTGGTGGTGAACGACCCGCGCGGGCTGCGCGAGGCGAACGAGAAGCTCTACGCGCTCCACTTCCCGGAGCTCATCCCCGAGAGCCTGGTGAGCGCCGACCCGGCCCGCCTGAAGGCCTTCATGGACCGGCTCGGCGGCGAGTTGATCGTGAAGCCGCTCGACGGCTGCGGCGGGGCGGGCGTGTTCCACCTCCAGCGCGGCGACCGCAACCTGAACGCGATCCTCGAGCTCTCGACCCTGAACGGCACGCGCATGGTGATGGCGCAGCGCTACCTGCCCGCCGTCCGCAGCGACGGCGACAAGCGCCTCATCGTGCTCGCGGGCGAGCCGCTCGGCGCCATCCGGCGCGTGCCGCGGGAGGACGAGACGCGCGGCAACATCCACGTCGGCGGCCGGGTCGAGCGCGCGGCGGTGGACGCGCGCGACCGGGAGATCTGCCGGCGCATGGCGCCGCGTCTGGAGACCGACGGGCTCTACTTCGTCGGCCTCGACATCATCGGCGGGCTGGTGACCGAGGTGAACGTCACGAGCCCGACCGGCGTGCAGGAGATCGACCGCCTGGACGGCGCCTGCCTGGAGGCGCAGGTGCTCGACTGGGTCGAGGCGCGCGCCGCGCGACTCGAGCGCGCTACTGCTGCGACAGCGCGGTCGTAGCGAGGTAGCGCCAGA
>WNGD01004657.1_pt1 | contig 16728 bp, 18 predicted proteins | sample 5400671 | NCBI WGS metagenome assembly WNGD01 (sample SAMN13153369, study PRJNA577476) | soil metagenome | isolation source: 40 cm soil or saprolite under grassland replicate 2 | place: USA:California | collected 2016-06-15 | reverse complement strand
AAATCCTATCGCTTCACCGTGCGCTGGGGCGAGCAGCGCGACACCGACGACGCCGAGGGGCGGGTGATCGAGACGAGCCCGCAGCGCCCGGATGCGGCGGCCATCGCCGCGCTGTTGCCGCGCTTCTTGGGCACCATCGCCCAGGTACCCCCGCGGTTCTCCGCGGTGAAGATCGAAGGCGAGCGCGCCTACGATCTCGCCCGCGACGGCGAGGCGGTCGAGCTCGAGCCCCGCCCGGTCACGATTTACCGGCTCGTGCTGGTCGAGACGCCGGATGCCGACCATGCATTGTTCGAGGCCGAGTGCGGCAAGGGCGCCTACGTGCGCGGGCTCGCGCGCGACATGGGCCGCGCGCTCGCGTGCTGGGGACACGTCTCGGCGCTGCGCCGCACCGCGGTCGGGCCGTTCGGCGAGCCCGACATGATTTCGCTGGCAGAGCTGCAGGCTTTGTGGCATAGAGCCGCCGCCGGCGAGGCAAGCCTCGCCGACGCGCTCGAGCCCGTTGAGACCGCGCTGGACGACATCCCGGCGCTGGCCGTCAGCCGGGCCGATGCGGCCCGGCTCCAGCGGGGCCAGGCCGTTCTGTTGCGCGGACGGGACGCTCCGATTTTGCGCGGCACGGTCTACGTCACCACGGCAGGAAGGCTGATCGCCCTTGCCGAAGTCGACCGCGGCGAAATCGTCCCCAAGCGCGTGTTCAACCTCGCCGGCCTGACCAGCAGCGCCGGCGCAAGAAAAGGCTGACCCGATGTCGCTGACGATCGGCCGCAAGGCGGAAATCATCAAGGATTATGCCACGAAATCCGGCGACACCGGTTCGCCGGAGGTGCAGGTCGCGATCCTCTCGGAGCGCATCACGACCCTGACCGATCATTTCAAGACCCACGTCAAGGACAATCACTCCCGGCGCGGCTTGCTCAAGCTCGTGTCGCAGCGCCGCCAGCTGCTCGATTATCTGCGGCGCATCGACGAGACCCGATACAAGACGCTGATCGAACGGCTCGGCATCCGTCGGTGAAAAACTCGCGCGCGGGAATCTCGCGCGTTCACAGCGGATGGCGAAGCCTCCGCAAGGAAGTCCGGCAGCGAAGCTGCCGCAAAGAGAAGCCGGGCGAGGCCCGGCAGACAGAAGGGAGATCGAAGGCCATGGCAGGATCGCCGGATGCTGTCTTGCTCGGCGGCAGCGCCGACCGCGACAGCCTCTCGCCGTCTTGCTCATGGCTTTCGCCCTTCCGCCGAAACCATGAGAGAGACAAACCATGTTCGATATTCATCGTGTTGAGCTCGACTGGGGCGGGCGCAAGCTCGTCCTGGAATCCGGCCGGATAGCCCGCCAAGCCGACGGCGCGGTGCTCGCCACCTACGGCGAAACCACCGTGCTCGCCACCGTCGTTTCCGACAAGGAGCCGAGGGAAGGCATCGATTTCCTGCCGCTCACCTGCAACTACCAGGAAAAATTCTACGCCGCGGGCCGCATCCCCGGCGGCTATTTCAAGCGGGAAGGCCGTCCGACCGAAAAGGAGACGCTGGTCTCGCGCCTGATCGACCGCCCGGTGCGGCCGCTGTTCGCCGCAGGCTATCGTTGCGACACCCAGGTGATCGCCACCGTGCTGTCCCACGATCTGGAGAACGATCCCGACATCGTGGCGATGGTCGCTTCCTCGGCGGCGCTCACGCTCTCGGGCGCACCGTTCATGGGACCGGTCGGCGCCGCGCGCGTCGGCACGAATACGTGCTCAATCCCCAGCTCGACGAGATGTCGGAGAGCCAGCTCGACCTCGTCGTCGCCGGCACGGGCGACGCGGTGCTGATGGTCGAATCGGAAGCCAAGGAGCTGCCCGAAGAGGTCATGCTCGGCGCGGTCATGTTCGGCCACAAGCATTTCCAGCCGGTGATCGACGCCATCATCTCGCTCGCCGAGAACGCCGCGAAGGAGCCGCGCGACTTCGCGCTGCCGGAGAGCGAGGCGGTCGAGAAGGAGATGCTGGGCCTGGTCGAAGCCGACCTGCGCGCCGCCTATGGCATCCCCGGCAAGCAGGAGCGGCACGCCGCCATCGAAGCCGCCAAGGCCAAGGCGATGGCGCATTTCCTCCCCGACGGGGTCGAAAATTCCGCGCACGGCCCGCAGCATGTCGCCGCCGTGTTCAAGGACCTCGAAGCGAAAATCGTGCGGGACAACATCCTCGACACCGGCCGGCGCATCGACGGGCGGGACCTCAAGACCGTGCGCCCGATCGTGTGCGAGGTCGGCGTGCTGCCGCGCACCCACGGCTCCGCGCTGTTCACGCGCGGCGAGACCCAGGCCCTGGTGATTGCCACGCTGGGCACCGGCGAGGACGAGCAATACATCGACGCGCTGCAGGGGACCTACAAGGAGACGTTCCTGCTGCATTACAATTTCCCGCCGTTCTCGGTCGGCGAGACCGGGCGGCTGGGCGCGCCCGGCCGCCGCGAGGTCGGCCACGGCAAGCTCGCGTGGCGGGCGATCCGTCCGGTGCTGCCGCAGCATCACGAGTTCCCCTATACGCTCCGCGTGGTCTCGGAGATCACCGAATCCAACGGCTCCTCCTCGATGGCGACCGTGTGCGGCACTTCGCTCGCCTTGATGGATGCCGGCGTGCCGCTGCGGCGGCCGACCGCCGGCATCGCCATGGGCCTCATCCTGGAAGAGGGGCGGTTCGCCGTGCTTTCCGACATCCTCGGCGACGAGGACCATCTCGGCGACATGGACTTCAAGGTGGCCGGCACCGAACGCGGCGTCACCTCGCTGCAGATGGACATCAAGATCTCCGGCATCAACGAGGAGATCATGCGGGTCGCGCTCGGCCAGGCCAAGGACGGGCGGCTGCACATCCTCGGCGAGATGGCCAAGGCCTTGGTCTCGCATCGCGCCGAGCTCGGCGCGCATGCGCCGCGCATCGAGGTGATCTCCATTCCGGTCGACAAGATCCGCGAAGTGATCGGCTCGGGCGGCAAGGTGATCCGCGAGATCGTGGAAAAGACCGGGGCAAAGATCGACATTTCCGACGACGGCACCATCAAGATCGCGTCGGCCAACGCCGATTCGATCAAGGCGGCGATCAACTGGATCAAGTCGATCGCGTCGGAGCCGGAGGTCGGCCAGATCTACGACGGCACCGTGGTCAAGGTGGTGGACTTCGGCGCCTTCGTGAATTTCTTCGGCTCGAAAGACGGCCTCGTCCACATCAGCCAGCTCGCCCCGCGCCGGGTGCAAAAGGTCACCGACGTGGTGAAAGAGGGCGACAAGGTCACCGCGGCAAGGTGCGGCTGTCGATGAAGATCGTCGACCAGCAGACCGGCGAGGATCTGGAAGCCAAGCAGAAGGCCGAGGCCGAGCGCACCCGCGAGGCGGCGGGCGCCGGGGAGTAGCGCCTCGTCCCGCATCCCGTTGCGCGAAGGGCGGCCGCGAGGCCGCCCTTTTTGCGTGGCGTGGCACGCAGGCGGGCGCGCCGGCGGATCAGTTCGGGCTCATCCGCGCCGAGCCCGGGTGGCCGGGAACCTTGAAGCGCCTGCCGGTGTCGGTGATCTTCTTGCCGTCGACCTGCAGGATGGAGAAATCCTGGTCGAGGTAATTGCCGACGTAAAGATAGCGGCCGTCCGGCGTGAACACCGCCGCCTCCGGCAGGCCGCCGACCTCGATGCTGTCGAGCCTCGTCACCTTGTCGCCGTCGATGCCGAGCACCGTGACGCTGCCGTTGCGGTGGTAATAATAGGCGCTCTTGTTGTTCGACCCGGCGAGGATCGCGGCGACCGCGACGTCGCCCTTGGGGCTGATGGCGAGGCCCTCCGGGCCGTCCCCGACCACGACCTTGTCGATGACGCGCGGCGGAGAAAGATCGAGCGCGACGACGCTCACCGTATCGACGCTGCCGTCGGAGGAGCCGGCCCCGCCGTTGTCGGCGGTGAGCGCGATCTTTCCGCTCGGCGCCATCGCGACGTTGTAGGGCCACAGGCCCGCCGCCCAATCCAGCTTGTTGTAGGTGACCTTCTCGCCGTTCACTTCCAGCAGCGCGACCTTGTGGGCCGGGAATTTGGTCGCGAGCGCCCGCTTGCCGTCCGGCGTGAAGACGACGTGCGAGACTTCGTCACCCATCGGGATGGTGTCGATCACCCTGACGTCGGTGCCGTGGATCGAGAGCACGCTGATCGACTTGTCGGCGCGGTTGGCAACCAGCGCGAGATCGCCCTTCGGGCTGATGCTGAGGCCGGACGGCTGTTTCGCCGCCGTCATGGTCTGCACCAGCTTGACCGGGTTGGATTTGAGATCGATCACGTGGATCTTGTCGTCCGGGACCTGTTTGAGCGTGCCGCCCTCGTCGATCACGTTGACGGAATCGGCGACCAGCGCGACGGACCCGGTCGGATCGATCGCGAGATTGACCGGCGGGCCGACGACCGAGTTCTTCAGCGGCAGATTGGCGACGATCTTCGGCTCGAGCGGATTGGCGAGATCGACGATCAGCACGGAATCCTTGCCGGGCGCCGATAGAATCGGCTTGCCGTTGTCGTCCCACAGCAGCTTCTCATCATTGCCGACGATCATGAACGGCGCGGCCTGCAGGAGCCGCGCGCCGGCGAGCGCAAGGATCGCGGCCAGCGCCAGTGTAAGCGGAAGCGAACGCATGAAATCCTCCCCGCGATTTGTTGTTGGAGCCGTAAGGGGGCCAGCCTAGCCGTTCTCCGGCCGGCGGTCCAATGCGCCGCGCGCATCGCGTGACGCGGCCCCGGACTATTGCGCCGCGTCCTTGGTGCGCTCCTCGGCGGCGGCTTCGGCTTCATCCACGGTCTTGAGCGCGGTGGGTTGCGGCATCGCGACGATGTTGTAGCCGCAATCCACATAATGAATGTCGCCGGTAACCCCGGTCGAGAGATCGCTGAGCAGGTAGAGCGCGGCGCCGCCGATCTCGTCGATCGAAACGGTGCGCCGCAACGGCGAGTGGCGCTGCTGGAAATTGAACATCAGCCGCGCCTCGGAAATGCCGGATCCGGCGAGGGTGCGAACCGGTCCGGCCGAAATCGCATTGACCCGGATGCCGGCGGCTCCGAAGTCCGCGGCGAGGTAGCGCACCGAGGATTCGAGCGCCGCCTTGGCGACCCCCATGACGTTGTAGTTCGGCATCACCCGGGTCGAGCCGCCGTAGGTGAGGGTCAGCATCGATGCGCCGGAACCCATCAGCGCCGCCGCGCGCTTGGCCACCTCGGTGAACGAGAAGCACGAGATCACCATGGTGCGGAGGAAATTCTCCCGCGAGGTGTCGGCATAACGCCCCTTGAGCTCGTTGCGATCGGAAAACGCGATCGCGTGCACCAGGAAGTCTAGCTTGCCCCAGCTCCGCGCGATCTTGGTGAAGACGAGATCGACGGAGGGGAGGTCTTCGACGTCGCAAGGCAGGATCAAGCCCGCTCCCAGCGTTTCCGCGAGCGGCCGCACGCGTTTTCCCAGCGCCTCACCCTGGTAGGTGAAGGCGAGCATGGCACCTTCCCGGGCAAGCGCCTTGGCGATTCCCCAGGCGATCGAGTGGTCGTTGGCGACCCCCATGATCAGCCCGCGCTTGCCCTCCATCAGATTGGCCATACCCACCATGCTCCCTGCGCGAGCCGCACGCGCTCGCTTGCTGTCGTGGCCGGGATCCCGAAGGCGCCCGACGGCGAAGTCTCGAATTCCGTCGTATCGTCCGGTCCGATATCGGCGTCCGCGTGCGCTCTTGGGCGGCCGGGCACGGGCGCAAAGTCAGGCATCGAGCCGCTTGAATACCACGGACGCGTTGGTGCCGCCGAACCCGAACGAATTCGACAGCACGCAGGAAAGCTCCACACCGTCGCGACGCTCGCGAACGATGGGTACGTCGGCGAAAGCGGGATCGAGATTGGCGATGTTGGCGCTCTCGCAGATGAAGCCGTTGCTCATCATCAACAGCGAATAGATCGCCTCTTGCGCGCCGGCGGCACCGAGCGAATGACCGGTCAGGGATTTGGTGGCCGAAATCGGCGGACATTTTGCGCCGAAGACTTCGCGTACGGCCTCGATCTCCCGCAGATCACCGATCGGCGTCGAGGTCGCGTGCGGGTTGATGTAATCGACCGGACATTTCACGGCGGAAAGCGCCATGCGCATGCAGCGCGCGGCCCCCTCGCCGGACGGCGCCACCATGTCGTAGCCGTCGGACGTGGCGCCGTAGCCGGCCAGCTCCGCATAGATCTTGGCGCCGCGCGCCTTGGCGTGATCGAGCTCCTCCAGCACCAGCACGCCGGCGCCGCCGGCGATCACGAAGCCGTCACGATCGACATCATAGGCCCGCGAGGCCTGGTCCGGAGTCGCGTTGAACTTCGACGACATCGCCCCCATGGCGTCGAACAGCACGGAAAGCGTCCAGTCGAGCTCCTCGCAGCCGCCCGCGAAAATGATGTCCTGCTTGCCGAGCTGGATGATCTCCATGGCGTTGCCGATGCAATGATTGGACGTCGCGCAGGCCGAGGAGATGCTGTAATTCACTCCCTTGATCTTGAACCAGGTGCCGAGCGTCGCCGAAGCGGTCGAGGACATGGCTTTCGGCACGGCGAACGGGCCGACCCGCTTCGGCCCCTTGCTGCGCGCGATATCGGCGGCCTCGACGATGCTGCGCGTCGATGGGCCGCCGGAGCCCATGATGATGCCGGTCCGCTGGTGCGAGACCTCGTCGGCTTCGAGACCCGCGTCGCGGATCGCCTGCTCCATGGCGACGTGGTTCCAGGCGGTGCCGCCGCCGAGAAACCGCAGCGCCCGGCGATCGATGGCATGCTCGGTGTCGAGGCTGGGCGCGCCGTGAACCTGACAGCGGAACCCGAGCTTCACATAATCGTCGGCGCGCACGATGCCGGATTTGGCCTCGCGCAGCGACGCGAGCACTTCCTGGGTGTTGCTGCCGATCGATGAGACGACGCCCATCCCCGTGACGACGACCCGCTTCATGATTGCCTCGTCCGCAATTCTGTCCGCATCCGGGGCGGTCTCCGAGCGTCTGCGCCGCGCCCTCAGGCGCCGCTCGCCTGCAGCACGGCGTCCTGGCGGAACAACCCGACTTTGAGATCGCTGGCCCGATAGATCACGGAGCCGTCCGCCGAAAGCCAACCGTCGGCGACGCCGAGCACGAGCTTCGCGCGCACCACCCGCTTGATGTCGATGCCGTAGATCACGTTCTTCATCGTCGGCAGCACCTGGCCCGAGAACTTGAGCTCGCCCAGCCCCAAGGCGCGACCCTTGCCGGGCGCGCCGAGCCAGCCCAGAAAAAATCCGAGCAATTGCCACAGCGCGTCGAGCCCGAGGCAGCCGGGCATGACCGGATCGCCTTTGAAATGACAGGGAAAAAACCACATGTCGGGCTTGACGCCGAGCTCGGCGCGGACCAGCCCCTTGCCATGCTCGCCCCCCGCTGCGGCGATTTCGGCGATCCGGTCGAACATCAACATCGGCGGCAGCGGCAATTGGGCATTGCCCTCGCCGAACAACTCGCCGCGGCCGCACGCGAGCAAGTCCTCATAATCATAGCTGCCGCGCCGGGTCTGCATTCCGGTTGGTTCCTCGGGCATGGGCCTGGGCCGTTCTCCTAACACATCGGCGGGGCGAGGGGCAAAGTCGCGCGTCCCGAGCAAAACTCGTGCGTTCGCGCCGCGAGCGCCGATGCCTCGCCGCGACCCGGCGCAATGCCTGCGACATTGTTTTGCGCGCGGCCAGGCCTCGGGGTCGATCGGCGACGCAGTTGCATCCTGGGCCGGGGCTCGCCTATGATCCCGGCAGCAAAACCTCCTGCTCAGGCCGATTAAGGTGGAGCGATTGGTCGCACGAATGGCGCAACCGCATACGATCGTGTTCTCGAGCGCGCTCGACGAGCCGCCAGAGCGGCTGCTGGCAGAGCGGACGGCGCTGACCGGCTGCCCCTGGCACGACGTCCGGGCCATGCTGCGGCAGGTCGGGCTGCGCCCGACGCGCCAGCGCATGGCGCTCGGCTGGATCCTGTTCGGCAAGGGCGACCGGCACGTGACCGCCGAGTTTCTCTACGAGGAGGCCAACAAGGCGAAGGTGCCGGTCTCGCTGGCGACGATCTACAATACCCTGCATCAGTTCACGCAAGCCGGGCTGCTGCGCCAGGTCGGGGTCGACGGCTCGAAGGCCTATTTCGATACCAATGCGTCCGATCACCACCATTTTTTCGTCGAGGACGAGAGCGCGCTAGTCGATATTCCGGCGACCGAAGCCGTGATCGACAAGCTGCCGACGCCGCCGCCGGGCTATAAGATCGCGCGGGTGGACATCATCGTCAGGCTCAAGCGCGAGGACGAGCCGGATCGGGGCGGCTAGTCGATCTTCTCGTTGGGATAGACCCCCCATAGACGGTCCTGCTCGATCCAGCCGTCGAATCCATCGCCGACGATCCTGCACCATGCTCCGGTGCAGTGCTTGGCCGAGCCCAGCACGCCGGGCTGCAAGCGCGCGATCAGCCTGCCCCTCCGGTCCGCCCGATCCAACAGCGGCACCGCTTCGTCCTTGGGCTTCGACGCGACCATGATCGTGCGGCGTCCGGACAAGAGCGAGTGATAGACCCAGCCTTCGCCGCCGTCCCGGTCGCGCACGCGCCGCCAATTGTCGAACTCGGCGGTGATCTCCACGGGAAGCGCCGCCTTGGTGTAGACCCAGACGACCTCGTGATCCTTGTCGGGCCCCCCGCGCACGTTGACGCGGTCGGATTTCAGGCTGACGAAGCGAGGAACCGGCAAGCCGGTCGCCGCACCGGGCGCGAGCGGGTCGGCGCTTGCCGGTCCGGCCGCGATCGGCATGAGCAGCACAAGCGCGAGGGGGAGCCAATTTGGCGATATCATCGACCGGAATTCTGCCTTATCGAGCCGACAATTCGACTGCGTCCGTACTGTTCGCAAGCACGGGCGGCGGAGCGTGCCGGCGCCGGCCGCCCGCTTTGTCTTGGCCCGGCCATCTGATAGAGAGAGGAACCGGCCGAAGACCCGCCGCCGAACGGTTGCGACAGTCTCGGTCGGCTCGGTTAATGAGCCCTGAACGGGTGAATATGACCGGCATCTCGCATGCGCGATCCCGCGCCGAATGCCGAGGGCGTCGACAATGCCGAACCGGAAAAGGCCGTTGGTGGTGGTCACGCGCAAGCTGCCGGACAGCGTCGAAACCCGCATGCGCGAGCTGTTCGAGGCCCGGCTCAACCTCGACGACAAGCCGATGAGCCATGCGGATCTGGCCGAGGCGGCCAAGATCGCCGACGTGCTGGTGCCCACGATAACCGACCAAATCGACGCCTCCGTTCTCAGCCAGTGCGGCGACAAGCTCAAGCTGATCGCCAATTTCGGCAACGGCGTCGACAACATCGACGTAGCGACCGCGGTGCAGCGCGGCATCACCGTCACCAACACGCCCGGGGTACTGACCGAGGACACCGCCGATATGACCATGGCGCTGATCCTCGCGGTGCCGCGGCGGCTCGCGGAAGGCGCCACCGTCTTGACCGCGGACAAGGACTGGACCGGCTGGACGCCGACCTGGATGCTCGGCCATCGCATCTGGGGCAAGCGGTTGGGCATCGTCGGCATGGGGCGGATCGGGCAGGCGGTCGCGCGCCGCGCCCGCGCGTTCGGGCTGCAGATCCATTACCACAACCGCCGCCGGGTCTCCCCGCACATCGAGGAGGAGCTCGAGGCCACCTATTGGGAGAGCCTCGATCAGATGCTCGCCCGCATGGACATCATCTCGGTGAATTGCCCGCACACGCCCGCGACCTATCACCTGTTGTCGGCGCGCCGGCTCAAGCTGATGCGGCCCGAAGCCTACGTGGTCAATACGGCGCGCGGCGAGGTCGTCGACGAGAACGCGCTCGCGCGCATAATCGAGCACGGCGAGATCGCCGGCGCCGGTCTCGACGTGTTCGAGCACGAGCCGGCCGTCAATCCCAAGCTGCTGAAGCTCGCGCGTGCCGGCAAGGTGGTGCTACTGCCGCACATGGGCTCGGCTACGATCGAAGGTCGCATCGACATGGGCGAAAAGGTCATTATCAATATCAAGACCTTCATGGACGGACACCGGCCGCCGGATCGCGTGCTGCCCTCGATGCTGTGATCCGAGCCTTCGAACCCCGCATGTGGATTGCATCCCTCCGCTCTATGGCCGCGCTCGGTGCGACGCTGCTCGCCGCAGTGCCCGCGTCCGCGCAGAGCTTGACGATCGACGAGTTCCGCCGCGAGCTCGTCGGCCTGCCGCTCTGCGGCACCCCCAACGTCGGGCCGCTCGCCGGAAAGGCGCTGTGCACCGTGCATCTGCCCGATGGAACCGCCATCCTGTCCGGCTCGGGAATTCTCGTGCGCGGTATCTGGGAGGCCGAAGGCGGCAAAATCTGCCGCCGCAATGCCCATGACGCGCCGGACCGCCGCCGCTGCGTCGAATACGAGCACGTGGGCCCCAACCGCTACCGCAACAGCGACGGCGTCGATTTCTGCATCGGCCCCTGCCCCGAACCGGCCAGCACCACGAAGCCGGCCGAGAAGTGATCGGGCTCCCGCCGAAAGGCGGCCCTGCGCCGTTTCGAGGCGGGGCGATTCCGCCCGGCGCGCGCCTGCTTTATGGTGGAGCGTTCACCAGCCGGGGGAGAACATCATGCGCGCAATGATCGCGGGCGTCGCGGCGGGCGTCCTCGCCACGGCCGTCGTGCCGGGACTGGCAGCCGGTCGACTCGCGCCGAACGAGATCCAGGCGACTTTCTTCAACGGCCAGCCGTTCACCTCGTCGACGCCCTCGAACATCAAGTTCAAGATGGTGTTCACGCCGGACGGCAAAGTCGCGCGCCAGCCGCTCGGGAACGCCGGCCTCAAGGGCGAAGGGACCTGGAAGCTCGACAAGGACGGCTTCTGCACCACCTGGAAGGGCGGCACGCCCAATTGCTTCATCGTGTCGGCGACCGGCGAGAACAAATGGAAGGTGATGAAGGGCCCCACGACCATGGCGGTGTGGAGCAAGTGATACGGGGGGTGCCGCTCAGCCGGCGTGAACCGAGAGATCGCGGATCGCGGATTTCTCGCCCGAGAGCGGATTTCCGGGATCCCAGGCGTAGCGTAACGTCTCGAAACGCAGCGATCGCGCGTCGAGCATGAGCAGGCGGCCGACCAGGCCCTCGCCGAAGCCGACGATCTCCCGGATCACTTCGAGCGCCATCAACGAGCCGAGAATGCCGGTCAGCGCCCCGAGGATACCGGCCTCGGCGCAGGCCGGCACCGTGCCGGCGGGCGGCGGCTCGGGGAATAGACAGCGGTAGGTCGGGTTGGGCCGACCGTCGGGGCCGCGCTCATGCGCCCGGATGGTGGTGAGCGTGCCGTCGAAGCTGCCGACCGCCGCGGTGACGAGCGGTTTTCTCGCGAAATAACAGGCGTCGGACACGAGGTAGCGGGTGGCGAAATTGTCGGAACCGTCGGCGACGAGGTCGTAGCGGCCGATGAGATCGAGCGCATTCGCCGCGGTCAGGCGCACCGCATGGGGTTCGATCGCGACGTTCGGGTTGAGCCGCCCGATCACCGCGGCCGCGCTGTCGACCTTGGGCCGGCCGAGGTCCGGAGTGCCGTGGATGACTTGGCGCTGCAGATTGGAAAGCGACACGGCGTCGTCATCGACGACGCCGAGCGTGCCGACGCCCGCGGCGGCGAGATACAGCAGCACCGGCGCGCCGAGCCCGCCGGCGCCGATCACGAGCACCCGGGCGCGCCGCAACGCGAGCTGGCCCGGTCCGCCGACCTCGCGCAATACGATGTGGCGGGCGTAACGCTCGATCTCCTCATCGGTCAGCATCGGCTTGCCTCGTGGCTTATATCGCCATCGTCGATCGCCTTCGCCAGCCGGCACGCGACGGCGTTCATCGATTGCGGAATTTCGGCGCGCGCTTCTCGATGAAGGCCGCCATGCCCTCCTTCTGGTCCTCGGTCGCGAACAAGGAGTGAAACACCCGCCGCTCGAAGCGCACACCCTCGGCGAGCGAAACTTCGAAGGCGCGGTTGATGCTTTCCTTGGCGAGCATGACGGCCGGCAGCGACATCGACGCGATCGTCTCGGCGGTCTTCACCGCCTCCTCCAACAGATTCGCCAGCGGCACGATCCGGGCCACCAACCCCGCGCGCTCCGCTTCCTGCGCATCCATCATCCGGCCGGTGAGGCAAAGGTCCATGGCCTTGGCCTTGCCGACCGCGCGGGTCAGGCGCTGCGTGCCGCCGATGCCGGGAATGACGCCGAGCTTGATTTCCGGCTGGCCGAACTTGGCATTGTCCGCCGCCAGGATGAGGTCGCACATCATTGCGAGCTCGCAGCCGCCGCCCAGCGCGAAGCCGGCGACCGCGGCGATCACCGGTTTGCGCGCGCGCGCGACGCGGTCCCATTGGGCGGCGAAATCGCCCATGAAAGCGTCCATATAGGTCTTGCCGGCCATCTCCTTGATGTCGGCGCCCGCCGCAAACGCCTTCTCGGAACCGGTGATGACGATGCATCCGATCGCGGACGACGCCTCGAAGGCGTCGACCGCATGACTCAAATCCGCGATCAACGCCGCGTTGAGGGCGTTGAGCGCCTGGGGACGGTTGAGGCGAATGATGCCCACCTTGCCGCGGGTCTCGATCTCGACGTTCTCGTAGCTCATGACGCCCTCTTGGTTCATCCGATCACTTCTGACATACGGGACAAAAGAACGTGGAGCGGCCGTTCTGGGTAATGCGCCGCACGATGCCGGGGCAGCCGCGGGTCGGACAGCGGCCGCTCTCGCGGTCGTAGACGCGGAATTTGTGCTGAAAGCTCCCGAGCTCGCCGTCGGTGCGGCGATGGTCGCGCAACGAGGAGCCGCCGGCCGCAATGGCATCCTCGAGCACGGTCTTGATCGCCGCGACCAGCCGTTCGGCGTGCGGCGTGGGCGCGCCATTGCGCATCGCCAGCGTCGAGGCCCGGCGCCGCGGCGAGAGCCGCGCGCGGTTGAGCGCCTCGCAGACGTAGATGTTGCCGAGCCCGGCCACGACCTTCTGGTCGAGCAGTGCGGCTTTCAGACTCGTCGCCTTCCCGGCGCAGGCCCACGCGAGGCTTGCCGGCGTGAAGGCGCGGTCGAGCGGCTCGGGGCCGATCCGCATCAGCGGATGTTTTTCGAGCTCGGCGCGGGGCACGAGCAGCATGAATCCGAACCGGCGCGGGTCGTTGAACGTTACCGTCGCGCCGGACGACATGCGGAACACCACGTGATCGTGAGCGAGCGAGCGCGAGCGCGCGAAATGCAACGCGCCGAGGGCATGTTCCGCGGCGCCGTCGAGCACCCGGAACGAGCCCGACATGCCCAGATGCATGACCAGCACCTCGCCCGAGGAGAGATCGGCGAGCAGATATTTGGCGCGGCGGCGAAGCGCTTCGACGCTCGCCCCGACCAACCGCCGCGCGAAATTCGCCGGCAGCGGCCAGCGCAGGTCCTCGCGGTGGGCCTGAACCGCCAGGAAGAAGGCGCGCTCCATCGCCGGGGCGAGGCCCCGCCGGACCGTTTCGACCTCGGGAAGTTCCGGCACGTTTACTCCGTCAGGCGATTTCCGGGGATTTGATAGCGCCCCAGCCGCCCCCGCGCTATGGTCGAAACAGCGATCGGAGCCATGGCATGGGCGAAAATCCGGCAAATCGCGAGACCGATTTCGGTTTCCGCAATGTGCCGCTCGCCGACAAGCAGGACCTCGTCGACGACGTGTTCCGCAAGGTGGCGCGGCGCTACGATCTCATGAACGACCTGATGTCGGGCGGGCTGCATCGGGCCTGGAAGGATGCGCTCGTCACCGCGATAAACCCGCCGCGGCAGACACGAGCGTTCCGGCTGCTCGACGTGGCGGGCGGCACCGGGGACGTCGCGTTTCGCGTCGTCGAGGCCGGCGGCTCGGCTACGCGCACCACGGTCCTCGATGCGAGCGCCGACATGCTGCAGGTCGGCCGCGAGCGCGCGCGGGAGCGCGGCCTCGAGGATGCCGTGAGCTTCGTCGAGGGCAATGCCGAGCATCTGCCGTTCGCCGATTTGAGCTACGACGCCGTCTCGATCGCCTTCGGCATGCGCAACGTTCCGCGCATCGAGCGGGCGCTCGGCGAGGCGTTTCGCGTGCTCAAGCCGCTCGGGCATTTTTTGTGCCTGGAGTTCTCCGCCGTCGACGTTCCGGGCCTCGATCGACTGTACGATCTTTATTCGTTCCGGATCATTCCGGCCCTGGGGCGGGCGGTGGTGGGCGACGCCGAGCCCTACCGCTACCTGGTGGAATCGATCCGCCGATTTCCGCAGCCGGAGACGCTCGCCGCGATGCTGCACGGCGCCGGCTTCCGCCGGGTGTCGCATCGGCGCATGTCCGGCGGCATCGTGGCGCTCCACTCCGGCTGGAGGCTGTGATCTCGGCGCGCCCGCATATGAATCTCCTGCTCCGCGGCAGCGCGCCGGAATCGCCCGTGCGGCGTCCCCCCATGGTGTTGGCTCCCGCGCATCTGGCGCGGCTCGCCCGCGCCGGCTTCGTGTTCGCGCGCGAGGGGGTATTCGGCCTGTTGGATCCGGTGTTCTTCCCGTGGCCGATCGGTCTCGTGCTGCGTCTCGGCAGGCTCATCGAACGGCGGACCGGAGCGACCGCGGCGGCGGGGGCGGCGGGCACAGCCGGCGCGGTGCGGCTCGCCGCGGCGCTGACCAGGCTCGGCCCGAGCTACGTCAAGCTCGGACAGTTTTTGGCAACGCGGCCGGATATCGTCGGCGCGGCGCTGTCGCGCGATCTCGAAAGCCTGCAAGACAGAATGGCGCCGTTTCCGCAGGCCGAGGCCGAGGCCGCCGTCGCCAGCGCGCTCGGCGCGCCGCTGCGTGACAGTTTCGCGAGCTTCGGCCCGCCGGTTGCGGCCGCCTCGATCGCGCAGGTGCATCGCGCCGAGGTGCTCGAGCAAGGCGAGCGCCGGCCAGTCGCCGTCAAGGTGCTGCGGTCGGGCATCGAGCGCCGCTTCAAGACCGATCTCGAGGCGTTCGCATTCGTCGCCTTCCACGCCGAGCGGATGTCCGCGGAGGCGCGGCGGCTGCGCATCGTCGAAGTGGTGGATACGCTGGCGCGCAGCGTGGCGGTCGAGATGGATCTGCGCCTCGAGGCGGCGGCGATCTCGGAAATGGCGGAGAACACCAAGGAAGATTCGGATTTTCGCGTGCCGGCGATCGACTGGATGCGGACCGCCAGGGACGTGCTCACGCTGGAATGGATCGATGCCACGCCGCTGTCCGACCGCGCGGCGCTCATCGCCAGGGGCTTCGACCTCAAGCAGCTCGCCCGCGCGCTGATGCAATCATTCCTGCGCCATGCCTTGCGCGACGGCTTCTTTCACGCCGACATGCACCCGGGCAACCTCTTCGTCGACGCAAATGGCCGGTTCATCGCGGTCGACTTCGGCATCATGGGCCGGCTCGGGCCCAAGGAGCGCCGGTTCCTGGCCGAGATCCTGCACGGCTTCATCACCCGCGATTATCTGCGCACGGCCGAAGTGCATTTCGAAGCCGGGTACGTTCCGCCGCAGCACTCGGTCGAGAGTTTTGCCCAGGCGATCCGGGCGATCGGCGAACCGATCCACAGCCGCACCGCCGCCGAGATCTCGATGGCCAAGCTGCTCAATCTGCTGTTCGAAGTGACCAGCCTGTTCGATATGCGGACCCGGCCGGAATTGCTGCTGCTGCAAAAGACCATGGTGGTGGTGGAGGGCGTGGCGCGCTCGCTCGACCCCGGGCTCGACATGTGGTCGACCTCGGACCCGGTGGTGCGGCAATGGGTCGAGCGGCATCTCGGGCCCGCGGGCCGCATCGAGCAGGCGGCCGAAGGCGCCGTGGAGCTCGGCCGTTTTCTCGGCGGGGTGCCGGAGCTGCTCGGCCGCGCCGCGGTCGTGCTCGACCATATCGACGCGGTCACCCGCAACGGCATCGTGCTCGCGCCCGAGACCGTCGCGGCGATCGGGGCGGCCCAAGCGGGCCATAGCCGATGGACGGGTGTGGCGCTGTGGCTGATCGTGGCGCTGCTGGCCGCCATGCTGGTCTGGGGCTGAGGGCTGGTGCCTTGCATGGTAACACATGTGATACTATGTGAACGTGCAGATACTTGAATACCTGGACGGCACGGGCCGCAGTCCCTTCGGGACGTGGTTCGACGCCCTGGACGCTCAGGCCGCTGCGGGAACGTGATATGGCTCTGACAAAGGATTTCAAGCAAACCGTGAAGGTGCGGGCCGAACGTGATGCAGCATTCCGGCGGGCGCTGCTTACGGAAGCAGTGGAGCAGTTGCTTTCGGGAGAGCTCGAGACCGGAAAGGCGGTGCTGCGCGATTATATCAATGCGACGATCGGTTTTGAAAAGCTTGCACGCGAGACCGGCACCTCGCCGAAAAGTCTGATGCGCATGCTCGGCCCGAAAGGCAATCCGCGCGCCAGCAATTTGTTCATGGTCATCGGCAAACTGCAGCGAGTTGCGGGAGTGCATCTCGCGGTCGATGCGGAGCGCTGAGCCAGATCCCGGCGAGATGGAACAGCGCGGATGCTCCAGGGCGAACGGATCCTGCTGGTGATCGGCGGCGGCATCGCCGCCTATAAATCGCTCGACCTGATCCGGCGCTTGCAAGAGCGCGGCGCGGCGGTGCGGGCGATTCTCACCAAAGGCGGCCAACAGTTC
>WNGD01003220.1_pt1 | contig 16731 bp, 15 predicted proteins | sample 5400671 | NCBI WGS metagenome assembly WNGD01 (sample SAMN13153369, study PRJNA577476) | soil metagenome | isolation source: 40 cm soil or saprolite under grassland replicate 2 | place: USA:California | collected 2016-06-15 | reverse complement strand
ATGGAGGAGCCAGAGGTCGTTGCTGGAATCGAAGCGGGCGGCATGGCGCTTGGTCTCATAGTGGCAAGATCACTGGGGAAACCTGTGGCTTCCGTAAGACCACAACGGCTGGGGGAGAAAAAGGTTGCCGGGGCGGTAAACCCAAGTTTCTCCGCTGTCGAGGGTAAGAAGGTGCTGATCGTGGACACCATTCTTAGAATGGGCGAAACAATTAGGGCCGCTATTGAGACTCTCCAGAGTGTGAAGTCGAAGCCGGTAGGCGTGACCGTTCTGGCTAACAAGAGCGGAAAGGACAACATAGAGGGGGTCCCCGTGAGGTCTTTGATGGAGCTGTTGCCGGTGGGCAAACAGCCGCATTCTTAGTTTGTGCTACAATAGATGGCAACAATAGAAATCTGATTCGACTGTACACGACGGGATTATATCCTAGGGTAGCACGGTATTGGATTAGTGGATGAATAACGGCAACTAAGTTCATGCAATCCCTAGACCCGGAAATATACGCCCAGCTGAGAAAGATGGCGAAAGACCGGGGCATTACTATGCAGGAACTGATTAGAGCCGTGATCGTCCCGGACTGGATGCGCAAAGCCGGTGCTTCTCATCCGAGCTCAGGAAGAGCTATCAGGAAAGGCGTCCGCAGGCTCAGAAGGACGAGAGCCACCGTGACAGCCTAAGGTTACCAGCGATACCCCACTCCCAAATTCCCGAACTCTGCCTCGCTGAAGGCCTACCTCGCAGGTCTGTCTCAGCCAGCTCGACTAATTGCCGAGTTTTCGTTCTGCGCGTTGTCCATATCGGGGAAGCGCAATCTTATCTTCTTCTAAATGGAACCTCAAGGAAAGAGACTGTTAGGATTGCAAGTGACTTCTCAACCCAAGAAAGTAACCTTTGTCACCCTCCTGGCTGACGAGACGATTCATCCTCGATACGAGGAAGCGCTGAAGCACGTTGAGCGTGAATTTGGCAAACATCATCCAATGTTCATCAACGGACGCCAAGTCCTTGCCGGTGGCGAGTTCGAAGTCCACAGCCCTGTAGATTCGAGCATTCTGTTGGGGTATTTCCAGAAGGGGACCGCGGAGTTTGCCCGGAAGGCTCTAGAAGCTGCTAACGAGCATTTTGCGGCTTGGAGTAGTCGGCCGTGGAAGGAACGTGTCCAGCTTATTCGCAAGGCGGCGGACGTGCTAGAGAAACGCCAGTTCCATCTCGCGGCGCTCATGACGTACGAGGTTGCGAAGAACCGGTATGAGGCAATCGCCGAGGTCAATGAGGCTGTTGATTTCCTCAACTACTATGCACGCTTGATGGAGGAGAATGAGGGGTATGTTAGGCCGATGGAGCGCATTGTTCCTGGTGAGGACAGTAAGAGCGTCCTGCGACCATACGGTGCCTGGGCGGTCATTTCGCCATTCAACTTTCCATTGTCGCTAGCGACGACAATGATCGCTGGCGCTTTGATCGCCGGTAATACTGTCGTCTTCAAGCCGACTAGTGAGGCTCCGTTCACTGCTCTGAAACTGTATGAGGCTCTTGTCGAGGCTGGTATTCCTGCGGGCGTTATCAACTACGTTACTGGTCCAGGTAGCTCTTTCGGGGCTGAGTTCGCTGGTAATCCGATGGTGGCTGGAATAGCGTTTACTGGTTCGAGGGGTGTTGGCATGCAGCTCTACAGGGATTTTGTTGTGAAGCAGCCGTATCCGAAGCCGTTCATTGCTGAGATGGGCAGTAAGAATCCGGCGATCGTGACTTCGAAGGCGGATCTCGACAAGGCGGCGGAGGGCGTGGTTAGATCGGCGTTTGGCTATGATGGTCAGAAGTGTAGCGCGACGTCGAGGGTCTATGTTGAACGTGGTGTGCGGGAGGATTTCTTGAAGATTCTCAAGTCGAAGGTTGAGAAGGTTGCGGTGGTCGGTGATCCGCGGCAAAAGTCGACGTTTGTGGGCCCGGTGATTGATGAGACTGCGTTCCGGAAGTATCAGCGGGCTGTTGAGCAGGCCAGGAAGGATGGGAAGATACTGGTTGGTGGGGAGGTTCCGAAGATGTCTCTTCCGAAAGGCTACTATGTTACGCCTACTGTTGTGTATGGTCTTCCTCCGGATCACCGTCTGATGAAGGAGGAGCTGTTTGTGCCGCTGGTGGCTGTTGACGAGGTCTCGTCTCTGGACGAGGCGTTGGAGAGAGCGAACAAGACAGAGTTTGGACTAACAGCAGGAGTGTTTACCAAGGATCCACGAGAGCAGGCCCAGTTCTTCGAGAAAATACGGTTCGGCGTAGTCTACGCGAACCGGAAAGGCGGAGCAACGACAGGAGCATGGCCCGGCGCGCAACCGTTCGGCGGCTGGAAGGGTAGCGGTGCCACGGGGAAGGGCGCAGGCGGACCCTACTACCTACTACAGTTCATGCACGAACAAGCCCAGACCGTAGTCAAGGACTCGTAGACGTCTCACGGCTTCTGGAACTCGTAGGGCCTTCTTTTCCGCTTGTCCCGGGCTATACCCCTACCCCCCTTCCTGAACGAATTTCACGAAGGAAGATTCACTTTCCTAGGCGAAACTGATCGTTTTGTGCATGTTTGAGCCCAGTTTTTGACCAGAGCGGAGTCTAGAATCTTTGGCCCGGGCCCTGAGATCTCCCGGACGCTTGTTAGCCTAGAACCGGAAATAGGAAAAGGGCAGTTCTGCGTCACGAGACTAGTCAACATACCCATATTTTCTGGAGGGTCTTTTTCTGACCAGATTTTAACATGGACCGCTCAACCTGTCCTTATCACCGATCCTAGATTTCGGCCGACCTTAGCATCGTCATGGACCCTCAGCCGTTTCCAAGGCGTTTCCTAGGGACAATCAGGTCGATGACACATACCATCTGCAATCAAGGGACACAGATCGAGACTTTTGCAGCTACTCTTCATGAGATCTTCCCAAACACGAAGTTTACGTCACAAGACTCAACTGCAATTGACATTTCCCGACTGGTAACGGATATGGTAACCGTGAGCGGTAACACCCGTTCTCAAATCAGAACCTTCCAAATGGGCAGTTGAACGTCAGATGCATTTGAACGCAAACAACACATTCCATCTAGCTCGGTCAAGCCGTGGTTGTATCGGGTTGGGAGTATGTAGGAGCTCGACTGCGAACAGCAATCCGTCCCTTTCTTCGGCAACTGGCTCGTATCCAAGTAATATGTTAAATCAGAATGGTTCCGAATGAGAACACTCAGAGAAATTCATTCTTGGAACAAGAGAAATTCGAGAACGCCCTAGACTTTCTTCCAGAAGCTATGGTTGCCGAGATGCTCAAGAAACACGCCGACGTAGTGAATAGCTTGGGCAATCAACTTCGCGAAGTAAGCCTGGCAAAGCAGTCGATCAGGCAAAAGCTTGAGGAGCTTGGATTGGTCAGGAACGTTAACGACATTCTCGGACAGCGAAGCTATACAACAACCGTGGGAATAGACGGGTCCTTTGTCGTCATCAAACAGTTATCTCTGGACACCGTTGCGGTCGCTGCAGTAGCTGTGGAGGGTTTGGTCCCTCCCAAAGAGACGAGACATTGGGAGAAACCTCAACATATTGTCAACATCTTTCCTGTGCCACATAATTCAGAAAACGCGAGGCTTTGCCGAGGAATGATGTTCTCATACGAACTTCAACTCGCGAACAAAGCACCACATAGTGTCGTCTTTCTTGATGGATCACTGACATCGCAGTTGATAGGAGTCGGACAGAGTCTTTCGGCCATAAAGGAGTTTGAGGCCAGTGGAGACCTATCAGCTGCAGAATTAACTGGGCTTATAGAAGAAAGACTCGAAATGACTTTCAAGAACTACCTCAACGTGTTGGAGTCGCCCCAAGTCGATCGAATGTTCGTAGGGGTTCCGAAGTACAGCAGTAGGAACGAGGTTATTCTCAGACTCATCAAAGGCGGCCTCCGTCACACAATTCTGACCAGACTGAATGACAAAGGACTACTTTCCACCGTTCTGAAAGCAGGTGAAGTTGTAGGGCCAGTTCCCCTTACGCGTGACACTGATAGATGGCATTTAAGTGGCGTTCCTGCCAAATATCATCCATTGAGAGATAAGATCACAAAGGCCATCGAAGATTTGTGCGTTCTCTATTTCAAGCCATCACCCGCTCATCCAGCTCTTAGACTAGAGATTTCTAAAGAGGCTGCGTCGAACGAACACCGACTATCTAGTCTTCTCGATGCTTTGCTTGACCAAGCAAGGATAGCTGGAGTCATCGAGCCCTATCCGATTCACATTGCCGATATGTTCGTCAAGCAAGTTCACGGAGCTCTAGCCGAACTAAGAGACGCTGCTTTGAGCGATTTGGTAGCAATGGAAGGAACTAGCTTTTCAGATGTCTTTCTATCACTGCAAAATTATCGAACCGAAGGTGGATTTGACTGACTAATTCGCTCAGTGAATCCGTCCAAAAATGTGAGTGGATCGGCGTAATCGGATCCCCGTCAAGCAACACATCATTCAATGTTGACGTTACGGAGGAAGCATATCAGAAGGGTCTCGTCGGAAACTTTTGCGTCGCCGAGTTCAGACAAGATGGGCAGAACACATTCGCACTCGGCCAGATAGTATCGATTGTTATGGAGAATCCATACCTCGAACGGCACTCCGTCAGAAAGATAGTCAGCGTTCGGGGAGAGGCGAGTCCTCTCACGGAGAAACACGACGTTAGAAGACTGGAAATGATGTTAGGTTCAGCCTATTCTTGGACAAATCAAAGGGTTGTGCCAATTATTGTGAGTTCCGTTCCCCCTACGGGGACGCGAATCCATCTTCTCGGTCAGGCGGTGGTTGATGAATTGACGCAACAACAGAGGCCAGAGATTACATACGTTGGAAAGATGTACAACACTAACATTTACCTCCCCACAATTTTCCGCCATTTTGGCAGGGGAGCGGGTGGACTCGGTGAGGCATACCATCTCGGGATATTCGGCAAGACTGGATCGGGGAAGTCAGTTCTTGCGAAGATGCTGATGACTGCATACGCAAGACACGATGACATGTCGATTTTGGTAGTCGATCCTCAAGGTGAGTACGGAAGGGAATTGAGGGCCGGCGGCCAGTTGCAAGTGATGCTTTCGGATCGACTAAAGAGAACTACATCTACTTTCGACATTTCAAGGATTGCCCTAACGGATCTGAACAGTCTCAAGAGAATTCTGATCGTGTCTGGTTTTCTCGACAATCTGGGAGTTCGCGCGGAGGAAAATCGATTGAACGCTGCCGACCTAATTGCAGATTTCTTCAGCAGACCCCACGATATTCCCATGCCAACTGGAAATCCCGTACGTGTCTCGCTAAGCGGATCGGGTGAGAGAGTTGTGTTTGAACGTTTGATGGACCATGTACTGCAAAATGTTCGAAGGATCTACTTCACACAAGAAGCTCAGGCCAGAGTAACCGAAATCGCCACTAGAGAGAGGGACAGGCTATACGGCAGATGGGTCCCGATAGCTAACCTCTTCTCGACTGCAGGGGGAAAGATCTCGATAGACAGAGTTGTTCAGCAGGCTTATCACCCCAGAAGTTTCACAATAATTGACCTTTCTGAGGTCTCCGCAAGAGACGTCTACTGGAGCGACAAAGTGATGGCAATTATTATCAAAGACATAATGAAGAGTCTCAAGGAGACGGGGGGAGCGGCTTACCGCAGGGGCGATCTATTGAATCTCCTCGTAGTCACTGATGAGGCCCATAGGCTTGTCCCAAGAGAAACGCCCGCAGACGAGGACTTCAAAGTGCTAAAGAAGGAGTTCGTGGACGCCGTTTTAACGACCCGCAAGTATGGCCTTGGTTGGATGTTCATCAGCCCTTCTCTCGCGAGTCTGGAACTCGAAATACTTCGCCAACTTCGCCTGTACTTTTTTGGATATGGTCTGTCATGGGGTGGGGAGCGCCGGGTTCTAGAAGAACTAGTCGGAGAAGGGGCGCATATCGACCTCTATCAGAGCTTCAGAGACCCACAGACTTCCGCCATACTTGGAGAAAAGCAATACCCTTTCATGGTTCACGGGCCAGTATCACCGCTTTCAGTGTCTGGCGGGCCACTGTTTTTTACTGCACTTGACTACTTTGCTGAATTTTCAAGAGCCAACTCTTTCCTAACTTGAGAATGCATCGAGAACACTAATGGCGGACGGTGAGGCGCGATTATTTCTGCTCGACGCCTCAAGGAGGAAATAGTGTCCTCCGCAGTTTCGCAAGGCTTCCGAGTTAATCCTCACCTGAGACCGATTTCCACAGCTAAGTCCGCTCTTCGTCGTCTTCATCAGACCAGACGTGTCGAACAGATAGCCGCTCATCGATTGAAGCTCAGGAGGATCTTCCCTGAAGTCAAGAAATACAAAGTGGACGGACAAGAACTCCGGCCTGAGAGAATAAGACTCAGACTGATTGAGGTCAAACACAGTTCCTTTGAGGAAAGGATATACTTTTGGTGGAATCTTGTTTGGTGGAGCGTCCCCTATGAACCATCGATAGGAAGACAAATGAGATTCCTTCTGTGGGACGACGAACACAACGCTCCCTTTGGATTGCTCGGACTCCAGAGTCCTCCCCTTCACTTCGGAGTCAGAGACAGGTTTCTAGGACTCGGGTCAACTTCGCTCGATTTCTGGGTAAATCAATCAATGTCCGCCCAGAGGATAGGAGCGCTTCCACCATACAACATGATCCTAGGATCAAAAATGGCGGCACTCTCGGCTTCGAGCACGGACATTCGGCGCATCTACGAGTCCAAATACGAGTCGAAGAGACGTTCTCGTGGACGCAATTTACCGGCGCGACTCCTCTTCGTCACAACCACCAGCGCATACGGAAGAAGTAGCGTCTACGAGAGGTTATCGTACCAAGGTGAGAAGATATGCTCTTTCATTGGTCTGACCGCAGGAGCAGGGACTTTTCAGATACCGGAACCATTGTACAATAAGATGCTGACCTTCCTCAGGCAGAGAGGCGAAGATGTCAATCGAAACGTCTTTCGAAAAGGACCCTCGAGAAAACTGAGGCTTATCGACAAAGCACTGGACAAAATGAATCTCAAATTTTCGTACCACAACGTAAGAAGAGGCGTTTACTTGTTTCCTCACGTCAAGAATCTTCACGAAGTGCTCGGCCAAAACCGAACACCAATGTGGCATGACAGATCTTTTGATGAATTGGCGCGATACTGGAGACTTAGGTGGTGCCTTCCCCGCGCTCAAAGAGTCAGCGAATGGAGATCGTTCAGAATGGCAAGATTATACGAGCGAGCCCAACGACTCTTCGCCTGAGATACCCCCGACCTTGTTTCAAAAATCCAGAATTCGAGTAACGAGATTTACGACCGCTGAAACTGCGTAGCCAGCAACAGAAAGATAGAGCAAAGCATCTGTCTTAGTGACTGCCCAAATTGCAACTCCAGCTGTGCCAACTGCTAGGCCTGACGTACCCAGCCAGCTAACGGCGGCGAGCAACTTCCTGACTCGTCTTGGTTTGATAATGACAAGGAACGAACGGATGACATCTATAACTTCGGAAGCACTACCGGCTGACGCCTTGATGCTGGTCTTGAAATCGAGACTCGCCCATACGCGTCGGGTTGATCGATGAGGGACAACTAGAAGTGATTCCTTATCATATGGAGATGCCACTAGAATGTGATCTGCTTGAGATGACGCAAAATAATCACCGTGGGTGTGTAGAGTGATCTCTGAGCCAGGCCCAGGTTGGAAACCGCCCGGAAAATGATAGCTTACTTGGAAAACATATTTTGAACCTTCGACAAGCTCATAGTATGTTTTTTGCGTAATCCTATCGAGCAGAGGCCTCGGGTTGTTTCCTTTTTCTGAGACCACGATGCCATGAATGAAACAGAAGGCTGGAAGATACTGCTTCTGATTCGCAACATCATCCGACCTAAAGTGATCTAGTCGCATTGATTCCGCAAGGAGATGAAATGCTGATTCATCAGCGGTAAGAGAAGCGACGGGAAGGCTCGCCGATTCCCCAAGAATCGAGTAGAACTTGTTCCCCAGACGACGTGATCCGCTTGCCTCCTCAACAAGTCTCTGAAATCCGGTCGCCGCTTCTGAGTTCCTATCAGAGTAGTCGTAGTAGTCCGTGAGCTGAAAGTAGAAATGAGCCACGTCGAGGTCGTTCGGACCTGACTTATAGCAGTCTATTATTGATCCGCGACGAACGGCGTACATCGACTTCCACTCGCGCTTGCCGTTCTGCTGCTCCTGATACAGGTAACAGACGACTACGTTCAGGCCCACCAAAGGGTTCTTTGAATCAAGGGTCGTCGTCGGGAGCTTCTGCCTAAGCGTCGGTTCAACCCACTTTAGTCGGTAACGGAAGTGATGAACGAAATTTCTAGGGAGTGCCAACGCTTCGAGAATGTCGACGACGTATTTTATTTCCGAATTGGAAGAAAACAGATAGATAGAATCTGTCACTTTCATTGTGTGTCCCCTTGACTAGGGTCTGCAAGAATGCTCGTAAGACCGTCACGCGACAAGATGATTTCCACAGCCTCCTTGAGGCTGCCAGCTTCAATGACGTCACCCGGTTTCAAAGTGTCTTCTTCGTATATCCAAGTTTCCCGCGGAATTAGGATCGATCGAAGACCAACCGTCAATGCCGGATTTATGTCAGACTTGACGCTGTTTCCGATCACCCACAAGCGTTCAACCGGTACTCCAAGATCGGACACAATCATGCAGTACTCTTTTTCCGTTTTTTCACGAAGATTGTATATCCTCGCGAAGTGATTCCTCAAGCCGAGGCGTTGGATTCTTTGATTCTGGATGGATCTCTCTCCCTTCGTGGCGAGAACCAACATATAATTATCTTTCAGGATCTTGAGTCCAAATTCCGTATCCTCATATAATTTCGGGAGAGCAAAAACAGAGTTTCCGATCTGCTTGACTGTGAGCTCGATAGAGCTGTCCCTCTCAATTCCCTCAGCATCGCAAAGCTGACGATAAGCCGTGAGTAGCGACTTTGCAAATCTGCCCTTGGAGAAACCCTGCTTCGAGACGCTACGTGCGTCAATTTTGTCGACTAATCGAATAATGTCCGTCGAATGAAAGCGATGCTCTTTCAGAAGAGACTCGAACTCATTCTTAGCATTATCATACAGCTCTTGTGTCCGCCAAAGCGTGCCGTCTCCGTCAAGGATCACAACTCCACGATTCATTAGCCGCTCTCCACTTGCTTAGCGCTCCACGTCCCGACAATCTCCAGCGAAAGGGATTGTCAAAAGCATCCTTCTCAGTGGCTTTTTGGATTTTGCGGGCGACAGCTTGCTTTTATGATGATTGTGCTCTGCCCTAGTATAGGACGACTCAGAAACCTGGTCGGCACAAGGCTCCCTTCAAACTGAGCCCGATCACGGCCGATGAGTCGGGAGCACGTTCAACATCATTCGACCAACTGTGAGTTTCTCAACTTGCTACGGGGTTTCTGTTGAGTTACTACTGAGAAACATCTCAGTCTTTCAAGCAATTTAAGAAGGTGCTCGGAAAACAATTCCGTGACACACCTACGTCTCAAGACATTCCGCTCGAAGACATTGACGTAACGCCAGACAAGAGAATACTCGAATCCATCGCAGCCGACATTGACCTGAAGAGAGGAGTACTGGAACTCATAGACAACGCGATCGATGAATGGAAGCGCCGAGGCAAACCGAATCTGAAAGTGGAAATTGGGCTTGACGTGGTTAATCAGTTGCTCTCTTACGAGGACGACGCTGGAGGGATCAAGGAAGAAAATCTCAACATGATAATGCAACCGGGAGGAACTACCCGCACGCCAGATGAATCATCGATAGGTAGATTTGGGCTGGGGCTTAAACGCGGAATTGTAGCTTTGTCCAGAAACGCTGAAGTCGTAACGCGTTTCGAATCGATGGACACATTCAAGATCAAGATTGACGATTTGTGGATCAAGGGCAAGTCATGGAAAATCCGTAAGTACAAAACTGCCCCCATTCAAGGGGGAAGCACGGTCATCAACATCACTCAGGTTAAGTTCGACATCACCGTCGAGGCGGTCAGCGAAATAAGACAGCTCCTAAGCGAGACCTATGGCCTGCTTCTCTCTAACTACTTCACTATCTGGCTTAACGGAGAACTGATTGAGCCAATCGAATTCAACAATTGGGCATATCCCCCGTATGGCAGATACCCCAGAGATTACAGATTCTTCATTGGAATTCAGAAGAGAAGGGTGTACGTTAATGCTACAATCGGCTTGATGCCGATATCTAGTCAGACTGGGGATTACGGGTTCTACGTATATTGCAATGACAGACTGATCTTGAGTCATTACAAGGACCCGGAAATTGGATTCACGGCCGGCCTTTTGGGCTATCCGCACCCGGAAAAAGCCTGGTTCCGATGCGTCATACGAATAACGGGAGCAAACCAAGACATGCCATGGAATAGCACGAAATCGGGGTTGGAATGGTCAAACCCAATTGTCTCCCGCCTCAAGAGCAACCTACTAAGATTGTCAAAGCCTTACGTTCAGCTTTCGGCCAGACTATCCCGAGATGCCGAAGCGCAGATTGGAGCCTACCCAGCAGGCAAGATTGAAACCGTCGACTTAACCTCGCGGGAAGATTTCGTCCTTGACCAAACCCAAACCCCCAGCCTTCCACAAGCAAGACGTTCCGAAGCAGAGAAGTTGCTGAATCTCAACAAGGACGCGATAAAGGAGCGACCTTGGACAAGGGCGCTAGTCGAGAATGTATACGTCGCAGATTTGATACTAGGGAAAAAGTTAGAGAACAAGAACAGGTTTGCCCTCATTCTCTTGGATAGTTGCCTTGAGATCGCCTTCAGAGATTATCTCTTGCGCGTTGTCAAGGGGGTGAAATTCACGAGAGACCAGAGGAAAGAATTGTCACGAAGAGAAGTTCTAATTGAGATGATGAAGAAACACTCCCAGCTTCCCGCAGACATTTGGGACTCGCTCAATTACTTCTACGAACTCAGGTGTTCGTTGTATCACGAGCTCGCATCACCTGAGGTTACCGATTCCGACATTGAAACATTCAGAGACTTGGTGTCTGTGATCCTCTTTACATTGCATCAGCTTGCTGTATAAGTCGGGAGCACTTGTGTGCGTGAATACTGCATGAACACTGCAGAGGAGACGCCCAGGTCTTCCCTTGCACTTAACCCTGGTACACATGGATCAGCACTGACAGGACCCGCTCAATTTTGTTAGAGTGGCCCGGATCTCTTCGTATAGCTGATCTCTCTTTCTGTCTGAATAGCCGTCGTAGTATAATTCCAGGATTCTGTATCCTCTTTTACGTAACAGCGATCGTAGCTCTTCGTCCTTCGCCATCTGAGCATTTCCCAGATGGACCTGGCCGTCAACAAACACTATCAACGGTCTAGACTCCAGTGAGAAGTACAAGTCGGCCGTAGTTACTGGTATCTCGACTTGTGTCTGGTAGCTTATTCCATCGTCTTGTAATTTGATTGCTAGTTCTTGTTCCATTCGTGAGGGGTTGGCGTGTAGTCGTTCGCGCCAGTCGCTCCGCTGACCTGACATCTTCGGTATTGACCCATCATTCGGTTATTGCTCAGACACGAGAACGAAACTGCCGAAGGTGTGAGACAGCTAGCTCGTTTGACGACCTAAGAGGATTAGCATTATCACAGACGGATTTCCAATTTCAGAGCAAATCCATGGCACTCTGCAGGACATTATCGGACATTGGGTAAGTTCTGGGCGACACTCATGCACGCGGGACACCAGCAGACCTTCAAAGTCTCAGACCCCAGGACCCTAAGACGCTCAGTGGTGGAAAGAGCAATTATCACGACTTCGATGAGGAGGGTCGAGAATGCGACACCGGCACACCAGCAGCGCCAGAAAAAAAGAGAGGGGAGGAGGGCTTGCTATGAAGCCGAACCTCCTAGTTTCTTGCGGATATCGCCGAGCAACGGTATACCGTTGTCTTTGCCTTTCAATTGCCTTTGAAGTTCGGCTATCTTCTGGTCCTTAGCTCCGAGCTGGTTGTCCTTCTCCCAGAGTTGCATGTCCTTGACTCGAATCTGTTGCTGCAGCGAGGCGATGTATGGCTGTAGCTCTGCGTCGCGCGCGTTGTAGCCTACGCTACCGCCACCGAGTCCACCAATAGCGATTCCGACAAGAAATTCCCCTAACCCCATTCAACTACCACCCCCTACCCCAACCGGGTTTGAGGGGTGATTGGCTTGGGTCAATTCTTGCCTCCTAATGCCTCTGCGATCGCGGCGATGCCCACCACGATCAAGAGGAAGGCTATCAGATTGCCCAGCGCACTTTGCTGATTCTGTTGGGTTGGCTGTTGTCCTTTCTTCAAATCAGCTATGAAACCTCCAACTATCTTGTCTACAAGCTCACTACGGTTCGAAGCTACGCCTACACTTACCAAAGCATCGAGCGAGTCTACGTGGTCAGCTCTCATGGTCAACATTACTTGTTTCGAAGCTGGTTGGGAAGATGCTATTGACAATGTGCTACCTATCTACCAAATAGGTAGAAGCTATCTCTGAGCTAAAAGCCTTTTGCTTACGGGCCATGATATCCTACAGTTCTGCGTACAAAAGGTGAATTGGATTTTGTTAAGTGGACGGCGGGTCTAGGCGTTCGCGGATTGGCGCCACATATCGAGCCGATTGGTCGCGAGCTACTTCCAGAACTCACTCTATGTACTTTGAATGGTCGGGTAAAGCGCGAGACGCATACCCTTCCGCTTGTTCCGCCGTCTGTCTAGCAATCGGTTGGGTCGTCTCTTGTTTGGAACCCTTGATTAGAGCGTACACCACAGCCCCTCCGACTATAGCACCAATTACAGCTGCAAGCAGATAGGTTACAATCACGCCAATCGAGGTTTTCTCGTTCATTCCTATATCGTGCATGTCTTACTGTTTAGCCCGTCCTTGATTTAAGGTCAAGCCCTCGTATTGTAAATTCCAATTTTCACGAATCAACACGCGGCCTGCCGTCGGGGAAATTGCTCGTACGATTGTAGGGCTAGAATTTTCTACCTTGATCCATCAAGTCAATTTTGGCTTTCAAGAACAAATTTTCGGCTGTGAGCTCGTCGACCTTAGTCCTTAGCTCGGCTATCGATGCCTCGGCTTTCCTATATTTCTGGACTAATGCCGGTCCCTCGGTAACAAGCCCCGCAGCGATTGCTTTGTTGATGTACCCTAAGGCAGCCTGAGCATATTTCAATCGATACTGGTTGTCTTTATTGAGCGTGTATAGGGACAACGCATCTGCAACCTTGTTCGCCCAGAGTTGTTTCGGTTCGAAAAAGCCGCCGCCACTTCCTTGAACTATCATCTCTCTTGATTCAGGAGTGAACACATAATCCAGGTCGTGACATCGCTTGATGAACGTCTCGACCTGCTGAATAAGGTCGCTTCCCGATTGAGTTTGATTCTCTGTCATTTGATGGCACAGGATACGCGATCCGCGATATAAACGCCGCTTCCCCGATTGGACCTCTCGACGCGTCTAGGCACGGTCGCTCAATTCCTGAGGTGAAGGATGTGATCACGATGTGTAAACACTATGATGAGTGAAGTTGTCGTCAAGGAACTGACTTCATCTCTTAGGGACGATTTTCTGTTGTTCTTTCGACCATGTTGCGTTTGCGGATAATCCTGATTTGGTCTGACTGTTACTGTTCGGCGTGTGAGAATCCGTTCCGGAGCTAACTAGGGTCCGTTGTAGCAAGAGCGTCCAAGGTGTCCAAGAAAGCTTCCTCACGGCCTATTGGGAAGACCCCTGAGGCGGCGACGGTGTGGCCGTCACCGAATCCACCCAGCTTCTCACACGAGTCAGGCAGTATCCTGGATAGTGGTGGCCGCTTGCCGGTCTCTATCATCTTCGATAGCGGTTGGGGGGCTCGTCCCGAGACCTTCACCAACGGCGAGGGGAGTTTGCCCCATCCTGGTACTTCGGGTGGTACGTTCATCATTCCTATGAGGTACTTGGCTGGGTTGACGAATCTCTGGTAGCTGAGATAGGAACAGAAGCTTCCGACAACTTTACCGCTCATTCCCGTGTAATTGTCCCTGGCATGGAACCACTGGATATTCTTCATCTGGGAGAGACTCTCTTTGCGAATCTTTTCCATCATTCGCTGGTTCGCATTCTTCCTCTCCTCGTCGAGTCCCTTTGCCGTCTCCAATATCTGCTTCTCGAATCCTTTGATGCATGCAGACAGACCGAGTTGTGGGCCGCCGCGATAGTAGCCCACGGACCCGAGAACGTTCAATATGGAAGAGGCTCGTGACGGAGAGAGCCAAGGAACTGGTCCCTCAAACTTGATGCCTCCACTCGCGGTCCGTTTGACTGCTCCCGTCTTCTCAGCGTCTCCAATAGGAATCTTGTTGAGACCCTGAGCTTCGCCAGGTATCTCTGTAGAACCTATGATACCAAGAGGTGCAAAGCTAACGAGTGAAGGGTCTACGGTCTTGGCGAACAAGTATGCGACTGTTGAAGAAGACGCGTCCTTTTCCCCGGAGAATCCGTTGAGTTCAGGGTTCAGGTTGGGAACCAACGGATCTCTACTTTCGGACGTGTCATGATGGTCCAAGATGACAAGGATACTCCTTGACCGGTTCTGACTTTCTAGCAGTTGAACATGCCCCGAGCCCAAATCCGAGAAGACGACTAGACGACGTGAACCTCCTTCGACATCTCTCACGACCTCAGGGTAGAGCTTGTCAAGACAAATGAGCCGCGTCTCGACGCCTAGCTTCTCGATCGCGATCTTTGCTAGGGCTGCGGAGCAGAGGCCGTCAGCTTCATCGTGATGGAGGATGACGGCGTCCTTCAGGCCAGACTGTACAATGGTTTCCTTAGCTTGGACTAATCGTCTAAGAAACGGGTCGAGTTGTGCCAAGTTTCCCTCTGGCTATCGTTTGACGAATCGGGCGATAAAATAGCCGGCCCCGTCTAGCTCGGGATCGAATCTCTGAGTCAGTCTCTCCGAATCGAGACCTGAACGTCCCACAATCGGGCTTGCAGCAACCTTGACGAGTCCTAGCTTTTCTTCCGCGAACGTCGCGACTTCCTCGCATTCCTCTCCTGTAACCGTGCAGACGCTGTAGACTACTGTTCCACCCTCTTTGACCAAAGCCGCGGCTGTGGTCATGAACTGTTTCTGGTAGGAGGAGAGATTCTCGATATCCTTCTTGGTCGTTTCGATGGATAGCTTTGGCATCACTCCCAATCCAGTGCAAGGAGGATCAACCAGCACTCTGTCAGCGTTGAGTTTGTAGTCCAGATGCGCATATCTAGAATCGTGCGCGATAAGCTGGTAGTTCTCGCATCGGAGTCTTTCCAAGTGCTCACGCGCCTTCTCTATCTTCTCCTCGTTTCTATCGAAACCAATAATCCTGGCCTTATTCTTCGTCAGCTGACAGAGGTACGACATCTTGCCCGCGGGCGCACAGTTTAGATCGACAACGACCTCGTCGGGCTTCGGATCTAGGACATGGCAGGTGACCATGGCGGGGAGCGATTGAAGATGTATCAGGCCAGCCGCGTACCAGGATGTTTCTCGCATGTGAGGGAGAAGGAATCGGCTGTGCAGAATTTCCACGGCGATGCCCTGATGGTACCTGAGGATACTGGTCTCGCTCTGACGTGCAATGCCCGACCCTACCGGGGTCCCGCTCGGGTCGACGACTGTTACTGACATTCCGGCCTTCAGTTTCTTGCAGTTCCTAACCCCCCTAGCGTAGAGATGCGCGCCCTGCATCACCGCTTCTGCCGCGAACCGGTCTGCTTGGACCCGCATCTCACTCAGGGGAATTGTTGATTCTCTGACCGGAAGATACCCCGCATCTATCACTCTCTCATGAGATCCGGCCTCGAGTCCACCGTTACGCATACTCTCCAGAGTATCGAGCTGGCTGCCAGCGAGATCGTTCAAGCGGAAATAGTATCTTGGACCCATCCCGCCAAGAGATGCGACTACGCTGTTGAGTCGGCCATCGTAGACAGCTGCAAGAGACTGGCGTAGAGACTCATCGAGTCTCAGAAGGGTCTGAGCTTTGAGCGCCGCGTTTGAAGGGTTCGTGGTCTCGCCCAACTCCGTATCAGTTGCTCGCGGAGGCCCGATTTTGTTCAAGCCGCCCTTGGGCAAAAGGGTCTCTTCTCTGATAGATACCAACCTTTCGCTCAGGACATCAGGACGCCGACGGGACTGAGACCTACAGGTTCACGGGCAAACCTGTTAGCCTAACGACAGGTTTGTACTACTACGGGGTCTCGCTAGCAGACAGCGAGCGGAACTTTAACCGACTACGCTGGAACCCTAAGGATTGCGAGCGTATTCGCATCCACCTTCAACGCCTACTACACTGATAGATTAGGCAGCACATGGCTGGTCACCGATGGTAATGAGAACTCGTTATAAGAGATAGACCTTTATATGGATAGCACGATATATCACACCATGGGCCTGAAAGTGGCATCGGAGCTGGACGATAGGATACTCGGCTTCCTAGAGGCGGGCCCAGCTACCCCGGATGAGATAGCCTCGAAGCTTCGAATAGCCTGGGCGACTGCCCAAGGGCACCTGCTGAAACTCGCCGGGACAGGGAAGGTTTCCGCGTCGAGAAAGGGCAGAGTAAACATCTACTTCCTGACCGCTCCCAGAAGGGTCAAGCCTGAAGTGCCCGC
>WNGD01006536.1_pt1 | contig 16734 bp, 18 predicted proteins | sample 5400671 | NCBI WGS metagenome assembly WNGD01 (sample SAMN13153369, study PRJNA577476) | soil metagenome | isolation source: 40 cm soil or saprolite under grassland replicate 2 | place: USA:California | collected 2016-06-15 | reverse complement strand
CGCCATCTCTTAACCGTGTACAAAGTGCCATACGTAGGCTATGCCGAGCCGACTTCGAGAACAGTGAACGTCCAGCCGGGGTGGACCTATGTATTTACTGCGATGTGGGATTCGAATCTGGTTTTCTCCGCGGATCAGAGGTGTTATCGCCCGGGGAGCTGTGGCAACTTAGACCTTAGCAGCTTTACTGATTGTTTACCACCGTTTGTGGTGCGGACTTGTTCAGTTCAAGCTGGTCGCTCACTTTCTGCAGGCCCGCAGTGAGCTTTTCAACCTGTTTCTCCAGCTCCTGCACCCTGCGATGCTCCTTGAGAAATTCATTTAGCAACATCGCGTTCACCGCCTCATAGCGCACGGCCTCGGCCTCGCCTTTGTCATTGCGAGTCACCAGATCGGGATCCACCTGTTCCACTTCCTCGGCGATGAGTCCAAACATGATGGAACCGTTCGGGTCAATCTCCTTTTTATAATGAAAGGTGACCGGTTTAAGCGCCAGGATGGCTTTGCTGGCCTTGTCCATGGACTTGATCTCGTCCTTGAACCGGCGCGAGGAGACAAGGGTGCCGATCTTGTTGTCGGAATTGACGTAAACTGCCCGGCCAGACGCGACCGAGGCGTAAACATTTCTGATCCGGGTGGTGTTGGACTCGCCAGCAACCCCTAGGACCCCCTGGCCGATACAGACATTGCCACTGCCGGTGGTGAGATTAAGTCCGGCATTGGAGCCCAATCCGAGGTTATCTGACCCAGTGTTGTAATAGAGCGCTTCGAAACCTTCGGCCGTGTTGTTGATGCCGGTGGTGTTGCTAAAGAGCGCCTTATAGCCGTTGGCCGTGTTCTGGACGCCGGTTGCGTTGCTTTGAAGCGCACCAGCACCGATGGCCGTGTTGCGGCTGCCGGTTATGTTACTAATGAGCGCCTTATAGCCGTTGGCCGTGTTCTGGACGCCGATGGTGTTGTCCACGAGCGCAAACCAACCGTTGGCTGTGTTGCCGGAGCCGCTCGTATTGCTATAGAGCGCATTAAAACCAATGGCCGTGTTGTGGGTGCCCGTTGTGAGGCTGAAGAGCGCATTGTCACCCTCGGCCGTGTTGTTGCCCGGATAGCCTCCGTCCGGTGGTGGACTGACTGCCTGCGCGTTTGGCACAAGCCCAATAATGCAGGCCAGCGCGACGAGAAATACTACAGTTGTTTTTTGAAGCTGAATCAATGGATTCATGGTCTTCCTTTCTTTTTGCCCCGCCGTGTTGATTTTGTTGGTGCGGGTCCGGAAGAGGCGAAGAAACATAGCGGGGGAATGTCCCCTACCTGATTCAGATCCGTTTTGGCGATGCCGAGTTCTGAAAGAATCTCGTCAGCGCGTCAAGACAATTTGCCGCGCGAATCACTGATTCGAGTTCCAGAAACGCCGTCAACTTTTCATCCGCACGCACAACGAAACGCTTTCCGTTTCGCGATGTGCGTCAGCAATCCAGATTGTTCGCCCGTTGGAATTAATCGCGGAGACACAGCCCCAACTCCAACCGGCTTTGCTCAGATTGTCAGCGATGATTTCCCAGTACTTCACGCGACGCATCTTGCTTGACTCTGACAACCTAATTGAGCAACAACAAATTGCGATGACAGAGAGAAAGCCAGAACCGCTGGAAGACGAGCACGAGCGTAAATTTAGGCGGATTTTTGCATGGGTGTTCTTTCTCGGCGCTTCCGTCGCGTGCATTATTACCCTTTTTTTCGCCATACAGGCTGCCTTCTTTAGCCACTACCTTGAGTACACCGGGGCGTCTCCACAGTTGGCGGAATTCTTCAGGGAACACTTTCCCGTTACTATTGGCTTGCCAGTCGCTCCGGTCATATCGCTGCTCCTTATCCTCGTTCTTCGTGAGACTACAGGGAAACTCGAGCTCGAGGCCCTTGGCTTCAAATTTCGCGGCGCCTCGGGACCGGTGGTTCTTTGGGTCCTTTGTTATCTTGCCATTACGCTAAGCATTAAATTGCTGTGGTAATCAGCATAGCCGATGGGTGGATGATTCGTCGCTGCCTGACTACGCCTGCGATCATCAAAAGATTTCCACCCCATTCCGACGCTCGGTGTCGGTGGCGCCCCGAAGGAACGTTTTTGCGCGTGTTCACGATTGCCGCAATTGCTCTCGTTTGCACTACGGCAGCGGCAACACCGCCGCCAGTCACCTTTGAGTCGCCGTGCGAATGTCGAGACAATCACGGCAAACATCGCTGGTCAGTAAAGATTGATCCGTCAACTCCGCCTGCGGATGCCAGCGCAATACAGGCCGTCACGCCCTCAGACGTGTTTGGTTGGCCGGGGCCGGACGTACGTTTGACTCAACAATCGGAACGCACCGGGATTGAAAATAAATGGTTCGCTCTCACGGGCCGCGTCGTTGCTCTCAAAGTTGAAACGGACGGCGACATTCACATTGCGCTTCAAGATGCGACCGGCGATAAGCCGGGCATCGTTGTTGTTGAAATATCCGCGAAACCGCACTGGCGTTCAATCCGCAATACGGTTTTCAGTTGGACGCGAACGCGGTTCCCTTTTCACACTAGCTCTGCTAAGAAGCTGAAGGTCACTGATCCGCCGATCATCACCGTAACCGGCAAAGCATTTTGGGACATCGGCCATGCTCCGAAAGATCAATCAAACCGGAGAAAGTATCTTCCCGGTTACGCTGCATGGGAAATTCACCCAGTGATGAAAATAGTTCTTAGTGACTGAATACTCGGTCTTCGGTTTCTAGCCGCCACGTTGCGGCACGTATTGCACACCCTACGGGGAGTCGGGTTGTCGTGCTAGTTTAAGCTTGATTGTGGCGAGCACTGCCAATCCTAAAGCTGAAAGCAAGATTGTGGTCCCGTTATCTGATACAGGGCTTCCTGGCCAGCGTCCAAAAAACGAGATTTGAAAAATATCAACGCCGTCGTGGATCAGCGCCGTTTCCAACGAATCAAATTCGCGGTGGTTATTCGGTACCGCATAAATGTTGTCCCAAGCGGTGCCATCTTGCGCACGTCCTTCAAGTAAGAGTCGCGACATACTCCAACCCGGCAAGGTTGAAAAATCCCATGATACGTTTGTCGATTGTCCTCGGTGTCCAATTAAGTCAGTGAAGAAATAGGTTCCGCCGTTGAGTATCCCATACTGACTTGCCCATCCATTAGGCGTTGCGCTGTCAAAGAAATCGAATTGGTGTTGATTCCATTGCTGAAGGAATTGGTAAAACTCCGGGGGGCATTATCCACATTGAAGCCTCCCGGTGTAAGGTCAATCAGGTTTGCGTGTGCTACGGATGCCGTAGCGATTAGCAGGGCTGCGAGTTTTGTTTTCATGGTTTCTCCTGTTTAACATTGAGAATTGGCAGCTTACGATATGCCAATGCCCGATCTGGTGGAGTGGGGAGTATTCTAATGGGCTTATAGCAAGCGTCTTGTACTGGAAACTTTTTTCAATGCGACACATTCGCATTTTCACGCGATGTCTGAAACTGTAAGTTACTCCGACAACGCACGTAACTTGGCCGAGTCGCATTAGCTCGGCAGCGTTGTTGCCTTTCTAAAACACGGGTTCAACGCCCAGCGCTTCAAACACTTTTCACCTCCAAGCGTGCGGTCTGATTTCAATCACTGTCATCGGCAATTTGGCTTGTTTTCGTCAAAAACCACCGTAACTGTTCATTTGAACATGAGCGAGCGCGAAAACGGTCAACTAACTACTGGCAGAGCGAGCGATACGCAGCAGAGTTTCCGCAGACGTTTGGCAGCAAGTCAAAACCGCATACGCCAGCGGCATCGGCTTGCGCGAGATTGCGCGCAACATGAACCTTCCAGAGGGTACGGTGCTCGCGCGCGCAAAGCGCGAGGGCTGGACGCGGCAGATTCAGTCCGCGAAGGCGCTCGCAAAGCGCGAGGATTCTGCACCCGCTGTCACAGCAACAGAAGCCGTCGCAATCACCATGCAGCAGCGCGGGGAACGCCACCTGGGCCGCATGGCGAGCGTCTCAGAACGCGGCGTCGATCATGTTGAAACGATGCAGGGCAGCGAAATCCTGACTTCCATCGACGAAATTGAGAAGCTGGACAAGGTTGCCGGCGCACGTTTGGCCTTTCCGATGACGACTCACACGGCAACAACCTGCTGGTCAACGTGGCGATATTAGGCATCGATCCGGCTACAGTTCAGGTCCGAAGCACTGACGCCGAAGGGTGATTGCGCGCTCTGTGGAGGGCTGTACGTAGGCGGGGGAGATCTTTGTCGCTTGGCCTTCAACAAAGAGTGGGGCGGGCGTTGCTGGGGCCGGGCGCCGGGCAGAAATTCGAGAGGAAGCCGAGGCGATCCTTGCGACGATTCGTGTTGAATTTCAGGGCGACGCGAGAAACGGCACAATCGAACTGAGCAAAACCACGCTCACACACCGTTTTGCAGCGAACCCTTCGCGGCGTGGAGCGATGACTCCTGCACGGCTTTACAACGAAATTCTTCCCGACTTGGAAAAACGTGGGCTGGCAACTTCGCTACCGCGTGACGGAAGGCTTCGAGTCTATCAATTTTCGGTGGAAGAAAAATGATGTTCTTTGTTGCCCAGGAGTTCCATCTCTTCAGGAATAATGCCTGCGTTCTTCAGGATGGAATAACCCATTCTTAAATGTTCAGGCGTCGCAAAATAGGCACCCAGATCAAGGGGCTTGCCTTTACCGGGAAGATTATCGAATTCTCCCTTCGCGATTGCCTGCTTGATTTTTTCATCTGCGTTTCTGTGACATGACATAAGGTTTACGGCATCCAGCCACCATCGCTCGGACAGATGCATCGGATCATTGGCCCGTGACGCACAATTTCCGTTTGCGTTAGGTCTCTTACAAAGGTTCTGCAAAGCCCGATAGGCGAGCACGACGCTCCGGGCTGTCCACGCAGGAGCACTCCCAGTCAGCGGTTGAAAAATTTTCCAGCCCCCAACGGTGTGGTTTGATTTCGACGAGCGTTATTGAGCCACTCGTGGACGCTTGCGAACGCTTGCCAAATTGTGCGGTGTTTACCATGCTTTACTACACTCATGGTTGCGTGATAGCGTTAAGGATCGCGTCTATCCCTTGCTGAGTTTGCTGCAACGTGTGGCCGGTGTTCGGGACAAAGCTGATAGACAGCCGCGCCTGGCCCTTTGCTTGGAGAAGGTTAAAATAATCGCGTCCTCGATTGTTAATAGTGGGACTGTCTTTGGCGCCCAAGAGAATCTTAACTGACGTCCTAGGATATGAATAGGTCGTGCCGCTATTGACAGAGTTAATGCGCTCGCGCTCGAACCATGTCGGCCTATGGTTGTAGCAGGCGCCGGCGGTCGGATCGTTCACGTATCCGTAGGATAGATCCACGAGGCTCGCTTCGTTTGGAGCATAAGCGTATCCGCGAACTTGGGCACAACCTTTCTCAATTTCCATGTATGGCGGACCAGCCACTAGCACGGCAGTGTCGGTTATTGCTCCGACCCCGTAGAATGCCAGGGAATACGCGATCTGCGTAGAACCATTGCTGCCACCACCCAATACGAATCGCTGGCCGCGTGCCCGATTCGCCTTGAGCCAATAGATTACCGTTGAAGGCCGTTCGGCCAGAGTAGCTTGGCCAATCGACATACCTGGTAACGTTGAAACCCAACCGTTTCCACTCCATTTTACCTGGATAATATCGTAGTTGAGCGCGATTAAGCGGTCACATAGCTGATTGGCTAACGGAGTGTTAGCCATGTACCAATCAGTGCCGCGGCCGCCCGAAAAAAATACAACCGTGCCCGCCGCGCCGGTGACAGAACGACGAACCTCAAACGTGCCTGCACAGCTGCCGGAATAGTTCGGGATTCCCGGCGCGGTTACGGAAAAGTTCTGGCATGAATATCCCGGCCGGCAGCCGACTCCGGTGCTTTGTCCGGGTGTCAGAGTCCCTTGAGCCATCGCGCCAAGTGAACATGAGACAATTAGTAGCGTTACAAGTAGTGTTTTTTTAATCATAAAATCAGTAGGTTGCAGTAAAGTATTGCGGATCGTGGCGGGTTTTGTTACACTCGCGTGCACTGTCACATATCGCCACGTTGTGCAGACGCCGTAAAATTGTCAACCGCTGAAGGGTTACTCGGTTGTTACCGGCTTTTGGTTTGGCGGCAGCCGCTTGAACACAGTCAACGAGACGCGACACTCCCGGTCGGGTCGTCCCTCCCGAATGGAAGATGCTTTTTATGGTCCCGCTGACTGTGAAAATTCGCCCCTTGTATCGGTTGTCCGCCTTGATCTCACTTGCGGCGTACTCAGCCACTAGCGTTCCCCGGGCTTAATGAGCCGGCGGACCGACCGTACGCCGGTCTATCAAGTGAACTTCCATCTGTCACAGTCGTGGATGATCGTCGTTGAGGGTGCGGACTTGGATCGTTGCCCCAATATCTCGCTCTTTCTTCGGCTCGCTTTTGCTCTTCTTCGGCTCGCTGCTGTCGAAGCTGGTCTATTTTCTCGGTTGTTTGAGACGTAAATTCGGCGGCCTTCTGCGCATCATAATGAAATCGTTCCTGAATCTTTGGGCAGTTCAGTGAAGTAAACCTTCGAGATTCCCGATTTTGTTATCAACACAATGCCGTCTGGCTCCGCACGGCTCACTTTGGCGTTTTTATATTCCTTTCCGTCAATCGTTTTGAAGTCGTCGGCCAGTGCGATTGACGCAGACAGCGCTGCCAAGATTGGCAGTGAGATTTCCCAGTACTTCACGCGGTGGATTGTGCCCGTTTCGCTCTACATCATCGAAAGATTTTCAGTTCGTCTAGCTTTGCCTCCAACGAAGAAATCTTGGCATCCAAGCTTCTAATCTCCCGCAGAACCCGTTCATGTGCGCTCTCGTGCTGGGTTAATTCAATGCGGTCTGGCGTTTGTCGGCGACTTATACCAGAGTCGGCGCTAAAAACGCGTGCTAGGGCTGAGGCTTGGAGTGAGAAATGCCATTTCTGTAAGCCGTTGCCAACGCAATTTCGGCGAGACGGATTCGAGTACCGGCAGATTGCCCGCGAGGGAAACGCAGCGATTTACGAGCAAACGTGGATCGGCTGTCCCGCTCCTAGCGTCTGCTACCAGGTAATTCGCATTCGCAGGCGCGACGGCTTTCGGATCGGCAAGAGACTTATTGAACCGGCAGAGGTTTATCCGAAGTCGGAAGCGTGGGCATTGACGGCTTCACGCTTACGGACAAAGGCGCGGCATTCGCAAAGCTGCGGGAGATTTCTAAGTGATCACTCTCCAGTCAACAACCGGTGCGCGATGGCTCGATGCAAATTTCGAGTTGATTGAGGCTGTGGCACACAGGGGAAACGGACTTGTGGATTTGTGGGAGGCAAGCCGGGTTAGGCTCGACTCGAATAAACCAAACACAGACGAAATCATCGACATACTCTTTCCCCTCGAATGCTCTGCTCTGCTGCGGCTGGACTCGTCATCATTTCGAAACACGCGCCCGAAAACGCTGGTACAAGCTGCATGATCTGCAATTCATCGTACCGAATCCGATGACAGCGCCGCGAGGTCTGACACAAGGGCAACAGTTATCCCCGCACGTTTTGAGCAATACGGGACCGCGCCGGTTTTTGATCATCGAATTTGATTTCGACACGAGCAATTCTGCGCAAGAAGCACGGTTGCTCGGTAGATTGGCAACAGAATGCCGCGACGTGCGCGATTTGTGCGCAGCGTTGCTGTTACACCTTGCGGAAAAGGCCCCGCTTGCACTGGTCGTTTACAGTGGCGGGAAGTCCCTGCACGGGTGGTTCTACTGCGCGGGAGTGGCAGAAGAAAAAGTTTCGCGGATTTTTCGCTATGCTGTGTACCTTGGCGCGGACCGGGCGAATTGGAATCCGTCGCAGTTCGCACGGATGCCCGATGGAGTGCGCGAGAACGGCAGACGGCAAACAGTTTATTTTCTCAACCCCGCGGTAGTGAAATGAAACTGGCCGATTCATGGGTTGAAGACACATCCATTGGAACAGCATTGGAGCCCTTCCATGATGAAGTAGAAGAAGTAGATGAATTAGATGAAGCCAAAGATGGGTGCGGGGGCGTGGATTGGCAGCAATACGTGTTAAAAAAGCCTCACACCAGCAACAAATTGCTGCATGAACTGGCGCGAGAAATCCGAGGCGTCGAAAAAAAGGGTGCCAAGAAATTAACCGTGACTCAGTACAAAACGATCTTCGATAACTGGGAGGCCGCCTCGCGACCGTTCTTGCGACCACCTCATGATTACTTTACTGAATTTCTCGCGAAGTTGGATTGCGTGACTGTTCCCAAAGGCGAAACATTACAGGCAGCCTTCGAGCGGACGAAGCGAAGAGAACCGCCGTCGAAGGTTTTGGTGATTCGCAACGATGGCGTGCGCTTACTGGCCAGCCTTTGTCGTGAACTTCAAGAGATGGCGGGAAATCAAGCGTTCATGCTCTGCCAAATGAGTGCTGCGAAATTATTCGGGCATTCGTCGCACCGAAGTATCTCCAACTGGATTAAGGCGCTCAAAACCTTAGGCGTGTTAAAGCTCGCGGAACTATCGAGCCGTGGCAAAGCAACAAGATATTTCTACGTCGCCTGAAATGGCGACACGTTTACGGGCATGGGTGGGGCGGGCGTTTGCCGACCAAAATTGTGACAGTGGATCCCTGAATCGCGGCCGTTCCAGCACTAGGTGACTGGCCGCTCACTACTCCGATGTTCTTGCACGTATCGTCAACTGTGTCCGTCTCATGAGCCAAAAATCCGACGGATTGGAGGCTGCCAATCGCCGCGGCTGCGGTCAAGCCAATGACGCGAGGAACGGCGACCAGCTGGTTTGGGCTATTTCTTAGGCAGGATATTTCCAACGCCTTGGCAGCATAGGATGTGACCCACTCCTCCGTAAGTTCGTCCCCACCGGCGATCCTGCTGTTCACTTCGATTTCCAGTGCAGCCTTTGCCTGGGTCCGGTCTTCTACGGTAATTTGATAAAAGGTCGACAGTCCGGCGGGACGAATCTCCAACACAACCCCGGTCGGAGGACTATGATGTTGCTCCAAAGAACAGAGACATTGAAAGATCACCCCTCTGCCGGTGCTCGAAACCACTGGAAAAAAGTCGGTCTGAAGCTGTTTATCTTGATAAGAGAGTCTCACATAAAACTCAATTGGGTCAGTAAAGTTCTTGTCTCGGAGGAACTCTACCGTCAATGCAACATGTTGGGTCGATGACGGCCCTTGTGATGTAGGTGCAACCAGTACAACCGGGAAGACCGTTTCGTTTCCTGGAAGAGGCTGCGGGTTCACTACTATCTTCGAGATACTCCATGGGGGACAGCCCGAAAGCAGAATGGTTATTGGCAGAAGGAGGATAGCTCTGCTAATTCGATGGTAGGTGGAATGTCGGATTGGAGCGATGCTGCGAAAAGCGGTCAGTTCTCTCGTCATTGCGTTTAGCCCTTGCCGCTCAGGTTGCTTAGCCATCTTAAAAGAATTTCACCGCATAAACCCAATGGCCGTGTTGCCGCTGCCGGTTGTGAGGCTGAAGAGCGCATTGTCACCCTCAGCCGTGTTTTGGTTGGGATAGCGTCCGTCCGGCGGGGGTGGGGGCAGCAGTGCTTGCGCCATCGGCGAAAGCCCCAAACAGGCCAGCACGACGAGAATTGCTGGAGTTGTCTTTTTTAGCTGAATCAATGGATTCATGATTCTTCCTTTCTTTCCCCGCAATGTTGATTCTATTGGCGGCTGCGGGTCTGGAAGAGGGCGAAGAACCAGCGGGGGAAATGTCCTCCGCCTGATTCAAGATCCGCTTACCGACGCCGAGTTTTGAGAAATTTACGCCAAGTTGTCAAGAATATTGAGCAGCGCAGTAGGTTCCCACGTGCCGCCGCAAAGGGTGCCTGGTTTGTCGCCGAGAAAGAGCTTCAACGACTGCGGGGGCCAGGAATTAAACGGGGACTTTAACCCGGCCCGGTGTCTTATGAATTAGCACGGCATCAAGTGACCGCCTCTCCGCACCGTGGTCCGCAGTCGCGGACAACCGAAATGCGGGTTCGATTCCCGTTGCCCGCTATTGGTCCGGCGCAATCAACTCGCGGTTTCGCCAGGTGAGGCCCAAACCGGAGTAAATCGTTAGCGCCACCGTAACCCATACCAAGACTGGACCGGCTTCGTCTCGTGCCCGTAACCACCACGTCGATGTTTCAGTCGCATGCTGCAGCTCGGCTATTGAAAAAAGTGTAAGGAAAAAAATAACGGTGATGATCTGCCAGGAGGTTTTCTGTTTGCCGAGCCGTTCGGCTGGAAGGACCCGCCCTTTGGCGCTGGCTATCAGGCGCAAACCGGTAATCAAAAAATCTCGGGCGACGACTGTCGTGGCTGCCCACGCCGGCACAGCTTTCAGAGGCACCAGCGAAATAAACGCCGCCGCCATCATGATCTTGTCCACCAGTGGATCCATCAATTTGCCGAAATTCGTGATGACTCCGTAGCGCCGGGCGATTTCCCCATCGATGAAATCTGTCAGTCCGGCGATAAGAAAAATCGCAAGGGCAGACGTGCGCGCATATTGCCAGGAGGAGTTTAACGCCAGAACAAAAAGCACCGTCAGCGCCAGCCGGCTAAGGGTTAAACGATTGGCCCAATTCATTCTGCTGTGGCCGGGATGGGTGATCCCGGCCTTCTTCGGTTGTTAGTCTCGAATCGCGGTCGCTTCCAGATTGGCACGTTTTTCTTTAGCTCGTCCACAATCCACTTGCTCGACTCGAAAGCAGCTGCGCGATGCTGCGCCCAGACTTGAAGAAATAATGATGGCTCGCCCGCGCGCACGAACCCGACCCGATGATGAATCATGACCTTCTTCAATTGAAACTTCTCCGTCGCGGACTCCGCGACTAATTGCAATTGGTGACCTCGCGAACAACGCCCCAAAAAACAACAACGGCGCCGGCCGCAGGATCGACATCATTCTCTGGCGCTTTAAGCGGCGCTTTCGTCAATAAAACTTTGCAAACCGGATTTGCCATGCGCTTCAAATGCCCGCTACAGTGAGGTCTCCTCTCTTTTGAGTCGTCAGACAAGAAGATACTAAAATGAACCCGAATCAATGTGATATTGGCCTAATCGGTCTGGCTGTGATGGGTGAAAACCTCGCCCTGAACATGGAATCGAAGGGATTTTCCGTTGCCGTTTTCAATCGCACGACTGAAGTCACGGAGAAATTCGCCAGCGGTCGCGGCAAGGGAAAAAATATTCAGCCAACGCGCACGATGGAGGAGTTCGTCGGCGCCCTCAAGCGACCACGTAAAGCGATGATCATGGTGAAAGCCGGTGCGCCGGTGGATGCCGTCATTGGACAGCTCGCGCCCTTGCTGGAGAAAGGCGACGTCATCATCGACGGCGGAAATTCTCTTTTCACCGACACCCAACGGCGCGACAAAGAATTAGAGAACCGCGGAATTCATTTTGTAGGCTGCGGCGTCTCCGGTGGCGAAGAAGGCGCACTCAAAGGTCCGTCCCTCATGCCGGGCGGCTCGCGCGAGTCGTGGGAAATGATCGCGCCCATTTTCCGCAAGATCGCCGCGCAAGTGGATGGCGAACCGTGCTGCCGTTACATGGGACCGGACGGCGCGGGTCATTACGTCAAAATGGTGCACAACGGAATCGAGTACGGCGACATTCAATTGATCTGCGAAGCCTACGCCATCCTCAAAGACATCGTGGAGATGGATGCTGCGCAACTAGCCGAGACTTTTGCAGAATGGAATAAGGGCGAGCTCGACAGTTATCTCATTGAAATCACGTCCCAGATTTTCCGAAAGATCGATCCCGAGACCGGCAATCCGCTGGTCGATATGATCCTCGACAAGGCTGGCCAAAAGGGAACCGGCATCTGGACGCTTCAATCTGCCATCAGGCAGTCTGTCGTCATTTCGACAATTAACGCCGCCGTTGAGGCGCGCGTTATCTCGTCACGGAAAGAAGAGCGCGTAGCTGCGTCGAAAATTCTGCCGCAACCGAAGGCGCGAAAGTTTAAAGGCGATCGGACGCGTCTAGTCAATGCAGTGCGTGACGCGCTTTATGCGTCCAAAATCGTTTCCTACGCGCAGGGGATGGAGCTTCTTCATGCAGCAAGCAGTGAATACAATTGGAACCTTAACCTCAGCGACATCGCCACTATCTGGCGCGGCGGCTGCATCATCCGCGCGAAATTTCTCAATCGGATTGTCGAAGCGTACCGGCGCGACCCCGCTCTGCACAATCTCCTGCTTGATCGCTATTTCACGAAGATCATCCGGAAGATGCAACGCAATTGGCGCGTCGCTGTTTCAACAGCCATTAAGCACGGCGTAGCGGTCCCTGCGTTTTCGGCGTCGCTTGCTTACTTCGATAGTTATCGCCAGGTGCGTTTGCCTGCGAATCTCTTGCAAGCGCAACGCGATTTCTTCGGTGCGCACACTTATGAGCGCATCGATAAGCCCGGCGTCTTTCACACCGAGTGGATCGAATCAGATCAAAAACCAGCTGAAAGACCAACCGAACCTAAAACACCAACCCCCCATCACGCTGGAGAATAGCTGTGGCCGTCGACCTTTGGGCGCGACGCGACGCGCATTTGTGTTAGCCGGTTCAGCGCTTCGCACAGCGAAGCGGCTACAGCGTTAGTGGAAATCATGCGACTCGCTGCCGGCGAGTTCTTGATGCGCGAGCGGTCTGATGTCGCGCGTTTTAATCAAAACAACGTCATCAGAATTCTGCACTTCGCCTTCGATGAGCAGAAATGCTTCTTCAGTGATTAAAAGACGAAACCGCTCGAACAAATTTGGATCGACAATCGCATTTGAGACGCCGGTTTCATCTTCCAAACTGATAAAAACAAATCCCTTCGCTGTCCCCGGCCGCTGACGGCAAATCACGTTCCCAGCGATCTGAACGGTTGCGCCATGAGGCGCCTCCGGCAGATCGCTCGCGCGCCAAATATTCGGCAAACGTTCTCGCAAAAGTTTCATCGGATGGGGCCCGGTCGTCAGATTCATCGTCTCGTAATCGGCGCGGACTCGTTCGGGCAACGTCATTGGCGCAAGCGGCACGTTGTAGCCGGGATCGCTGATCCCGGTCGGGGACAGCGTACTTATTGAAGAGCCGGGATCACCGATCCCGGCTACCTCCTCTACCCGCCACATCGCCGCGCGCCGGTGAGCGGCGAAACAATTGAGCGCGCCGAGTTCCGCAAGCGTGCGGAGTTCCTCTCTCGAAAGCGGCACACGCCGCTTGAAATCTTCGAGCGAGTTGAATTGCCGATCCTGGCGTTGCCATCCAAGTTCATCTGCGTGTTCCTGGCGCAATCCATTTACGACGCAAAATCCCAGTCGCACGCTGTCATCCGAAATGACCACGCAGCGCCAGTTTGATTGCATAACACACACCGGCTTGATCTTGATCCCATGCCGGTGGGCATCTTTGACAATCGTCGCCGAGGTGTAAAAACCCATCGGCTGATTGTTGAGCAGGCTGGCGTAAAATTCCGACGCGCGATGCACTTTTAAATAGGCGCTCCCATAAGCGAGAATGGCGAAACTGATCGCGTGCGACTCCGGAAAACCGTAAAGCGCAAATGATGTAATCGAGTGAATAATTTTCTCGATCTTGTCAGGCGCGACGCCCTTGCGTTCCATCGCGGCGCGTAATTTCAAACTCACTTTTTGCATTCGTTCCTCCGAGCGATGAAAACTAAGGGCGCGCCGCAGCTCCTCGGCTTCGTTTCCGGAAAAATCGGCCATGATCATCGCGATCTTGAGCATTTGTTCTTGAAACAACGGAACACCGAGCGTGCGTCCCAGAACCGGTTCGAGACGCGGATCGAAATAGCTAACTGGCTCGCGTCCGGCGCGGCGCGCCAGATACGGATGCACCATGTCTCCCTGGATTGGTCCCGGCCGAATGATCGCCACTTCGATGACCACATCATAAAAACATTTCGGCTTCATCCGCGGGAGAGTCGCCATTTGCGCGCGGCTCTCAATTTGAAATACGCCGATCGTGTCGGCTTTCTGCATCATTTCAAAGGTGGCGGCGTCATCTTTTGGAATGTGCGCAAGATCGATCGGGCGCCCCCGCTCGCGACACAGCTCAAACGCATCTTGCATCACCGACATCATCCCGAGCCCGAGCAAATCGACTTTCACGATGCCGAGATCTTCGCAATCGTCCTTATCCCATTGCGCCACGACGCGCCCCGGCATCGACGCGTTCTCCAGCGGCACAAACGAGCTCAGCTTGTTCTGGCAAATAATCATGCCGCCGGAATGCTGGCCAAGATGTCGCGGCAAACCATAAATCGCCTGATACAGCCTGACGAAAGCCGGCATGCGCGGATGTTCCTTTGGCAAACCAGCCTGTTCGATCTGCGATTGGAGATCGAGCGTGTGCGGAAAATCGCCGTTCGCGAACAAGTGTGAGAAGCGATCCAGAATGCTCAGTGAAAAATTTAACGCCTTGCCGATTTCCCGTGCGGCGCTCCGGCCGCGATAAGTGATGACGTTCGCGGTCATGGCCGCCCCATGTTTGCCATAGCGGCGATAAATTTCCTGGATCACAGCCTCCCTTCGATCGCCGCTTGGAAGATCGAGATCGATATCCGGCCACCCTTTACGGCTCTCGTTTAAGAATCGTTCGAAGACGAGATGAGTGCTCACCGGATCGACCGGTGTGATGCCGAGGCAATAACAAACCGCGCTGTTCGCGGCACTGCCCCTCCCCTGCAGCATGATGTTGTGTTCGCGGCAGAAGTTCACAATGTCCCAGACGATCAAAAAATAGCCGGGAAATCCGAGCTTAGTGATGAGCGCTAATTCTTCCTCAAGCTGCCGTTTCACCTTGGCGCTGATCGCCGCATAACGCTGTTGCGCGCCAAACCATGTGATCGTGCGCAGGAAAGAATCCATCGAGTGACCGGCCGGCACTGGAAACTCGGGAAATTCATAGCCAAGATTCTCCAGCGAAAAGGTGAGCCGCTCAGCCAGGCGCGACGTGTTTTCAATTGCTTCCGGCAGATCGCGAAAGAGTTCGCGCATTTCGCGATCGCTTTTCAAATGCCGCTCGCTGTTTCGAGTGAGCAATTTCCCAGCGGCATCCAGGTGCGTGTGTTCGCGAATACAGGTGAAAACATCGAGAACCTCCCGGCCGTAAGGCCTGGCATATTGCACGCCATTTGTCGCCAGGATCGGCAATCGATAGGCGCGCGCGAGATCGATAAGTTTGCGATTGATGCGCTCCTCTCCGCGAAGGAAATGCCGCTGAATTTCCACGAACACATTCTCGCGCCGGAAAGTATCGATCAGGAATTGCGCGCGGTTTGCAGAATTCTGGGTAGCGCACGCGTCTCGCGTGTTGGCGATGGCGTCCTCGCCATCACGAACTTTTCTTGTGCCATCCAAGCACTCAAGTTTCGTTTTAAGGAAAGATTGCTTCGGCGAGACACCGAAAGTCCGCGCCGGACTGGCATTTGCACGCGCGACGCGTGCGCTACCCAGAAACGCGACAAGTCCTCCCGCAAATTGCGACAGCTCGCTCCATCGCACTGCGCACTTTCCTTTCTCACTCCGCAAATGCGCCTCGGTCAGTAACTCGCAGAGATTTCTGTAGCCGGTTCGGTTTTTGACTAGCACGGGCAGGATGCCGCCATCTTCTATGCTGAGCTCGCAGCCAATGATCGGTCGAATATTTTGCTCGCGTGCTGCGACCGAAAACCGTTGGGCTCCGTAAACGCCATTCCGATCGAGCAACGCCAACGCCGGCATTTCCAATTCGGCTGCAGTCTCGGCCAATTGCTCCGGAAACGAAGCGCCGCGCAGGAAGCTAAACGCGCTGCACGCATGAAGTTCAATGTGGCCTTCATCAGCGATCTTTTGCTGTAACGGCGGCTAATCATAAATCCCATCGACCTCCCATTTTTCGACCCCTGCCACGCCGGCTCGTCGCGCCGAAGCGAGCGTAGGCGGAAGCTTCAGCGAAGGCGGGCTCTGGTGGCAGCGAACCAAAACGTTGTTCTCCAATTGCAAATCCCATTCACTGCGCGACCAAATCTTTTCATCCCACCAATTCCCAGAAGCCAGATAAGGGCCGCGTTGCTCTGCGACTTTGCCGTTAGCCTGCCCTGAGCGACAGCCGAATGGGTTCGCGCTTCGAAGGTGAGCGGGAATATTTTCTGACAGAAAAACGGATGCAGATACGGCCGGTCGAAATCGTCGCAACGCCGGAGATGACGGGGCACAGCCATCATGGCTGTGTGGCGAGGAGGCATCTTGCCTGCCCGTTCTATCGCAGGCGGAGACGCCCGCTGACCCCACAGGCTGGAAGCCTATGCTACTATCCCAGGAGAATGGTTCGATGTGAAATGCATCTGGCCTGTGTGTTTCGTCCAAAACAGGCGTGCCAACGCGATTGGCACCCAGTAGAGCAGTCAAGCGCGCGAGTGTTTCAGATAATTGATTCGGGTTGCGTAATGTCGTTTCAAATAATCCAAATTGCTGTTTTGGAGGTTTGGTTGGCTGCGCGTCCAGCGACACCGCAGTAATCGCATGCTCCGATTTGAAATTCTCCAAGTGTGTATGCAGCATCCGGAAGAGAAGATCGACATCGTTGGTCGGCTGCGGAATTTTGAAAACGCGTTCGTAACGCTGCGTATTCACCGCAGCGAATCCGTCCCGCCGTA
>WNGD01003737.1_pt1 | contig 16735 bp, 15 predicted proteins | sample 5400671 | NCBI WGS metagenome assembly WNGD01 (sample SAMN13153369, study PRJNA577476) | soil metagenome | isolation source: 40 cm soil or saprolite under grassland replicate 2 | place: USA:California | collected 2016-06-15 | reverse complement strand
AACCGCAGAAATCCCTCGAGCGCGTGCGCGGCATAACGGTTGACGCCGACCGCAAATCCGATCGGCACGCCGGCGGTCATGGAGATGAGCGTCGCAATGCCGATCATCGCAAGGCTGGTGCTGGCGTATTCCGCCATCACGCCGTGGGAGACGAGAAGGACGAACGCGTTCCACGCCTGCAGCGGCGAGACCAGGAGATTGTCGGGGATATCGCCGGCCGCCTTGATCGCCCACCAGATCGCGACCAGAACGGCGAACGGCAACAGGATTTTCAGGCCGCCCAACCGCTGCCAGACGTTCTCGATCCCGGCAGGCTTGTAAGCCGGGAGGGCCACGTGTCCTGACAACGACCCCATCCCCCTCACCCGGGGTCCCCGTCGCGCACGTGCGCGACGGGGTGTCCCCGCATCCCTCTCCCCTCCGGGGGGAGGGAGTCGCCTGCGGCTTGCTGTGAGCGGATCGTCTCCGCGCGTTGCGCATCCGACGTTGACGGCGCCGCGGCGCCGCGCTCCTCGCGCACCAGGCGGAGCACTTGTTCGGCGATCCCCTGCATCCCGGCGTCGAGCTTGAAGGATTCCCAGTCCCGCCCGGAGGCGCGCCCCGGCACCTCGATCACCGCCTTGATCTTGCCGGGGCGCCGCGTCATCACCAGCACGCGGTCGCCGAGAAACACCGCCTCGTCCACGCTGTGGGTGATGAAGAATACGGTTTTCTTCGTCGCCGCGGTGAGCCGCGCCAGCTCCTCCTGGAGCGTCAGCCGCGTCATGGCGTCGACCGCCGCGAACGGCTCGTCCATCAGGATCACGTCGGGATCGGCCGCCCAGGTGCGGGCGACCGCGACGCGCTGGCGCATGCCCCCCGACAATTCATGCGGATAGCGCTGCTCGAATCCGGCAAGCCCGGTGAGCTCGATCAGCCGCGCCACGATGGTTTCGCGTTTCTCCCGCGGCACCCGCGCGATCTCGAGCCCGTGGCTGATGTTGCGGCCTACCGTGCGCCACGGCAGGATCGCGAACTCCTGGAACACCACGCCGCGATCGCGGCCCGGCTCGCGCACGGGCTTGCCGTCGCACGTAATGGTTCCCTCGGTGGGGCGCAGGAAGCCGGCGATCGCCTTGAGCAGCGTGGTCTTGCCGCAGCCGCTCGGCCCCACCAGGGTCACGAACTCGCCGGCCCGGATGGCAAGATCGATCGCTTCGGTCGCTTGTACCGGCCCGTCGGCGGTCGCGTAGAAATGCCGGAATTTTGAGACCACGATCTTTTCGCCGGCGGTCATTGCAACCTTGTTTGCTGGAGCCTATTCCGACGGTCCTACCCCTCACCCGACGCGTTGCTCGCGCACGCTCGCAACGAGCCACCCTCTCCCACAAGCGGAGAGGGAAACGAGTGTGCGGCTCAGTCGAGCGGACCTTTGCACTCGGCGAGCGTCTTCGGCAATGGCGCGAGGTCGGCAAAAAATTCCGGAATTCCGGGTGCTTGTCGGCCACGCGCTTGAAGACCGTGTCGTCGTAAAAATCCTCACCGGCGAACGGCTTGTCCTTCTTGATCAGCCCGGTCTGGATCATCTCGTTGCCGGTGCGCACCAGCCCCTCGACCGTGCAGACCGACACCCGCGGATCCCAATCGAGCCACTTTATTCCGTCGGTCGCGTCGGCGATGTTCAGCCCGTCGAGGAAACGGGTGGCGATATCGGCGGATTGCTTCGGGTGCTGGCGCACGAACAGGGTGGCCTCCGCGATGCCGGTCGCGAATTTTTCGATGAAATCGTAGTTCTTCTTGATCCAATCCTCGTTGGCGACGACCCCGATGATATCGGCGACCAAGCCGGCCGCCCCGCGGCTGACCACGACTGCATTGGGGCCGAGCTCGCGGATCGCCTGCGCCGTATAGGGCTCCCATGGCGCGGCCGCGTCCACCAGCCCCTGGGTGATGGTGATCGGCATGTTCTCGATCGGGACGCTCACGAGCTGCGACTTGGCGATGTCGAGCTTGTTCTTGTGGAACCATTCGCGCAGATAGACCTCGTTGGTGCTGCCGGTGAGGTACGCGATCTTCTTGCCTTCCATCGATTGGGGATTGCCGGCGTCGATGCCGCGGTCCTTGCGGCCGATGATGGCGCGCCCGCCCGCCTTGGCGATGTAGTCGGCGGCGTTGTAATAGGCCATGACGCCCTTGAGCAAATTGCCGCTGGCGCGCGCGGACGCGATCGTGGTCGAGAACGCGGCATGGCCGAATTGCGCGTCGCCCGCTTGCACCGCCTGGACGACGGCACGCCCGCTGGAGGTCAGCTTGACGTTCACATTGAGCCCCTGTTTGGCCCAATAGCCGTTCTCGGCGGCGACGTAGCCGGGCGTGCTGAACAGGTTGTTGACGACGATGAACGTCACCGGCTGCGTCGCCTGGCCGTGGCCGTCACCGGCGAGGCCGGCGACCGCCAACGCGAGCACAGCCGCGGACGCAATCAGCCGCCGGCACGCCGCCGTCGAGGAAATAGCCATGGAGTCTCCTCCCGCAGGATCCGGTCCGGCGGATAGCGATCTTGTTCCGGTGTCGCCCCGCCCGCGTATCGAATGCCGTCACCGCGTATCGAGTCAAGCAAGCGGTGGGACCGGGCCGCGTTCGCGCCGCCTTCAGCGCTCGCGCAGGCGAGCAAGCCGGCTCGCCGCCTCGGCGTTGACGGCGCCGGCCGGAACGCGCCCGGCGACGAGCTCGGCGACCTGGCGCACCGTATCGAAAGCCTGGTGCTCGATGGCTTCCGGGGTGAGGCCCGCCGCGTGCGGCGTGGCGATCACGTCGGGCCGGCGCGCGAGCTCGAGCGAGGGCATCTGGTCCGGCGCGCGCCCGACGTCGATCGCGGCACCCGCGATGCGCCTTTCTTCCAGCGCCTGCTCGAGCGCCGCCTCGTCGACCAGGTTGCCGCGCGACAGATTGATGAAGAACGCACTCGGCTGCATCTGCGCGAATCGCGCGGCGTTCATCAGATTCTCGGTTTCCTCGGTCGCGACGGCGAGGCATACGACGAAGTCGGATTCGGCGAGCAGCGCGTCGAGCGCCGCCTGGCGGATGCCGGGCGCCGCGACGGTCTGGTACGGGTCGCTGACGATCACCTGCATGCCCAGCGCCTGGCCGATCGGCGCGAGATATCGGCCGATGACGCCGTAACCGATGATCCCCAAGGTGGCGCCCTTGAGCTCACGTCCGGCGCGGGCCTCCGGAGCGCGGCCCTGGCGATAAACGAGCACCGAGCTCGAGATGTTGCGCGCGAGATCGACCATGAACCCGACCGCCATTTCGGCAACGGAGGCGGCAAAGCCGGGCGTCGCCCGGGTCACCAAGATACCCTGCGCGCTCGCCGCCGGCACGTCGATGTTGCGGATATCGACCGCGCAGCGCAGGAACGCGACGAGCTCATTGGGCGCGTGCCGAAAGAAAGCCGCCGGTCCCGGGGTCTGCCGGTCCGACACGATGATCTCGCAGCCGCGCGCCGTTTGCGCCAGCGCATCGGCGTCGAGAACCCGCCCGGTCGGATTGATCCGCACCTCGGTATGGCGCTTGAGCGCCGCCACGGCGCGCGCGCCGTAATAGTTTTGCAGCATGTCCGGGGTGTGGGTGAGAAACACGCGGGTCATGGATCGCCTCCGGACCATTCGTAGCCCGGATGAAGCGGCAGCGAAATCCGGGATTCAGCCGCGAGGCACCAATGATCGTGTCCGAATGGGAAACAGCATCCCCGGATTTCGCTTCGCTCCATCCGGGCTACAAAATTTGCTCACAGCTCCCGAGCACGGCCCTTGCGAAACTCGACAAGAGCCTCATCGGCAAGTCTGTCGAGCTTGCCGGTTTCCGCATCTCGTTCGATCTTCCCGTCGAAGCGGGCGGCATCGAATTTATCGAACCAAGCGCGAAATTTCGCGAGTTCGTCGGCGCCCAGTTTGGAAACCGCTCGTTTGATCTCTTCGATCTTGCCCATGCAGGAAAAACTAGCATGGGCCCCTAAGCCTTACAAATCGCCGCAATCACATCACCCCGGGAACCCAAACCACCAGCTCGGTCACGGCCTTGCCGAAGGCCCCATCGTAGGCGTTCGCTCTTCCGCGGCGATCACGGAACCGCTAGGCTCTCGATCCGCGAACCGAGGAGGAAAGCCATGGCGGCCATCACCCCGAATGCCAAGAACCACGCCGGGCTCGGTCCCAAGGCGTCCCGGCCGGTGCACGTCGACGACCTGCCGTGGGAGAAGACCCGGTTTCAAGGCTGCGAGGTCAAGACGCTGCTGGTCGACCGGGACAGCGGCCTGGTGACCGTGCTGCTCAGGATGCAGCCGGGCGCCGTCCTGCCCGACCACGAGCATGTGCTGATCGAGCAGACCTACATGATCGGGGGCCGGCTCGTGGACAAGGAGGGCCCGGAGGCGGGGCTCGAAGTCGGCCCCGGCGATTTCGTGTGGCGGCCCGCCGGCAGCCGGCATACGGCCTGGGCGCCCGAAGGCGCGCTGATGATCGCCATGTTCCAGGCGCCCAACAAATTTTTCGAGCAGAACGGCAGAATCGCGGACATGATCGGCCAGGACTGGGACCTCGCCTGGAAACGCCCGCTACCCGGCTGAGCGCCGGCCGGGGACGAGCCCGGCATGAAGACATCCCTCTGTAGGACTGAGCGAAGGAAAACAGATGGCCATCAGCGTCTACCCGGTCACGGAAAACTTTGCCGCTGAAATCGGCGATCTCGACCTGGCGCGGCCGCTCGATCCGGCGGACCTCGCGGCAATCAAAGCGGCGTTCGCGACCTACGCGGTGCTGATCTTTCCGGACCAGCAGCTCACGCAGGAGCAGCACCTCGCGTTCGCGGCGCGGTTCGGGCCGCTGGAGCTGACGATCGCGGTCCACCGCAAGGACGCGCCGCTGCGGGTACGCAAGGAATTCGCCGACGTTTCCAACCTCAACCACAAGGACAAGGTCTGGAGGGAGGATTCGCGGACACGGCAGTTCCAGCTGGCGAACCGGATCTGGCACACCGACAGCTCGTTCAAGCGGCTGCCGGCGCGCGCATCGCTGCTCTACGCGCGCACCATCCCGCCGGTCGGCGGCCACACCGAATTCGCCGACGAGCGCGCCGCCTACGACGCGCTGCCCGAGGCCATGAAGCGCCGGCTCGAAGGGCTCGTCGCCGAGCACTCGATCTTCAACTCGCGCGGCAGGCTCGGTTTTTCCAATTTCTCCGAGGACGAGCGGCAGTCGCTGCCGCCAGTGCCGCAGGCGCTCGTTCGCGTGATCGCGGAATCCGGGCGCAAGTCGCTGTATCTCGCCTCGCACGCGGGCCGCATCTTCGGCATGCCCGATGCGGAGGGCCGCGCGCTGATCGACCAGCTGATCGAGCATGCCACCCGGCGGCAGTTCGTCTACACCCACCGCTGGCGCGTCAACGACCTCGTGATGTGGGACGATCGCTGCACCATGCACCGCGGCACCGCGTTCGACGACCTGCGCTTCCGCCGGGACGTGCAGCGGGCGACCGTGAGCGACGTCGCCAACACGTGCGAGCAGGAAGGCCTTTCGGTCGCGGCGGCTTGAACCAGGCCTCGCTTGCGGCATGACCCATGGACCTCTCGCGGCGCAGCGCGCTGCAATGCCTCGGCGCCGCGGCAGGGGCGATCTCCTCCCCGCTTGTCTGGACCAAGCCATCTGCCGGTGAGCGCATCATGGTCATCGATTGTCACGGCCACTACACGACGGCGCCGCGGCAGCTCGAGGCTTTTCGGCAGAACCAGATCGCCGGCTGGAAGGATGCATCCCGGGCGCCGGCGAGCGCGCGCCTCGACATCAGCGACGAGGAGATTCGCGAGAGCCTGCAGCTACAGCTGACATTTCAGCGCGAGCGCGGCACCGACCTCACCATCTTCTCGCCGCGCGCGGCCGGCATGGGCCACCACATCGGCGATGCCGCCGTCAGCCTCGCGTGGTCCGAGATCTGCAACGATCTCATCCATCGCTGCTGCACGCTCTATCCCGACAATTTCGTCGCGGTTTGCCAATTGCCGCAATCGCCGGGCGTGCCGCCGAAACATTGCGTGGCCGAGCTCGAGCGCTGCGTGAAATCGCTGGGCTTCGTCGGCTGCAACCTCAATCCCGATCCCTCGGGCGGACATTGGACCGACCCGCCGCTGACCGACCGCTGGTGGTACCCCCTCTACGAGAAGCTGGTGGAACTCGACGTGCCGGCCATGATCCACGTCAGCGCCTCGGACAATCCGAACTTCCACGCCACAGGCGCGCATTACCTCAACGCCGACACCACGGCATTCATGCAGTTCCTGACCTCCGACCTGTTCAAGGATTTTCCCAATCTGCGTTTCGTCATTCCTCACGGCGGCGGCGCGGTTCCCTACCATTGGGGCCGGTATCGCGGCCTCGCCCAGGACATGAAGCGGCCGCCGTTTGCAGAACTGCTGCTCCGCAACGTGTTCTTCGATACGTGCGTCTACCATCTGCCGGGGATCGAGCTGCTGCTCAAAGTCGTGCCCGCGGACAATATTCTGTTCGCTTCCGAGATGGTCGGCGCGGTGCGCGGCATCGATCCGGAGACGGGACATTATTTCGACGATACCAAGCGCTACATCGATGCGGTCGCCTGGCTGGGCGAGGAGGCGAAGCGCAAGATTTTTTCGGAAAATGCCCGCAAGGTGTATCGGCTCGACCGCCGGGCGGCGTCGCCCGCGAGTCCTCGGTGAGCAGCGGCCGGTCTCGGATTGAAGCGCCCTAGTCGAGCATCAAAAGCTGGAACCGGGCTGCGATCGCCGCGCGGCTTCGCCGACGTGAAGCAGACCGGCTGACGCGGCGCTCCGGGCCGTGTACCCCGCCGGTTCATTTCTTGCCGAGCCGTTTGATCGCGGCATCGGCGGCGCGCTCGCCGGCTTCCCAGGCGCCGGCGATCGTGCCCCACAGGGTCTCGTGCACGGCTTCGCCAGCGAACCAGAGGCGCTCGTCCAGGGGTTCGGAGAGCGCCTTGCGCGCCCATTGTCCGCCCGGAGCAGCCGCCGAGAACGCGCCGAGTACCCAGGGCTCCTTGGTCCAGCGCGTCGCATGCGTGCGCTCGACCGCCCGCTTCAGGCCGGAGCCGAACAGGCCGGCGAGCCAGTCGATTGCGAACGTCGTCATCGCGGCTTCGCCATCCCCGGCGAGATCGGCTGCCAGCCTGCCGGCGATCTCGACGACGCAAAGCCGCGAGCCCGACACATTGCCGAGCAAGGCCGCGGTGCGCGGGCCGGCGGCTTTCTCGAATATCAGATCATCGCTCCGCAGCCCGAGCGGATTGCCCGCAAACTCGATCGCCACGTGCTCGTAGCTGCCGAGCCCGAGCTTGCCGATCGCCTCGGCGTGGCGCGCGGGCAAGCCGGGTTGGAACTTGATCTTCCCCGAGGCGAGCACCGCGGTCGAGGCGGTCACGATTGCCGCGCGGGCGGTCAGCAACGTCCCGCGCGTTTCCGCCTCGACCAGCCGATCGCCCCATGCGATCCGCGTCACGGGGCTGGAGAACTGGATCGGCGACCCGAACGCGAGCTTGCCCACCAGCGTGCCGAGCCCCTGCCGGCAGAACGCGGCGACCTCGCGCTCGGCCGATTTGGCGAGATCCATGGCCGAGATGTCGCTCAGGGCCTTGCCGCACCCGAAATTTCCGAGCACGAATTCCATCGTCGGGCGCCAGTCGCCGAGATCGTTCGGCAGCGCCTGGGCGCAGGAAACGTCGACCTTGCCGCGGGCTGCATCGGAAATGCCGCGATTGCAGCGCACGAGATTCGCGAAGAAATCTTCCGTTTCGCCTTCGCGCGCGTCGCGAAGCCCGATCCGCAGCCGCTGGCCCGCCGGCATCGGATAGATGTCGAGCCCGGCTTTGAGCGCGAGCTTCGCCAGCGGATTGAGATCGGGCATGTAGATCCAACGCGCCCCGCGCTCATAAGGAATGCGGAAGGTTCGCATGTCGGTGAAACAGCGGCCGCCCCAGCGTTCACTCGCTTCCAGAACCACGAACCTGCGTCCGGCCGCCGCGACGCGGCGCGCGGCCGCAATGCCGGCGGCCCCGGCGCCCACGATCAACACGTCGAAATCCGGCTGAACCGCCGGAGCAGCGAGCACGGGCGCCGCCGCAACGGCGGCGGAACCGGCGAGAAACGCGCGGCGGTTCACTGCCCGCCAGGTCGGCAATTACCGATTGGGACGGCCTTCGGATTGCGACAAAGCACGCTGATCCTTCAGACACATCGTTCGGTGAATCTTCCGGAGCGTGACCATGGCCTTTTGCGAGGTATCGATCTTCTCGGCGAGTTCCACGACTTTCGCCTGTACGACAGAGACGCCCTTGACGTCCCCCTCGATCGAATCGATCATCGACTTCAAGATCCCGGGCGCTTGCGCCATGTCGGGCAACGTTACGTCTCGTAGCGATTGCCCGATCTTGCTCGCGCAGTTGATGCGAGCGTCGTATTCGGCTTTCAGCGCCTTGAACCGACCGGTAAAGTCGGTTGCGTTCTGCAGATCGGTGGCAAGATTGTCCGGCTTGATGCCACAAATGCCGTCTACGTTGCTTACGTCGGGATAACGCGCTTCGACGATCTTTCCGTAATCTTCGATCAGGGATTTTGCCTCGTTCAGAAGCGCATTGAAGCTGCAAACGAGATGATCCCGTCCCCGGTAGCAACGATCCAGCTTCACCTCGCCTTTCGCACCGGGCAGAGTAAGAGGTTCTGAGCTTTCCGAAGCTTTATCGCAGGACGCGAGCGCCGTTCCCAACGCTCCTCCCGTGGGCTCCCTTGCAGGTGCCGCGGCGGGCGCCGGATCGGGCGGCGCCGGCTGGCCGGTCGTAGGCGCGGGGGGAGGTTCTCGTCGCTCCTTGGCCCAGCCCAACGCCGGCAGGCAGAGCAAGCCCGCGACGATCAGCGGCACGGCCCATAGCGCTGAGGATTTCACGCGCCCTCTCTTGCTAATCCGCGTCATTTGTCCTCTCCTTCGATAGACTCAGCAGGCTGCTCGCGTCAGCGGTTGGAATCCAATCAGCGCCAGCGCGACAGACTTGGCCGCGCCGGCGAAAGCGCTCGGTATCCCGATCCGTGATCATCCGATGCTGGGGTTCAGCATGGACTGTTTTCCATCTGGCCGAAGCCTAGCAAGGCCCTGAGCCGATGGCTGTGCCCTTTCAGCAACACCGCGAGAAAATGAAAATCCGTAACGGCGCACCGCGGACAATTGTAAGCAGGCCGGTATCCCGGTGCCGACCACTTACGCTCTTCGGTCTCAAAACGGAAGAGAGCGTCAGTCGGCAACCGGCTTGAATGCGATCGGTAGCTCGAGTCTGAGTTGCTGCACGCGGCTGCGGCTGCTTGTTTTCTGGTTCGCCGCAACAACAAGACATTCGCCGACGCTCAAGGAGCCGGCAGCGCCTGCGGGCCGGCGCGCGGCAGCGCGATCACCGCCCTGAGCCCGGGTCCATTGTCCTCGAGTCTCAGCTCGCCGGCGTGGAGATGAGCGACCGCGGAGGCGAGGCTCAGGCCCAACCCGGAGCCCGGCTCGGATCGGCTCTGCTCGAGGCGGACGAACCGCTCGATCACGCGCCCGCGATCCTCGTGCGCAATGCCCGGACCGTGGTCGGCAACGGCGAGCAGAATGCGGTCCCCCTCCCCTTGCGCGGTGACCAGAATTTCGGCGTTGGCCCCGTTCGCCGCCTCCGGCCTCGCGTATTTGATGGCGTTGTCGACGAGGTTGGCGAGCGCCTGGCTGACGAGCTCGCGATTGCCTTTCACCGGCGCCGGCCCCGGCGCATCGATTTTGAGCGCCAGCCCCTTCTCGTCCGCGAGCGGCTCGTAGAGCTCGCCGACGTCGCGGACGATCTCGGCGGCGTCGAACTCGGTCATGTCCTCGCGGGCCTGTCCGGATTCCGCGCGGGCGATCATGAGCAGCGCGTTGAAGGTCCGGATCAGCCCGTCGGATTCCTCGATCGTGGCTTCGAGCGCGGCGCGGTAGTCGGCCTCGCTGCGGGCATTGCGCAGCGTCGCTTCGCAACGGTTGCGCAGCCGCGTCAGCGGCGTCTTGAGGTCGTGGGCGATATTGTCGGTGACTTGCTTGAGGCCATGCATCAAGCCTTCGATGCGCTCGAGCATCGCATTGAGATTGGAGGCGAGCCGGTCGAGCTCATCCCCGGTGCCGGCGATCGCCAGACGGCCGCCGAGATCGCCGGCCATGATCGTCCGCGTGGTCTCGGTCATGGCATCCACGCGCCGGAGCACGCGGCGGGTCACGAAGAAGCCGCCGGCGAGCCCGAGCACCACGACCAGCGCAATCGACCAGCGGCCGGCGTCCAGCACGATCTTCTGCAGCCGCTCCCGCTCCTCGAGATCGCGGCCGACCAGCAGCCGAAAGCCGCCCGGAAGCTGGAACACCCGCACCAGCGCCTGATGTTCCGCGCCTTCGCTCTCGTCCTGCCGCCGATACAACGTCTCGGTCCAACCGGTCCGGTCGAGCACGCCGGGCGCCAGCGAGCCGACGTTGCCGACGAGCGCTTCGCCGGTGAAGGCCGTCACCAGATACAGGCTCGATCCGGGGCGGCGCGCGCGCGCCTCCACCACGATCACCAGCCGGCGGATGCCGCCCTGGCGGTACTGCTCGGACAGGCCGGTGATCTCCGCGTCCACCGTCTCGGTAATTTGCTGCGTGATCAGCCGCTGCGTGTTCCAGGCGAAATAACCGAGCAGGAACACCGCGAACAGCGCGAACACCGTCAGATAGACGAGGGTCAGCTTGAACGTCGTGGTGCGGATCAGCTTACCGAGCGCCGTCACGGATCATGTACCCCGCACCGCGCACCGTATGCAGCAGCGGTCGCGAAAAACCCTTGTCGATCTTGGAGCGAAGCCGAGAGATGTGCACGTCGATGACGTTGGTCTGCGGATCGAAATGGTAGTCCCAGACGTTCTCCAGCAGCATGGTGCGGGTCACCACCTGCCCGGCGTGTTTCATCAGATATTCGAGCAGCCGGAACTCGCGCGGCTGCAGCGCGATCTCGGTCTCGGCGCGGCTGACCCGGTGCGAGAGCCGGTCGAGCTCGAGGTCGCCGACACGGTAGAGCGTCTCTTGGCCGCGGCCGCCGCGGCGGCGCGACAGCACCTCGATGCGGGCCAGGAGCTCGGAGAAGGCGTAGGGCTTCGCCAGGTAATCGTCGCCGCCGGCGCGCAATCCCTTGACCCGATCGTCGACTTGCCCCAGCGCCGAAAGAATGAGCGCCGGAGTTTCGACGCTGCTGGCGCGCAACGCGCCGATCAGCGACAGGCCGTCGCGCTTCGGCAGCATGCGGTCGACGATGAGCACGTCGTATCGGCCGTCCAGTGCCAGTGCCAGTCCTTCCTCGCCGTCGAATGCCTGGTCGGCAACGTGGCCGACTTCGCGAAACGCCTTGGCGAGATAATCCGCGGCGTCGTGATCGTCTTCGATGATGAGCAACCGCATGATCCAACGATCTCGGCCGTTCGCAATCGCCGTGCCGGAGTTTTCATCCACCGGCGTCGGTCGGCGCTGTGCTGCGAAATTCGATACGAATTTCCGCAAGCACTTGCCAGCAAAAGCTGCAAAGGAAGGCGAAGGGGCGGCGGGGTCTGCTCCGCCGCCCCCGCCCGACTCCGGCCCCGGCGGGGGCGACGAATGCCGGAAACGGGAGTCGGAGCGAGTGGGGCGGGCGAGATCGCCCGCCCCGGGTTCGTTCCACCGCGGGGGGCGACGGGGAGTGGCGGTGGACGCCCGAATTCTTGCGGCCCTCAGCATGGCGCGGCGCGCCTTACGGCGCCCTGTCGGTCGGATTAAACTTTGGTAAGGCGCCGCCGAGGCGAACGACGCGCGATCAGCGGCTGGCGTTGCGGGCCGGCCCGCGCGGCTGGGAGCCCAGCAATCGGCCGAGCCGTTCCTCTTCGGACGCGGTGAGCGCCGGCTCGGCAGCGCCGGCCGCTCCGATCGGTCCGGCCATGCGGCGTCGCCGCGCCATGATCAGCGTGACCATGCCGAGCATCAGCACCCCCGATGGCGCGAGCCATAGCAACGCGGTGTGCCAGGTAAGCGGCGGCTTGAGCAGCACGAACTCGCCGTAGCGGGCGGTGAGAAAGTCGAGCACCTGCGCATCGCTGTCGCCCGCCTGCAATCGTTCCCGCACCAGGATGCGCAGATCGCGGGCGAGCGGCGCCTCGGAATCGTCGATCGACTGATTCTGACAAACCATGCAGCGCAGCTCGCGCGACAGCGCTCGTGCCCGCGCCTCGAGCTTGGGCTCGGCCAGCATCTCGTCCGGCTGCACCGCGACCGCCGCGGTGGCGAACTGAAGCACGATGAACACCGCGATCGCAACGAGACCGAAGCAGGACATCGACGCGCCCGCTCCAGGGGAAGCTAAGCGCGACCCAGGTGCGGTTGGCGATCTGCGGCACATGACGGTCGGCTATTCCGCCGGTTGCGCGGCAGCTCGGGCCCGGGCGGGCCTCGGCGCGCCCACGCGCAAGCGACGGTCGGACAGCGACATCGCCCCGCCCAGCACCATGACCGCAGCGCCCAACCAGATCAGCAGTACGAGCGGCTTGTGATAGAGCCGCACCACGGTCCTGCCGTCGGGATCCGGATCGCCGAGCGAAAGATAAAGCTGGCTCATGCCGCGGGTCATCAGCGCCGATTGCGTGGTCGTCATCGCGCGCACCGGATAGACGCGGCGCGAAGGCTGCATGATCCCGATCACCTCGCCGCCGCGCCGCACCGTGAATTTGCCGACGAATTCCCGATAATTGGGCCCGGGACGCGGGATCACGCCGTCGAAGGTCAGATCGTAGTGGCGGATCGACACCGCTTCGCCCGGACGCATCGAGGCGATCCGCTCGGCGCCCCATTGGGTTTCGCCGACGATTCCCAGCACCGTCAGTCCGACCCCGAAATGCGCAATCATGGTACCCCAGGCCGAGCGCGGCAAACCGCCGGCACGCCTGACCACAGTTCCGAACGAGGACCGGAACAGGCCCGTGCGCTCCATGAGATCGGTGAGCGCGCCGGTCATCACGAACAGGGCAAGACCCACTCCGAACGGCGCGACGACCGGCCCGCCGTTCTCCACCGCGAACGTCGCCGCAATGCCAATCACCGCCACGGCAAGCGCGCCGAGGAGGCGCTGCGCGACCCCGTAGAGGTCGCTGCGTTTCCAAGCGAGCAGCGGGCCGAACGACATCGCGACCAGCAGGGGAATGAACAGGGGAACGAATGTCGCGTTGAAGAACGGGGCTCCCACCGAGATCTTTTCGCCGGTCAAAGCCTCGAGAGCCAGCGGATACAGCGTGCCGACGAACACCGTCGCGCAGGCGGTGGTGAGGAACAAATTGTTGAGGATGAGCGCGCCTTCGCGTGAGATCGGCGCGAACAATCCGCCCTGCTTGAGCAGCGGGGCGCGCCAGGCGAACAATGCAAAGCTGCCGCCGATGAACATCACCAGAATGGCGAGGATGAACACGCCCCGGGCCGGATCGTTGGCGAAGGTGTGAACCGAGGTGAGCACGCCGGAGCGCACCAGGAAGGTGCCGACCAGGGACAAAGAGAACGTCAGCACGGCGAGCAGGATCGTCCATACCTTGAGCGCATCGCGCTTTTCCATCACCACCGCCGAGTGCAGCAGCGCCGTGCCGGCGAGCCACGGCAGCACCGAGGCGTTCTCGACCGGGTCCCAGAACCACCAGCCGCCCCAGCCAAGGGTGTAATAGGCCCAGTAGGACCCCATGGCGATGCCGAGGGTCAGAAAGATCCAGGCCGTGAGCGCCCACGGCCGCACCCAGCGTGCCCAGGCGGCATCGATGCGGCCTTCGATCAGCGCCGCGGCGGCGAACGAAAAGGTGATCGAGAAACCGACATAGCCGAGATACAACAGCGGCGGATGCACCGCGAGCCCGGGGTCCTGCAGGATCGGATTGAGGTCGCGGCCTTCGAGCGGCGGCTGCGCCAGCCGCGCGAACGGATTGGAGGTCGCCAGCACGAACAACTCGAATGCCGCGGCGATCCATGCCTGCACGGCGAGCGCGGTCGATTTGAGCGTAGCCGGCAGATTGGTTCCGAAGCCCGCCACCAGCGCGCCGAACAGCGCCAGCATCAGGATCCACAGCAGCATCGAGCCTTCGTGGTTCCCCCAAACCCCGGTGATCTTGTAGATCAACGGTTTCGCGGAATGCGAATTCTCGAACACGGTCAGGACCGAAAAGTCCGAGGAGACGTGGCACCAGGCGAGCGCCAGGAACGCCGCGGCCACGAAAGCGAATTGCGCGATTGCGGTCGGTCCGGCGACCGCCATGAGCACCGGGTCGCGGTTTCTCGCACCCCAGAACGGCACGGCGGCCTGCACGAGCGCGAGGCCGAGCGCGAGCACCAGCGCGTAATGGCCGAGTTCGGCGATCATCTCGCGCTCCCGGCCGCGGCGGCGCCGTAGCCGTCTTTCCAGTGCCCCTGCCTCTTCAGCGCGTCGGCGACTTCCTTGGGCATGTAGTTTTCATCATGCTTGGCCAGAATGGTGTCGGCTCGGAACAGCCCGGCGCCGTCGAGCGCGCCTTCCGCCACGACGCCCTGGCCTTCGCGAAACAGGTCCGGCAGCGCTCCGGTGTAGGCGACCGCGATTTCCTTGTTGCCGTCGGTGACGGCGAACCGCACCCCGAGATTGCCGCCGCGAATCACGCTGCCGGTCTTGACCAAGCCGCCGAGCCGGATCCGCGTGCCCGGCTCGACGCGTTTTTGCACGAGGTCGGTGGGCGAGTTGAAGAACACGATGGAATCTCGCAGCGCGGTGAGCACGAGCGCTGCGGCGATCGCCAGCACTCCGACCCCGGTGCCGATGAGAAACAGCCGCCTTTGCCTGCGCGTCATGGCGATGTTCAATTTCAGCCTTCGAGGCCCAAATCTTTGACGAGTGCGTCGATACGCCGGACCTTTTCGGGATCCGCCGCGAGCGCCCGGCGTGCCGCCGCGGCGGCGGACTGCGCCTCGTCGCGCTGGCCCAGCACCACATAGGCCCGCACCAGGCGAAGCCAGCCTTCGGCGTCGGAGCCGTCGCGCTGCAGGCGGGCGGCGAGACGCTCGACCATGCCGCGGACCATGTCGGAGCGCTGCTCGGGGCTCAGCTCGGCCGCCGCGGCCATCTCGTTCGGGGTAGGGCCTGACGGCTCGGACACCGAGGTCGGTTCCACTCGCGCGAGAGATTGTCGAACGAGCTCCGCCCAGGGGGCTCCCGCGGGCGCCTGCGCGAGCATGTCGCGCCAACGGCCCGCCGCCTCCTGCGGCTTGCCGTCCTGCTCGGCGGCCAGGCCGGCGTAATACCGGCCCTTCAGGTTGTTGGGATCGAGCGCAATCGCCCGATCGAACGCCGTCTTGGCTTCGACCGTGACAATGCCGTTGGCCGCGGCGGCGAGCGCTTCGCCGAGATCGGCTTCGCGATCGGCGGAATCTCCGAGCAGGCGCACGGCACTGGTGCGGGCTTTCACCGCGTCGTCGAACCGGCCGAGGCGCAAATAAACCGGCGCGATCATTTCCCAGCCGCGGCCATCCTGAGGGTTTAGCTCGAGATGACGCTCGACCTGGCTTACCAGCGCCTCGATCGAGCGCTGCTCGACGGAGGAATCGAGTCTGGCGGCAAGCGGCTGGTCCGGCAGGCCCGGCGAGCCGAGCGCAAAGTAAAGACCGCCGGCCCCGATCGGCAGCGCGAACAGCGCCGCGATCGCCACCAGCCGGCGGCGCCAGGGCACGCTCATTCCGGCCGGGTCCGCCGATGCGCGGTCGGCCGCCGCGAGCAAGCGTCGCGAAATCTCGACGCGCGCCGCCGCGGCCTCGGCCTCGCCGATCAGGCCGGCGGCGCGGTCCCGAGCGATTTCCCCGATCTGATCCTTGTAGACGGCAAGATCGCTTCCGGAAGCGTGCGCAACGCGGCTGCGAGACAGCGGCCACAGCACGACCAGGATCGCCGCCGCCGTCATGAGCGTGAGCGCCAGCCACAAGGTCATCGTTCCGATCAACCTCGAATGACGCTTGGACGGCTCGCATCCATCACGCGGCCCGGGATCGCCAGCAAGCCCGTGCGCATGAATTCCGCCTTCCGATCGAGTTCCAGGCCGGTGATTGAGCCTGCAAATTGTGAGCCCAAGACAGCCGCCGGATTGCGACCAAGCGCCGCAGTCGGGGCCTGCTCGGCCGTTGGCAGGCATGCTTCCCCGGAAGCGGGTGCGGTTACATCACGCCGGACGAGGCGCCGCAATGCGCAAATCGACCCAGTCACCACCGGGTCCATGCAGACGCCGGATTGCTCCCGCCGCGATTGCAAGCAACAACCATCGGCACCTTCCTGCCCCGTCCGATCAGGATCTGGCGCGACAATTCCGAACCCATCTTGATTTAGATCAATGGTTTGCTCGCATTTCGCCAGAACGCGTTCGGGTCACTCCCAAGGGCGCAACCGCGCCGCATGACGAACATGCACGATCACCAGTAAAAAACCAGATAGGGAAGTCGACCGACAACAGCGACACGGACACTTGGCTTGTCCGCCGATAGCCCATTCCGCAAACTGAGCGATCCGCCTGACAGTTCTCGCCACTGCCTCGATCACCTGCGCAGCTGACCGCGGGTTGCGTTCCGAGATGTAGGAAAAAATCTCGTCGACTTCGGAAATCGCGGTTCGCGTGTAGCGAACCTTCATCGAC
>WNGD01003401.1_pt1 | contig 16739 bp, 12 predicted proteins | sample 5400671 | NCBI WGS metagenome assembly WNGD01 (sample SAMN13153369, study PRJNA577476) | soil metagenome | isolation source: 40 cm soil or saprolite under grassland replicate 2 | place: USA:California | collected 2016-06-15 | reverse complement strand
GTTGAACATTCAGGAAGATCTCCAGCCGGGCACAACCAGGTACAAAACCTCGTAATCTAACAGATGGCCCGAGGGGAGTCAATCACACGTCCCGTCCTTCTAAGTCCTGAGGCGAAAAGAAGAAACAGTCAATGCACAAAATGAAACCACGGATGAACACAGAGCAGCAACGCCGCAACCAAACTAAAGTCCTTCGCGTTTTCTTTCGCGCCTTCGCGGTGAAAGTCCAGCCCAGGATTCACCGCGAAGCCGCGAAGAGCGTGAAGATTTCGCGAGAAAAATCCTTTCCTGCCAGCAAAGGATTTTTCTCTGCGTTCGCCGCGTGTCCGCAGTGAGGTTCGGAGTTCACCCTTAGCCTGCGCAGTGCAGCCTGAAGGCCGAACTCCAAACTTGGCAAAAATGAGTTCGTGGACTCTCGTTTTTTGGCTGGGACTGTGCCGCGCCGGTTTATCTGTGTTCATCTGTGGTTCCGTTCTTGCTTTTGGTTGCGGCTGGGCCCGCTGCGTGCGTCTTCGCGAACTTTGTCTTCGTGGTGAAGGAGGGCGTGTAAGGTAAGGATAAAGATGAGGAGGTACTTCCTTACCCCGTCTTCCTGTTCAGGCTTCGAAGATACGCTATAGGATTCACCGGTCTGTCGTGCATCCACAGCTCAAAATGGAGGTGGGGACCGGTAGTTCTTCCGGTCGTCCCTATGTATCCGATCAAATCGTTTCGCGAGACATGCTGGCCGGTTTCCACATTGCATTTCCAGAGGTGACCGTAACGCGTCATAATGCCGAACTTGTGATCTATCACCACAATATTTCCGTAACCGGCCCTTCGCCCGGCAAAGATTACGGTACCGTCCGCGGGCGCGATAATCCGGCTTCCATAGGGAGCCGAGATGTCTACTCCTGTATGATAGTCAATGTTCGAACTGTTGAAAGGATCCTCCCGCGGACCGGTTCCGCCTGTTATGTATCCGCGCACAGGCAAGAACGCCGGAGTCGCGGCCAACAGAAGGTCCCTTTGCGAGTAGAAGTCCTTCAACTCACGGTATCGCTTTTCCAGCTCGCTACCCGTTTTATTGTACTTCTCGACGGCTTCCAGGGTCCCCGAAGAAGGCGTCCGCAGCTTGATGAGGTTTTCTCGGGAAAATCCGCCCACACCCCCCAGTTCCCTATCCGTTCCTGACAGGACAGAGAGCTGCCGGGCGGTCGCTTCGAGGAAGTCTATTTTTTCACCAAGCTGGGAAGTTTGAACCCTATAGTTCTGGTTTTCCGCTCGGAAGGCATCATTCTCCGAGAGCAGGCGGTGATAGTCCGCCAACAGTCCCAGCATCCGGACATAGTCGTGCGCGGCCTTGCCTCCAGCTATAAGAACGGTCAGCGCCGCGGCGCCTAGAGCGAGCAGCATGGGGAGCGTGAAGGACATGCGCCATATTTTTGATCCGGAGTGGCTCGCAAAAATGAAAGTGTAGAACCCCTTCTTGGGCATCAAACTCCCCTTTTTTAGAGAGCTACCGTGTTTTGAGAGATCAAAGGCCAAGTGCGGCCAACCACTCGTGGGAGGGAACCGGGCGCATTCTAACGATCACTTCAATGACCTGTCAATCCCCTTCTTAACTCTCCTTAATTTTTTCGGGCTGTGTAACCGCCGGACAAATCCAGGGGTTGCCGAAACAGAGCTGCGATTCAGACAGTGACCTGCAGCGGCAAGACGCCCTGTTTCACCACGGAGAGGGCACGGAGATTTCACAGAGGCATCAGGCCTAGCGAGTGAGACTTTCATACTGCCCAGTCCTTCACGGGCGAGACGCCCGTGCCACGATGTCTTCGTGGCATGGCCGTCCCGGCCATGAACCAAACTTGACCGATCTGTGAACTTTGTGCCACCAAGAGGACCTAGCATTAGGGTCCTCCGTGCATCTCCGTGTACTCTGTGTCTCCGTGGTGGCTTCGCGGTGAAACGGAGTACCGAATTAACCGCGAAGACACGAAGAGCGCAAGGGATTCGCCAAGAATTTGGCTCAAAGAAGAAGGAATTTCTGGTACTATTGAAGGCGCTGGCGGATTAGGATCCCATTTAAAGATCCGTAATTCTTTCAACCAAAACGGGGGTGAACTGGATTCGACGGGGGTCAAGAGGCCAGTGGAGGCATGCCGAGCGCTCCGCGACTCGTTAAAATCGTGGAAACTTAAAAACAACTGCTGAAAATCAGCTAGCACTGGCCGCTTAAAGCGGTCACGTCTCGCCGATTCTGCCTGCGGAGCCGGAGTGAGACGTCACACAGCAGGCTGGGCAAGAACCCCGGGCTCTGGGGTTCGAGCCGAGATCTCTTAGAGCCCGCGGTGCGCCGTCCTTGCCGGTTCGAACGGCTCGCTTGCGAAACCTAACGAATTCGGATACGCATGTAGGCTCTACTCGCTGAAGTCTCTCGGACGCGGGTTCGATTCCCGCCACCTCCACCATTGTCGCTCGAAGTTCAGCCCTTCACGCTGCACTGACTCTGAGCAAAGGCTAAAGCCTGAACTCCATACCCTGCTTCAATCAGGTTCGGAGTCCAGCCTTCAGGCTGCACTGACTTCTGGGCAGGCTAAAGCCTGAACTCCATACCTGACTCGATATTGTTCGTTTTTGGGACAGCCGTATCCCATAAGCGAAGATTCTTGTCATTTGCCAATTGGACTGGGATTAGGTATAAGATGTTGTTCTGCAATAGGTTGATCCCGTGGGAACGAGTGGCACGCGTTTTGATAGTGTTTGATTCGGCGCCAGGGGAGCACTCTACTCCCAAACCCGAAGGAGAGATGATGAACGGATCCGAACCGTCTTTGATATGTCTGGAAGCTGTCAGCAAAGTCTTTTATACCGACGAAGTCGAAACCCATGCCTTGGACGGAATTCATCTGGGGATTCGAAAGGGCGAATATGTTTCCATAGAAGGTCCTTCCGGCTGCGGGAAGTCGACTCTCCTGTCCATTCTTGGACTTCTTGATTCTCCCACAGACGGCACGTACAGCCTGAACGGAAGACCAGTACAGGGCTTGAAGCTCTCGGAGAGGGCGCGGATACGCAATCGGGAGATAGGTTTTATTTTCCAGAGTTTCAATCTGATTGGCGACCTTACCGTGTTTGAGAACGTCGAGCTTCCCCTCACTTATCGGGGCATGAAATCCTCGCAGCGCAAGGAGCGGGTAAATGCGGCCCTGGAACGGGTGGGCATGGCGCACCGGGCCAAGCACCTGCCCAGCCAGCTTTCCGGAGGCCAGCAGCAGCGTGTGGCTGTGGCCCGGGCGCTGGGCGGGGACCCTTTGATCCTGCTCGCCGACGAACCCACCGGGAACCTCGATTCCAAGAATGGCGAAGCGGTTATGGAGCTCATGCGCGAGCTCCATCGCGGCGGAGCCACGATTTGTATGGTGACGCACGATCCTCGTTACGCGCGCCATGCCGATCGCTCCATTTATCTCTTCGACGGCCGCGTCGTGGATGAACCTGTGCAGGCCTAGGCGATTTCGGATTGGCGATTGCGGATTGAGAAAATCCACAATCCGCAATCGCCAATCCGAAATCGATAAACGTGTCCGTTCCCGACGCCTCTGAAGCAAGAATACTCATAGCAGACGACCAGAAGGACGTTCTGGAAGCCCTCCGCATGCTTCTTAAGAGCGAGGGATACAAGACGGAGCCTGTTTCCTCCCCGGCCTCGATCATCCAGGCCCTGGAAGCGCGTGATTTCGATGCCCTGCTTATGGACCTGAACTACGCCCGCGATACCACGTCCGGTCAGGAAGGCCTGGACCTCCTGACGCGCGTTCATGTCCTTGACGGAACCTTGCCGGTTGTGGTGATGACGGCGTGGGGGAGTGTGGAAATCGCGGTTGAAGCCATGCGCCGCGGAGCGCGAGACTTCATCCAAAAACCCTGGGACAACGCGCGGCTTCTCAGCATTCTCCGGAACCAGATCGAATTGGGCCGGGCTCTGCGGAAGGGTCAGAAGCTGGAAGCGGAAAACCGGCTGCTGCGGGACGTTGCCCGTCCCAAGCTGATCGCTCAGTCGCCCGCCATGCAACCCGTTCTCGACTTGATCGCCCGTGTGGGACCTTCGGACGCGAATGTTCTGATCACCGGGGAGCATGGCACGGGCAAAGAGGTCGTGGCTCAGACGCTCCACGCCATTTCGATCCGCTCGCCCAAACACCTGGTCATTGTGAACGCCGGGGGTCTCTCCGAAGGCGTTTTTGAAAGTGAGCTGTTTGGTCACGTCAGGGGCGCCTTTACCGACGCCAAGGCGGACCGCGTCGGGCGTTTCGAGTTAGCCGACGGCGGTACCCTCTTCCTTGACGAAATCGCCAACGTGCCTCTGAACCTCCAGGCCAAACTCTTGCGTGTTCTGGAAACGGGAGAATTCGAGCGAGTGGGGTCCTCCAAAACGAGGCGAGTGAACGCGCGTACTCTCTCTGCCACGAATGCGAATCTCAATGAGGAAGTGGCGGCCGGACGTTTCCGTCAGGACCTGTTGTACCGGCTAAACACGATAGAAATTTGTCTACCGCCTCTGCGAGACCGGCGAACCGACATCCCGCTTCTGGCCCAGCATTTTCTTCGACAGCACGCGCAGCGTTACCGCAAACAAGTTACGGGTTTCGATGATGCCGCAACCCAGATCCTTCTCGACCATCCCTGGCCCGGAAATGTAAGGGAGCTCGATCACGTGGTCGAGAGGGCGATCCTCATGGCCCAGGGGAGCGTGGTGAAGGCCTCGGAGATGGGATTGCGGCCGGGCCGCGAGGGGCCGCCGCGGCTGGAAGAAATGAGCCTCGAGGAGGTGGAGTGCTTCCTTATAAAAAAGGCCCTCTCGCGGTACGACGGGAATGTCAGCAAGGCCGCAGAGGCACTTGGGCTCAGCCGCAGCGCTCTCTACCGGCGCCTCCAGCGTTACGGCCTCTGACTCCTCGCTCCCCTTGTACGCGGCACTCACCGCTAAGACGCTAAGACGCGAAGAATCACGAAGACGATTTTTTTGCGACCCAGAGGCTAGTCGAATAAATTGTATGTAATGATGCCGATCCATATCCCCTCAGTTATAGAGATCGCGGCGAAGATCATCCGATGGCCCCCTCCCTCGATGTAAGATACAGAAACTTCTTTGCGATTCTTTTCGCCTTCGCGTCTTTGTGGAAGGCAGTGGGCCGATGAACCGATGAAGGAACGCGCGACCGTTTTCCCCCCACACCATCGCCCGACCCGCCAACTGCGGCACGACGCGCGGATCTGGGTGATGTCGATTGCCGGCGCCCTGCCGGCCTGCATCGTGGCCCTCATTTTTCTCTGGACCGGGGATTACACTCCCAAAGTGCAATGGACGCTTACCGTGGTAATCCTGGGGTTCTTGTTCGGGTTTTCGGCCGCCCTGCGCTCGAGAGTAGTGCTTCCCTTACAAACGCTCTCGAACCTCCTGGCGGCCCTGAGGGAGGGGGACTACTCTATCCGGGCTCGAGGCGCCAAGCGCGACGATCCGCTGGGGGAGGTGGTGCTCGAGGTAAATGCCCTCGGCACGACCCTGCGCGAACAGCGATTGGGCGCCCTGGAGGCGACCGCGCTGCTTAGCAAGGTGATGGAAGAGATTGACGTGGCGGTACTCGCGTTCGATGGGCGCCAAAGCTTGAGGCTTGTGAATCGGGCGGGGGAGCGCCTGCTGGCTCAGCCCGCGGAACGGCTCCTGGGACGTAGTGCCGCAGAACTGGGTCTTTCGGAATGTCTTGAAGGAGATTCCCACAGGTTACTCGACACCAGATTTCCGGGTGGAATGGGCCGCTGGGAAGCACGAAGGAGCACTTTCAGGCAGGCGGGATTGCCTCATCAGTTGTTGGTTCTGTCAGATCTGAGCCGCACGTTGCGCGAAGAGGAGCGGAAGGCCTGGCAACGTCTCATCCGCGTCCTCGGGCACGAGCTCAACAATTCTCTGGCTCCTATTAAATCGATCGCGGGAAGCCTGGAAACTCTTGTGCTCAAGAACCCTCCTCCCGCCGACTGGCGTGAGGACATGCAACGGGGTCTGGCCGTGATCGGCGCGCGGGGCGAGGCATTGAGCCGCTTCATGGAAGCCTACACGCGCCTGGCCCAGTTGCCTCCACCACGCTTCCAGCCTCTGGACGTCGAGACCTGGGTACAGCGAGTGGTGCGTTTGGAAACCCGTCTGGCCGTGGCGGTAAGGCCCGGCCCTCCGCTCATCATCCAGGCTGATGGGGACCAATTGGACCAGTTGCTCATAAACCTGCTGCGCAACGCCGTCGATGCGGCGCTCATCACCGGTGGAGGCGTAAGCGCAGGTTGGGAGAGGACTCCGATGCACCTCGAGGTCTGGATAGATGATGAAGGCCCGGGCCTTTCGAATACGTCGAATTTGTTCGTTCCCTTCTTTACAACCAAGCCTCAGGGATCGGGGATCGGGCTGGTTTTGAGCCGACAGATCGCCGAAGCTCATGGCGGCGACCTCCTGTTAGAAAATCGCAAGAACCAGGCCGGCTGCCGCGCCCGCTTGCGCCTCCCCCTCACAGGAGCAGAAGGCAGAAAGCAGTAGGCGGAAGGCAGAAAGCAGTAGGCAGCCTTCCGCCTTCTGCCTTCCGCCTTCTGCCTTCTTGCTTTCGGCCTTCCGGCTTTAAGGGTGAATGAAGTACCCTTAAGGAGGAGGAATTGAAGTCGTCAGGCGGTCGAATGCGCGTTGTCCATATTTCAGACCTGCATTTCTGGCACATCACGCTGAACCCGAGACAGTTGTTGGGAAAGCGCCTCCTCGGCATGAGCAACCTCTTCCTGAACCGAGCTTGGAATTTCCGGATGGAAAGCATGCCGGCCCTTGTTGACCGCATCCAGGGGATCTCGCCGGACCACCTGCTGATAACGGGAGACTTGACCTCGACCGCTTTGGAAGAGGAGTTTCGGGCAGCGCGGCGCGCGCTCATTCCTCTTAATCCGAGCGCTCCCTTTCTTTCGGTAGTACCCGGCAATCACGACCGCTACACTCGCGAGTCTGCGCGCTCCCGGCTCTTCGAAAAGTACTTTGGGGAGTTCGCGCCCGCGCCGGTTTATCCATGGCTCAAGCGGCTGGGCGAAGACGTCGGGATCCTGGCGCTGGATCCCACGCATCCGAATCCCATTTCCGCCCGGGGAACCATGACAACCGAACAGATCCACAAGGCTACGGAACTCCTGCGCGCTGCGGAACCGAGACCCGAGAGGCTCATTGTCGCCTGCCACTACCCTATAGCCCTGCCCGCCGGAATTGTCGAAGGCCGTGGTCACGGTCTTAGGGGTGCCCGTGAACTGCAAGCCTTCCTGGCGCGAGAGTCCCCGGCCCTGTACTGCCACGGGCACATCCATGCCAGCTGGGCCTTTTCCCCGCAATCCTTGCCGAGAACTCTCTGTCTGGATCCCGGCGCCGCTCTTAAGATTAGGAATCACTCCGGGATACGCGCCACCATGTTAGAAATCATCCTCGCGGGAAAGGGAGTCGAGATACGCCGTCACGCGCTACGGGAGAAGGTCTGGAACGAAGACCTTATGTTGAAGAACAAAGACTTTTTCGATCGGGGAGCACCACTGAATGCGAATTGAAATCTGCGAAGACAGGAAGGCTCTTGGAGCGAGTGCCGCCCGGCATGCTGCGCAGTTGATCGAGGACGCGATTGATGACAAGGGGAGTGCGCGCATCATCGCCGCGACCGGCGCGTCCCAGTTCGATTTTCTTGCCAGCCTCACTCAAGCTCGCGACATTGATTGGAGCAAGGTCACAATGTTTCATCTGGATGAATACGTCGGTCTGCCGGAAAGTCATCCCGCAAGCTTTCGCAGGTACCTCAAAGAGAGATTGATCGCGCGAGTGAATATCGGAGCCTACAACTTGCTGAATCCGGAGCAGGATCCGGCCGCCGAATGCCGGCGCGTGGGAGCCCTCTTACAGCAGGCCCCTGTGGACGTTGCCTTCGTTGGCATTGGCGAGAACGGGCATCTGGCTTTCAACGATCCTCCTGCCGATTTTGAGACAGAGGAGGCCTATCTGCTCGTGACGCTGGACGGACAATGCCGCCGCCAGCAACTCGGCGAGGGATGGTTTTCGAGCCTGGAGGAGGTTCCCCTGCGGGCAATCTCGATGTCGGTCCGGCAAATCCTTAAAGCTCGCGCTATTCTGTGCATGGTTCCGGAAGCGAGAAAGGCGCCGGCGGTCCGCGCAACCCTTGAAGGCCCTGTTACTCCCATGGTGCCGGCGTCTATTTTGAAGGAACATCCCAATACGACCCTGTACCTTGACAAGGACTCCGCCTCGCTCCTGCACGCCAACTAAAGGGGTCAAGGGACAAAGGGGCAGAGGGGCGGAGGAGCAGAGGGGCAAAAGGGCAAAGGGCAGAGGTTCTATCACATCTTCTGATTCAGACAATGATCGCTGACGGCCACACGGAAACGGACAACTTGTGGCCCGAAGGCCGGATACGCAAAACGCGTTGCGCCACTTGGCGTGATGCGTAGAGGGAGCAGAGGAGACCTCTCCTTTGTCCTCTTTTCCCCTCCGCCCCGCTTTCCTCTTTGCCCCTTTCAGTTTCGTGTAATTCGTGAAATTCGTGGCCAAGCTTTTAGTTCGTGCCGGCGGCGTCCGTGGTCTTGATGCCGGTGAAGAAGTCCATCCTTTGTCCTTTTTTCAAATTTGAAATATTTTCTATTTGGTCATTGGTCATTTGCCAAATCTCGAGCGGCCAGAGTAGTCTGTCCCGCATGAGAAGAAAGGGATTTGTAGATCTTCAGGTCAACGGATATCAGGGCGTTGATTTTTCCTCACCCGAACTAAGCACCGATGACGTCCACGTCATCACCGAAGCCCTGCTCCGCGCCGGCACTGTCGGTTATTGTGCGACCCTCATCACGGCGGATATCGACATCTACGAGCGCAACCTTCCGTTGCTGTCACGGGTAATGGAGGAGCCAGGGGTCAAGGATCACCTCCTGGGAATACACCTCGAAGGTCCTTACCTCTCGCCGTCCGAGGGCGCCCGCGGGGCACACTCACCCGCAAAAATGCGGAGGCCGGATACAGAGGAATTCAGCAAGTTCCAGGATTGGGCCGGCGGAAAGCTCGTGATCCTCACCCTCGCCCCCGAAATCGAGGGCGCGCTCCAACTGATTTCCCACGTTCGGAAGAATTATTCCACGCTCCTCTCCGTGGGTCACCACCTTGCTTCGCGGGAGATCTTGAAGCGCGCGGCAGAAAACGGCGCAAGCCTTATCACGCACCTCGGCAACGGCTGCCCAAACCAGCTCCCGCGCCATGACAACGTCCTGATCCATCAACTGGTCAGCGATGCGCTGACCGCCGGGATCATTACAGATGGACACCACATTCCCGACGATTTCATTCGCGTCGTCCTTCGATGCAAGGGGGTCGACAGAGTGTTCGTCGTCTCCGATTGCGTTCCGATCGCGGGATACGAGCCCGGGATCTACGAGACACTCGGTAACAAAGTGCGGCTCACAGCAAGCGGCCGTGTTGAAAGCCTTCACGCGCAGCATCTGGTGGGATCCGCGTGCAACATGGCACAGTGCATGCGTTTCCTGAAATCGCTCGGGTTACTGACGGAAGATGACCTCTGGAAGGTGGGTCTTGAGAACCCCCTCAAGATTCTCGGCCTCGCCAACCCCCCGAACTCCTGGGATTCCCTTCCGGACCTTCCGATTTCGGATTGCGGATTGCGGATTGCGGATTTGGAGTCGACTTGAGATTCTCAATCCGCAATCCACAATCCGAAATCCACAATCCGAAATCCGCAATCGAAATGGTGAATTTAGGCGACTCGCCATCGACCGGCAAGAGTCAAAAACTCGAAGAACTGCGCTCGATGATCCGGTACGTTGTCGAGATTGGCGCCTGCCTGTTTGCCTGGAACCTGCTGGAAGGCTTTGTCCGCGCGTTCCCTAGAACGTGGCGCTTTCCGGCTCAAATTGTCCTACCTTTTGGACTGGTGCTTGTGACCCGGAGATGGGCGGGCGGGAATTGGACCCTTCGAAACCTGGGCATGAAGTTTCCCAAATACGAAGGCTGGGCTGAAGGTTTCTGGTTGGTTTGCTTCCACTCGACTTATGTCCTCGCGATTCTGCTCCTGCTCGCGCGATTCCGTTACTATTACCTGCTCGATTTTCTTAGTCGATACAATCGAGCCTTGACAGGCGCCTCTTCGAGCTACGAAGTGTTTGCTTTCGGGATTGCCGCCTACTCGCTGGGGCAGCTCGCTTTTGGCGGCGAGGTCTTTCATCGGGGATACGTTCAGGGACTGGGGACGGAGGTTTTCTCGCCTGTGGCCGGAGCTTTTGTTTCCTGGCTCTCCTTTGGCGCCTTCTATGCCACCGAGGCCGCGCGTCTGGGTTACCGGGTATGGCCGCACGCCTGGATCTGGGCCGCCCTTGCGCTTTTCCCGGGCCCCTTATTCGAGTCCCATTACTTTCGGCACGGAAGCCTCATTCCGCTGATAATTATTCGCTTCATTGGGGGATTTCTTCCTTTCGCTCTCGCCGCATTCTTCTGGTACTGGTACCCTGAGAGAAGCTTCATTATTTCTATGCCATTTCTCTGGGGAGGGCTGCTTCTTCTGGGACTGGCAACAATCACTCAAATTCGAAGAGTGTATTCAATATGCGCAACATGCGCTTTGATAGTCAAAGCGGGCTGGCCACGGGGACTGGCGCCGGGACTAGGAATAAGCCTGTGCATGTTGTCCGCCGCGCGGATACCCAACACTCTTATGAAGACCGCAGTATTGCTCGCGGCCCTAGCCTGCCTGCGCCTGAGGTCATTGCAGAGACTTCAGAGAAAGAAATGACGGAAAAATCCTTGCCGGGTAGCGAAAGGATTTTCGACTTAGTGGTGGTACAGATCCGTACTACTAACCCCAAAATCCTTTTCTAGCTGGAAAGAATTTTTCCACTGACCGGAAACTCTTCGTGATTCTTCGAGTCTTCGTGGTGGATTGGACGCGGCCTTTACCACGAAGCCGCGAAGACGCGAAGAATCCCAAAGTTTTTGGTTGCGGCTGTGCAGCTCCCTGTACTACTAACGTGCAAATCCTTGTCCGGCGGTCAAGGATATTTTCACCGCGAAGACGCGAAGAACGCGCAGAAAAGCGATTTCAAAAACTTCGCGTTCTTCGCGTCTTCGCGGTGGATTTTTTGGGTTGCGGCTGGGCTGCACTGTGTACATCGGTGTTCATCCGTGGTTTCATTTGCTTTTCATGATGGAGATTGAATATGAGCGAGAGTGAAAAAGTTGCTTTCGTGACCGGGGCCAGTTCCGGCATAGGGCAGGCCACCGCGCTTGAGCTTTCGCGCCAGGGCTATCAGGTCGCCATTCACTATTTCGAGAATGAAGCAGGAGCCCGGGAAACCTTTGGACAGATCCAGCGGCTGGGAAAAGGGAGAGCCCGCGTCTATGCAGCGGACCTCTCCGACCCCTCTCGATCGACTCAACTGGCGGGCGACGTTCTCGAGGATTTTGGCCGCGTGGACGTTCTAGTCAACAACGCGGGCTCCTTGGTCGAGCGCAGGGCGCTCGCGGACATGGATTTTGATTTCTGGCGGCGAGTCATGGCGTTGAACCTGGACAGCTACTTCCTTGTGACACGCTCTGTCATGCCGCGCATGATCGAGCTAAAGAGCGGTTGTATTGTCAACGTTGCTTCGATCGCAGGAAGGCACGGCGGGGGACCCGGAGCGGCCGCTTACGCCGCCGCCAAAGGGGCTGTCATCACACTGACGAAAGCCATGGCCAAGGAGCTCATTCCCTACGGCATCCGGGTCAATGCCGTGAATCCCGGGGTCATCGCCACCCCCTTCCACAAACGTTTCAGCAGCAAGGAGGTGTTTGAGAAATTTGTCTCGGCCATTCCTCAGCAGCGCGCCGGCACCAGTGAAGAAGTCGCGAAAGTCATCGCCTTCCTGGCATCCGATGACGCGAGCCACGTGGTCGGCGAATCCGTCGAAGTAAACGGCGGTCTGCTGATGGATTGATTTCCTGTTTTTTCAGCAAAATTCTCGGCGAACCCTTCGCGCTCTTCGCGTCTTAGCGGTTAATTCGGACTCCGTTTCACCGCGAAGGCGCTAAGTGCGCAAAGAACAACACGCTCATGAAGCCAGCTTACATCCTTGGGCTATCCGCTTTTTATCACGATAGTGCAGCCTGTCTGCTCCACGACGGCGAGATTGTTGCGGCGGCACAAGAAGAACGCTTCACGCGTCTCAAAGGGGATTCTTCCTTTCCCACGCATGCGGTGAGCTACTGCCTGCGAGCAGCGAACATCAAGCCGTCCGATCTGGCCTTCGTGGGTTTTTATGACAAGCCGCTTCTCAAGTTCGAGCGCATCCTGGAAACTTATCTGGGGATCTCCCCCAAAGGGTTCCGCTCGTTCCTTAGGGCCGCTCCTCTCTGGGTCAAGGATAAGCTGTATACGGACAGAAATCTGAGAGAGTCGCTTGACTACCACGGAAAGATTCTCTATTCCGAACACCATGAATCTCACGCTGCCAGCGCCTTTTTCCCTTCTCCGTTCAAAGAAGCCGCTATCCTGACGATGGACGGCGTCGGCGAGTGGGCAACCGCTTCCATCGGGATCGGGAGCGACAGTGACATTGAGGTGATCCGGGAGCTGCACTGGCCTGACTCACTCGGGCTCCTGTACTCGGCGTTCACGTACCACATCGGGTTTAAGGTGAACTCGGGCGAGTACAAAGTGATGGGATTGGCGCCTTATGGAGAACCCAAGTACGTGGAAGCCATCTATCGCGAGTTGATCGACTTGAAAGAAGATGGCTCGCTCCGTTTGAATCAGAAATACTTTAACTACCTCGCCGGGCTCACAATGACAAGCCGTGCTTTCGACGAGCTCTTCGGCGGCCCCCCGCGGGCGCCGGAAACCAGGATCACACAGCGCGAAATGGATCTGGCGCGCTCTATTCAGGTAGTCTGCGAGGACGTCATGCTCCGTATGGCGCGGACGGCCTACGAAGAAACAAAGAGGGAAAACCTTTGCCTGGCCGGCGGAGTAGCCCTCAATTGCGTCGGCAACGGCAGATTGCTCAGGGAAGGACCCTTCAAGAGAATCTGGATCCAACCGGCGGCAGGCGACGCCGGTGGCGCTCTGGGTGTTGCCCAATTGATCTGGCACAGATACTGCAACCAGCCGCGCACGACAACCGCAGGCGAAGACGCCATGAAAGGGGCTTATCTTGGCCCAGAATTCTCCGACCGGGACATTGAGCTATACCTGAAATCAGAAGGGGCCAGTTACCGGCGGCTGGAACGCTCGGATCTCCTCCGGCAGGTTGCAAAGCTCCTGGCAGCAGAAAAGGTTGTGGGCTGGTTCAATGGAAGGATGGAGTTCGGGCCAAGAGCGCTCGGCTCGCGAAGCATTCTCGGAGATCCACGCAGCCCCGGGATGCAGGCGCAGATGAACCTGAAAATCAAGTTCCGCGAGGGATTCAGACCGTTTGCTCCGAGTGTCTTGTTGGAAAGGGTTGGCGACTACTTTGAGCTCGACACCGAGTCTCCCTACATGTTGATAGTGGCCCCGGTGCGCAAGGAACGGCAACTCCCGCACACTCCCGCCGGGAAAGAGCTCTGGGGAATCGATCGGCTGAACGTCCCGCGTTCGGATATTCCGGCGGTTACGCACATCGATTGCACGGCCCGCATTCATACGGTTTGCAGAAAAACCAACCCAGACTATTACGATCTGATTAAAGAGTTTGAGAAAATCACAGGCTACGGGCTCCTCGTGAACACGTCTTTCAACGTTCGCGGCGAGCCGATCGTGTGCACGCCCGCCGACGCGTACCAGTGTTTCATGCGCACTCAGATCGATCATCTGGTTCTTGGGTCTTTTCTTCTCGACAAGGAGTCTCAGCCGGAAGGGAAGGAAACGAAGGAATGGCAGAAAGAATTCCAGCTCGACTGACCGCCGCGGAAGGCAGAAAGTTTGCCCTCACCGTTGGCGCCGCGTTCTTGGGATTGAGCATTGTCGCCTGGTATCGCGGCCATGCAGGCCTCGCGGGAATGTTCGGTGGCGTTGGGCTGGCTCTCGGTTTGGCCGGCCTGACAGTGCCTGGCAGACTTGGACCTGTGTGGCAGGCGTGGATGGGGATCGCACGCGCTATTTCCCGGGTCACAACTCCGGTGTTCATGGGTATGGTTTACTTTGTCGTCTTCACACCGCTAGGCTTGCTCAAGAAACTGGCTGGGCATAATGCTTTGATACACTCGGCCGGCACAGGTGGGTACTGGGTCCGGAGGGCGGAGCCGGATCGAAGGAGTAACATGGAACGTCAGTTTTAAAGGAGGGGATTTGAGCCGGATCGCGTTGCTGAAAGAAATCTGGGCATTCATGAGGGTGCGCAAGAAATGGTGGCTGCTGCCCACTATCATTGTTCTTCTGGTGGTTGGGAGTCTTCTCGTGTTCGCTCAGGGCTCAGCCCTTGCTCCGTTCATCTATTCACTTTTTTGACTGCAAAGGCGGCATCCTTAAATCCGGAACTCGAAATTCGAAACAAATCCCAATGATCGAAGCTCAAAATCCAAAACTGTCTGAGTGGGGGCGCGTGCAATTAGAAGTGGGAGTCAATTCACCCAATTCACGCTGTCGTGAACTCCTCAGAAGCTGTGGAGAATTTAATTCGTGTTAATTCGTGGAATTCGTGGCGGCTTTTATTTGTTTTGGCCACGAATTTCACGAAAACGACGACTGCCATTTGGACGTCATTGGTTTGAAATACACAAGTTTCGAGTTTCGAACTTCGGATTTATGCGGTGGGGCCAATTCTTTGCAAAGATCCAAGCGAGGAATACACATCGCCCACTGAAAGATTCTTCAAGCAGGTATGCTCCGGCTGCGCGCCGTGCTCGCACGCGCCGCAGTCTGTCGTATCCCTCAGAACCAACACGTGGCTTCCAAGAGGAGACCATTGCCGGGGGGAGGTAGGGCCAAAAAGAACAAGCGATGGAATGCCCAGACCCGCGGCAAGATGGGCGACACCCGAATCGTTGCCTACAAAGCTCTGACAACAACTGAGCACGCCGCCGAGAAGGCCCAGAGGAAGCGACGCAGCTATTTGCACCGTTTCGGGCGGAAGATCCGCCGCTGTCTCCCGGCCTGTGCCTCTTTCCGCCGGGCCCTCCACAAGCAAAATGGCGTTCCCCTTGCGTTGCACTATCTGCCGGGCAAGGCTCTGGTACCTCGGCAGGGGCCAGCGTTTGTTCGGGCTCCCCGCGCCTGGATGAATGGCGACCGGTGAAATCCCTGGAGTGCAGCCTCGCTCCTGCAACCACTGCGTTCCGGCACGACGGTAGGCTTCGTCGAGGAAGATTCTCGTTTTTCCCGGATCGTCACTGGTCCCCAGCCACGAGCGGAGCGTGTCCACAAAAATCTGAGAGACATGGCGCGCGTCGCCGGGCGCGGGCTTCCAGCGCCCGATCAGCGACTGCGGGCTCAAAGCGCGCAGTTGATCTTCAAAAACCTCATGGCCGGCGCCAGTCCAGGAGATGATGCGTTCGTAAGATTGCCAGAAGCGGAGATCCTGCTCAGGCAGGGTGTCCCGCAGGTAGAGTCGGTGCAGGGGAAGGCACGAAAGCGATCGCATTTCGTCCGCGTAGCCTTGGGCGACCGCGGTGGCGAAATCGAGGTTGGCTGCAAACGTGATGTGCGCTTCGCGGAACCGCTGACGGAGCGCCGCCAGGGCCGGCAGCGACAGGATGATGTCTCCCAGAGCTCCGGGGTGCAGAACCAGGATCTTCACTACTGGATGATCATGGTCGGGACATTGGTCAGGTTGGCAGTACTTACGCGCCGGGCTACATTCCCGGCGATCTCTTCGAAAGCCTTCGCCGCGGGCGAATCCGGCTGGCCGACGGTCATAGGCTTTCCGCTGTCTCCCCCTTGGCGGATGGAGATATCAAGCGGGACCTCGCCCAAGAACGGAACCTCGTACTTGCGCGCGGTTTCTTCTCCGCCGCCGTGACTGAAGATGTCCGTACGCTGGTCACAGTGGGGGCAGACAAAGTAGGACATGTTTTCAACGATTCCCAAGATCTCCACACGCACCTGGCGAAACATGAGTATGGCCTTCCGCGCATCCTGAAGCGCGACATCCTGTGGCGTGCTGACCACTATGGCTCCCATCAGAGGCACAGTCTGCGTCAAGGTGAGTTGCACATCCCCTGTGCCCGGAGGCAGGTCCACCAGAAGGTAGTCCAGCTCTCCCCAATCAACCTGCCGCACAAATTGAGTGATCACGCTATGAAGCATGGGCCCCCGCCAGATCAGAGGCGTATCGTCCGTTGTCAGGAAGCCCATGGACATGACGCGAACGCCATACTTCGAAAGGGGCTGTATGCGATTGTTGATGGCCTGGGGACGTCCCATTATCCCCAACATCATCGGAACATTGGGACCATATACGTCGGCATCCATCAAGCCCACCGTCGCGCCCGCCCTGGCCAGGGCCACGGCCAGATTCACCGTAACCGTGCTCTTCCCCACGCCGCCCTTGCCGCTTCCGACAGCGATGATATTCTTCACGCCTCCAACCGCCTGCTTCTGGAGTCCCGAGGAACTCTCTGGAACCTTGGAAGTCATGTTAATTTCCACCGCCTGGATGCCCCGCACGTTGAGGACGGCATTCCTTGCCTGCTGCTCCAGATCCTTCTTTACGGGACAGGCGGGAGTCGT
>WNGD01003213.1_pt1 | contig 16751 bp, 18 predicted proteins | sample 5400671 | NCBI WGS metagenome assembly WNGD01 (sample SAMN13153369, study PRJNA577476) | soil metagenome | isolation source: 40 cm soil or saprolite under grassland replicate 2 | place: USA:California | collected 2016-06-15 | reverse complement strand
GCCACGGCAGCCCTTTCGGCCGGGCGGCGGAAGGGCCGCGTTATGGCAGAGCCCGCCGCGAAATACAACCAAACTCGGATACGGCGGCCGCGCGGATCGAGGCGCGTGGGATCCGGGTGTTAGCCCACGGAGCGATCAGGGGGTGTGCAGGCGCACGGCACCGTCCTCGCAGCGCGCGGCCGAGCGAGCTGTCACCTCGGAGCCAGCACCATCACCACCTGGCGGCCTTCGAAGCGGGGTTCCTGCTCGACCTTGGCGACTTTGGAGGTGTCGTCCTTCACGCGGTTGAGGAGCTGGTAGCCGAGTTCCTGGTGCGCCATCTCGCGCCCGCGGAAGCGCAGCGTGACTTTCACCTTGTCGCCTTCTTCGAAAAAGCGCTGCATCGAGCGCATCTTCACGTCGTAGTCGTGGTCGTCGATCATCGGCCGAAGCTTGATCTCCTTGACCTCGACGACCTTCTGCTTCTTGCGGGCTTCCGCCGCTTTCTTCTGCGCCTGGTATTTGTATTTGCCGTAATCGAGAATTTTGCAGACCGGCGGGGACGAGTTGGGGGCGATCTCGACGAGATCTAGCCCGGCCTCCTGGGCCTTGTCCAAAGCGATCTGGATTTCAACGGGCCCATGATTGTGGCCGTTGTCGTCGATCAGTTGGACTTCGCGAACACGGATCTCCTCGTTGATGCGCGGGCCGTCCTTCGGGGCGGGCTGCGCAGGTCTCATTGGGCGACGAATGGCTGTGCTCTCCTCATGTTGTTACAACGGTCCTGCTGCCGCAGGCCCAGGAAGGATCAGGACAAACCGCGCATAAGTCAACGGCTTTCCATCGGTTCGCGGCCGCCGCGCGCGCCGCTGCGACTTCTAGCGGTCGCGTTCCAGCAGCGCGGTATAGACGGCATGGGTCGCGGCCGCAGCGCTGTGCGGAGAAAACATGTATTCGGCGAAGTGGCGTGCGCGCGCGGCCATCGTACGGTAGGCGTCATCATCAAGGGCCCACGCCTCGATCACTGCGCTGGCAAATTCTTTTGCGTCGCCGGCCTTGACCACCCATCCCGTGCGCACGTCCTCCGGCATTTCCGGCGGCGCGACCACGTGTTCCGGCAGGATGCCGACATCCGACGTGACGACCGGCCGCCCCATGGCTTGCGCTTGCGCAACCACGCGGCCGAGGACCGGCGGCTCGGTTGCGGGCACCACCACGGTATCGGCGGCGGCAAGCGCCGCCGGCATGTCACGGTAGTGTCCGGTCAGCCGCACCAGCGCCTGCACGCCTTTGACCTTCGCCTCTTCCACGATGGCGCGCGCATATTTGCGATGGCTGCGATGTTCGCCAACCAGCACGAACACAAAGCCGCGCATACCGCTGTCGAGCATGATGCGAGCGACATCGGGCACAATAAGTTGGCCGTTCCAAGGGGCGACGCGGCCGGGAACGAGCAAAATGCGCGCCGCCGGCGGAATTCGCCACGCCACGTGCAAGGCTTCGACTCGCGCGGGATCCACGGCCGCAGGATCGAATGCGGCGATGTCGATGCTGCGCGGAATGATGGTGAGGTGCTCGCGTGGAACATTGTGGCGCGCTAGGACCGGACCGGCAGCGAAGTTTGAAGGCGTGATCACCCAATCGCCGCGCGTGAGAGCGGCGACCCAATAAGCACGCAGTCTAGAGACCGGCGGCACGTCGGGCAGTGTGGCGACAATCCATACGGCGATCCGCGCCGCCGCCATGTTGGCGATCCAGGCTCCGCCGGCGCTTTGCGCGTGCACGATATCGATCCGCTCGGAGGCAATCAGGCGCTCCAAAGCGCGGGCGTTTCTCCTGAGCTGGAACGGATTGACGGTCGCATTGACGAGCGGAATCCATTCGCCACCGGATGCCGTGAGCTCCGCAACCAGCGGGCCATCCTCGCTTGCAACGAGCGCGCGCGCGCCGGCTTGACGCAGGGCGGCGGCCACAATGAGGGCAGTGCGGGCGACCGGCCCCTCGCGCAAAGCCGGCACGATCTGCAGGACGGTGGCGTCGGCCAAGGTCCGCGGGTGAACCTGCCGATCGGTGTTGCTCACGGATTCAGTTCCTCGGCCGGCTCTGGGTTGTTGGCGGCTCGGGCGTGCTTGTATTCAATGGCAGGATGCGGCGGAACATGCCCAGCGCCCCCATGCAAGTGTGCCTCTAAGGCCAGGCTCCGCAAATGAGCGATCTTTGCCTGAAATTCCTGACTGTTGGAACGGATATGGCGGCCCGCCAAATTGCCGTGCGGCGGCGCGAGGGAGGCTCACCCGGCCTGTTCTGGCTGGGCGGCTTCAAGTCCGATATGCGGGGTACCAAGGCGGAGGCGCTCGATCGCTGGGCGCAGGAGAATGGCCGGGCGATGACGCGCTTCGACTATTCCGGCCACGGTGAGTCCGGCGGCAATTTCACCGACGGCAGCATCGGCCGATGGCTCGAAGAGAGCCTTGCCGTGCTCGACACCTTTTGCAGGGGCCTCCAGGTCGTGATCGGCTCGTCGATGGGAGGGTGGCTGGCGCTGCTGCTGATCCGCGAACTGGCGCGCCGCAGGCAAGCCGATCCCAGCGTCGCGCGGCTCGTGCTGATCGCACCCGCAGTCGACTTCACTGAAGAGTTGATGTGGAAACGGTTCCCGCCGGAGGTCAAGCTCAAGATCGAGCAGACCGGCGTTTGGGCGCGGCCTTCGCAGTATTCCGAAGAACCCTATCCGATCACCCGCGGTCTTATCGAGGAGGGGCGCAAGCACCTCCTGCTCGACGGCATGATCGAGACCGGTTGCCCGGTGCGGATTCTTCAGGGCGTGCAGGATCCCGACGTTCCATGGCAGCACACGGTCGAGCTGACCTCTCGCTTTGCCCGCGACGACGTCGTGCTGACGCTGATAAAGGATGGCGACCATCGTCTGTCGCGCCCGGAGGACATCGAGCGGCTGATTGCCGCCGTGGCCGAGTCGTAGAAGGCCGCTAACCGTGCTTGGAACGGCTGTCGCCGGGGACCTGCGTGCGATCGGACATGCCGTAGTCCCGGATCACGCCGGCAATCCGCAATCGATAGTCCGCGAATAATTCGCCGCGGCCGACGGCCTGCGCGCGACGATGGGCTTCGAGATTTCTCCATGCGCTCACCGCCGCTTCATCGCGGAAGAATGAAAGCGAGAGCATCTTACCGGGCTCGTAGATACTCTCGAACCGCTCGATCGAGATGAAACCATCGATCTGATCGAGCAGCGGCCGCAGCTCGGCAGCGAGGTCGAGATATCGTTGCTTGTGGCCAGGCTTTGGCCAGACTTCGAAGATCACGGCAATCATTGAACACCTCGAGGAGGGCTGCGTTCGGCGTGCCTTCAATGCAAAACCGTCTCCGCTTCGCTGAAAACCGCTCGCCGAGGCACCGCCAGCGCCCACCATTTCAACAGAAGCGGCGGCTCAGGTCACTGGCCTGAGGAACGTCCGCTCCTCACTCAAGATGAAATGTCGCTCCTGCGCAAAACGGAAATTGGCGGCGCCTTCAGAATCGGCCTTGAGCCGTGCGCGGTAGGCCTCGTAGGCGGCGAGACTATCGAACGAGATCAGCCCGTAGGCAATGTTGTTGGTGCCTTCATGCGGCATCCAATAGCCGAGGAGATTTCCACCGCACTTCGGAATGACAGTAAGCCAATGCCGCGCGTATTCTTCGAAGGCATCACATTGAAACGGATCGAGTTGGTAACGGATGAAGACCGTGATGGTCATGGCAGCCTCCGGCGACCGCGAGCCGCATTTTATTGCGTTTTCAGAGAGCATGCTTCGGATAGGACCGAACTATGCAAGTGGTGGGCCATCGCCGCCGCGCTTGCTGCAGCCCCCACTCGCATTTTCGGCCAAGTTCTAGGCGGACGCCGTCGGCTCGGCGGCCAAAAGATGATCGCCGGCTTCGTAGAGCGCATGCAGGCCGTCGCGGTAGGTCGGATAGCGCAGCTTCACCCCGAGCGCCTTCTTGAGCTTGTCGTTGCGTGCGCGGATGCAACCGTCGTAGAAGCTCAGCGCCATGGGCGAGGCCAATTTGCCGGCGTCCTCGTATGGGATCTCCGGCGGGGGCTCGATGCCGATCAGGCGCGCCGCAAATGCGATCTGATCGCTCGGCGATGCTGGCTCGTCATCGACAACGTTGAACACACCCACGGCGCTGCGCGCGAAAGCCGCATCGATCGCCTGCGCAATGTCGTAGACGTGGACGCGATTCGAGACGTGGCCGGGCTTGGCGATACGATGCACGGTACCGCGCAGGAGGCGCACCATTCCGTTGCGTCCCGGACCATAGATGCCGCCGAGCCGCAGGATCGCGACTGGAAGGTTGCGTCGCGCCCCGAGCGCCTGCCAATCGAGTTCGGCCTCGATGCGGGTGCCACCGCGGCGCGCGAGCGCCGGAATGGTCGGCGCAGTCTCGTCGATCCACGCACCGCCGCTATCCCCGTACACGCCGAGGCTCGACAGATAGACCGCGGACTTAAGCCGCGGCGCCCGTAGCATGTCCTCTTCGAGCAGCGCGAGCACGGGATCGCGGCCTTCCACCGGCGCTGCCGAAACGAGCAGCGCATCGGCCTCTGAAATCGCGGCCTTGAGCTCGTTTGATGGCGACGCACCATCAAATACCAACATCTCGGCCGGTTTGCCGCCGAGGCGTTCTCGCCCGAGCGCGGCCGCACGGTCCGCGTTGCGCGTCGTTCCCACGACGCGGTCAAAGCGCGAACCGAATTCGCTAACATAATGCTGGGCGCAGTAACCAAGCCCAAGACAAACGAGCGTGCTCATCAAGCGGCCGCCGCGTCGAGCGCTACCGCCCATTCCTCTGCGACTAGAGGCTCGCTCTCGCGAGCGCGACGATCCATCGCCAGCGCAGCGAAGCGTTCGGCGGGTAGCAGCCGGCTCAGCGCCCACACGGCTGCGCCGCGCACCAGTGCCGAGGGATCGTCCAACAGCCGGATGGCCTCGGTTGCAAGCGCCGCATCACCGGAATTGCCGATCGCGATCAGCACGTTGCGCACGAACCGATTGCGCCCCGTGCGCTTGAGCGGCGACTTCGAAAACATTTGTCGGAACGCGGCATTGTCAAGCCGCGCGAGATCGGCAAGGCGTGGGGCCGTCAATTCAGGGCGTGCGGCGAGCTTGTTCTCGCGGCCAGCTTGCGCGAACTTGTTCCACGGGCATACCGCCAGACAATCATCGCAGCCGAAGATGCGATTGCCGATCGGCGCGCGCAGTTCGCGCGGAATCGGACCCTTGTGCTCGATGGTGAGGTAAGAGATGCACCGCCGCGCATCGAGTTGGTAAGGCGCGGGGAACGCGGCGGTCGGGCAGATATCGAGGCAGGCGTGGCAGCTACCGCAATGGTCGACCTCCGGTGCGTCCGGCGGCAGCTCGAGCGTTGTGAAGATCGCACCGAGAAACAACCACGACCCGAATTGGCGTGAAACCAGATTGGTGTGCTTACCCTGCCAGCCGATGCCGGCAGCGGCGGCGAGCGGCTTCTCCATGACCGCGGCGGTATCGACGAAGACCTTCGCGTCGCCGCCGGCTTGCGCGGTCAGCCACCGCGCCAGCGCCTTGAGTCTCGGCTTGATGATGTCGTGATAGTCGTCGGCCCGCGCGTAAACCGAAATCGCGCCGCGGTCGCGCCTGCGCAAGATCGCCAGCGGATCGCTGCCGGGCTCTTGGCCGTAATTAAGGCCAAGCATGATGACGGAGCCTACCTCTGGCCACAGCGCGCGCGGGTTGCCGCGCCGTGCCGCCGTTGTTTCCATCCAATCCATGTCGCCGTGGGCGCCTTCGGCCAGGAACTGCCGCAGCCGCTCCAACGCCTGCGGGATCGAGTCCGGCCGCGTGATGCCGACGGTGTCGAAACCGTATTGATGAGCGGCGCTCGCGAGCGCCGCTTTGAGCGCCGAGGGATCGTTTAGAAGTCGAGATCGGCGTAGGTCTCCGACGGCGGGATGCCCGCCAGCGTCTCGGCTAGAATGGGACGGAACGACGGACGCGACTTGACCTGCGCGTACCACGTCTTCGCGGCCTCGTCTTCGTTCCATGGCACATCGCCCAGATAGTCGGCTGCCGAGAGGTGCGCGGCTGCAGCGAGATCGGCGTAACTCATCCGTGCGCCTGCGAGCCAATCGCGTGTGCGCACCAGCCAGCCGATATACGCCAAATGATACCGCATGTTGTGGCGCGCCGCTCGGATCACCTCGGTATCCGGGGAGCCGCCGCCTGCGCTTGCCGGCATCTGGCGCTTATATAGGCGTTCCATGGTAAGCGGGCCGCTGACCTCGGCAAAAAATTTGTCGTTGAACCAGCTCATCAGCCGGCGAACCTCGATCCGCGGCCCCGGTTCGCGCGGCAGCAGGCGCAGTTCGCCAAGGTCGGCTCCCCGCGTCTCGTCCAGATATTCGGCGATGATCGACGCGCCGGGAACCGCCGGACGACCCTCCTCCACCGCGACCGGAGTCGTGCAGGCAGGATTGAGGATGAGGAACTCCTCGCGGCGCTCCCATACGCGCTCCTCGACCGTCCGCGCGGTGATGCCGTATTCGCCGAGCGCCAAACGCACGAAGCGGGAATGCGGGCAGAACGGGTGATGAAACAACGTCAGCATGCGGTTTTAATGACTGCGGCGAGGTTGGGCGCGGCGGCTGCGCGACGGCGGTCACGTTAGGTCGCCCTCGATCCTTTGGGTAGGGCCGGCCAAGAGCAACCTGTGCAATGTTGGCCCTTTCCCGTTGCCCCAAGGTTAATGATGCGGGAAAAGCGCATCTTCCGGACCTTCCGCGCCTGCTTCTGCGCGGCACCTCTCTCCCTCTGGCCGCGGAGCCGTTATGTTGCTCGACCTGTTCAAGGCCTTCGTCCTCGGTGTGATTGAGGGGCTGACCGAGTTCCTGCCGGTGTCCTCGACCGGCCACCTCCTCTTGGTGCAGCGCTTTTTCGGATTCGACGATGACGATTTCGGCAAGACCTTCGCGGTGCTCATCCAATTCGGCGCGATCCTCGCGCTGCTGTCGATCTATTTTTTTCGTATCTGGCGCATTGCCACCGGTATGTTCAGCGATCCGGCAGCTCGGCGTTTCGTCATCGGTGTGCTGATCGCATTCCTGCCGGCGGCCGTCGTTGGCGCGCTCGCGCACGATGTCATCAAATCGGTGCTGTTCAACGTCTGGATCGTCTGTTTCACCCTGATCGTGGGCGGTGCGATTCTGTTGTGGGTTGATGGGATGGATCTCGACACCCGCTACCACGATGCCACGCGGTTTTCTTTGCCGATGTATTTTGGCATCGGCCTGGCGCAGTGCGTGTCCATGATACCCGGCGTCTCGCGCTCCGGGGCGACCATCGTAGCCGCCATGCTGCTGGGGGCTGATCGACGCTCAGCCGCGGAGTTCTCGTTCTGGCTCGCAATGCCCACCATGGCCGGTGCGTTCGCCTACGACCTCTTCAAGAGCCGTGGGCAGATGAGCATGGACAACAGCATCCTCGTAGCGTTCGGATTTGCTGTGTCGTTCGTGTGCGCCTGGATCGTGGTGAAGACGTTTCTGGACTATGTGCAGCGCCACGGTTTCGGCTTGTTCGCCTGGTGGCGCGTCGTCGTTGGAGGGCTCGGCTTGATCGCGCTGGCCCTGGGGCACTAACCGCCGTCCTCGCCTTTTTCGTGCAGTCCCGGCGTCAGGCGATCACGGCGCGCGAGACCTCACGCACGTCGCGAACGCCGGTGAGCGTCATCGCCACTTCGAGCTCGGCGCGGATGATGTCGAGCGCTTGGCGAACGCCGGCTTCGCCATTGGCCGCAAGACCATAAAGATGGGCTCGTCCGGTCAGGCACCCGCGCGCGCCGCGCCCCAATGCTTTGAGCACGTCCTGCCCGGAGCGGATGCCGCCGTCGAACAGCACCTCGATGCGGTCACCGACCGCGCTCGCGATCTCGGGCAAGACGGTGATGCTGGAGTGCGCGCCGTCGAGCTGCCGGCCGCCGTGATTGGACACGACGATGCCGTCGACACCCGCCGACGCCGCCGTCTTGGCGTCCTCGACGTCGAGCACGCCTTTGAGCACCAGCTTGCCCGGCCACAGGCTGCGCACCCAATCCACGTCGCGCCAATTGAGCGAGCGGTCGAAATTTTGGTTCGACCAAGCGCCGGCCCGCTCCATGCCGACGCGGCCTTTGAGATAAGTCTCGACGTTACCGAAGGTCTTGCGCCGCCCAAGGAGCACCTTGATCAGCCAAGCTGGCTTGGTGGCAATGTCCCACGCATTGCGCGGGGTGAGCCGCGGCGGAACGGTCAATCCGTTCTTGATATCGGCGTGGCGTTGGCCCCGCATGGGAAGGTCAACTGTCAGGAACAGGGCGGAACAGTTGGCCGCGCTCGCTCGCTCGATCACCGATCGGCTGAAACCGCGGTCGCGAAACATATAGAGCTGAAACCAGAACGGCTGTTTCACCGCGCTCTGCACGTCCTCGATCGAGCAGATCGACATGGTGGACAGACAGAACTTGATGCCGGCAGCCTCCGCGGCGCGCGCGGCCAGCATCTCGCCGTCGCCGTGGACAAGGCCGGCGAGTCCGGTCGGCGCGATGGCGAGCGGCATCGACACGGTTTCGCCCAGCATCGAGGTGGCGAGCGATACCTTGGAAACGTCGATCAGCACCCGCTGGCGCAGGCGGATGGCGTCGAGATCGTTGCGATTGGCGTTGAACGTGATCTCGTCGTACGAGCCTCGCTCCACATAGTCAAAGATCGCGCGCGGAATTTTTCGCCGGGCGATCCGCCGCAGGTCTTCGATATTGGTGACGATGGACATGGCGGGGACCGGGAAGTGCCGATTAGGGCGAACTGCCGATCACCGGCCCTTGTCCCTTGAATTGGCCGCTCTTGCGGAACCGCCACAGATACAAGGGCACCACGGCCGCCATGGCGAGGGGCTCGATGCCGAGCGCTTCGAGCGTGCGGCCTTCACGCTTGGCCGTCTCAGAGACAATGGCATCGCCCCGCAGCAGCTCGACTTGGTCGGGCGTTAACAGCGGCTTCGGCAGAAACTGAAGAAAGCCGGCCTGGAACTTGGCGAGTGCGAAAGGGATCGGAACTAGCAAGCGCCGCCGTTCGATCGTCGCGAGCAGGAACTGCATCAGCTCTTTGAAGCTGAGCACTTCGGGGCCGCCGAGCTCGTAGACTTCGCCGTCTTTAGCGCGGTCTTCGATTGCGGCAACGATCGCGCTCGCGACGTCGCCGGCGAAGACAGGCTGGAACCGGGTCTGACCGCCCCCGACCAGTGGAAGGGCCGGGGAAAAACGGGCAATCGCCGCAAACTTGTTGAAGAAGTCGTCTTCCGGCCCGAACAGGACGGAGGGGCGCATGATCACCGCCGACGGCACGGCGGCGAGCACCAGCCTCTCGCCGACTGCCTTCGAGCGGGCATAGCATGAGGGGGCTCCTTCGTCGGCGCCGATCGCCGAGACGTGGATCAAGCGCGCGCCGACCGCCGCGGCGGCGCGCGCCACGGCTTCGGCACCGAAGGACTGCACCGCATCGAATCTTTGCCGCCCGCGCTCGAACAGAATGCCGACGAGATTGATCACCACATCGGCCTCGCGCGCCGCCGCCTCGACCGAGGCGGCATGACGCACATTGGCCTGCATGGCATGGATCTGGCCGACCTGGCCGAGCGGCTGCAGGAAGCCGGCAAGCTCGGGGCGGCGGACGGCGACGCGAATGCGGTAGCCGAGTTTCGCCAGCGCGCGCACGACGTGACGGCCGAGGAAGCCCGAGCCGCCGAATACGGTGACGAGCGTTTCGAGCGGAATCGCGGTCATGCTCGCTCAAATCCCTCACTCGCCGAATACAGGATCGCGTTGATGCTGTACAGGGCGCGCCCATTTGACAACGAGAGGCCCGCTCCGTACCTAATCGCGCAAAGCCCAGGTGGCGGAATTGGTAGACGCACTAGTTTCAGGTACTAGCGCCGCGAGGCGTGGAGGTTCGAGTCCTCTCCTGGGCACCAGATTTGTGTCATTGCCGGTCCATGCGCCGTCATGACCATCCGCTTGCACCGCGGCGACCTGCCTGATCTCTCGCGCTACCGCGGCGGTGCGGTCGCCATCGACACCGAAGCCATGGGCCTTGATCTGCACCGCGATCGGCTGTGCGTGGTGCAAATCTCGCCGGGCGATGGATCCGCCGACGTAGTTCAGATCCCAACCGGCACGAACGAGGCGCCCAATCTGACCAAGCTTCTCGCCGACGGGACGGTCCTCAAGATCTTTCATTTCGCCCGCTTCGATCTCGCCGTGCTGTACAAGCGCTTAGGCGTCATGCCCTCGCCGGTCTATTGCACCAAAATCGCCTCGCGGATCGCCCGCACCTATTCCGACAAGCACGGCCTCAAGGACCTGGTGCGCGAGGTGCTCGGCATCGACCTCTCAAAACAGCAACAGCTCTCCGATTGGGGCGCTGAGACGCTCACTGACGCGCAACTCGCCTATGCGGCGTCGGACGTGCTGCACCTGCATGCTCTCAAGGAGAAACTCGACGCCATCCTCATTCGGGAGGGGCGTGCGGATTTAGCGGCAGCGTGTTTTCGCTTCCTGCCCGATCGGGTGCGGCTCGACCTCGCCGGCTGGGCGGATGAGGATATCTTTGCCCACTCCTAGGCTCGGCGACGTCCGCAAGCGCATGGATTGGTAACCTATCCGCGCTATCTCCTTAAATGTATGAGCTTTTCCGGCCGGGCCTGCTCCTCCTGCTCTCGACCGGCCATGCCGCGCCGGGGCCATATTTCGGCGCGAGGATGGGGCGCCAAAAAGGGGCTACTATCGCGAGTGGGGCCGCCTGATTCTCTCGGCAGGCGGATGGGGCTCGGGGATGAACTCTTTGACCGCTATGTCCGACGAGCGAGCGCCGCGCGGCTTTGCGCGATTCGGCCGCGCCGATACCGAGCGGGCCTTCCGTGCCGCCGTGCGCCACAGCCGGCACGTGCGCATCCTGCGGATCGCGATCCCACTTACCGCGATCATCGCTCTGGTGACGGGCGTGGCGTTTGCGCTTCTGCTCAACCCACTGCGGATGCTCTCCGGCATGCCCGTCGATGTTGGACGCATGGTGGTCTCCGGCACCAAAATCATGATGCATCAGCCCCGCCTTGCCGGCGTCACCCGCGACAACCGCCGCTACGACATGGTCGCTCAGGCCGCCGCTCAGGATTTGACCAAACCAGACATGGTCGAGCTGCAGGGCATTCGTGCGACAATGGAGATGCGAGACAAGGTCACCTTCGAAACCACCGCGAAGGCTGGACTGTACAACACCAAGACGGAGCAGTTGACGCTCAACCAGAACATCGTGGTCACGTCTTCGAGCGGCTATCAGGCATTTCTCAACGAAGCGTTGGTGGACGTTCGCGCCAGCAAGATCGCCTCCGACAAGCCGGTCGAGGTGAAGACGGCGACGTGGACCATAAACGCCAATGGAATGGAGGTCAGCGAGGCCGGCGATCTCGTGCGCTTCGATCGCGGCGTGTTTGTCACGTTGCTGCTGGACGGCACAACGTCCGGCGCCGGTGGTGGGGCGCGCAAGCGATGAGCGCGTGGGCAACGCGGCCTTGGCGCGCGCTGGTTGCGGGGACGGCGATCGCCCTCGCCGCGGCGCTCTGCGCAGACGACGCGAGCGCGCAGAAAAATCAGGGTCCGCCGAACGCGTTGCAGGGCTTCTCGCAGAACCGCGACGAACCGGTGAAGATCCGGGCGGCATCGCTCGAGCTTCGCGAGAAGGACAAGATGGCGACCTTCACTGGCGATGTACACGTGCTGCAGGGCGACACCGAAATGCATTGCAAGGTCCTCGTCGTCTTTTACGAAGAGGAAACGGGCGGCCGCGCGGTCAAGGCAGCCGATCCAGGCCCGGGAGGCGATCGGCAAATCAGCCGCATCGAGGCCAAAGGCGACGTCGTCGTGGTGCAGAAGGATCAAAATGCGACCGGAGACAGAGCCACCTTCAACATGCGCGAGAACACCGTGACGCTTGTCGGGAACGTCGTCGTGACGCGGGGCACAGACGTGCTGCGCGGCCAACGGCTAACGGTCGATCTCACCAGTGGCGTGTCGAAAATGGATGGCGGCCGGGTAGACGGCATATTTCAAGCGGGACCGCGAGGTCCTCCTGATCCGCGCAACCCCGTGGAGAAAAGCAACTCGGCGGAGAAAAGATGAGGATGCTGGCGCGCGCCGCCGCGCATGCGGACCTGTGGCATCGTGATCGGCGAGGCCGCCATCGCGCGACGAGATTGATAACCCGGTTCGGCCCATCCCAGTCGGCCCGATTTGGGACCGGCCACGGGCGGCGTTGAACTGGGGACTTCGAGGACAGAGGCGTGCTCAACATCCTCGCGTTGTTTCGACACCGTCGCGCGCCTCGCCCTCGACGCAAGGTGGGCAATGGCGGTTGGCACGACATTGATCTGACATCCCTAGGTGGAGCGATATCGGCAGCCCGCGCCAAGAAAGCGCCTCCAGGTCGGCCTCGACCGCGCCGAGATGCGCCCCGGCAGGAAGCCCCCCGCGCCTATCTAGCCGCGCATAATCTCGAAAAGAGCTACGGGGGACGCCGGGTAGTCAACGGCGTGAACCTTTACGTTCGTCGTGGCGAGGCGGTCGGCTTGCTGGGACCCAATGGCGCCGGCAAGACGACGGCGTTCTATATGATTACCGGCCTGATCAAGGCTGACCGAGGCCACATCGAGCTCGACGGGCATGAGGTGACCCATCTTCCCATGTACCAGCGGGCGCGGCTCGGAATCGGCTATCTGCCGCAGGAGGCATCGATCTTTCGCGGCCTCAATGTGGAAGAGAATATCCGCGCGGTGCTCGAAGTCGTGGAGCCGGACCGTCAGCGTCGCGAGGCCGATCTCGATGCGCTGTTGGAGGAGTTCGAAATCACACGGCATCGCAAGACCCCGTCGATCGCGCTGTCGGGCGGAGAGCGCCGCCGCGTCGAGATCGCCCGCGCACTTGCGAGCCGGCCGAATTACATGCTGCTGGACGAGCCGTTCGCCGGCATCGATCCCAAGGCCGTGGTCGAAATCCAGCGGCTCGTGCGCCGTTTGACCACCCGCGGCATTGGCGTGCTCATTACCGACCACAATGTTCGCGAGACGCTCGCTCTCACCGACCGCTCTTACATCATTTATTCAGGGCAGGTGCTGATGGAGGGGCGAAAGGACGATATCGTGAACGATCCCGAAGTCCGCCGTCTCTACCTTGGCGAAGAATTCCGGGTCTAGCCGTTGTCCCCGCTATTGTGGGCCCCCCTCCGGCACCCTTAACGACAGCCCCGTAGTCCTGGTATACACCGGGTCAGAAAGCCGATAGGCAAGAATCGGACCAAACCAAGCTGCGCGCTTGCACTTGATTGTGCTGAGCAGGAAGGCCGCACCATAAGAGCCCATGGCCCTTACCCAAAGACTCGAAATTCGACAGAGCCATGCGCTCGTGATGACGCCGCAGCTGATGCAGGCCATCAAGCTGCTGCAGCTCTCCAATCTGGACCTTGCGACCTACGTGGAAGGAGAGCTCGAGTGCAATCCTCTGCTCGAACGCACGGGAGAGGGTGATGGAGAAGGGGGGCTCCCCGAACTCTCACCGCAGCCTGGCGTCGCCGATTGGGTGCAGGCAAGCCGCGAGGGCAACGAGCCGCCACAGCAACCGACCCTTGACGTTGACGAGGTTCCTCCCGCCGACTCCGCAGCCTCGCGCTCGGATAGCGAGGACCCGATCGGGTACTCCGAGTGGGCCGGCATCGGGGCGGGGGGGCGCGACAATAGCGATTACAATCTGGAAGCCTTTGTCCCGGTCGAGACCACGCTTGCCGATCATCTTGCCCAGCAGCTCGCGCTTACGGTGGCCGATCCTGCGCGGCGCATGATCGGACAATATCTGATCGATCTGGTCGATGAGGCCGGCTATCTCACTGGCGATCTCGCGCTGGTTGCCGAGAAGCTCGGCGCGCCGCTCAGCGAGGTCGACACCGTTCTGGCAATTCTGCAGAGTTTCGATCCCCCAGGCGTCTGCGCGCGCAATCTCACGGAGTGCCTCGCCATCCAGCTTAAGGACCGCGATCGCTTCGATCCCGCCATGCAGGCGCTCGTCGCGCATCTGGATCTGCTGGCCAAGCGCGATCTTGCGGCCTTGCGTCGCATCTGCCGCGTGGGTGAGGAAGACTTGAGCGACATGATCGGTGAAATTCGCAAACTCAACCCCAAGCCGGGGCTTGCCTTCGGCTCAGCCCACGTGCAGCCGATGGTACCGGACGTGTTCGTGCGTCCCGGGCCGAATGGCGGCTTCACCATCGAGCTCAATTCCGACACGCTGCCCAAGGTGCTGGTCAACCAGAGCTATCATGCCGAGCTTGCCAAGACCGCGAAGAACGAGAAGGAGAAGACCTATCTCGCCAATTGCATGCAGAACGCGACCTGGCTGCTGCGCGCACTCGACCAGCGCGCCAAAACCATTCTGAAAGTATCGACCGAGATCGTACGCCAGCAGGACGCGTTTTTCGTCCACGGCGTCCAGCATCTGCGGCCGCTGAACCTCAAGACCATCGCCGATGCGATCGGTATGCACGAATCGACGGTCTCGCGCGTCACCGCCAACAAGTACATGGCGACCAACCGCGGCATCTTCGAGCTGAAGTATTTTTTCACCTCGGCCATCGCATCGGCGGACGGAGGGGAAGCCCATTCGGCAGAAGCGGTACGCCACCGGATCAGGCAGCTGATCGACGCTGAAAGCCCCGACCACGTGCTGTCCGACGATACCATCGTAGAAAAGCTGCACGAGGCGGGAATCGACATTGCCCGCCGAACCGTCGCAAAATATCGCGAGGCGATGCGAATTGCCTCGTCGGTGCAGCGGCGGCGGGAGAAACAGACCTCCCTGGGCGCGGCCTCCTGACGCACCGTCTATGATCTTGTATTGCGGCGGCTTCTGCGGCGAACTGAGGTCGCCGGAAGTGCCCAGATGTGCATGCGCGGCGCGAGCCGTTCGTGCATACGGCCGGGATCGTCGATCATCTGAGGGCGATCATGCCACTTCGCGTCTCGGGCAAGAACATCAAGGTCGGCGAGGCGCTGCGCGGGCGCATCAATGCGCGCGTCGCGGACGCCATGGCCAAATACTTCGACGGTGGTTTTTCCGGGCACGTCACCATAGGCAAGGAGGGATTTGGTTTCCGAACCGAGTGCGTGGTCCATCTCGACTCGGGGATTGTGCTCGAGGCTGACGCGCTCGCGGCGGATGCCTATGCCAGCGCCGATCAGGCGGCCCTGCGCATCGAAAAGCGGTTGCGCCGTTACAAGCGTTGGCGCAAGGACCGCCAGACGGCGCGCGCCGATGGGGAAACGCTCGATCGCGATACGCTCGATCGCGGTCCAATCGACGCACCGACCCCTCTGGTTACAAGCCGAGCGCCCGACGAGGACCCAGCGGAGGACCATCCAGCCGTCATTGCCGAGTCGACAACAGCCCTCAAGCGTCTTTCGGTCAGCGAAGCGGTGCTGGAACTCGATGTGACGAGCGCGCCGGTCCTCGTGTTCCGTCACGCCGGACACGGTCGCGTCAATCTGGTTTACCGCCGCGCGGACGGCCACATCGGCTGGATCGATCCGCCATCGATCGAAAAGGACGCCCATTGACGGGCCACCGGCGGGTACTTATGGTCCGCCGCCTTTGCTGAGCCCTGCCGAGCCTCAGTTCTCCGGAAAGGTCCATGCTGCTCACCGATCTCGTTGCGCCCAATGCCATCATTCCGGCACTGAAGGTCAACAGCAAGAAGCAGGTCTTGCAGGAGCTGGCCGCCAAGGCTGCCGAACTCTGCGGCCAAAGCGAGCGGACGATCCTGGAGACGCTGCAGCAGCGAGAAAAGCTTGGCTCCACCGGAGTGGGTAACGGCATCGCCATTCCGCATGGCAAGCTGTCCAAGCTCAATAAGCTGTTCGGATTGTTTGCGCGGCTCGAACGGTCCGTGGACTTCGAGGCGCTCGACAGCCAACCGGTCGATCTCGTGTTTCTGCTGCTCGCGCCGGAAGCGGCCGGCGCCGACCATCTCAAGGCCCTGGCACGGGTTGCGCGCCTGTTGCGCGATACAGATGTCGCGCGCAAATTGCGCCAGTCACGCGATGCCGAAGCGCTCTACGCGGTCTTGGCGATGCCGTCAGCTTCCGCTGCTTGAGGTGCGAGCGGTTAAGCACGCGCCTTCAAAATCATATACCGCTGCAGCAGCACGAGGCCGGCGATGCGCACGGCCAATCGATCCATTTTGACGTTGCGGAGCCATTTCAACATCGCGGTTTTGACGCGGCTGCCCTCGCGAAACATGAATTCGTCGGTTTCAACGAACTCGATCTCGACGCCGGCCGCGCGGGCGATCCTGCGCAGTTTCGCCTTTGTGGGATAATTGTTGAAGCGCATGATCTCGGTGTTGCTTCTGACGCGATGACGCCAATCCGTCTCGGCGCCGCGAAGCCAGCCGATCCAAGCGCAAAGGGTGAGATAGGAGCGGCTGAAGCAAAGCCAAGGAATCGGAAGTCCGACGTGCCCTTCCATTAAGTTATTGGGGCCGGGAAAGTGATGGACCGAAATCGCGCCCGGCTTGAGCACGCGCACGATCTCCGACATGGTGGTCGCGTAGTCGAAAACGTGCTCGAAGACCTGATCGCTGAAGCAGAAGTCGAAGGTGGCGTTCT
>WNGD01003212.1_pt1 | contig 16756 bp, 10 predicted proteins | sample 5400671 | NCBI WGS metagenome assembly WNGD01 (sample SAMN13153369, study PRJNA577476) | soil metagenome | isolation source: 40 cm soil or saprolite under grassland replicate 2 | place: USA:California | collected 2016-06-15 | reverse complement strand
GAATTCCCCACAAGGCACCGGCTTGCTCGATTTCAACAAACTGCACCATGTCTCACCGAGCTTCATTCTGAACGCAAGTGCCGGATACGCGTTCGCCGTGGGCGGGGTGGTCCTCCGGCCCCAGATCTACGTCGAGAACTTGCTCGACAAGCAGTACCTCTTGAAGGGCGCGTTTTTCAGCGGCGCTTCTTTCGGCAGGCCTCGGAGCATACAGCTGCGGATGAACGTCGGAGCCTGAGGGATCATCACGGGATGCCAGCGCGGAGGTCGAGATGACGTATCGCACAGCGGAAGGAATCGTCACATGGGCGCTCGTGGCCTTGGCCGCGTGCAGCAGCGACCGCGCCACCGGCCCCGGCGCTGCGACGTGCAGCTCCGCGCTGGCATTTCAAGTCACCCTCGCGATCGGCGCGTACGCGTCGATCGACCCTGCCTCCAATGCGGGATGTGTCGCGTTCCCGGCCAATGCGTCCGCGGTGGACTCGGCCGAGTATTTGCTGGTACCGCAATCCGCGGCCGGCACCTTCGGCCGGTCCTCACCCTTTGCGCTCCGCACCGCCACCCTGACGGCAGCCGCGACGCCCGCGGCCGAGCGCCTCGTCCCGCTCTCCGGAGACCGCGCAGCCGCAGTGCAGTTTGACGGCCTGTTGCGAGGGCTCGGACGCACTCGTGCCGGGCCTGCACGGGCCGCCGCGTCGCGCCTGCTGGGCGTGGCAGCGGTCCGCGCGACCGCCGCACCCCCGGCGTTGGGCAGCCTCCGCACGTTTACTGTGTGCGCCAACAAGCTGGATTGCAGCGTGGCGAGTCATTTCAAGACGGTGGGCGCGCGCGCCCGCGCGGTCGGAGCGCACGTCGCCATCTACGTGGATACCCTGGCCCCGGCGAATGGCCTCGACTCCGCGGACCTCGACACGCTGAAGCAAGTGTTCGATACGCTCCTCTACCCGCTCGATTCCGCGGCGTTCGGTCCGGTGTCGGACATCGACGCGAACGGCGTGGTCATCGCGCTCATGACCCCGGTCGTGAATGCCCTCATCACCAAGTCGGCATGCAGCACCTCGGGCTACATCGCCGGGTTCTTCTTTCCGCCCGATCTCGACCTGAGCGCATCACCGTTCCAATCGAACCACGGTGAGGTCTTCTACTCGATCGTGGCGGATCCGACCGGCACCCTCAGCTGCGCCCACTCGAGCGTCAGTCTCAAGAGCGGGACCCCCGGGACCTTCGCGCACGAGCTGCAGCACATGATCAATTTCGCTCAACACGTCCTGATTCACGCCGGTTCGGTGACCGAGGACGGCTGGCTCGATGAGGGGCTCTCGAAGTACGCGGAAGAGCTGGCCGGCCGGAGCTATCTGCAGCAGGGCGACACGGCCACCTTCTCGCAATACGCATTCAACGACGTCGCCGACGCGTACCAGTATCTGAGCGCTACCGGTGCCTCACCCCTGCTCATCGAGTTCGACCAGGGCACGCTGGCGGAGGTCGGTGCGAGCTGGTTGTTCACGCGTTATCTCGTGGATCAGTACGGCGCTGCCTTGCCCGGCAAGCTCGTTCAAACCGCGCTGACAGGGTCCGCCAACGTCGCCGCCCAAACCGGGCACAGCTTCGATACGACGGTGACGCGTTGGGCCCTCGCCAACTGGGTGTCCGACCTGCCGGGGTTTCCGACACCGCCCGAGCTCACGTACACATCGTGGCGCTTCCGCACGCGCACCTTCGCATCACTGCATCAGCAGGACGCGTCGGACTTTCCACTGCCCTACCCGCTCGTCCCCACCGCCAGCGCGGGGAAGGCGGTGAGCCTCACGGGGACGCTCCGGTCGGGCTCGGGGGTCTACAGCCGGGCGCTCCAGGGTCCGGGGGCGCCGGTGTTCTCGCTCTCCTTCAGTCGCAATGGAACAGCCGCGCTGCCGAGCGCTATCGTGCCGCGCCTCAACGTGATCCGGATCCGGTGACGGCGCGCGCTTGACAGCGCCACGGCGGCGGGATAGCATAACTCCTTCACAAAAAAGGACTTGTGCCCTCGATGTCGATCCGCCGCCAGGAGGCCCTCGATTACCACGCACAGGGTCGTCCTGGGAAGATCCAGGTCTCGCCTACCAAGCCCTTCAAGAACCAGCGCGACCTGTCCCTCGCCTACACCCCCGGGGTGGCGGAGCCATGCCGGGAAATCGCCTCCCAGCCGGAGGAGGCGTACGCCTACACGGCGAAGGGGAACCTCGTGGCCGTAGTCACCAACGGGACCGCGGTGCTCGGCCTGGGCAATATCGGTCCGCTCGCGAGCAAGCCGGTCATGGAGGGTAAGGGGATCCTCTTCAAGGCGTTCGCCGACATCGACGTGTTCGACCTCGAGGTCGGGTCGGAGGACCCGGAGGACATGATCCGATTCTGTCGACTGCTCGAGCCGACCGTGGGCGGCATCAACCTCGAGGACATCCGCTCTCCCGACTGCTTCTACATCGAAAAGACGCTGCGCGACACCCTCTCTATTCCAGTGTTTCACGACGACCAGCACGGCACGGCGATCATCACGGGGGCGGCGCTCCTGAACGCGCTCGAGATCGTGCAGAAGGACATCCGCCAGGTGCGCGTGGTGTTCGCCGGCGCGGGCGCCGCCGCGGTCGCCTCGGCGAAGCATTACGTACGGCTGGGCGTGCCGCAGGAGCAGATTACGCTGTGCGACGAGAAGGGCGTGCTGCACGCCCAGCGCGACGACCTGGACGAGTACCGGCGCCGCTTCGCAGCGCGGGGGAAAGCCCGGACACTAGCCGAGGCGCTGAAGGACGCGGACGTGTTCGTGGGACTGTCGGTGGGCGGGATCGTCACCGGGGAGATGCTCAAGGGCATGGCAAAGCGCCCGATCGTGTTCGCACTGGCCAATCCCAATCCCGAGATCACGCCGGAGGAGGCCCGCCAAGCGCGCGGCGATGCGATCATCGCCACCGGTCGGTCGGACTACCCCAATCAGGTGAACAACGTGCTGGGCTTCCCGTTCATTTTTCGCGGTGCGCTGGACGTGCGCGCCAAGAAGATCAACGAGGAAATGGAGATGGCGGCGACGCGAGCGCTCGCAGCGCTCGCGAAGGAAGAAGTGCCCGATGCGGTGATGCGTGCGTACGGACTGGAGCGCCTCCGGTTTGGTGTCGACTACCTCATCCCCAAGCCGTTCGACCCGCGCGTGCTCCTGTGGGTGGCGCCGGCGGTGGCATGGGCGGCCGTGGGCTCGGGAGTCGCGGGGCGGGTGATCGACGTGGACGAATACCGCGCCGAGCTGGACGCCCGGCTGGGGCGGGCGCGGGAGGTCATGCGAGGCCTGTCGAGCCGCGCCCAGACGGCGGCGCAACGCATCGTCTTTCCCGAGGGCGAGGATCCCCGTATCCTCAAGGCCGCCCGCATCCTTGCGGACGATGGCGTGGCGGAGCCGATCTTGCTCGGCGACCCGGATGCGATCCGCCGCGAGGCGGACGACGCGGGGGTGACGCTCGAGGACATCACGCTCGCGCAGCCGCGCGGGAGCGTCCACGTCGAGACGTTCGCCCAGGAGCTGTGGGCGCGCCGGCGCCGCAAGGGCATCACGCTCCGCGAGGCCCGCCGCCGGGTGGTCGACCCGCTGTACCACGCACTCCTGATGCTGCGCGCCGGCCAGGCCGACGCGGTCGTTGTCGGCGTCGACATGTACTATCCCGACGCGATGCGCCCGGCGCTCGAGGTGATCGGTGCCGAACCCGGGCGCCGGCACGTGAGCGGCATCTACATGATGGTGTTGCCGCAACAAACCTTCTTCTTCGCCGACTGCACCGTGAACATCGATCCGGACGCGGAGACGCTCGCGGAGATCGCGTCAGCGACGGCCGAGTTCGTCGGGCGGCTGGGGATCGAGCCTCGCGTGGCTCTGCTCTCGTTCTCGGACTTCGGCTCGGTGCGCCACGCGGCAGCCGCCAAGGTGCAGCGGGCCGTAGCGTTCCTCCACGAGCGCGAGCCCGCGCTGCAGGCGGACGGCGAGATGCAGGCCGACACCGCCGTGGTAGAGCGGATCTTGACCAGGACCTATCCGTTCTCCAAGCTGCGCGGACCGGCCAACGTGCTCATTTTTCCGAATCTCGACGCCGCCAACATCAGCTACAAGCTGCTCAGCCGGGTCGGCGGCGCGGAGGCCATCGGCCCGATTCTGGTCGGCATGGCACAACCCGTGCATGTGCTGCAGCGGGGCTCCGACGTGAACGATATCGTGAACATGGCCGTAATCGCCGCTGTGGACGCACAAGAGCACGGTCGCCGGCCGCGCGCATGACCGCGCATGCCACCCGCCCCGCCGAACGCCGACGGGCCTCCGCTCTGGAGGCCGCGGGCCTCACGCCGCAGCGCGCCGTGCATTGGAACCTCGGGCCACCCGAGCTCTACGAGCACGCGGTGCGTCGCGCCGAGGGTGTGATCGCCGAGGGCGGGGCGTTCTGCGCCGTGACCGCCCCGCACACCGGGCGCAGTCCGAACGACAAGTTCCTCGTGCGTGAACCCTCCTCGGCGGACGAGATCCGATGGAACCGGCTGAACCAGCCGCTCGAGGCCGATCACTTCGAGCGACTCAAGGCGTCGGTGCTCGCGCACCTCGCCGGACAGGAGCTGTTCGTGCGCGACCTGTTCGCCGGCGCGGACGCGGATCATCGCTTGGGCATCCGGTTTGTCACGCCCAACGCGTGGCACGCGCTGTTCGTCTACAACATGTTCTTGCGCCCCAACCCCGCCGACCTCACTGCGTTCTCACCCGCATGGATCGTGCTCCACGCGCCGGAATTCCACGCCGATCCCGCAACCCACGGCACCAAGTCGGGCACGTTCGTGGTCATCCATTTCGCGCAGCGGACGATCCTGATCGGCGGCACGCGCTACGCGGGCGAGATGAAAAAGTCGGTCTTTACGATTCTCAACTACCTCCTGCCGAAGCGCGGCGTGCTCTCGATGCACTGCTCCGCCAATCTCGGCCGGGCGGGCGACGTCGCGCTGTTCTTCGGCCTGTCGGGCACCGGAAAGACGACCCTCTCCGCCGACCCGGAACGGGCGCTCATCGGGGACGACGAGCACGGCTGGTCCGACCGGGGGGTTTTCAACTTCGAGGGCGGCTGCTACGCGAAGGTCATCCGCCTGTCGCGCGAGGGCGAGCCCGAGATTTTCGCGACCACCCGCATGTTCGGCACCGTGCTCGAGAACGTGGTGGTCGACCCCGAGACCCGCGCCATCGACCTCGACTCGGACCAGATCACCGAGAACACGCGTGCCTCGTATCCCATCCACTACATCCCGAACCACGTCCCCGGTGGGGCGGGCGGGCACCCGTCGCATATCCTGTTCCTCACGTGCGACGCGTACGGGATCATGCCTCCGATCGCCCGCCTCTCGCCGGCCCAGGCGATGTATCACTTCCTCTCAGGATACACTGCGAAGGTCGCCGGCACGGAGCGTGGAGTGACCGAGCCCAAGGCCACGTTTTCCACCTGCTTCGGCGCCCCGTTCCTGCCGCTGAGTCCCGAGGTCTACGCGTCGCTGCTCGGCGAGAAGGTCGCCACGCACGGCGTGCAGAGCTGGCTCGTCAACACCGGGTGGACGGGCGGACCCTACGGGGTGGGCCAGCGGATCCGGCTCGGCCTCACGCGCACCATGGTGCGCGCCGCACTCGCCGGGAAGCTCGACCGCATCCCCACCACGCCCGACCCCGTGTTCGGCGTCGAGGTGCCGCTGCAGGTCCCAGGCGTGCCGGAGGACCTGCTCCTGCCGCGCGGCACCTGGAGCGACCCCGTGGCGTACGATGCACAGGCCGCGCGACTCGCACGGATGTTCCAGGAGAACTTCGCCCAATTCCAGGATCAGGTGCACGCCGCGGTCGGGAACGCAGGCCCCACGCATTGACGCGGTTCGAGGTCGTTCGCGACCCGCTGTGGGACAACATCCGGCTCGATCCCGAAGCGCTGGCCGTGGTGGACACCCCCGCTTTCCAGCGGCTGCGCTACGTGCGCCAGCTGGGGCACGCGTTCCTCGTCTATCCCGGCGCCACCCATAGCCGCTTCGAGCACGCGCTCGGTGCATACCATCTCGCGCGTCGCGCGCTGTCGCAGCTGGAAGACGCGGGCGACGTGCGGCTCGACGCCGCGGACCGCGTCCAGCTGAAGCTCGCCGCGCTGTTGCACGACATCGGGCACTATCCCTTTTCCCATTCCCTCGAGGAAGCCGGCCTCCCTCACCACGAGGAGCTGGCGGCGCGGTACCTGGCGGACGGCGAGCTGGCGCAGCGGCTGGCGGAGCTGGGGACCCCGGCGCAGCGACTGCTGCCCCTCATCCAGTGCCGGGCACGCGAACCCCTCGCCGGCTTGGTCTCGGGCTCGCTCGACGTGGACAAGCTCGACTATCTGTCCCGCGACGCGTGGATGTGCGGCGTTCCCTACGGGGTGATCGACGTGGACCGGCTGCTCACGTCGCTGACGCTGGCCCCCGGGCAGGACGGGCATCCCACGCTCGCCCTCCACGAGAAGGGGCTCGCGGCGCTCGAGTCGCTGTTGTTCGCCAAATATCAGATGTATCGTAACGTGTACTGGCACCACGCCGTGCGCAGCGCCACTGCGATGTTCAAGCGCGTGGTGCGGCGCGCGATCGCGGAGGCCCGAGTCCGGCCGGACGCCGTCGCGGTCGCCACCGACGACGGGCTGATCCACGAGCTGCTGCAACGGGACCCGACCGGCCTCGCCCGCAGTCTCCGCGAGCGCCACCTCGCGAAGCGGGCGCTCGACCTGGCCGCGACCGAGCTGCCCGCCGACACCCCGACGTGGCCGTCGGACGACCCCGACTTGCTCGAGCGCGTGGAGGACCGGCTCGCCCGGGACGTGAGGCTCGCGCCGGGGGAACTGTTCCTGGACTTCCCCGCTAAGGCCGCGATGCTCGCGCACGACCTGCCGCTCGTGAAGCGCGACGGCACCGTGACGCAGCTCGGAGGCGCCGCCGCCGCGGCCCAGCTCGGCCTCCCGCGGGTCGCGGCCGAGCTGTACCGCTCGGCGCGGCGGCTGCGTGTGTTCGTGCTGGGCGCGGCGCGGGTGGACGCGAAACGGATCGTGGAGCTGGTGATGATGCCGCGGGAAGCGGTGCAAGCACTGGTGAGCGGTGAGCGGTGAGATCTCTTACCGCTTACCGCCGTTCACGGCTCACCTCGGTCGCGCGCCCGGCTGGGTGACTTGCGTGCCGTCGCCCACGACCGCGTCCACCGAATCGATCCGTATGATGATCGCTGTGATGTTGTCGAGCCCGCCGTGGCGGTTGGCCTCGGTGATCAGATCGTCCACCTGCTCCTGCGGCATCCGGTCTCCCGCCAGGAGCTCCGCCAGTTGAGGGTCTTCGAGCATCCCCGTCAATCCGTCGGAGGCGAGCAGGAACAGGTCGCGCGGCTTCACCGTCCCGAGGTAGACATCCGGCATCACATCGCTGTTCGCGCCCACGCAGCGCGTGATCACGTTCGAATACGGATGGGAGCGCGCCTGCTCGGGCGTGAGATACCCCGCGTCGACTTGCTCCTGCACGTACGAGTGATCCTTGGTGAGCTGCATCAGCTTCTGATCACGGTAGAGGTACGCACGGCTGTCCCCTACCTGTCCGATGAGGAACCGCGTCTCGTACAGCACGAGGGCGGTGACCGTGGTTCCCATGCCGCGCTTGTCGTGCTCGGTCAGCGTCCGTTGGAAGATGGCACCGTTCGCGCCCCGGATCGCCGTGCGCATCCGCTCCGCAACCTGGTCGTCCGAAAGACTTTTCAGAGACCCGAGCTCGCGCGCCACGAAGCGCACCGCCATCTCACTCGCCACCTCACCGGCGGCGTGCCCGCCCATACCGTCCGCCACCACGAAGATCCCCCGGTCGGGGACCATGAGAAAGTTGTCCTCATTCCCCGAGCGGATGATCCCGACGTCGCTGCGACCGGCGCAGGTGATATGCACGGGGCGCCGTTACGCCAGCAGCCGGTGGAGGAGGGCGACGAGGGCTCCACCACCCACAACCAGCACCGCCGCACTTCCGCCACAACCCGTGCCCTTCTTGGGGGGTGGCTGCTGGGCCGCCGGCCGCTTCGGACCCGGTCTGGGGCCGGGTCGCGGTGTGGGCGGCTGCGGCCTCGGCGGCGGAGCGGCTTTGGCTCCCGCGGCAGGCGAGGGCACGGGACCTGGGGAGGGACGGCGGGGGGGGAGCGGCGCAGGCGGGGGAGGGAGATTCGGGGCGATCGAGTGCGGAGTCCTCAGTATCTGAGTCCCACCACCCTTCGCGACGCCCAGCGCTTCGTCAGTCGGCTCGAACACGAGCTGCACATCCCCGAACCGCACCGTCGCGCCTGGAGCAAGCGGAGCCTCCCCCTTCACCCGCTCCCCGTCCACGAACGTGCCGTTGGTGGAATCGAGGTCCACGAGCACCCAGATCCCTTCCCGGCGCTGCAACTTGGCGTGGCTGGTGGACACGGACGGATCGGGTACGACGAGGTCGTTGTAATCGGCCCGCCCGATGTTCACCACAGGAGTCTTCACGGGCAGGCGCTGCCCCACGAGGCCCCCGCTTCGCACGAGGAAGCTCGCGAACAGGCCGCCCGCGGCAGATCGGGGGGAGGCCGGCACGAAGGCCTCGAGGCCATGCACGGTGTGTCTGAGGCGATCCGTTGCGCCGGGCGGGGGCGCCGCCTGGCTCGGCCCGCCCGCCTGTCGCGCCCCTGGAGGCGGGGCCGGGGGGGGGGGCACGGCCTGCGGCGGGCTAGCGGCCGGCCCCGGTGGAGGGGGGGGGGCCGCCGTGGCAGGCGCCACGTCCGCGTAGAAGCGAAACTGCTCGTCGCCCAGGCGAATCACGTCGGCCCGAGCGAGGATCCGCTGACCCTCCACGCGCTCCTCGTTCACGAACGTCCCGTTAGTGCTCGAATCGACCAGCAGATAGCCCTTCGGCGTCTGGACGATCTCAGCGTGTCGACGCGAAACGTCGTTCCCCGCTACCACGACATCGCAGCCCGCCTCGCGACCGAACACAAGCGACGCCCCGGTGATCACGTACTCGCGGCCGTCCGTGAGGCTCACGACCCGACCGCCCGTCACACCGATGGCGGGCGGCTTCACGTCCGCCTTGGGCGGTCCACCGGTCGTGGCAGGGGTGAACGCTTTCACGTACTGAGTGCTGCCCGACCGCCGCTCATCCACGAAGGTGAGCTCGTGACCGCCGACCTCGACTTTGTCGCCGTGCAGGAGGGGTGTCGGCTCGGCGCCGAGGCGTACTCCGTTGATGAGGACGTCGGCGGCTGGGGATGCTTTCCGGATGATCACTTGGCCGTCGGCCTGCCCTTGCAGCAGGGCGTGCTGCGACAGCACCGCAGGGCCGGCGAGGGAGATCGCGCAGCCTGCATCGCTGCCGAGCGTCACCTCGCCCACCGGGATGGTGAACTTCTTGCCGCCGAGTTCGAGCAGTGCCATCTGGGAGGCCGGAAGTTAACGCCCGACGGCGTAACCGCGCAAGGAAACACGCTTTACGCGATGTTGACCGCTTCCTCGCGCCCCACCAGGCCGCTCCGCAGCCAGTACCAGAACAGCAGCGATCCCGTGATCACCGTCGCGTAGCTGTTGATGAAACGCCAGATGAGCGCGTACAAGGGCAGCTGCGAGGGCCCGACATAGATCTGCATGACCGCGGCGGAGAGGAACTCGGCGAGCCCGGCCGACCCGGGCGTCGGTGCGAAATAGAGTAGGAAGGTGATGAACGTCTGGAGGAGGAGGATGTCGACGAAGTTGGCGGGGATACCGAGCGCGCGCAGCGCGACGTATCCCGCAAGCAGCTTGTTGGCATGCGACGGCGCCGAGAGCAGCACGGCCCAAAACAGCGCCAGCCAGCCCTTCGGGTTGCCGAACGCGACCAGGCATTCGTGCGCCCGGTCGATCCCTTCGCGCAGCTGCTCGATGCGCGCCGCGATGCGGTGGCTCCTGCGCTCGAGCCGGCCCGCGAGCCAGTGCACGGCGTCCCGCATCCAGGCCGGGAAGACCATCGCGATCAGCATGACGACGCCCAGGATCCCGAAGATCGTGAGGCTGGTGCGAAACAGTCCGTAGTACGTGATCCCCAGCACCACGTTGTGTTGCGCGAGGGACTTGCCGGCGCCGAGGTAAATGGCAAGCGGTCCCGCGACGGCGAAGAACACGACGGTGGCGACGAACGTCATGAAGGTGGACGTCATCGCTTCGGGGAGTCGCACGCCGGCACGGCGCATGACCCACATCATGGTGGGCCCCGCACCCGACTGGAACGGGGTCAGGTAGGCCGCCCACGCGCTCATGCCCCCGGCGATGATCATGTCCTTCAGCCGGACGCCGGGGTGGACGTGCCGGGCGACGACCCACAACCGGGTCCCGCCGCCGAACCAGTCCATAGAGGCGAGTCCCAGGCCCACCACGATCCATCTCCAATGCAGGTGCAGCAGGGCGCGCGCGACCGCCTGGACGTTCTCGCCGTAGACGGCGAGCACGACCACGACACCGGCCAGTGAGATGATGGCGAACAGTTCCAGGCCGCGGCGCAGCAGGCGTGGCGTGAGGGCGAGGGCCATTGGGGGCGAAACTAGGGGGGCTCGGGGCTCGGGGCTAGGTGCTCGGGCGCCGGTTGCACGAACCCCGAGCCCCCAATCCCGAGCCCCCTGTTATCTTATGTGGTTATGCCTCGCTCACCCGACCGCGTGATCATCCGCAACGCGCGGCAGCACAATCTCAAGGGCATCACGGTCGAGCTGCCGCGGTGCGCCCTCACGGTGGTCACCGGGCCGTCCGGGTCCGGCAAGAGCACGCTGGCGTTCGACACCCTCTACGCCGAGGGTCAACGCCGCTACATCGAGTCGCTCTCGACGTATGCCAAACAGTTTCTCGAGCGGATGCCGAAACCGCTGGTCGACGCGATCGAGGGGATCTCTCCGGCGGTGGCCATCGAGCAGAAGAATCCCACGACGAGCAGCCGCTCGACGGTCGGCACGGCCACGGAGATCTACGATTTCCTCCGGCTGCTGTGGGCGCGCACCGGCACGCAGCACTGTGTGAAGTGCGGCAGCGTTGTGAAAGTCGACACGGTGCAGGAAGTGGTGGATGAACTCATTGGGGATTGCGGATTGGCGATTGCGGATTCGACGGGTCGGACTCCGAACGAACAATCCGCAATCCGAAATCCGCAATCCGCAATTGCTATCACCTTCCCATTGCCGTCATCAGCCCACCGGCCGGACGTCGACGTGGCAGCACAGCTCCGCGCGGCGGGGTTCGTGCGGGCACAGCTCGACGGGGTCGTGGCCCGTCTCGACCCCCCCGACGCGGAGCAGCGGGTGCGCGACGCGCAGGAAGTGCTCGTGGTCGTGGACCGCCTGCCGGCGTCCGACGCGAATCGGGGCCGACTCGCCGACGCGGTCGCCACCGCGTTCAACGAGGGCGAGGGCGTTGCCGTCGCGCTCGACAATGGCGACCGCCGTCGCTTCTCGGCCCACCCCACGTGCTCGACCTGCGGCACGGGGGCTCCGGCGCTCACGCCGATCCTGTTCTCGTTCAACAACCCGCGGGGCGCCTGCCCCGGGTGCAACGGCTTCGGGGCCGTCTTGGAGTACGACGAGTCGCTGATCGTGCCCCACCCTGGGAGGACACTGGCGCAAGGCGCGCTCGATCCGTGGACCAAGCCGCGCTACGAGGGTCGCCGCCGCATCCTGCGCGAAACGGCGCGGGCGAAGGCCATCCCGCTGGACGCGCCGTGGGCGAACCTGAGTGGTAAGGCTCGGCATTTCCTGCTCAATGGCGCGAGCGGTCGATTCCTCGGCATGCTCCCGTTCCTCCAGCGTCTCGAGGCGAAGCGGTACAAGCAGTACATCCGTGTCTTCTTGCGGCAGTACCAGCTGGCGAAAGTCTGCCCCGCCTGCGGCGGCGCCCGGCTCAAGCCCGAGGCGCTGGCAGTCCGGGTCGGCGGCCGGACGATCGCGGACGTCGCCGCGCTCACCGTCGGCGCCGTGCGCGACTGGATCGCGACACTCGAGCTGACGCCGTTCCAGCGCGCGGTGGCGGTGCACATCCTGGCGGAGCTCGCGGCGCGAGTCTCGTTCGTCGACGACGTCGGCCTGGGGTACCTCACGCTCGACCGGCTGACGCGCACGCTGTCGGGGGGCGAGGCGCAGCGGATCGCGCTCTCCAACGCCCTTGGCGCGCACCTCGTCGATACGCTGTACGTGCTCGACGAGCCGACCATCGGCCTCCACCCCGCGGATACCGGCCGGCTGCTCGGCCTGTTGCGCCGGCTGGCCGACGGCGGCAACACGGTGGTGGTCGTGGAGCATGACCCCGCCGCGATGCGGGCCGCCGACTGGATGGTGGAGCTCGGTCCCGCCAGCGGTGAGGCGGGGGGCGCGCTCGTGTACCAGGGGCCGGCGGCCGGGGTGAGCGCGGCGGGGACCCTCACCGGACAGTACCTGTCGGGAGAGAAACGCATCGGTGTGCCGTCGGCGCGCCGCCCGGCGCGGCGCTGGCTCGATGTGAAGGGTGCGCGCCTGCACAACCTCCGGGGCGTCGACACGCGCATTCCGCTGGGCACGCTCACCGCGGTGACGGGCGTCTCAGGGTCCGGCAAGTCGACCCTGGTGCACGACGTGCTGTTCCGGCAGCTCGAGTCCCGGCTCACGGGAACGCACGGCGCGAAGCAGCACCTGGGCGAGCCGGTGGGGGAGGTGCGCGCGCTCGATGGCTGGGAGGCGATCAGCGCCGTGGTGCTGGTGGACCAGGCCCCCATCGGCCGCACGCCGCGCTCCAACCCGATCACCTACATCAAGGCGTTCGACGAGCTGCGCGCCCTGTTCGCAGCCGAGCCGCTCGCCCGCGCGAGAGGATACACGCCGAGCACGTTCTCGTTCAACGTGGCGGGCGGGCGGTGCGAAGCCTGCGAGGGCGCGGGGCACGTGCTGGTCGAGATGGTGTTCCTCGCCAACGTGTTCGTGCCATGCGAGATCTGCGCCGGCAAGCGCTTCAAGAAGGAGGTGCTCGAGGTGAAGCTCGGCGGCAGCTCGATCCACGAGGTGCTCGAGTGGACCGTGGACCACGCGCTGCAGCGCTTCCACCGTCAGCCGCGGCTGGCCCGCGCCCTCTGGCACCTGCAGCAGGTCGGGCTCGGGTACCTGCGGCTCGGCCAGCCGGCAACCACGCTGTCCGGCGGCGAGGCGCAGCGCTTGAAGATCGCCCGCGAGCTGGCGCTTGGGGGGGGGAAAGGCCGCGCCGGGCGCAAGCTCTATATCCTCGACGAGCCGACGACCGGCCTCCACCTCGACGACGTCCGAACCCTGTGCCGCGTGCTCGACCGGCTCGTCGACGCCGGTCACACGGTCCTCGTGATCGAACACCATCTCGACGTCGTCAAGCGGGCCGATTGGGTGATCGAGCTGGGACCCGGGGCCGGCGACGCAGGCGGGCGTGTCGTGGCGCAGGGCACCCCGGAGGATATCGCCCGCACCGCCGACTCTCCCACGGGACGTTATCTCAGGGACGTCGCGTGAGCCGGTGGTCCCGCTGACGCGGCGCCAGGCGGATCTGGCGCTGCTGGTCGCGACCGCGCTGTGGGGTACGAGCTTCGTCGCGGTCAAGAGCGCCCTCGCGGACGCGACACCGTTCGCGTTCTTGACGGTCCGCTTCGGCATCGCGGCGCTCGCGCTCGCCCCGGGAACCCGTTTTTGCCCGCGCCCCGCCGGCCGGGAGCTCTCCGGCGGCGCCGTGCTCGGCATTCTCGTCGCCGTCGGGTTCATCGCGCAGACCGCAGGGCTCGTGATCACGACGCCCTCGCGCTCGGCGTTCATCGTCGCGGTGTCATCGGTGCTCGCCCCGGTGATCGCACTCGGCCTCTTGGGCGAGCGGCCGCGCTGGCTCACCGTGGCGGCGCTCGCCCTCGCCACGCTGGGTATCTACCTCCTCACCGCACCGGACGCCGGGGGCTTGAATCGAGGGGATCTGCTGACGCTGATCTGTGCCGTCTGCTTCGGTGGCCAGATCGTGGCGGTCACGGAGCTGACGCGGCGCTATGATCCACGGCGCCTGGTCTTCGTCCAGATCGCCGCTACGGCCCTGGTCGGCGCGCTCGCGACCGCCCTGTTCGAGCGACCGCAGATCCACTGGACGCCTCGCTTCATCGGCGCGCTGCTGTACACCGTCCTGTTCGCGAGCACGTTCTGCTTCCTGCTCCAGATGCGCGCCCAGCGGCAGATGTCGACCGCGCGGGCCGCGCTCATCTTCTGCTTCGAGCCGCTGTTCGCGGCGGTGACGTCGTGGCTCATCCTCGGGGAGCGCCTCGCGTGGGTGCAGTGGAGTGGCGGAGCGTTGATCCTGGTGGGCATGGTGCTGGCGGAGGTGCCGGTGAGCGGGCGGTCCGGTTGAACTCCGTCGCCGCTCCCGCGATATTTGTCCCGCGTTCCTTCCCGAGTAGCTCAGCTGGTAGAGCAGCCGGCTGTTAACCGGCGGGTCGCAGGTTCGAGTCCTGCCTCGGGAGCTTCCCAACTTGGCTCCATGCTGACTAAACGCGGCAAGCGGCTGTCCGCGGTCGGGGTGCTGGTAGCGGCATTCGTCGCGATCGTGATCCCCGCACCGGTGCGGTGGCGGGCCGAGGTCGTCCTCTTGTCCTTGGCCGGCCGGATCCCTGACATCGAGCTAAAGCGATTGCTGGCCTACATGATGCCAAGTTCGGGCCAGTGGCTGAGACCCCTCATCGAGACACACAATCCCTACGCGGTGATCCGCAACGTCAAGACCACTCCGGCCGACATTCAGGCGGGTGCCACGCTGTTTCGCAGTCAGTGCGCTGAATGCCACGCCCCAGACGGGAGCGGTGGCCGCGGTCCCCGTTTGATAGGTCGCCAATTCACGCACGGTGAGAGCGATTGGGCGGTGTACCGCACCATTCGCTTCGGCATTCCCAACACGACCATGGGCCCGCACCCCTTGCCGGACACAGCGGTGTGGCAGTTGGAAGCCTTCGTCCGCTCGATCGACACCTCGGGCAGCACCTTGGGAGCCACGGGGCGCGGTTCCCGTGGCGCAGCCAGTGTGCCTGTGCCGTACGACGAGCTTGCCGCGATACGCGAGCCGGGTGAGGACTGGCTTACCTACTCCGGATCGTACTGGTCGTCCCGCCACAGCGCGCTGAGCCAGATCAATCGTGGCAACCTTGGTCACCTCGCCCTGAGATGGATTCACCAGCTCGAAGGCGCGCCCGACTGCGTCGAGGTCTCGCCGGTGGTGCGCAAGGGAATCATGTTCGTGACGCAACCGCCCAGCCGGGTCCTGGCGTTGGACGCGACCACGGGGAAAGAGATATGGGCCTACGATCATCAGGCGTCGCGCGCGGTCCCGATGAGCGACGTCAACGACTTCAGCGTAATGGCCAATCGGGGCGTCGCCGTCCTTAGCGACAAGGTCTTCTTTGGAACGCCGGACGCCCACCTCATCGCGGTTTCGGCCGCGACGGGTGCCTTGCAATGGGAAGCGACGGTTGCGACCGATGTGACCCGGTACGCGATTACGGCCGCGCCACTGGCCTATCGCGATCTCGTCGTGACCGGCGTCGCCATCCGGGGCAGCGCGGCCGGCGGACAGGGCTTCGTCGCAGCGTACGATGCCAATACCGGAAAGGAGCGATGGCGGTTCGTTCCGATCCCCAAGCCGGGCGAGCCGGGTAACGAGACCTGGGAGGGCGACTCCTGGCGTGACGGAGGCGCGCCCACGTGGTTGACGGGCTCATACGATCCGGAGCTCGACCTTCTCGTTTGGCCCGTCGGGAATCCGAAGCCTGATTATGACGCGGCGGCGAGAAGGGGCGACAACCTGTATACGAACTCGGCCGTGGCGCTGCGTGGCTCTACGGGAGCACTCGTGTGGTACTTTCAGTTCACGCCGGGGGACGATCACGATTGGGACGCGACCGAGATTCCGGTGCTGGCGGATCGACGAACTCGTGAGGGCATGGAGAAGCGTGTCCTCTGGGCTAATCGGAACGGCTTCTACTATGTCTTGGATCGCGTGTCCGGGAAGTATCTCAATGCCGCGCCCTTCGTGCGTCAGACTTGGACCGAGGGACTCGATCCGCAGGGACGTCCCAAGCCTCTGTCTAGTGCTTCCCGAGACCGCGAAGGGTTTCTCCTCTACCCGGGTTACGTTGGCGCCACAAGTTGGTGGTCGCCCAGTTTTGATCCTGCGCTGAACCTGATGTTTGTTCCGGTCCTAGAGCAGGGCATGGTCTTCTTCACGTCGGGTCCGCCAGCCGCAATCAGCGGCAGACCGTTTTACACGGCGGTCCGTGCCCTGGACGCATCCACTGGAGCAAGGGTATGGGAGTATCGGCGCGAGCCGCGACTGCGCAACGATAGACTCGGGGGAGTGAGAATGGGCGGGCTTCTCTCCACGCGGGGCGGCATCGTGTTCGGGGGCGACCAGACCAGCTTCTTCGCGCTCGACTCACGCACGGGCACGCCCCTCTGGTCCGTCGAGACCGGCGGCACAATTTGCGCGGCCCCCGTGACGTTCTCGACGGACCGAGAGCAGTTCGTCGTAATCGCAGCGGGACGAAACTTGCTGGCGTTCGCCTTGCCCAACGCCCGCTAAGATCCGCGCTCACTGGCGCGCTGTGACGGGCGGTCTCCCGCGCTTCGTGCCGTCCACGAGCGGCCGGAAGAGAGGCTCCCCCGTGAGCTCGTAGCCGTCCATGTAATAGC
>WNGD01010074.1_pt1 | contig 16760 bp, 16 predicted proteins | sample 5400671 | NCBI WGS metagenome assembly WNGD01 (sample SAMN13153369, study PRJNA577476) | soil metagenome | isolation source: 40 cm soil or saprolite under grassland replicate 2 | place: USA:California | collected 2016-06-15 | reverse complement strand
GGTGTACGTGGACATGGCCCGAGTGGCCTCGACCCGCGCCGCCTTCATCGGCTTCCCGGCCTCGTCGGAGATCAGGCGCGCGACCTCGTCGTGGCGGCGACGGCGACCGAACGGAAGCTGCTGATCGGCGGCGAATGGATCGAGACGGGCGACTGGCTCGAGGTGCGCTCTCCCTATTCCCACGAGGTCGTCGGGCGCGTGGCGAAGGCCGGAGCCGACGAGGCGCGAGCCGCGATCCATGCGGCCGAGAAGGCCATGGCCGACCCGCTCCCGGCTCACAAGCGGGCCGAGATCCTCGTCAAGGTCGCGGGCGCGCTGGGACGCCGCCACGACGAGGTCGCGCGCCTGATCTCCGACGAGGCCGGGAAGCCGATGAAGGCGGCGCGGGTCGAGGCCACTCGGGCCATGTCCACGTACACCTTCGCCGCGGTCGAGGCGCGCAAACTGGCAGGCGACGTCGTGCCGATGGACGCATCACAGGCCGGTGAGGGCAAGTTCGCCTTCACGCTGCGGCAGCCGATCGGCGTCGTCGGCGCGATCAGCCCCTTCAACTTCCCGCTCAACCTCGTTGCGCACAAGATCGCTCCCGCCCTCGCGGCCGGCTGCGCGGTTGTCCTCAAGCCGGCGAGCCAGACGCCGCTCTCGGCCCTCCTCCTGGCCGAGCTCGAGACCGAGGCGGGCCTGCCGCCCGGCTGGCTGAACGTCCTTGCCGGCCCGGCGAGCGAGATCGGTGACGTCCTCGTGGAAGACGAGCGAGTGCGCGCGATCACGTTCACGGGCTCGAGCGATGTGGGCTGGAAGCTCCGTGAGCGGGCCGCGCGGAAGAAGGTGAACCTCGAGCTCGGCAACGCGACGCCGGTGATCGTCCACGGCGACGCGGATCTCGACGAAGCGGCCGACAAGCTGGCCGCGAACGCTTTCTCCTTCGCGGGACAGAGCTGCATCTCGGTGCAGCGCATCTACATGAGCTCGTGGTCGGCGACCCCGCCGATGAGGAAACAGACGTCGGCCCCGTCGTCGACGAGGGCGCGCGCGACCGGATACTCAGCTGGATCGACGAGGCGACGAAGGCGGGCGCGGACCTGCTCGTCGGAGGCACCCTGGAAGGGGAGCTGATCCAACCGACGGTGATCGCGAACGCGGGGCTCGACCTGAAGGTCTGCAGCGAGGAGATTTTCGGGCCGGTCTGCGTCGTCAACTCGTATGAGACGCTCGACGAGGCGATCGATGCGGCGAACGGCACCCGCTTCGGCCTGCAGGCCGGGATCTTCACCGCCGACGTCCGCGCTGCCCTCCGAGCCGCCCACGCGCTCGAGTTCGGCGGCGTCACCGTCAACGAGGCCCCGACGTTCCGCGCCGACCAGATGCCCTACGGCGGCGTCAAGGACTCGGGCAACACCCGCGAAGGCCCGGCGTATGCGGTCCGCGAGCTGACGGATGAGCGGGTGGTCGTTCTCCAGCTGTAGTTTCGCCCACGACGGCTTCGGGAGGCCGCGGCCGAAGGTCGGCCCTAGCCCCTGCGTCGTATAGACTCGCCCCGCCTGATGGCACGACTCCCCCTGCTCGACCGTTTCCGCAAGCGGCCCGCGGAGGGAGGCGTCGAGAGCGGACCGCCTACCCCAGCCCGCGCCCCTCGCCTTCCTGCGCCTGGGGCGCTCCGCCGCGAGCGGCGTGCGCTCGTGCGTGCACGCGAAGACAGGATCCGCGACCTGGGCGGGCTCATCCTCGAGATGTACCGGCGCGACCAGTTCAACCAGGATCTGCTGGTCGAGCAGTGTCTCGAGGTGATCTCGATGGAGGAGCGCCTGCGCGAGATCGACTCCATGCTCGAGGCGGCGATCGAGGTCCGCAAGCAGGGAGTCGGCATCCGTTGCACATGCGGAGCGCCGATTCAATGGGGCTCGCACTTCTGCGCGAACTGCGGGCGCCCCGTCGGGGCCGAGCCCATAATCGCGTGCCCGAACTGCGGAACTGCTCTGGCCGCCGACGCACAGTTCTGCGCGAACTGCGGGACGCCGGTCCCGGATGACGCTCGCCGCGGAGACGGCAAGTCCGGCGAGAGCGACCAGACGATGTTTCAGGCACAGCCCCCGGGCGATCCCTGGGAAGGCTAAGCACCTATGGCGCTGCCGCCTGAGCCTCCGGCCGAGCCGCCACCACCACCTCCTCCGTCTCCGGACATGGAGGGCGGCGAGTGCCCGCGCTGTGGCACGCCGTACGAGCCGTTCCAGGAGTACTGCCTAGAGTGCGGGCTGCGCCTCCCGGTTGCGCGCGGGATCATTCCGGTTCTGGCCACCGCGTGGCGCCGGCGCATTCCGTGGTATCCGGGCGACTGGATCTGGCCCGTCCTCCTGTCGCTGGTGATCGCGGCGCTCGCGGCCGCGATCGCGATCCTCGCCACCCGTGACCACGAGACGTCGGCGACGAAGACGCGAGCCCAGACCGGAGAATCGGTTCCGGTGGGCTCCGGCACCGGTCCCGGACAGACGGAGCCGGGCGGATCGGGCACCCTCCCGACGACCGCCCCGGGAACGAGCACCGGACCGGCCGTCCCTCCCCCGCCGCCGACGAGCGGCGGCCTGACCGAGTGGCCCCCTGGCCAGAACGGGTGGACGATCGTGCTCGCGTCCATGCCGCAGAGCTCAGGTCGAGCCGCGGCAGTGCGCCAGGCGCGAAAGGCGATCTCGGCCGGCGTAAGCGAGGTCGGCGTCCTCAACTCGTCCGAGTACTCGAGCCTCCACTCGGGCTACTACGTGGTCTTCAGCGGGGTCTACAACTCACTCAGCGAGGCGAAGAGCGCCCTCGGCACGGTGCAGTCGAGCTACCCGCAGGCCTATACGCGGCAGGTCACCCAGTAGTTGAGTAGGTGCTAGGCAGCGACCGAGTCGCTTGCGGTGCCGCCTTCAGGGCGTACGGGCTCTGCCCGTGCGTCCCTCGGAAATGACCGGTCCACCCACATCGAACTTAGAGCGGAACGCTCCCTACGCAGCCACCTTGGAGCGCTCGAGATGCTGGTGCGAGGGGCAGTAGTCGCGATCGGGCAGCGGAGTGCGCTGGCAGGGCTTGCCCTTGCGCGTCGTCGCGTGACAGCGCGGGACGCCTCCGTCGAAGGCGCCGGCCTCGATCTGCTCTTCGATGAAGGAGACCGCCGCGGCGACGCCCTCGTTCACCGCCCAGGCCACCTGAGCCTGCGCAGTGATCGGGAAATAGCGCCTGATGTCCTGGAAGAGCGAGCGTTCCGGCTTCGCGAAATACTGCGGATCCCGCGCAAGCCGCCCCATCGTCTGCTCGCAAGCCTCGAGCACCGCGCGACGGTACTCGGCCTGCTCTTGAACCGGGACATAAGGATCGACCAGATCCTTGATGGAGCGATAAATGGCTCGCGAGTACTGATACATGCAATGCTCTATGTGGAGGGCTCTATCGTCCGTCACAAGTGTGCCGGTCACCTTGTTAATCCCCTGCAAAGCTCTGTTAACCGTGGATTAATCCGCATGTGGAGCCCCAGTCGGGGCAACTCTAACGCCTACCGGCTGCTGTTACAAACTCGCGGCCCGGGTTTCCAGCAGTGACAACAGTGGGCGCGTAGCTGGGCGCATCGGAGAGAATAGGGCGCCGGATGTCTCACGACACCGACAAGCTCATCCGCCAGCTCTCGCTCGTCGCCTTCCTGATGGCCGAGCGCCGGCCGCTGACCGCCCGTGACGTGAAGCAGAACGTCGAGGGCTACCAGGCAATGTCGGACGAGGCGTTCGCTCGGCGCTTCTACTCGGACCGGGCGGAGCTGCTGGCTCTCGGCGTCCCACTCGACTCGCAGCGGGACGAGTTCACCGGCGAGGAGCTCTATACCCTGCGCTCCGAGCGCTACTTCCTGCCTCCGCTCGAGCTGACGGACGACGAGCTGGCCGCCCTCCAGACGTGCCTCTATTTGCTCGAGGGCCAGTTCGCCTATGCGGAGCCGCTGCGGCTCGCCCTGCAGAACCTCGCGCTCGGCCGTCCCGGCTTCGAGGAGGCTCCAACCGAGACTGCGCGGGCCGTCGAGCTCCACGATCCCGGGTACTCGCCGGAGCTGCCCGGCCGGCTGGCGAAGCTCGAGGGCGCGATCTCGAAGAACCGGACGGTGAAGTTCACCTACTGGTCGATCCTGCGAGACAAGGTCCGCGAACGGACGGTCAACCCCTATTCCCTGCTCTTCGACCGCGGCCAGTGGTACGTCGTCGGGCTAGACCTCGACGACGACAAGATCAAGACGTTCCGCGTCTCGCGGATCCGCGGCGATATCCGCCTCGCCACCCGGCGCGAGCGCGACTTCCGGCTGACCGACGACTTCGACGCCGATGCTTACCGGCTGCCGCCGAACTGGCAGGTCGGCGAGATCCAGGGCGAGGCGCGGATCGAGGTCGGCGGCGACACCGCCTGGTGGGTCGAGCGCACCTTCGGCTCGCACGGACGCATCGAGGACGACGTCTTCGTCACGGACTATTCCGACCTGGGGCAGCTCTCGTCCTGGATCCTGCGCCAGGACGGGCGGGCCGTCCCGCTCGCCCCGCCGGAGCTCCGCCGGCAGGTGCGCGCGGATCTCAAGCTCGTCCAGGAGCGGCACGAAGGGAAGCTCCCGAAGGTCGCCGCGGCGGCGAAGGTGACCGGCCTCGAGCCCGAGGAGCGACCCGCGAGCCCCGTGCCGCCGGAGCGCTTCGGCCTGCTCCAGGCGCTCCTTGCGTACCTGCTCGACCGCTGCGGGGACGAAGCTGAGGCGACGATCCCCGCGGACGAGATCGTCGAACGGTTCAACATCCCGCCTGAGTCGCTCGAGGAGCACCTCCAGCTCTTGAATCTCGTCAACTTCGGCGGCGGCTGCTACGCCGTCTACACCGAGCTTCGCGACGGCCAGGTGCATGTCGACAAGGAGCTCTGGGGCGACACGTTCCGGTCACCCCCTCGCCTGACTCCGCTCGAGGCGCGCGCGATTCGGCTCGCGCTGGAGTTCGTCGGCCCGATGATCGCCGCCGACGCGCACACGCCGCTGGAGCGAGTCCGCCGGAAGCTCGAGGACACCTTCGGCGCGTTCGACCTCGCGCAGACCGCCGAGCCGCGCTCGGCCCGGGCCGAGGAGAAGCTCGTCGGCACGCTCAGTGAGGGGATGCGGCAGCAGCGGGTGGTGGAGATCGAGTACCAGAAGGAGGGCGAGGAGACGCTCTCGACGAGGCTCGTGGAGCCTTACGTGATCGAGCGGCAGCTCCCGTACTGGTACGTGCACACCTGGGATCGCACGCGCGACGCCCAGCGCTCGTTTCGGCTCGACCGGATGCGCAGCGCGCGCCTGCAGCGAGAGAGCTTCGAGCCGCGGGAAGGCTTCCGCCCCGACCGGCTGAGCAGCGCCGCGGTCGCCGCGCGCATCTGGTACTCGAAGAAGATCGGCCGCTGGAAGGTCGAGGAGGGCGCGAGGCCGCTCGCCGACGGTGCCGCCCAGGCGGAGAAGGCGGTCGGGAGCGAGGAGTGGCTGATCGGCGAGATTCTCGGCGACCGGGGCGAGGCGGTCCTGCTCGAGCCGGAGAATCTACGAAAGCGGGTCGCTCTGCGCGCAAAGGCGCTCGCCCGCGAGCTGCGCCTCAGCCGGGTCGGCGCAAAGGCCTAGCATCAACTCTCTGCGGGAAGCAGGAGGGTGAAGGTCGCCCCCTGCTCCGGCGCCGACTCCACGTCGAGGGTGCCGCCGTGGGCCTGCGCGATTGACCTGGCGATGAAGAGGCCCAGGCCCGTGCCCGGCTTCGCGTTCTCGCCGCTGACGCGCCCGAACTTCTCGAAGATTAGCGTCCGGTGCTCGGCCGACACGCCCGGGCCGCTGTCGTGCACCTCGATGCTGATGCGGCCGTTCTCCGCATAGGTCTCGATCGCGACCTCCCCGCCCACAGGCGAGTATTTGACCGCGTTGTCGATTAGGTTCGTGATCACCTGCCGCAACCGCTCGCGGTCGCCGCGCACCTGGGGCAGCGACGGGCGAACGTTCGCACTGATCCGTACCTCGTCCTGGCCGCTCTCGGCCGCAGCCGCCGACTCGCGGACGAGCTCACCGAGGTCGACGTCGCCGAACGTGTAGCTGAAGCTGCCGGCCTCGATGCGCGAGGTGTCGAGCACGTCCCCCACGAGCTCCGCGAGCCGGTTCGTCTCGTGCTCGATCAGCGCGAGGAACGACTCGCGTTGCTCGGGCGTCAGCTCGCGCCAGCGCTGGTGGAGGGTCTTCGCGGAGCCGATCACGGCGGCCATCGGGCTTCTCAGCTCATGCGAGACGAGTGAGACGAAGTCGGCGCGCAGGGCGGACAGGCGCCGAAGCTCCTCGACGGTCGCGCGCTCGGCCTCGTAGGCCCGGATGTTCTGCACCGCGCTGCCGAGAAAGCGACCGAGCAACGAGACGAGCTCGATCTCGTCGGCCGTGAACGCGTCCGGCTCGACGCGGACGAGCGAGATCATCCCGACGGTCCGCGCGCCCCCGACGAGCGGCGCCGCCAGCCGGCAGCGCAGACCCAGCTCGTAGAACTCCTGCTCCTCCGGGTGCTGCTGGTCGGCCATGTCCGGCCGGTACACGGTGTGCCCCTTTGACATGACTTCTTCGAGCAGGGAGCCCGACACCGGGCGGCGAGTACCCGGCGGGAAGACAGTGTCGGCGGCGGCCCCGGCTGTCGCGATCACGCGGGCGACACCGTCGTCGGCGAGGACGATCGCCGTGCGGTCGAACGGGACCAGCCCCCGCAGCTCCCGAATGAAGGCCGCGAAGGCCTCCTCGATCTCGAGCGACGAGCCGAGTGCGCGCGCGCAGCGGCTCGCCGCGTCGAGCAGGTCGATCCGGCGCCCCAGCTGATCGCGCAGCACCTCCGCCTCTGAAGCGCGGGCCTCGGCGACGTCCGTCTCGCGTGTCGCCCGCCTGACGAGCCAGCCGATGATGGCGCCCATCACGAGCTGGAGCCCGAGAGGGAAGGTGATGTGATCGACCGTGAAGGACGGCGGCGGGAAGTGGTCGCTTCTCCACCACTCCGTCGCGACGAGCACGGGGGCTTGTGCGATCGGCATCGCGAGACCGCCTACGAGGCCGTAGCGGAGAGCGGCCTCGACGACCGGGAAGAAGAGGAGCTGCCGGATCGGCGTGCCGGGCTCGAAGGTGTAGATCACGGAGTAGGCCCAGATCACCGCCGTGTCGAACGCGAGCCCCGCGAAACAGATCGCCGGCTGGTAACGCGGCGAGACGTTGCGGCGGTCGGCCCAGAAGAAGCAGGCCGCCCCGACCGCGAGGACGGCAGTGGTCGCCCATGCCGCTCCCTCGTACGCGCCTGACGGATAGCTCGTGGTGAAGACGCTGATCTCGAGAAACGCCCACGGGACGGCGATCAGACGGACCCACGAGATCCACCGCTCCAGCTGCCAGCGGCGGCGTAGCTCGTGGTTCACGCGCTAGCTCCTCTCCGCGAAGCGCCCGAGCGCCCACTCCGCATGCTCGCGCAGCAGGGGATCGTCGTCAGCCGCGTACGGCTCGGCGGCGACTCGGTGCTCGGGATCGCCGGAATTTCCAAGCGCGACGAGCGCGTTTCGGCGGAGATAGCGCGGATCCTTTCTTGGGAAGTAGAGCCGTTCATAGCGCTCCCGCAGCTCTTCATCGGTCAGCTCGAGCCATTCGATAAGCGACACGTGCGGCTCGGCCTCTGCAGGAGGCAGCTCGCCGGCACGGCGCTTCTCGATGCCGCGGTTCCAGGGGCAGACGTCCTGGCAGATGTCGCAGCCGTAGACCTGGGCTCCCAGCTCGGCCCGGTATTCCTCCGGAATGGGTGCGGGCGCCTGGGTCCAGTAGGAGAGGCAGCGGGTCGAGTCGAGAACGCCCGGTTCGTCGAGCGCGCCGGTCGGGCACGCCTCGATACAGAGGGTGCAGGCGCCGCAGTCGAGCTCGAGGCGAGGCTTGGACTCGACCTCGACATCCGTGACGAGGGTGCCGAGGACGACCCACGAGCCGTGGCGGCGCGTGATCAGCATCGTGTTCTTTCCGTAGAAGCCGACGCCGGCTCGAGACGCCGCTTCGCGGTCGACGTGGTCGTTCTCGTCGACGAGGACGCGGTAGTCGCCGCCGAGCTTCCGTCCGAGCGCACCGAGCTTCTCCCGCAGCTCCGCGTACGCGTCGAACCACGTGTAGCGCGGGAGCCTGCCTTCGCCAGGCTCGAGGGGCTTCTCTTCCACGTAGTAGCAGAGGGCGGCCGAGATCACCGTCCGCGCGTTGGGCACGAGCGCCTCCGGGTGGCACGACACCTCGGGCCGCGCCATCGTGAAGCGCATGTCCGCGAAGAGGCCGCGCGCCCGGCGCTCCTCGATGTGCCGCTCGGTCTCCGCGTACGGCTCGGCCGGGGCCGCCCCGACGACGTCGATTCCTAGCTCTTCGGCGAGCCGCTCGAGCTCAGCGCTGGTCACGACCGAATTGTGACGCCGAAGAGCTTCTGTTGCATTGCACGAGACTCGATCGCGTTCGCGTTTTGATCAGGCGCACAGGTGATGGAACACAAGGGGGTTACGATCGGCGCCGTGAAGGCGATCCGGATCCACGAGGACGGCGGGCCCGAGGTGCTCCGCTACGAAGATGCGCCGGACCCGGTCGCCGGCCCGGACGAGGTGCTGATCCGCCTCCGCGCCGCGTCCCTGAACCACATCGACCTCTGGGTTCGCAGCGGCCGCCCATCGGCTCCCAAGCCGCGGATCCTCGGCGCCGACGGCGCCGGCGTCGTCGAGAGCGGGCCGGGCTTCAATCCGGGGCAGCGGGTCGTGATCAACCCTGGCATCGACCACGGTGACATGGTCGCCGTCTACGGGGAGCACATGGACGGGACACATGCGGAGCTTGTCGCGGTACCGGAGCAGAACGTCTACCCGATCCCCGAAGGAATGAGCTTCGAGGAGGCTGCCGCGTTCCCGCTCGTCTTCGTGACCGCCTACCGGATGCTGGTGACGAAGGCCCAGCTCCAACAGGGCGAGTGGGTGCTGATCTGGGGCGTCGGGGGCGGGGTGGCGATGGCCGCCAACTCGATTGCGAGGGCACTCGGCGCGAAGACGATCGCGACCTCCTCGAACGGCGAGAAGCTCGCGCGCGCCGAGGCCGACGCGAAGGTCAATCACAGCTCGGAAGACGTCGTCGAGGCGGTCAAGGCTGCGACCGAGGGGCGCGGCGCCGACGTCGTCGTCGAGCACGTCGGCGAGGCAACGTGGCAGCGTTCGCTCCAGGCCGTCCGCTCAGCCGGCCGGATCGTCGTCTGCGGAGCGACCAGCGGCCCGAACCCACCCGCCGCGCTCCACCGCATCTGGTGGAAGCAGCTCACGATCTACGGCTCGACGATGGGCACGAAGGAAGACTTCGACGGCGTCTACGACCTCGTCGCGAGCGCGCCGCGCACGAGCGAATGGAAGCCGGCGAGCAGCTCGGCAAGATCGTCCTCGCGATCCCGGAATAGCGGCTTTAGGGTTGATGGGAAATTCGGGCGTCATCCGGGCCTAATTTCACATCAGGCCCTCTAGCCCGAGTCGAGCCGCTCTTCGCGAAGCCACTCCTCGAAGGCCGCCCAGGCGACCAGGTAGTTGCTAAGGCGCTTGATGCCGTCCGTCACTTCGACGCGCGTGTTCATCGCGCAAGCGGCGCAGAGCCCGAGCGACCCGGGCGCTTCGGCGTCTCGACAGCGAATGCACATCGATTCCATAAAGGACTAGCATTGAGTGCGGTTGCGCGAGTCGTTACGATCATCGGCAGCCTCGCCGTGCTCCTGAAAAGTCGGGGGGAGAAGAGAGGTCCTGAATGTCGAGAGCCGAGGTGGAAGCGGACATTCGCGAGACAATCGGAATCGTTCCCGAGTTCATCGCGGAGGTTCCTGACTTCCTCATCGAGACCGAGTGGCAGAGCTTCAAGGGGCTCATGCTCTCGGAGACGGAGATCCCCAACAAGTACAAGGAATTGATCGGGCTAGGCGTGTCCGGCGCGACCCGATGCAAGTACTGCGTCTACTACCACACCGAGGCGGCCCGATTGTTCGGCGCCACGGAGGAGGAGATCAACGAGGCTGCGCTCGTCGCCAAGAATACGATGGGCTGGAGCACGTATCTCAACACCCGGGCGTTCGACTACGACCGGTTCACGAAGGAGTTCGACCAGATCGCGGAGTACGTGCGGTCGCAGATGGCGGCGGCCGTATAGCCCAGCTCAACACGGCGGGTTTCGAGACGGGCGCGTCAGCGCCCGTCTCTCTTTTCGGGTTGGCCGCGCTGGAGCGCGGCGTCGTAGTCGCGCAGGATGCGCTCGAGAGCCTCGACCGGTTCCGGCGGGGCCTGCGGGTCGCCGCGCATCATGTCGAGAGCCATCCGCGCCGCGGCGACGAGCGCAGAGAGCTCCTGGCTCGTTGCGGTGACCGTGAAGACGTTCGGTCGCGCCTGCTCGACCTTCACCGCTACTCCGGAGTGACGTAGGCGGCGGTGAGCCCGCCGTCGACGAGGAAGGTCGAGGCATTCACATAAGACGACTCGTCGCTCGCCAGGAACAGCGCCGCATTGACGATCTCGCGCGGCTTCGCGAGGCGCCCCATCGGCAGGTGGATCCGGCGCCGCTCGTACGCGGCTGGGTCGTCGCCGAAGATCCGCAGCAGAAGCGGTGTCTCCACCGGGCCCGGGCAGAGCGCGTTCACGCGGATTCCCTGCCGGGCGAATTGGACGCCGAGCTCGCGGGACATCGACAGGACCGCGCCCTTCGACGCCGTGTACGAGATCTGCGACGTCGCCGCGCCCACGAGCGCGACGAAGGACGCGACGTTGATCACCGAGCCTCCACCGCGCTCCAGGAGATACGGGATGCCGTGCTTGCAGCAGAGGTAGACGCCCTTGGTGTTGACGTTCTGGACGCGGTCCCAGGCATCCTCGGCGGTCTCGAGGATCGAGTCGTCGTCCGCCGGAGAGATGCCGGCGTTGTTGTAGAGGACGTCGATACCGCCGAAACGCTCCGCCGTGGCCGCGTACATCGCCTGCACGCTCTCCGCGCTCGCAACGTCGACCTGGACGGCGAGGCCGTCGCCGAGCTCGGACGCGACCTGCTCAGCCGCGTCTCCGTCGATATCGGCGGCGCAGACCTGCGCCCCCTCCTCCGCGAAGAGGAGCGCAGCCTCGCGTCCCATGCCGCCGCCGGCACCCGTGATCACAGCAACCTTGCCGTCGAGCCGACCCATCAGGCGTCCGTGGAGAGGTACACGTTCTTGACCTCGGAGTAGCCGTCCAGAGCGTGCATCCCGAGCTCGCGCCCGAAGCCGGACTGCTTGAAGCCGCCGAACGGCGTCGAGACCCGCACGGATGTATTGGAGTTAACGGAGAGCACGCCCGCGTCGATCCCGCGCGCCACCCGGAGCGCCCGCCCTGCGTCACGCGTCCAGATCGAGCCGGAGAGGCCGTAGGGCGTGTCGTTAGCGAGGCGGATCGCGTCCGCCTCGTCGGCGAACGGGATCACGGCCGCGACGGGGCCGAAGATCTCTTCGCGCGCGGCGCGATCGTCGTTTGAAACCGGTGCGAGGACTGTCGGCGGAAACCAAAACCCTGGACCTCCCGGGGTGTTGCCTTGATAGACAACGTTACCGTCGACATAGGACGACACGGACTCCCGCTGATCGGCCGACACGAGCGGGCCCATCTCGGTGTCAGGGCTCTCCGGGTCGCCGACGTTGATTCCCTTCGTCGAATCGATCAGCAGCTCCAGAAAGCGGTCGTACGCGCTCTGCTCGACGAGGATGCGGGAGCGCGCGCAGCAGTCCTGGCCGGCATTGCCGAACACTGCGTACGGCGCGCCGGCCGCCGCAGCCTCGAGGTCGGCGTCCGCAAAGACGACGTTCGCCGACTTGCCGCCGAGCTCGAGCGTCACGCGCTTGATCGACTCCGCCGCGCCTTTCATCACCCCGCGCCCGACCTCGGTCGACCCGGTGAAGCCGATCTTCGCCACGTCCGGGTGCTCGACGAGCCGCTGCCCCACGACCGAGCCGGGGCCGATGATCACGTTGAGCACCCCCTCCGGAATCCCGGCCTCGAGCGCGAGCTCCCCAAGGCGCTGCGCCGTCAGCGGCGTCAGCTCCGCGGGCTTCAGCACCACCGTGTTGCCGGTGGCGAGCGCAGGCCCGAGCTTCCAGCTCGAGATTGCGATCGGAAAGTTCCAGGGCACGATCAGACCGACGACACCGAGTGGCTCGCGGAATGTCATGTCGATCCCGCCGGCGACCGGAATCGTCTCCCCGTGGTGCTTGTCGACCGCGCCTGCGTAGAAGTAGAAGACCTCGGCGACCATGCCCACCTCGCCGCGCGAGTCGGCGATCGGCTTGCCGACGTTGCGAGTCTCGAGCAGCGCGAGCTCCTCGCCGTGCTCCTCCACGAGCGCCGCGAGCCGCCTCAGCAGCCGCGCCCGATCCAACGGCGCAACGGCGCGCCAGGCGGGAAAAGCAGCCTTCGCTGCGGAGACCGCGGCGTCCGTCTCTTCGATCCCGGCTGCAGGAAGCTCGGCGATCGCTTCCTCCGTCGCCGGATTGACGACCGTGATCACGTCCGCGACTCCCGGTACTCGCCAGCCTCCTCGACGAGCGCCTTGAACAAAGCCATGTCCTCGCCTTCCTCGGGATGCCAGAGGACGCCGACTGCGAACCGCTTCGCGGGATCCTCAAGCGCCTCAACGGTGCCGTCGTCCGCCCACGCCGTCTCGCGCAGCCCTTCTCCGATCCGGCCGTAGCCCTGATGGTGATGTGATTTCACCGGCGCCCGCTCGCCGAGCAGCCCACCGACACGGCTCGCCCGCTCCAGCCTCACTTCGTGATCGGCCCATTCGCCCTTGACAGGTCTGTGCACATCGTGGCCCAGGGAGTCGGGCAGGTGCTGGTTGAGGTCTCCGCCGCGGGCGACGTTCAGCACCTGCGAGCCGCGGCAGACGGCGAGCACGGGCATGTCCCGCTCGAGTGCGGCCTTCAGCAGCGCCATCTCCGCACGATCTCGTTCCTTGCGAACTTCCGTCGTCTCGGGATGCGGCTCGGCGGCATACAGACCCGGATCGAGGTCGGAGCCGCCGGAGAAGAGGATCCCGTCGAGTACGGCGAGCGTCTCTTCGATTGCGTCTTCGCTCGGCGGGACGAGCAGCGGGCGGCCGCCTGCGCGTTCGATCGACCGGACGTACGCGAGAGGCACGAGCGCTGCAGCTTCCTCCCACGCGCCCCATCGCACATCCTCCTCCGTGTACGATGTGATGCCGACAACCGGCTTCATGTTGGAAAGACTAGACCCGCTCGAACAGCCGCTCCCGCTCGTAGCACGTCACCGTCTCGTCGAACAGGCGCTGCTCCGTTCGCGCGTAGTTCAGATAGTGGTCGACGACGTCATCCCCGAACGCCTCGCGTGCGATCTGTGAGCGTTCCAGCTCGTCGATTGCCTCCCGAAGCGTGGACGGAACGCGCTGCAGGCTTTCGTCGACGTACGCGTTCCCCTCGAATTGCGGCGGCGCCTCGAGCTCGTTGTCGAGGCCGTGCAGGCCGGCGGCGATCATGGCTGCGAAGGCGAGGTACGGATTGGCGTCCGCGCCCGGGATCCGCGACTCGACGCGGAGCCCGTCGCCGTGGCCGACGAGGCGGAAGCCGCACGTGCGATTGTCCCGCCCCCACGCGAGCGTGGTCGGCGCCCAGCTCTCTGCCGCAAAGCGCTTGTACGAGTTGACGTTCGGAGCCAGGAACACCGACAGCTCCCGCATGGAGCCCGTGAGCCCGGCGAGACAGTGCTTGAAGGTATCGCTCGGCTCGTGCGGATCGTCGCCGGGGAAGAGCGAGCGCGTCCCCTCCGGATCCCAGAGGCTCAGGTGGATGTGGCACGAGCTGCCGATCCAGGTGTGATCCGGCTTCGCCATGAAAGTGATCGACTTCCCGTGCTGGTGGGCGATCTCCTTCGCTCCGTTCTTGTAGATGGAATGGCGGTCGGCCGTCGTCACCGCGTCCGCGAAGCGGAAGTTCAGCTCGTGCTGGCCCGGCCACGCCTCGCCCTTCGTGAACTCGACGGGGATCCCGGCCCCATGCGTCCCGCGCCGAATCGCCCCTACGACGTCCTCGTCGAAGGTCGTGGCGAGGATGTGGTAGTCGAGGATGTAGGGGATCGAAGGCGTGAGGTTGCGGTAGTGCTTCTCGTGCGCCTCGGCGTAGTTCTCCTTGAGGAGATAGAACTCGAGCTCCGAGCCCATCATCGGCTGGTAGCCGCGCTCGAGCGCGCGCTCGACCTGGCGCTTGAGAATCTGGCGCGGAGACTGCACGACCGGCGTCCCGTCCTCCCAGTCGACGTCGCAGAGCACGAGCGCCGTGCGGTCGAGCCACGGAATCCGGCGCAGGGTCTCGAGGTCGGGCGTGAGGTGGAAGTCGCCGTAGCCCTTCTCCCAGTTGGCCATGTCGTAGCCGGACACGGGGTCCATCTCCATCTCGAGCGCGAGCAGGTAGTTGCAGCCCTCGATGCCGTGCGAGGCGGTGTCTTCGATGAAGTACTCGCCCTCGACCCGCTTGCCGAACAGACGCCCCTGCATGTCCGTGAAGCAGGTGAGGATGGTGTCGATCGTCCCGGCCTCGATCTCCCCGCGGAGCTCGTCCAGGGTCAGCATCCCTTTCACGCCGGCCTGCGCCTCTGGCCGTATCACATCGGTCATCTCGGCCCCCTACTGAGCCGGGGTCGGCGTCGGGCCGGCCGGCTCTTCGCCGGCGATGTCGATCGGCGCCTCGTCGATCGTCCGCACGGGCCCCGTGTACCTCTTGTTGGCGCCGAGGACCCACCAGATGCCGACGACGATCCCGACGAGCAGGACCAACGGCGAGTAGTTGAAGGCGGTCCAGGTGAACCCGTCCTTCCACGGCACGCCTGTAGGCACGGTGGGGATGTCGAGGGAGAACACCACGAGTGCGACGAAAACGATCGCGCCGATGTTGACCCACTTGTAGTGGCGCCCGAGGGTCCACGGCCCCGGCTCGAACCGGTCTCCCGCCCGCAACCGCAGGTACACGGGAATGATGTATGCGAGGTAGAGCCCGACCGTGCAGATCGCGGTGATCGCGAAGTAGGCCCAGGGGGTGCCGACCTTGGTGCCCCAGTAGGCCGGGATCGTGATGATGAGCGAGGCGACCGACACGGCGAGCACGGCGTAGAGCGGCACGCGCTGCTGGTTGAGGCGCCGGAAGAGCCCCCAGCCTGGCATCCCGCGGTCGCGCGAGAACGCATACCACGTCCGCGAGGCGCTCGTCAGCCCTGCCGCGCCGCAGAAGAGCTGGCCCACGGTCGCGATGATGAGCACCAGCTTGGCGCCCCAGATGTGGTTGCTCATGGCACTGTTGAAGATCGAGATCGAGCTCCCACCCGCGGCGTCGACGGCCTTCGTGTCGCTGGCGGCGAAGAGGAACGCCAGCAGGACGGCCCAGCCCGCGATAGCCGAGTAGAACACGGACTTCCACACGCCCTTGGCCGCACCGAGCGCAGCGCCGCGTGTCTCCTCGGCCGTATGCGCGGACGCGTCGTAGCCCGTCTGCGTGTACATGGTGAGGATGAAGCCGATTGGCAGCACGTAGAGCCAGAAGAACAGCCCGCTGGTAGCCCCGCCGTGGAAGCCGCTGTTGTTGATCGTGTGACCGAAGACGAAGCCCGCGTCCTGGTGGTGGTCGGGGAGGAAGGCGAGGATCCCGATGATCACGAGCACGCCGAGCACGTGCCACCCGACCGAGATGTTGTTGAAGATCGCGAGCAGCCTGTCGGCGAAGATGTTCACAACTGTATAAAGGACGAGGATTCCGAGGAACAACACGAATTCGTGATGAAGGACGGCGGAGGGATTCGTGGTGGCGAAGTCGATGCTTCCGATCTTCAGCCCGTAGAGGCTGAGCACAGCGTTGAGGAAGATCGCCGCGCCATAGCCGACGCCCGCGACGATGCCGACGAGCCCGACCATGTTGAACCAGCCCGTGAACCAGCTCCAGCCTTTACCGCCCAGCTTGGCCGCCCACCAGTAAGGGCCGCCGGCCGTGGGGAAGGCAGAGGTCAGCTCGGCCATCGAGAGGGCGACGAGCAGGACGAATCCGCAGAGGATCGGCCAGCCCCACGCGACCGCGGCGGGGCCGCCGGCGGTCCAGGCGAAGGAGAAGTTCGTGAAGCAGCCTGCGAGGACCGAGATGATCGTGAAAGAGATCGCGAAGTTGGTGAAGCTGCTCCACGCCCGCGTGAGCTCCTGCCTATAGCCCAGCTCTGCGAGTTTCTGGACGTCGCGGTCGATGTCTGCCATTCGCCCTTCCTCCTCTTTGATGGCGGGTCGAAGGCCTGACGGCTGAGCGGAGCGTAAAGCGTTCAGCCGAGCCGCGTCAAACGCGCTCGAGCTCGCGTTAACCGAACCTCGACCGGGTCCCCGGCAACGTCCACCGACTCGAGCCAGTTTGAGGAGACGGAGACCGACCGGCCGGGTACGAGCCTGGCGACACGCCCGCTCCAGAGGAGCCGCTCTCCCTGCCGGATCTCGAGCGTGGCATTGCGCACGAACTCGCCGGAGCGGATGCCGAAGCGGCCTCTCGGCGGCGCTTCTCGACCCGGGCCGACGGCGTTCGGCGAGATCCACCGCAGCGGCGCTCGGCAGGCGATCGGCAGGCGCTGCTCGGGCCACAGGCACCGTTCGAGGAGCCAACGGGCCGCGGTGGCAGCCGCATGCCGGCCGCCGAGCGCCGCGACGTCGGCCG
>WNGD01009390.1_pt1 | contig 16765 bp, 16 predicted proteins | sample 5400671 | NCBI WGS metagenome assembly WNGD01 (sample SAMN13153369, study PRJNA577476) | soil metagenome | isolation source: 40 cm soil or saprolite under grassland replicate 2 | place: USA:California | collected 2016-06-15 | reverse complement strand
CTGACCCTGCCGCAGTTCCGGCGCGACGCCAGCTCGACGCTGGCCACCTTCGACGAGCTTTGGCGGCTCGGCTACGACGGCGCCTTCGTCTTCGACCACCTCTGGCCGCTGCTGCAGCCGACCCGGCCAGCGCTGGAGGGGTGGACCCTGCTCGCCACGCTTGCCGCTCGCCGCGGCGGCGGCGACGGGTTCCGCCTCGGGACGCTGGTGACGCGGGCGGGGCTGCGGGCGCCGAGCCTGCTCGCGCACATGGCGGCCACCGTGCGGTCGATCGCGGGTGCACCGCTGATCGCCGGGGTGGGTGCGGGGGATGCCGCCAGCCGCGCCGAGAACCTGGCCTTCGGGCTGCCGTACGAGGACGCCGCCGGCCGCCTCGCCAACGTCGAGGCGGCGGCTGTCGCCCTGGCCGGGACCGGGGCCGCTGAGGTGTGGATCGGCGGCCTCGGCGCGACGACTCGCGCGCTCGCCGGCAGGGTGGCGGACGCCTGGAACGCCTGGGGGGTGACCCCCGACGAGCTCGCCGCCGGCTTGGCGACGGTACGCCAGGCAGCCGAGCAGGCCGGGCGCGACCCCGCGACGGTGCGTGCCACCTGGGGCGGGCAGGTCCTGATCGGTACCGACGCGGCGGAGGCCCGGGTGCTGCTGGACCGCTGGGCCGAGCGGCGCGAGCCCCAGGATGTGGCGCGGACCGTTGCCGGTGACGCCGCCACGGTTTTGGCCCGCCTGCACGAGCTGGGCGAAGCGGGCGCGGTGTGGTGTATTGCCGCACTGGTTGGAGGACCCGACCAGCAGCTCGCTTCAATGCGGTCATTGCTTGCCAAAGCCGCTGGATTCGCCATGCGCGTCCCAGCGAGTGCGTAATTCAGCGGAGAATCTGCTCGCCGGACGGATCCGTCCAGCCAGGCGATATTGGCAAGGCGAGCGCCTGACAAGACAGCTTCGCCGAAACCTGCTAGGTTCTCGCTGCTCACGGCCAGAGCAGGGCGAGCCAGGGCTGATTGACTAGCAAATAAAGTCTAGGCATCGTTGCGATTATTAGTACCGTTTGTTGGGGAAACGGCATTGCGCTTCTGACCGTGCGCACGCACAATCTTCATGCCTGCCACTTAACGCCGCTGCGGCCTGCTTCCCCCGAGCAGGTACGCAAAGGGGAGGAGTTCCATGCCTGCCGCACTGTGCCGTCCTATTCCCAAGACCGGAATCATGCAGGTTTTTCACGCTTCGAGCACCTGGTCCCGTCCGGTTGCCTCCTCGACATGGTCGCGTCCAACGGCCTCGTCGACGTGGTCGCTCGCGTCCTCGACGTGGTCGCGTCCGGTCGCCTCCAGTACCTGGTCGCGTCCGGTCGCGTCGTCGACGTGGTCCTGAGTTGGGGCTTCCTAGACTGAGGTGTGACCGTTAGTCTCTTCTCTCTGGTCACGCTCAAGGTGCGGATTGCCGCATGCGTGAAAGGGACCCAACCTCGATGGTGTCGTGAGCCAACCGGCGACCCTGCCGGCGACCGTCCGGACCTCGCTGACGCGGCCCGCATGGCTGCTGGTCGTCGCCAGTATGGCCGTGGCCGCGATCGTCGCTGGCAGCCTCGCGCCCAGCGCGGTCCATGACCTGACGCACGGGCAGACCGGCGTGGTGTGGACCGCGCTGCTGTATGCCGGCGGGTTGGTCATGGCCGAGCGGTTCGTCGTCAAGGTGCCGGTGCGCAACCACCGGTTCTCGATCGGCGTGACCGACATGGTGATCGCGCTCGGGTTCGTGTTCCTGGCACCGCCGCTGCTGGTGCTCGCGACCGCGGTCGGCATCGCGATCAGCCAGTGGCTGTTCGAGTCCCAGCTGGTCAAGCGGCTGTTCAACGTCCCGCAGTACATGCTCTCGGTGGCGGCGGCGGCCAGCGTCGCGCTCGCGATGCGGACGCTGCTGCACCACCTGCGCCCCTTCGGCATCGACGTCCCCGCGACCGCGACCGGCAGCTTCAAGCCCAGCCTGGCAGTCGTCTGGGTGGTCGGCATGGCCGCCTTCTTCCTGGTCAACCACTCGCTGGTCAGCATCGTGATCAGCCTGCTGGTGGGGCAGGGCTTCGTGCAGTGCTGGCTGCGCGCCGCTCCGGTCGCGCTCGCCGACTGGGCCGCCAGCACCGCCTACGGCCTGGTGATCGCCGCACTGCTCGGCCACGACCGGGCGCTGCTGCCGTTCCTGATCGTGCCGATCGTGCTCACCTTCATCGGCAACCGCGCCTGGGCGCGCAGCCTCGCGCAGGGCCAGCGCATGCACTCCCTGTACGCGGCCGGCCGCGCGCTCTCCAACCGGCTCGGCGACATCTCCGCCTGGCAGGAGTTCGTCCAGCAGGTCCCCGAGGTGCTCAACTGCGAGGGTGCAGCGGTGTTCCTCGGCCGCGCCGACGACGGCACCCTGGAGGTCGTCGAGAGCGGCGGCGGCTTCGACCGCCTCAACGTCAGCCCGTCGCCGGTCGCCTGGGAGCAGGCCGCCAAGGGGTATGCCACCCGCGCCGACTGGCGCCGCAGCACCATGGTGATGATGGAGGTCGAGGGCCGCGTGGTCGGCTACGCCGTCGCCTTCGGGCCCAGGGTCGACGCCGACTTCACCCAGGACGACCGCGACATCCTGCTGACGCTGGCCAACCAGGGCGCCGCCGCGCTGCTCAACGAGGAGCTGTTCCGCGAGGCCGAGAACGAGCGCACCACCCTGCGCGACATCGTCGGCCACTCCACCGACGGCATCTACACCGTCGGCCCCGACCGCACGGTGCGCTCCTGGAATCCCGCGATGGTGGCCCTCACCGGCTACGCCGAGGACGAGGCGGTGGGGCAGAAGTGCTTCAACCTGCTGCGCGCCCGCGACGACAACGGCGTCGACATGTGCGCCGCCGACTGCCCGATCCTGGTCGCCGCCAGATCCGGCCACGAGGAGGTCCGCGACGCCTCGGTGCTCAACAAGGACGGCGTCGCCCGCTGGATCCGCTACAACCACGCGCCGGTGATGGGCTCCGACGGCGACATGGACGCCGACGTGGTGGTGGTCCGCGACGTCACCCGCGAGCGCCAGACCGACGAGCTGAAGGCCGACTTCGTCGCCAGCGTCTCGCACGAGCTGCGCACCCCGCTGACCCCCATCAAGGGGTTCTTGATGACGCTGCTGCGCGAGGACCGCGACTTCACCCAGGAGCGGCGCCGGGAGTACTACAAGCTGATGCTCACCCAGACCCAGCGTCTGGAGCGCCTGATCGAGGACCTGCTGGAGGTGACCCGCCTGGAGGCCGGCGCCGACCTGGTCGACGCGATCGCGATCGACGCCATCGACCTGGTCCGCCAGGTGGTCGACCGCTCCACCGCCGAGGACCCCGAGCGGATCATCAATGTGCGCACCCCCGGCCACGCGGTCTACTGCCGGGGCGACTGGATGCGGACCGACCAGGTGCTCGGCAACCTCCTGTCCAACGCCATGCGCTACTCCCCGCCGCACGAGACCGTCGAGGTCCGTCTGGTGCCGCAGGGCCGCGAGGTCGTCTTCGAGGTCCGCGACGCCGGACCGGGCATCCCCAACGACGAGCAGTCACGCATCTTCGAGCGGTTCCACCGTGTCGGCCACTACCTCACCCGCGAGCCAGGCGGCGCCGGCCTCGGCCTCTACCTGGCCAAACGCCTGGTCGAGGCGATGGGCGGCCGCATCTGGGTCTCCAGCCGCCTCGGCCACGGCTCAGTCTTCTCCTTCGCCCTCCCCTCCGAGCCGAGCCTCAACGCCGTCCGCCTGGACGACCGTCGCCGCCTCGGGTGACACAGGCGGTAAGGTGGCCTCCGCCGAGGAAGCCCGGTTCCGAGCGGAGGAAGCCCGACGATGACCGATGCCAGTGCCATCCGTGCCAGCAGCGATGACTACCAGGCGTTCCTGGAGTCGCAGGAGACGACGACGCTGCGCGACTGGGCGCTGCGCGTCGCCCGTGAGCGGCACGACGTCGGGTTCTTCTGGGATCTCGCCAAGCACCTGCCGGACGTCGAGGACGCCAACCTGGACTGGGCCGCCTATGACCCGATCGACGCGATCCGTGAGCTGACCCATCTGGTGACGCACTTCCGCGAGGAGGCGGCGGGGCCGGACGTGGCCTCCCTGCTGCGGATCCGCTACGTCGAGTACCTGGTCGACGCCGGCGAGCACCGTTTCGACAAGGCTTAGGCTGGGGCCTCGGCAGTGTCGGGGGCGAGCGGCAGCAGCAGCTTGAAGGTCGCGCCCCTGCCTGGGGTGCTGTCCACTTCGACGGTGCCGCTGTGGGCGGCGACCAGAGCGGCGACGATCGCGAGGCCGAGCCCGGCGCCGGCGCCGCCGTCGGTTCCGGAGGTCCCGGCCTGGGCGTGGGAGCGGGCTGGGTCGGCGCGGTAGAAGCGCTCGAAGACGCGCTCGGTCTGCTCGGGGGTGAGGCCGGGGCCGTGGTCGGCGACCTCCACGACGGCGTGCTGGGCATCGGTGCGTGCCCGCACCTCGACCGAGGTGCTCGGGGGGGTGTGGGTGAGCGCGTTGCTCATGAGATTCGCGATCACCTGGCGCAGGCGCGACTCGTCGCCGAGCACGATCAGCGGCTCGCCGGGAGCGTCGCCGTCGCCGAGCAGCAGCGCGACCTGGCGGTCCGGGGCGACCGCGCGGGCGTCCTGGACCGCGTCGGCGACCAGGGTGAGCAGGTCCACCGGGTGGCGTTCCAGGGGGCGCTGCTGGTCCAGGCGGGCGAGCAGCAGCAGGTCGTTGACCAGCAGGCCCATGCTGGCGGCCTGGTCCTCGATGCGGCGCATCAGCCGGTCCAGCTCGGCCGGCTCCCGCGCCGCGCCCTGCCGGTACAGCTCGGCGAAGCCGCGGATGGTCGTCAGGGGGGTGCGCAGCTCGTGGCTGGCGTCGGAGACGAAGCGCCGCATCCGCTCCTCGGAGCGGCGCGCGGCGACCTCGGAGGCGGCGCGGGCGCCGAAGGCAGCCTCGATCTGCGCCAGCATGGCGTTGAGCGCCCGGCCGAGCTGCCCCACCTCGGTGCGCGGGTCCCGGTCGGGCACCCGCCGGGTCAGCTCGCCTTCGGCGATCGCGCCCGCGACCTGCTCGATCTCGACCAGTGGCCGCAGGTTGGCCCGCACGATCATCACCACGATGCCGGCCAGAACCACCAGCACCACGGCGCTGACGATCAGGTCGATGCGCTGCAGGCGTGTGATGGTGCCGCTGATGTCGTCGAGGCTGGCGGCGGCGACGGTGCTGGTCCCGTCCAAGTGGAACTGGACGAGCACGCGCCAGTGGCTTGCGCCGCTGGTGGCCGCGAGGGTGAACGGCCCCCCGGCGTGCGCCCGCAGCCAGGCGGCGTCATAGCGCAGCTTGGGTGGCTGCTGGCCCTGCAGCAGGGGGTTGCTGAAAACCATGACGTTGCCGCTCGAGTCGCGCCTGACGTTGCCGTCGGCGTCGAGGAACTGCACCCAGTACGGGCTGGGCGGCTGGGACCGCTGATTGTTCTGGCCCTCACCCCCGCCACCGTTTCCGCTTCCGCCACCGTTCTGCAGCGGGTTGGGGGCTGGACGGCTGGCCACCAGCTGCAGCTGGTTGTCCAGGCGGCTGACCAGGTAGCCGCGGAGGGAGGCGATGCTCGCCACGCTGATCAGGCCGAGCGCGACGGTCACCAGCAGCAGCACGGCGACGATCAGCTTGACGCGCAGGGGAGTGCGCGCCAGGAGCCGCTGGCTCGCCGACCACGGCCGGCTGGCCAGCCGCCGTATCCCACCCCATCGCGCACCGGTCATGACTGACGCCTCTGGATTTGTCGGATCGAGGGTCGCTACTCGTCCGCGACCCGCAGGACGTAGCCGACGCTGCGGATCGTATGCAGCAGGCGCGGTTCCACGAAGTCGATCTTGCGACGCAGGTACGACACGTAGGATTCGACGATGCGGGCGTCGCCCTGGAAATCGTAGTTCCAGACGTAGTCGAGGATCTGCCCCTTGGACAGGACCCGGCCCGCGTTGCTCATCAGGTAGCGGAGCAGCTTGAACTCGGTGGGGGACAGGGGGATGCGCTGGCCGGCGCGCCACACCTCGTGGCTCTCCTCGTCCAGTTCCAGGTCGGCGACGCGCAGGCGCGTCGGGACCGGCGGCGGGCCGCTGCCGGCGCGGCGCAGGATCGTGCGGATGCGGGCGATGACCTCTTCCAGGCTGAACGGTTTGGTGACGTAGTCGTCGCCGCCGAGTGTCAGCCCGGCGACCTTGTCCTCGGTGGCGTCCCGCGCGGTCAAGAACAGCACCGGGAGCGCGCTGCCGGCGCTGGTGGTGGCGTTGCCGGAGCGCAGCCGCCTGGCGACGTCGAAGCCGTCCGCGTCCGGCAGCATCACGTCGAGCACGACGAGATCCGGGCGGTGGCGTTCCACCGCCCGGATCGCCTCGAACCCGCCCGTGGCCGTGACGACCTCGAAACCAGCGAACCGGAGGCTGGCCGACAGCAGCTCGAGGATGTTCGGGTCATCCTCGACCACCAGCAGCCTCGACGCCGGCTGCTCCCGGCCGCCCAGCGCGGCTGACGCCTCCATCACGCTCCTCTCGTCCCCATCTCCGCCATCCTCGCACGCTCGGCCCGGTACTGGTCCGCGCGGGCCTCGATAGCGATCAGCTCCGCGCCGAGATCCTCCTGCAACTCCTCATGCCGCACCTTGCGGAACGCCAGCACACCCGCGAGCGCCAGGCCGCCAAACGACACGCCCAGCGCCGTCGCCTGCGCCCAATCGCCCATTGAAGCCGGGTCAATCATCTTGTTCGCCTCTCTCGTTGGTGCTCGACAAGTCGGATCCTGTCCTTGTCTTCGGTCTAACCGCCGCGCCCACGAACAACCTGAAACTCAGCTGGGAGTTTGCTGGGAGTCATTGGCCACGAGCCCTGCCAATCGGGCGTTTCCGGTATCCAGCAGGACGTTCAGGAAGCTCCCAGCTACCTCGCAGCTCGGCCCCAGCCGGGACGTGCAAGCTCGAAGCGGGCAATCAACCAACCAATCGGAGGTTTGCCATGGAAGACCGGGCTCCGCGCCCCCCGAACCCCCCGGCCCGGCGGCGCCGCCGGCGCCACGCCGCCTTCCGCTCCCGGATGGTCGCGGGTGCGCTCAGCGCCGTCCTGTTCCTGGGGCTTGGCGCGGGAATGGCGGCCAGGTCAGCGGCCGACACCACCACCACGGCAACCAGAACCACCACCTCGTCCTCGTCCTCCTCGTCCTCGTCGTCGAGTTCGGGCAGCACGGCCAGCTCGGGCTCTACCTCCTGGTCGGCGAGCCCTGACACCGCATCCTCTGGTCAGGCGATCACCACCAGCTCAGGAAGCTGAGGCACAACGATGGAAGGCGAGGCACGTTTCCGGGCGATGGGCAGCGACGTCCACGTCATCGTCGTCGGCGGGCGGGTGACCCTGCTTGAGGCCGCCCGCGAGCTGATCGAGGAGCTGGAGCTGCGCTGGAGCCGCTTCAAGCCGAGCAGCGAGATCAGCCGGCTCAACGCCCACCGCGCCGAGCCGGTCAGGGTCTCCCCACCGACCCTCGCGCTGGTCCAGCGGGCCCTGGAGGGCGCCCACATCACCGGCGGCCGCTACGACCCGACGGTGCTCGACGCGGTGCTCCAGGCCGGCTACGACCGCAGCTTCGAGCTGCTGGCCAACCCCGCCACCGCCACCGCCACCGGCGCCGGCCCCGCTCCCGGCCCGGACGGCGGCGGGCGGCTCCCCGGGGCCCCGCCGCGCCACCGCCACCGCGCGCCGTCGGCGGGGCGCTCCTGGCGGGTCGCGATCGAGCACCCCCTGTGGCGCACGCCGGTGGCGACTGTCGGGCTGCGCAGCGGCGCCGTCGCCACCAGCAGCCGGACCCGCCGCGCCTGGGGTCCGCCACATGACCGCCGCCACCACCTGATCGACCCGGCGACTGGACTCCCGGCCCGCAGCGGCGTCGCCACCGCCAGCGTGGTCGCCGCCGAGGCCTGGCAGGCCGAGGTCCTGGCCAAGGCCCTGTTCATCGGCGGCCTCGGCGACGGGTTCGCCCTGCTCGACCAGACTGGAACCGAAGGCCTGCTGATCGATGACCACGGGGCGATGCACCCGAGCGCCGAGTTCGGCCGTTTCATCGGCGCCACCGGGCGCCGACCCTCGGTCGCTGCGGGCGTGGCCGAGCCCCCGTTCGAGTTCGAGTTCGAGGAGGCACTCCGGTGAGTTCCACGGTGAGCGCGCTGCGGTGGGCGACGATGCCGGAGCGTGCCGAATGAGCGGCGGCCTGCTCTGGTACGTGGCCCGGGCGGGCGGCCTGGTCGCCTGGGCGCTGGCCGCCAGCGCGGTCATCTGGGGCCTCGCGCTCTCGACCCGGGTGCTCGGCCGCAGGCCGCGCCCGGCCTGGCTGTTCGACCTGCACCGCTTCCTCGGCGGCCTGGCGCTGGTGTTCACCGGCGTCCACGTGGTCGCGGTCCTCGGTGACAGCTACGTCAGCTTCAGCCTGGTCAACGTCCTGGTCCCCCTGACCGGCAGCTGGCACCCCGTCGCGGTCGCCTGGGGCATCGTCGGCTTCTATCTCCTGCTCGCGGTGGAGTTGACCTCGCTGGCGCGCCGCCACGTCCCGCTCCGGATCTGGCGCCGGGTCCACTACGGCAGCTTCATCCTGTTCGCCTCCACCACCGTCCATGCCCTGACCGCCGGCACCGACCGCCACGCCGCCGCCTTCCTGGTCGCCGTGGTCGCGGTCTGCGGGCTGGTGGCGCTGCTGACCGTGGTCCGCCTGGCGATGGCCCGCGCAGCCCCTCCGGCACCGGCCCCGGCACGGGCACGGGCAGCGTCAGGGGCGCCGAGGGGCCGGGGCCAGCTCGTCGGCGAGCTGGCCAAGGAACAGGCCGACGTCGGTGACCACGCCGGTCGCCTGCGTCGAGCCCCGGTCGGCTAGCTTGGTCACCGTCGCCGGGTTGATGTCGACGCAGACCAGCGGCACCGCGGCCGGCAGCAGGTTCCCGGTGGCGATCGAATGCAGCATGGTCGCCACCATGATCGCGTAGCCGACCCCGGGCAGCAGCGTGCGCATCTGCCGCTGCGCGTCGATCACGTCGGTGACGGTGTCGGGCAGCGGCCCGTCGTCGCGGACCGACCCGCCGAGCACGTAGTCGACGCCGTGGAGCACGCAGGCATGCATGATCCCGGTGGTGAGCACCCCCTGCTCGACCGCCTTGGCGATCGACCCGCAGCGGCGGACCGTGTTGAGGGCGCGGATGTGGTGCTCGTGGCCGTGCTCGACGCCGATCCCCTCGGCGAGGTTCACCCCCAGCGAGGTCCCGTAGAGGGCGCCCTCGATGTCGTGGGTGGCCAGCGCGTTGCCGGCGAACAGCACGTCCATGTAGCCCCCCTCGATCAGCCGCGTCACCGCCGGCCCCGCGCCGGTGTGGACCACGGCGGGGCCAGCCACCCACAGGATCCGCTCGCCGCGCTGCCTGGTGGCGCGCATCGCGGCGGCGACCCTGCGGACGAGCAGGCCCTGCGGCTTCTCGCTGGAGACCTGGGAGGACATGAACTCGAAGACCTCCCCCTGGCGGCCACGGTCGCGGGGGCGCACGCGGATGCCCTGGCTGGAGACCACCACCGGGTCGCCCTTGAGGACGTCGCTCATCGGGACGGTGCGGGCACGGCGGTCCTTCACCACGATGGCGCAGTCCATCTCGGGGTTCTCGACCCGCAGCCAGCGGCCGTCGTCGTGGACCTCGGTCTCCAGGTTGGTGGAGGAGTAGAAGCCGTCGGGCAGCACGCCGTCGGTCTCGGCGGGGACCAGGTCGGCGGCGCCGGCCTCGACGTCCACACGGGTCATGCCGAGGCCCATCAGCGACTGGACCAGTTCCTCAAGCTGCGCGGGGTCGTCGGCCTTGATCAGCAGGCGGGCGTAGGACGGGTCGGCAGGCGTGTGGCCGACGTCGAACTGCTCGATCACATAGTCGGCCATGACGCTGCGCACCTGGTCGAGGATGCGGGTGAACAGCATCGAGTCGATCACATGCCCGGTGATCTCCAGCGTTTCCGTACAGGTCGTGGACATGGCCCCCCGATCAGGTCGGTTGCGACGCGGTCTTGCGCAGCCTGACCCGGCGAATTGTGCCACGCCCCGGTCACCAGGGCCGTCGCGGCATGCCCTCGCTACAATCGTCGGCGATGACGACCGACCTGCGTTCCGACACGATGACGAAACCGACCCCGGCGATGCGCCAGGCCATGGCCGACGCCGAGGTCGGCGACGACCAGTGGCGCGAGGATCCCACCACCAAGCGGCTGGAGGCGGCGGTCGCCGAGCGGTTCGGCCGCGAGGCCGCCCTGTTCGTGCCGTCTGGGCACATGGGCAACCAGATCTGTCTGCGGCTCGGCGCCGCGCCGGGCAGCGAGTGCCTGGCGCATGAGGACAACCACATCTTCTGGTACGAGAACGCGGCCGGGTCGCTGCTCAGCGGCATCCAGTTCCACGCCATGACCGGTCCGCGCGGGCTGCTCGACCCGGCGGCGGTCCGCGCCCGCGTGCGCACCGCCTACTACGGCGTGCCGACCAGCGCCATCGCGGTGGAGCAGACCCACAACCGCGGCGGGGGCGCGGTCTGGCCGCTCGCCACCCTGGAGGAGCTGCGCGCCGTGGCCAGCGACGCCAGCCTGCACCTGCACTGCGACGGCGCGCGGATCTGGAACGCCTCGGTCGCCAGCGGCGTGCCGCTGGAGCGCTACGGCGCGCTGTTCGACAGCCTGTCGGTGTGCTTCTCCAAGGGCCTGGCCGCGCCAGTCGGCTCCGCCGTGGTCGGCGACCGCGATTTCGTGGAGCGCGCCCGGGAGGTCCGCCAGCTCCTCGGCGGCAGCATGCGCCAGTCGGGCGTGCTCGCCGCAGCCGCGCTGGTCGCCGTCGAGCAGATGCTCGACCGCCTCGCCGACGACCACGCCAACGCCCGCCACCTGGCCGAGCGGGTCGCCGCCGCCGTGCCCGGCGGGATCGAGGCGCCGGTGGAGACCAACATCGTGCTGCTCGCCGCGCCCGCCTTCGGCACTGACGGGCCCGGCCTGGTCAAGCGCCTGGCCGACCGGGGCGTCCTGGCCGCCGACACCGCGCCCGACCAGGTCCGCCTGGTGTTCCACTACGAGATCAGCGCCGACGCCACCGACCAGGCCGCCAGCGCGGTGATCGCCGCCGCCGACGGCACCGCCGAGACCGCGGCGGGATGACCTTCGGCCTCGCCGAGGTGGAGGCGGCGGCCGCACGGATCGCCGGGCGGGTCCACCGCACCCCCGTGTTCCACTCGCGGCTGCTGGACCGGGAGCTGGGCTGCCAGGTTCTCCTGAAGGGCGAGCATCTGCAGCGGATCGGCGCGTTCAAGGCGCGCGGCGCGTTCAACGCGCTGCTGGCGCTGGACCCGGCCGTCCGGGCGCGGGGGGTGATCACGGTCAGCTCCGGCAACCATGCCCAGGCGGTCGCCCTGGCCGCCGCCGAGACCGGCAGCCACGCCGTGGTGGTCATGCCCGCCGACGCCAGCCCGGCCAAGCTCGCCGCCACCCGCGGCTACGGCGCCGAGGTGATCTGCGACGGGGTCACCCCCGCCAATCGCGAACAGTTCGTCCACCGCCTCGCCGCCGAGCGCGGACTGCGTCTGGTGCACCCCTTCGACGACTTCGACGTCATGGCCGGGCAGGGCACCGCCGCCCTGGAGCTGCTCGACGAGGTCGGCGACCTCGACCTGGTGCTCGCCCCGGTGGGTGGCGGCGGCCTGATCAGCGGCACCGCCGCGGCGGTCAAAGGCCGCTCGCCCTCCACCCGGGTGGTCGGGGTCGAGCCGGCCGGCGCCGCCGACGCCCGTGACTCGCTCGCCGCCGGGCGCCTGGTCGCCCTGCCCGAGCCGCCCCAGACGATCGCCGACGGGGTCCGCACCCTGCGCCTCGGCGAGCGGGACTTCGCGGTGATCCGCCGGCTGGTCGACGAGATCGTCACCGTCAGCGACGATCAGCTCCGCGCCGCCCTGGCGCTGGCCTGGTCGCGGACCAAGCAGCTGATCGAGCCGACCGCTGCCCTGCCGCTCGCCGCGCTGCTCACCGGCGCTGTTGGCGGTACCGCCGGCCAGCGGGTCGGGGTGATCCTCTCCGGCGGTAACCTCGATACGACCGCGCTCGCCGCGACGCCGGCCCTGCCGGGTTCCAACGAAGCAGCCAAGGAAGAAGGTGGTCCCTGATGACCGTCCCAGCCTCAGCCTCAGCGCCGACCGTGGCGGGGATCGACGTCGAGGCGATCCGCCCGCAGTTCCCCGGGCTGGCGCGCACGCTCCCCGACGGACGCCCGGCGGTCTTCTTCGACGGGCCGGGCGGGTCGCAGCCGCACGCCTCGGCGATCGTCGCGGTCGCCAGGCACCTGGAGTCGTCCATGGCCAACCTCGACGGCGCCTTCGCCACCGCCAGGGAGACCACCGCGCTGGTGGAGCGGGCCCGCGCCGCCGGGGCCGACCTGCTCGGGTCCGCCCCGGAGGGGATCGCCTTCGGGCCCAACATGACCACCCTGAACTTCCTGCTCGCCCACGCGCTCGCGCGGACCCTGGCCGCCGGGGACGAGATCGTGGTCACCGCGCTCGACCACGACGCCAACGTGGCGCCGTGGCTGCTGGTCGCCCGCGACCACGGCCTGGTGGTCCGCACCGCGCCGCTGCGGGTCACCGACGGCACCCTCGACCACGACGCGCTGGAGGGTCTGCTCGGCCCGCGCACCCAGGTGGTGGCGTTCCCGCTGGCCTCCAATGCGCTCGGGACCATCCCCGACATCCCCCGGATCGCCGCCGCCGCCCACCGGGTCGGGGCGCTGGCCTGGTGCGACGCGGTCCACTCCGCGCCGCACCGCCGCATCGACGCCGCCGCGCTCGGCGTCGACGTGGTGCTCTGCTCGGCCTACAAGTTCTTCGGGCCGCACGTCGGCATCGCCGCGATCCGCCGCGACCTCGCCGAGACGCTCCCCGCCGACCAGGTCCGCCCCGCCGCCGAGTCCCCGCCCGGGCACCGCTTCGAGACCGGCACCCAGTCCCACGAGGGCCTCGCCGGGATGGTCGCGGCGGTCGACTACCTCGCCGGCCTCGGCACCGGCGCCGACCCGGCCCCAGGAGCAGGCCGGCGGGCACGGCTCGACGACGCCTTCGCGCGCATCCAGCGACACGAGGCCGCGCTCACCCTGCGCTTCCTCGATGGTATGGCCGACCTGCCCAAGCTGCGGCTCTACGGGATCGCCGACCCGGCGCGGGTGGGGGAGCGCACCCCGACGCTGTGCTTCACTATCGAGGGCCAGCCGCCCCACGCGGTCACCGAGGCGCTCGGCGAGGCGGGGATCTTCACCTGGCACGGCAACTACTACGCCCTCAACGTCATGGAAAGCCTCGGCCTGGAGGGGCGCGGCGGCGCGGTCCGCGCCGGGTTCCTGCACTACAACACCCCCGCCGAGGTCGACCGCTTCCTGGAGGCGCTGCACCACATCGCCACCTGTCCCCTGGCCGGTGCGGTAGCGTCCACCCATGAACCCGGGCATCCAGACCGAGAGCGACACCGGGGCGCCGCCGCCGGCGCCGGGCCCGGCGCCGCGCTGGGCGCGCTGGTATGCCGGGATGTTCCTGGCCGCGTTCCTGGTCTGCGGAGTGGTCGGGATCGAGGCCTGGCCGCTCACCGGCTGGCGGCTGTTCGCGGACGCGCGCAGTGCCCGCGAGACCAGCTTCCAGGCCGCCACCGTCGACCACGCCGGCCGCGAGACCCCGATCCGCTTCCAGGATCTGCCGATCCGCGACCACGGCAACGTTCAGGTCCTCAAGGGTTTCGCCGCCCTGTCGCCCGCCAAGCAGGCAGCCGTGTGCGCCGCGTGGGCGGACGCCGTCCGCGCCCAGGGCGGCGACGTCGCGGCGCTGCGCGTCTATCAGCTCGACGTGGACCTGTCCCAACGGGAGGGGCAGCGGGGCGCACCGACCCGGCGCACGCTGCGCTGGACTTGCCAGCCGCCGCCGCAGGGCTCCGGCTCCGGAGCCGGCGGGGGTTCCGGCCAGGGCGCAGGCCAGGGATGGAGGGTCGATGCGGCGGCGGGTTGAGGGACTGTGGGCGACCTTCCAGGCCTGGCTGTTCGCTCCGGGCGACCCGCGGCGGCTCGCGGCGCTGCGGATCGGGCTCGCCGGGCTGCTGACGATCCGGCTCGCCAGCGGGCCCTACCTCGACCTCGCCCACCAGCCGGCGGCGCTGTTCCGGCCGATCTCCTTCCTGAAACTGCTGCCGCACATGCCGCCGCCGGGCGTGGTCGTCCCGCTCCAGGTCGTCGGGGTGGCCGCCGCGCTGCTCGCCACGGTGGGACTGTGGACCCGGGTGGCGCTGCCGGTCGCCTACCTCGCCGCGCTGCCGTTGATCGCCATGACCTCCAGCCTTGGCAAGACGGTTCACAACGACGTGCTGCTGCTGCTGTGCCTGTTCCCGCTGCTCCCCGCACCGGCGGGGGACGCCTGGTCGCTGGACCTTCGGCGGCGCCCTCCAGCCGAACGACGCCCCGCGTGGTCGTGGCGCTACGGCTGGCCGCCGCGGACCGCCATGGTGGTGATCGCTGGCGCGTACTCCTTCACCGGCTACGCCAAGCTGCTCCACGCCGGGCCAGCCTGGGTGACCAGCGGGAACCTCCGCTGGGTCCTCTACGGCTCCAGTGACGCGCAGGCCCATCCCAACGTCGCCGCGCTGTTCGTCGCCGACCGGCCCTGGCTCGCCCACCTGTTCGCCGCCGGCACCCTCGCGGTCGAGCTGGGCTTCCCGCTGGTGCTGTGGCGCCCGCGGCTGGCCTGGCTGTTCGTCCCCGCCGTGGTCGCCCTCCACACCGGCATCTGGGTGGCGATGCGCCTCGACTACTACCCGATGGCCGCCACCGTCCTGATCGTGTTCGTCGACTGGCCGGCGCTCGTCAGCGGTCGCCTTCCATCCGGTCCATTCCCTGGAGGATCGCGCTCCGGGCGGCGCGGACGCCCTGGCGGTAGCCGATCGCCAGCACCTGGTCGAGCTGCGCTTCGCTGATGGTGCCGTAGGCGCGCACCTGGGCCCGGATCGTTTCGAGGTACTGGGCGTCGTAGCCGGCCCGGACGGTGGACGGGAGGTCGTACGGGTCATCGCTCATCCGCGAATTCTCGCATCCTCGCAGCATCGGACGAAAACGGAGAGTGCTTGCCTTGCCTGTCGTGCTGCCTGCTTCGCCTCTACCCTGAGCCGCGACGAAACCGGACAGGAACGAAGAATCAGGAGGGAAGCGCATGGCGGTGGCGCCACGCGAGCTGGGTCGCAGCGGGATCCGGGTGAGCGCGATGGGCTTTGGGTGCTGGGCGATCGGCGGGCCGTTCTGGCAGGGAAGCCAGCCGCTCGGCTGGGGCGAGGTGGACGACGACGAGTCGGTGCGGGCGCTGCGGCGGGCGCTCGACCTGGGGATCAGCTTCTTCGACACCGCCGACGTCTACGGCGCCGGGCACAGCGAGCGGGTCCTCGGGCGAGCCCTGGCGGAGGCGGGTGCGCGCGACCAGGTGGCGATCGCCACCAAGTTCGGCAACCGCTTCGAGGAGGCCACCCGCCAGCTCACCGGCAGCGACGCCAGCCCCGCCTACATCCGCCAGGCGTGCGAGGCGTCACTGCGGCGGCTCGGGACCGACCGGATCGACCTGTACCAGCTGCACCTCGGCGATCTTGACCCGGCCGCCGCCGAAGCCGCCTTCGACACCCTGGAGGCGCTGGCCGAGCAGGGCCTGATCGGCGCCTACGGCTGGAGCACCGACGACCCCGAACGCGCCCGCCTGCTCGCGGGACGGCCGCATTTCGCCGCCGTCCAGCACGACCTGAACGTGCTGCTGGACGCGCCCGAAGTGCTGGCCGCCTGCGACCAGCTCGGCGTGGCCAGCGTCAACCGCGGCCCGCTGGCGATGGGGCTGCTCAGCGGCAAGTTCCAGGCCGACTCGCGCCTGCCCGCCGACGACGTGCGCGGCAAGGAGCCCATCTGGATGCGCTACTTCCAGGACGGCCGCCCAAGCCCCGCGTGGCTCGCCCGCCTCGATGCCGTCCGCGAGGTCCTCACCAGCGGCGGCCGCACCCTGGCCCAAGGCGCCCTCGCCTGGATCTGGGCCCGCAGCGAGCGCACCATCCCCATCCCAGGCGTCCGCACCGTCCCCCAAGTCGAGGAGAACGCCGGCGCGCTCGCCTTCGGGCCGCTTGAACCTGGCCAGCTCACCGAGATCGACGCCCTGCTCGGCCGCACCACCGCTGGCGCGCAGCCATAGGCTCTGGAAGGCCCGCATCCCGCCCGGGCGAGGTCCCGGTTCCCCTGTCAGGCTTGGGCAACTTCCGCGGTCAGGTCTTCCATCGCCGCCAGGGCGGCCTCGATGTTGGGGATCGAGTTGGCGTAGGAGAAGCGCAGGTAGCCCTCGCCGTAGGCGCCGAAGGCGGTGCCCGGCAGGCAGGCGACCCCGGCGCGTTCCAGCAGCGCCCCGGCCAGCTCGGCGGCGGGCAGGCCGAGGTCGGCGACCCGTGGGAAGGCGTAGAAGGCGCCCTGCGGCTGCAGGCACGAGACGCCGGGGATTCGGTTCAGGCCCGTGACGATCACGTCGCGGCGGGCGCGGAAGGCGGCGACCATCGCCTCGACCGGATCCCAGGGGCCCTCCAGCGCGGCGATCGCGGCGTGCTGGCTGAACGCCGAGGTGCACGACACCGAGTTGACCACCAGCCGGGTGACCGGCTCGACCAGCGCG
>WNGD01013353.1_pt1 | contig 16767 bp, 15 predicted proteins | sample 5400671 | NCBI WGS metagenome assembly WNGD01 (sample SAMN13153369, study PRJNA577476) | soil metagenome | isolation source: 40 cm soil or saprolite under grassland replicate 2 | place: USA:California | collected 2016-06-15 | reverse complement strand
AGGTCATAGCAGGCGCGCGCGCTCGGCGGCGCCAACAACAGCCCGCGGACGCTGTGCGTGTCACCGACCGCAATGGTCACAGACGTGACGCCTGACCGGTTCATCGTTCGGTGCGCCCTCACCGTCGGTGGAAAGCTGAGCGAGTTTCGCCTACATTTCCGCGGGTGAACAAGCCACTCGACGCTCGCCTGCGCCGGGTGCCGCGTACCCCGTTGTGGCCGCAGGATGGCAATGAGCGTGAAAGACCTCGAAATCCTCCGTCGACAGATGCTCGCGGAAATTGCCGCCGGCACATTTCACGTGAGTGACCTGATCGGCAAGGCGGCGCTCGACGAACGCGTGATGGCGGCCATGGCCAAGGTGCCGCGGCACGAGTTCGTACCGGTCGAACTGCAACCCTACGCCTACGCCAACATTCCGCTTCCCAGCGGTTTCGAGAAGACGATCTCGCAGCCGTTCATCGTCGCGCTGATGACGGATTTGCTCGATATCGGCGCCGAGGAGACCGTGCTGGAGATCGGCACCGGACTGGGCTACCAGGCCGCGATCCTGGCGCAGCTGGCGCGCAAGGTGTACAGCATCGAAATCATCGAAGAGCTCGCCAGCCAGGCAAAGCAACGACTGCGCCAGCAGGGCTGCACCAACATCGAGCTCAAGATCGCCAACGGCTACCACGGCTGGTCCGAGCACGCGCCGTTCGACAAGGTGATCGTGACCGCGGCTCCCGACCTCATTCCCCCGCCGCTCATCCATCAGTTGAAGGCGGGTGGGAAAATGGTCATCCCTGCCGGCCTCCCCGATGCGCAGCAACTCGTCCTCGTTGAAAAGAACGGCAACGGCAAGGTGACGACGAAGGAGATTCTACAGGTGCGGTTCTCGCAGCTCGAGGAGACCGAGCCGGGCATCACATCCAACTAACGTCACCGGAAAGAGACCGCCATGATGCTCGAATTCACCGTCGGCATAAACATCGCTGGCAAACACGAGAGCGTGACGGTGGCGGCGGAGGACGCGCTGATCGCCGCCCTCAAGGTGAAGTGCGAGCGGCCGGATGCCATGATCAACTACGTGCGGCGGCGCAACAAGCGCGGCGATGTGCGTCACCCCACGGGTCGATTGCCGCCAAAGCCAAGTGATCGCGCGCTACGCTCCCTGGGTGACGGCCGATGATCGAAAGCATCAGTGCCATCACGCTCGCTACCCACGACATGTCGCGCGCGGTCCGCTTCTATCGCATGCTGGGATTTGAGGTGCTTTACGGCGGCGACGACGCCGCGTTTACGAGCTTTCGGGCCGGAACGAGCTATCTCAATCTGATCGCCCAGCCCGCCGAGCGAACGTGGTCGTGGTGGGGACGCGTCATCTTCTACCATTCCGACGTCGACGCGCTTCATGCGAGCGTGATCGCGGCCGGCTATCGCCCGGACACGGCGCCGCGCGATGCCGAATGGGGCGAGCGGTTCTTTCACCTGACCGACCCGGACGGTCACGAGCTCAGCTTCGCCAAGCCGTTGCAGTGAAAGCGCCGGTGTCGCGGCACGACTTCCTTGACGTGACAAAAGTCGTATTGAAACTCCGCTCATTCCCGCGAAAGCGGGAATCCAGAAGGACCTGGGTCCCCGCCTTCGCGGGGACGAGCGGACTTTGATAAACCCGTGATGTCCGCATGTGGTGCGATACGAAGATGGTCTAGAAACGCCGAAAGCCTGTCGTGATGACCGACCTCGATCAAAAACCGCGACCCGCGGAACCAAGCTTCCGCTCCATCGGTCAGCCCGTCGTCCGCAAGGAGGACGAGCGGCTCACCACCGGCCGCGGCCGCTTCAGCGACGATTTCAGCGTCGACGGCCAAGCCTACGCGGTGATGCTGCGCTCTCCCCACCCGCACGCGCGCATCCTCGGCATCGACGGCAGGCGCGCCCAGGCGATGCCGGGCGTGCTCGGCGTCTTCACCGGCGCCGACTGCCTCGCCGACGGGCTCGCCGCCATCCCGCACGATCCGCTGCCCAAGACCAAATACGACATGAAGCTGCAGGCGGCGGGCGGCGGGGCGCTCTTCATCGGCCCGCACCTCCTCTTGCCCACCGACAAGGTGCGCCATGTCGGCGAGGCGGTGGCGATGGTGGTGGCCGAGACGATGCCGCAGGCGTTCGACGCCGCGGAGTCCGTCGCCGTCGACTACGACGTGCTGCCGGGGGTCTACCATTCCGAAGACGCAATGCGGCCGGGCGCGCCCGTGGTTTGGAACGAGGTGCCGGGCAACGTTGCGGTCGACACGTGGTTCGGCGATCGGGAAGCGACGGACAAGGCGTTTGCGCGCGCCGAGCACGTCGTGGCCATGGACTTCCACATCGATCGCGTGACCGGCGTGCCCCTTGAGCCGCGCTCTGCGCTCGGTGACTACGATGGGCCGAGCGGGCGCTACACGCTCCATGCCGGCAGCGGCGGCGCGGTGCGGCAGAAGCGCGAGCTTGCCGCCGTGCTCGGCATCGCGCCGGAGCGGCTGCGCGTCCTGTCCTACGACGTCGGCGGCAATTTCGGCACGCGCAATCGCGTGTTCGTCGAGTTCGGCCTGGTGCTGTGGGCCGCGCGCAAGCTCGGCCGTCCGGTCAAGTTCACCGCCACCCGCTCCGAAGCGTTCCTCAGCGACTTTCAGGGACGCGACCTCGTCACCAAGGTCGAATTGGCGCTCGCCCGGGACGGCCGCTTCCTCGCCATGCGCGCGACCAATATCAGCAATGTGGGCGCGCGCTGCGTGTCGCTCTCGCCGCTCTCCAAGGGAGCCGGCCTGATCGTGGGCTCCTACGCCATTCCCTGCGCCACGCTGCGCGCGATGGCGGTCTACACCAACACCATGCCGACCAACGCCTATCGCAGCTCCGGACGGCCGGAGGTGACGTTCGCGATCGAGCGGCTCGTCGACATCGCGGCGGAGCGACTGGGCGTCGATCGCATCGCGCTTCGCCGCAAGAATCTCATCGATCCCGAGGCGATGCCTTACCGCAACGCCGTCGGCATGACCTACGACAGCGGGCGCTACCGGGACAACATGGACCGGGCGATGGATATCGCCGACTGGACGGGTTTCGCGGCGCGCCGGCGCGCGGCTGCCAAACGGGGCAAGCTTCTCGGCCGCGGGCTTGCCAACTACGTCGAATCCTCGATCGGCGCGCCCAATGAGCAGGCGCGCATCGCCGTGCGCTCGGAGGGACGCGTGGACGTCGTCATCGGCACGCAGCCGAGCGGCCAAGGCCACGAGACAAGCTTTGCGCAGGTCGTATCCGACCTGCTTCACGTGCCGGTCGAGAGCGTGAACATCATCCTCGGCGACACCGACATGGTGCAGGTGGGCGGCGGCTCGCATTCGGGCCGCTCCATGCGCCATGCCGCGACGTTGTTCGCGAAGGCGCTCCCCGACCTCGTAGCGAAGGGCAAACAAGTCGCGGCCGTGGTCCTGGGGTCGACGCCGGAACAAGTCGAATTCGACGACGGCAGATTCAGCGCGCGCGATACCAACCGCACCTTCGATTTTCTCGAGCTCGCCAAGGAGGCGGCGCGACACGAGCTTGCGGGCGAGCTCAAGGACGGCATCGCCGTGGTCACCGACAACGAGATGCACGATCCGGTGTTTCCCAATGGCTGCGCCGTGTGCGAGGTCGAGGTCGACCCCGACACCGGCGCGGTTGAGCTCACCCGCTATGCGTCGATCGACGATGTCGGCCGCTGCATCAATCCGCTGATCGTTCATGGCCAGACCCACGGCGCGATCGCGCAAGGCGTCGGGCAGGCCTTGTGGGAGCAATGCTACGTGGAGCGCGACAGCGGCCAGCCGCTGATCGGTTCGCTCATGGATTACGGGCTGCCGCGCGCGGATACCTTGCCGCCGTTCGCGACCGAAATCGCCGAGGTGCTTTCGCCCACCAATCCGCTCGGCATCAAGGCGGGCGGCGAAGGCGGCACCACGGCGGCGCCGGCGGTGGTCATCAGCGCCATCGTCGACGCGCTGCGCGACTACGGCGTGCGCGACATCAAGATGCCGGCAACGCCCTACAATATCTGGAAGACGATCCAGGACGCGAAGGCGGCGGAGAAAACCGGAAAAAAATGATCCGCGTACTGATAGCGAAAAAAATAGGCCCAGTTCCTTCGCCAGAGTCGGAGCTCGCCCGCTGACCCTCAATACCTGCCACGCCCGCTGCCTCATCGCTATTCGATTATCCTGCTCGTGCCGTCACAACGAGCGCACGTGGCCGAATTGGTGCGGAAAATTTCATCAGTTCTTTGCGCAATTTTTTCGCTGACTTAACCACGAACGGACATTCATTGCTGCCATACGGTTTCGGCAGTTTCAATCACGCGCCGCAGCTTCGCGTGCTCATCCGCCTCGGAGAGAGGATTGCCTCCGGCGGCGCTGGCAAAGCCACACTGCGGACTGACCGCGAGACGGTCGATATTGATGTAGCGGGCTGCTTCGTCGACCCGCTGCTTCAGCAGGTCGAGGTTTTCGAGATCCCGGACCTTGCTGCTAATCAGGCCCAGCACCACGCCCTTATTCTTGGGCACTGCGCGCAACGGCGCAAAACCCCCGGCGCGCGGGGTATCGTATTCCAGCAGGAAGTGGGTCGCGTCGATGCCTACAAAGATGCGTTCCGCCAAAGCGTCATAACCGCCTTCGCCGAGATAGCGGCCTTTGTAGTTCCCGCGGCAGATGTGAAAGCCGACTGCCATGTCGGACGGCCGCCCGGCCAGCGCCCGGTTGGTGGCGTCGATGTAGACGTCGACCAGATGATCCGGGTCAGCGCCCTGCGCTTTGACGTGGTCCCGGATTCGGGGATCGGCGAGCAGCACGATGGCGACCTCGTCGAGTTGGACATAGCGGCATCCGGCCGATGCCAGCGCTGATATTTCATCCGAAAAAGCTTGGCTCAGGTCACCGAAGAAGGCAGCGAAGTCGCCATAGACGGCCGGCGGGCCGTAGTCGGTGGCGCCGTAGAAGTGCATGGTCGATGGCGAGGGAAGCGTGATCTTTGGCGTAGCCCTCGCGATCTGTTTTAGGAATACGAATTCATCCAGCGCCAGGGCCTGCGTTCTCCGGACCTTCCCGGTGACGTACGGCGCGATGAATTCGTTTTGTCCACCCTGATCGTCCTTGAACGGCAATACCGAGGCGCGCAGTCCGAAGCCCTCGATCCGCTCGGTAAAGCGCGCCCAATAGGAGGCACGGCGGAATTCGCCGTCGGTGACGACCTTAAACCCAATGTCCTCTTGCATCCGCACGGCATCGCGAATGCACGCGTCCTGTACCCGGGCGAATTCGGCGTCGCCGATCTGGCCGGCGTGGTGGCGGCGGAATGCCTGCCGCAGTGCGGCTGGCCTCAGCAAACTGCCGACATGATCAGCGCGAAAGGGCGGGCGGCCATCGCTCCGGGTGGTCAACACTGCTCGCTCACGAATGGGAACATGGCGCATCGGACAACCGACTGACGTCGGCGCGACGGTTATCTTTTTTGTAGGGAGCCGGTGCGACGATCGCTCGGATTTCCTTCTGCGGCGTGCCGGTACGGCCCCAGATGACGCTCACTTCGGTGCCCGGTTCGCAAAGTCCCGCGTCCAGCACGCAAAGCGAAAGCATCTGGCGGAAGAAGTAGCTGTAGCAGCGCGAGGTCGAGATGCCGACGATCTGGCCATCCTTCGTCACGCTGTCCGCGAAAACACAGCCGAGGATGTTCCGCGGCATCTCCATGTGAAGATACGGCGTGCCCCTGCGGAACAGCGATGCATAGACGTCGGCGATGTCATCGGCATTCCACACTAGCGTCACCATCGTCCGCTTCGGATCGGCAACCTCCGATTCGAGCGCCGCCCGCCCGATGAACACCCGAGTTCGACCGGCGTCCGATAAAGGGCGCTAATGTCTGAATACTCGAAGCTGCCGTCGGTCCTGCGGTAGTTCGCTTGCGCGTTCGGGCTGAAATAGGCAGCAGTGAATTCCTTTTCTTCCTCCCCGAACAGCGCAGGCACATAGTCGACCGACGCTGTCGGGAAGCAAGCCTCAACGTGATTTACCATTTTGGTGCGCCCGCCGAGTCGGCGGATGCCGTAGTGTCGGCCATGCTCCAGCAAGATATTGAAGATCTCCTGGGCATGTTCCATGGGGCCATGCAGTTCGTAGCCAATCTCACCCGCCATGCCTTGGCGTAGCACCTTGAACCTGACGTTACCGATCTGAGTATCGCGAAATCGCATAAAACCGATATCGCGTAGGCTTTCGCCGGTCGCCTTTTCCATCACGAATAGCGAGTTTGGCCCCTGCACCTGGAGGATGAATTGGCGCGGGCCGATCTGCGACGCTTCTGCCTCGTAATCGCCCTTGCGGAATTGATAGTCGGCCCAGGCCACGCCCGGACCGCTGGTGAAGAGGTAATCCTCTTCGGCGAGCTTCATCAGCACGCCTTCACCCATGATCTTGCCCGCGCGGTTGCACAGGATGATGTGCTTAGCTTGGCCGACGTCGAACTTGGAAAAGCTGTTCACGGCGATCGCGGAAAAGAATTTCAGCGCATCGCGGCCCCTCACCCGCAACTTCGCGAGCGGTGACCAGTCGCCGATATAGAGCGCGTCCTTCCAGGACATGCTCTCGTCGATCCAGCCGGTGTATTCCCAGGGCTCGAACGTCGCACCGAACTTCGTGTAGGTGTGCACGTCGCGTGCGACCGGAATGGCGGCGGCATGCGGCAGGCTGTCCTGCGTCTTCGGCGCGGTCATGACTGCCGCCGTCGCGCCGGCCTGACTCCGCTGGCCACAACGCCGCCGATCACGATGCGAGTGTATTCCTCGATCATGGCGTCGACCGTTGCAGAGCGCGGCACGCCGCGGTTCGTGATGACCGAATTACACAGACCGAGCAGTGCGAGCGCCGCAAGCTTCGGATCGAGATCGGCGCGAAGCTCTCCGGCTGCGATGCCCTCGCGGAACAAGCGCTCGATCAAATCCTGGTATGTCCGCGCGAGCGTGGCCACCACCTGTCGCGGCCCGTTCGGCAGCTCGTGTCGGTGGCGCAGAAACACGCAGATGTAGTCGGCGTCCGGACGCGCGCGCAGCGGTGCCAGATGATTGGCGATGGCTTCGCGGAGCTTGCGAGCCGCAGGGGCCTTTCGAGCGATGATCGCCTGAAGGTTGGCGATGAAATCCTTGACGCCCAGCTCGCAAATCGCGCCGAGCGCGCTCTCCTTCGAGGGAAAGTAGTAATAGAGACTGGCCTGCCGCACGCCGAGCCGCTCGGCGATGTCGCGGGTGCTGGCGCCGGCATAGCCTTTTTCAGCGAACACCGCCGCCGCCGTATTGAGCACCTCGCGATAGCGGCGCTCCCATCGCGGGGTGGGCTCCCATCGGGCGGTGGCTGGCGTTGACATTTGCCGCCATTTTCTATCGAATGATCGAAAGAAAGCAACCCCCAGATGCCCGCCCAAGGGCACGTCCAGGAAACGTCACGCGGGCCGGCCCGCGAACCGGTGCTGCCGTGGTTCACGTCGACGAGGTCAGGAGTGCGACTGTGGTGCCGCGCGAGCCCGGCATGCCCCGCCGTCTTTGCGGGCCGCGGCTCGATCTTCCCCATGAGTCGCTGCTGACAATTCCAGATCTGCTGTTTCATGTCGCCGACGAACGAGCGGCGCAGGCTGCACTTCGGGCCAAGCGCCGCGGTCTCTATCGTGAGACCAAATGGCTGGAGCTTGCCGACCAGATCACGCGCATCGGGCGCGGCCTGATCGCGCTTGGTGTGCAGCGTGGCGACCGCGTCGCCATCGTCGGCGACCCCTCGCCGGAATGGTTGCTGGCCGACTTCGCCGTCCAATGCCTCGGCGCCATCAGCTACGGCCTCTATCCCACCAGTGCGCGCGACGAGGCGGAATTCGTGCTTCGTCATGCCGGGGCGTCAGTGCTTATTGCCGAGGACCAGGAGCATGTCGACAAGGTGCTGCCGATGCTCGATCGATTGCCCGCTCTGCGCAAGCTCGTGGTAATCGACGACAGCAACATGTTCGGTTATGAACACGCGGCGCTGCTGTCGCTGAGAGAGCTCGTCGAACTCGGCAATGGCGTGAGCGAGGATGATTTCGTGCGCCGATGCCATGCCGTGCGGCCCGATGATCCGGCGACGATCGTCTACACCTCCGGCACCAGCGCCCATCCGAAAGGTGCGCTCTACACTCACCGCGCGCTGATCACGCTCGGCAAACAGTTCCACGCCTTCCCCGAGCTCGACGGCTTCCGCGATATCCGTAGCGTCGTACACCTGCCACTTAATCACCTCTACGAGCGCGCAAACACGCCGCAGGGCATGCTGGTGAAGGGGATCATTCCCCATTTTAGCGATGAGGCGGAGCGTTTCCTGGAAACGCTCTACGAGGTCGCGCCGCAGCATCACGCGTCGGTCCCGAGGTACTGGTCGAAGCTCGCCTCGCGCGTCATCGTGGGCATCGAGAACTCCAGTGTCTTGAAGCGCACCGCCTACCGCGCAGCAATGAGGGTCGGCCAAGTGTATCGGCGGCGTTGTTGGGGCGGCACGAGGCCTCCGGTGCTCGGGTTGCTTTACGGTTTGGCACGGCTTGTCGTCTTCGACCGCATGTTGAAGAAGCTTGGTCTGCATCGCGTGCGGCTGGCGCTGTCGTCTGGGGCGCCGCTGCCCGAAGAAGTGCAGGCGCTTTGGCAGATCTGGGGTGTGAATCTCAAGAACCTCTATGGCCAGACGGAAAGTGGCGTTATCACCGCTCAGTTCGAACCGTTTCCGCAGCCCGGTTCGGTCGGACTGCCATATCCAGGCAATGAGATTGCGCTTTCGCCGGATGACGAGATCATCTGCGTCTCTCCCGGAAGCTTCTCGGGCTACTGGCAGGACGAGGCAGCCTCCGTCGAAATGCGGCGTGCGGACGGCATCCGGACCGGTGACGTCGGCATGATTGACGGCCGCGGTGCCCTGAAGATCGTCGATCGTAAGAAGGACATCGTCATCACCGCCGGCGGCAAGAACGTCAGCCCGAGCCGCATCGAGACGATGCTGAAATCAAGTCCCTACATCAGCGAGGCGAGCGTAGTGGGTGAGGGCCGCAAGTACCTGACGGCGCTGGTCGAGATCGACGTCGGCACGGTCTCGGAATGGGCGCGCGCCAACGGGGTCGCCTATTCGACCTATCGTTCGCTCGCCACCAACGCTTCTGTCTATCGGTTGCTCGCACGGGAGATCGAGCAGGCGAATGCCGCGCTCGGCCGGATCGAGCAGGTGAAAGCGTTCCGCATCCTCGATCGTGAGCTCGATCCCGAGGTCGAGGGCGAAGCGGTCACTGCCACACGCAAGATCAAGCGTTCGCTGCTGCAACAGCAGTTCGCGCATCTGATCGAAGAAATGTACGCCGACGACGAGGAACGTCGTATTGCACGCCAACTGCATTGATCAAAAGAGGGAGGACCAAGATCGGCATATCGGGTGCCGCGACCGGGCCGGCCTCGCCGAACTACTCGCCCAATATCGAGGCGCTTCGCATCTATGTGCGCGCGCTCAACGATCGGGGGGGCGTAAACGGCAGCAAGGTCGAGCTGATTGTGCTCGACGACAAAGCGGCGCCGAGCGAGGCCGCGTCGAACGCTAAGCGCCTGATGGACGACGAGCAGGTGTTGGCAGTGGGACTGATGAGCCTATCGTCGACCTACGCGCCTGTGTTCCAGGCTGCAGCACGCACCAAAACGCCAGTGCTGCTGCTCGGCATGGGCGTATGTCCTGCCACTGCAACAGGGCCCCAGATGAACCCATTCATTTTCTGCGGCGGCAGCACGTCCGACCCGAATACGGCGGCGGCGTGGCAGGTTCCGCTGGTCAAGGCCCTCGCCGACAAGAACAAGGACAAGGTGAAGCTCGCGCTGGTCGCTATGGATATTCCGATCAGTCGCCAAGGCGTCGACACCATGGAAAAGATCGCCGGAACAATCGGCGTGGAGGTCGCCGACAAACAGGCGATCCCGCCCGCGGCCGCGGACGTCAGCGGCGCGGCGGCCCGCATCATCTCCAAGGATGCGAATTACGCGACGAGCTACGCGCCAGTCTCGACGACGGTGCAGATGCTTGGGGCTCTGCGGCGTCAGGGCTGGAACGGCTGGTATGTTCACAACCATAGTTCGGACGCCGAGGACACGCTGCGGCAACTGAAGGACCCGAAACTCGTGATGAGTCCGGAATATGCCTTCACAGTTGAAAAACTGCCGATCTTTGACGAGATCGCCGCGGCGGCGAAAAAGTATGACGTAAACCTGCCGGTCGACAAGCTGACGCTCGGCTGGGCGAGCGGCCTGGTGTTGGAAGCTGCGTTGAAGAAATGCGGCGCCGGCTGCACCAAGGAGAAACTCCTCGAGTCGCTTGTCGGCCTGAACGTGCAGACGGGCGGCATCTATCCCGATCCGATCAACTGGACGAAGGATGATCACCGTCGGCCCGCAAGCTTCGTTGCCTACGTGTGGGATGAGGAGTCGCAGTCGATCAAGCGCATCACCGAATGGGCGAAGGTGAAGGATGGCGAGCCGGTCGTCGCTAAGATGACGAACTGACGGGCAGCACCGGCTTCGAGAGGCATAACGCCCCGTGAACCTGCTGGTCGTGATCCTGATCCAGGCGAGCTTTTATGCCCTGCTGGGCATGGGCTATGTGCTGATCTATCGCGCCACGCGCGTACTGAACCTGGCGCACGGAGACCTCATGGTCTTCGGCGCCTATCTCTTCTTCCAGGCCTTGGTGGCCACAGGCGGCAGCCTGACGCTCGCCATCATGGCGGCCGCGCTGGGCGCGGCGCTGCTCGGTGCGATGGTCTATCTCGGCGTGATGCGGCCGCTGGCGAGCTATCCCGTCGCGGTCGGTGTGCTTGCAACCATCGCGCTCGGGCTTGTGCTGCGCACGATCATCACCGTGATCTGGTCGGCGCAGACGCGTTATCCCGCAGAGTTGCTTGGCCGAACCGGACAACCGATCATGTTGTTCGCCGGCGTCAACGTCAGCGGCATCGACGCGCTAATCATCGCCGCGGCGGTCATTGCCATGATCGGCTTTCCTCTCCTGCTGCGGCTCTCGACGGTCGGGATCGAGATGCGCGGGGTCGCCGAAAATCCCTTGCTGGCTGCGCAGCGCGGCATCAACATCCATCGCATCAACGCCTTTTCATGGGCCGCCGCCACCGTGATGGCGACGGTCGCAGGCATTTTCTTTTCGATCAAGGTTCGGCTCGGACCGGATATCTGGTACGTCGGCCTCGCCGGCTTTGCGCCGGCGCTAATCGGCGGGATGGACAGCCTCAAAGGCGTCCTCGTCGGAGCTGTGATTGTCGCCGCGGCTGAAGTTCTGGCAGCGCTTTACATCGCGCCCCAGGTGGCGCTTGCGGCGCCGTTTCTGGTGCTGCTCGTCGCGCTGTGGATGCGGCCATGGGGGATTTTCGGCTCGCGCGAGGAGCTTGAGCGGATATGACCCGGCGAGGTCTTCCCTCGACGCTGCGGACGAATTTCCGCGATGACATCCAGTTGCTCAATTCGGGATTTGTACGTTTCTGGGCCGCCGCAGGGTTGGTCGCGGCGCTTTTGCTGCCGCTGGCCTTGACCAATTTCTGGACCGGCGTTGCCAACCAAGTCTTCATTGCCGTCATCGGCGCGCTGGCGCTCAACTTGCTGACGGGCACGACGGGGCAGATTTCGCTCGGTCACGCCGGCTTCGTGGCGGCGGGCGCGTTCACGGTGGCGGCGCTGATCACGCATTTTGAGGCGCCATTCGGTTTCGTGCTGCTGGCCGCTGCCATAATCGGGGCCATCCTCGGCATCCTGGTCGGATTGCCCGCGCTGCGCTTGAAGGGCCTTTATCTCGCCGTCAGCACGTTGGCGGCGCACTTCGTGATCCTTGTTGGCGTGGGCCAATACCAATCGACGATCAGCTACGGCTCCGGCTTCACCATTCCGTCGCCTTCGATCTTCGCGCTGGAGATCGGTTCGGAGCGAGCCTGGTATTTCTTCCTGCTGCCGTTCGCGCTTGGCGTCCTTCTGCTCAATCTGAACTGGCTCCGCTCGGCCTACGGTCGCGCATGGATGGCAATCCGCCATCGCGATGTCGCCGCCGAGGCGCTGGGCATCAATGTCGCGCTGTACAAGCTTCTTGCCTTCAGTGCGAGCACCTCGCTGACCTGCGTCTCCGGCGCCCTCTGGGCCTATCACACCGCGTTCGTGTCGGTCGAAGCGTTCGACTTCGACATGCTGATCCGGTATCTGGCCATGGTCATCATCGGCGGGCTCGGCTCGGTACTGGGCGCGTGCCTCGGCGCGTTATTCGTCGTTGTGTTGCCTCACATCATCAGCATCCTTGCCGATAAGATTCCCGTCCTGCAGGGCCTTGGTGGCAAGACCTTCGACCTGCAGGTGGGCGTGTTCGGCGTGGCGATGCTGCTGTTCCTGATTCTCGAACCGCGTGGGCTTGCCGGCATTTGGGCACGAGTGCGGTTCTACTTCCAGCTTTGGCCATTCAAGTATAGGGCCTGGGAGTCCTGATTGTTAGAAGTGGAAAACCTCGAAGTCACCTACAACCGTGTCATTGTCGCGGTGCAGGCCGTGTCGTTGAAGGTGTCGGAGAACAGCATCGTTGCGCTGCTCGGCACCAATGGCGCGGGCAAGAGCACGACCGTGCGCGCGATCTCGGGCTTCCTGCCCGTCGACGATGCCGAAATCAAGAAGGGCGCGATCACCTTCGATGGGCAATCCATCCTCGGCTTGCCGCCCTATGACGTCGCACGCCACGGCGTCGTCCTCGTGCCGGAACGGCGTAAGATCTTCGAAACGCTCTCGGTCGAGGAAAACCTGCGTATCGCATCGCGCTTCGGTGGTGCCGAACCATCCGGCGATATGGAGCAGCTTTTCGAGATCTTCCCGGTTCTGGCAGAGCGGCGGCAACAGACCGCGGGCTATCTGAGTGGCGGCGAGCGCCAGATGCTCGCGATTTCCCAGGCGTTGCTCTGCAAGCCGAAGCTGATGGTCGTAGACGAGCTGTCGCTTGGGCTCGCTCCATTCCTCGTCAAGGAGTTGATGGCTCGGATTCGCGAGATGCGCGCCAAATTCAATCTGTCAGTCTTGCTGATCGAGCAGGACGCAAGCTCGGCGCTCGCCATCGCCGACTACGGCTATATCATGGAAGGCGGCCGCATCGTCTATGAGGGCGCAGCCGACAAGCTCCGCAGCCACGGCGATGTCCAGGAGTTCTATCTTGGCTCGGGCGACAGCGCCCGCGTCAGTTACCGCGACGTCAAACAATATCGCCGCAGCCGGAGGTGGTGGGGATGACGGCGGTTCTCGACGTCGCCCATGTTTCGTTGCTGTTCGGCGGCATTAGGGCGCTCGACGACGTCTCGCTCGCGGTCGAACAAGCCGGCCTCGTTGCCGTCGTCGGCCCAAATGGGGCCGGTAAGACCAGCCTCCTTAATTGCATTACGGGAGCCTACCGCGCGAGTTCGGGGCGTATTTCCTTTCAAGGAGCCGACATCACCGATGCTCCCGCGCACACGGCAGCGAAGCGTGGCATCGCGCGCACGTTCCAGCACAACGAGTTGTTTCCGCAGCTGACCACACTGGAGAACTTGCTGCTGGGCCGTCAGGCGGCGCTCAACTACGACCTGATCAGCGCCGGGCTATTCTTGAAGCGCTGCCGCAGCTGGGAGCTTGAGCAGCGCGAGAAAATCGAGACGGTCATCGAATTCTTCGAGCTGGAGGCGTACCGGAAACACTCGGTCGGTGACCTGCCTTACGGGGTGCAGAAGATCATTGGCCTCGCACGGGCCTTCGCGGCAGAGCCGGTGCTGGTGCTGCTCGATGAGCCATCGGCGGGGCTGAACCGTCAGGAGAAGGAAGACCTCGCGCGTTATCTGCTGCGAATGCGTCACGAGTTCGCTCCGACCATCGTGTGGATCGAGCATGACATGCAGCTTGTCCGCGACCTCGCGGATCAGGTTTTCGTGCTGCACTACGGCAAGAAACTCGCGGCTGGATCAACACACGAGGTCCTGTCCAATCCGAACGTCATTGAGGCGTATATTGGAGGTTCGAGCTGATGAGCCGCTGGACCAGTGGTTGTCACCGGATCGCGTCGCTACGGCTAGCGAATCGGAAAATCGTACGCCGGCGCGCCAGCGGATCCTGCATAGGAAAAGTGCCACCATTCACGATCGTAATTTGCAAATCCCTGTTTGCGCATGGCCTCGAGGAGCACCTTGCGCCAGCGCCGCTGTTCGGCGCCGACGGCAGTACTCGCGGTGTAGCTGGCGGCATCGAAGCAGTCGAAACTCGTGCCCATGTCGACAGCGTTGTCGGGGCTGCGCTGCGCGAGCGGGGCGGTGCAAGGCCCGTAGGCGGCCTTCGGGTCGAAGGCCGCGGGCGCCGCGGCCGCAGTCCGCATCAGCGTGAGATCGATTGTGGTCCCGCTCGAATGCCGCGATCGTGACGCGATATAGCCCGCCCGCAGCAACGAACTCTTTGCGAGTTTCGGGAAGAAGCGCTTGGTGGCGGCTTCCGAGCGCCCGTCGTTCACCCACGCCGCCATGGCGCGCACGGCGCGGACCGGCCGGTAACAATCATAAACCTTGAGCGAAAGCCCCGAGGCTGCGAGGCCCGCCTGCACGCGCTTGAGCGCCGCCGTGGCGTCTTGCCGGAGAATGCACTCCCCCGCCTCATAGCCGGGAAGCGGCCGCCCAACGAAGTTGTCGGAGCCGGCATAGCGAATGTCCTGCGCGATGGTGGGATCGACGTCGCGGAGATAGACGAAGCCGGCGGGCAAAGTGCGTTGCGCGGCCGCGGCTTGCATCGGTGCGGCGAGCACGATCGCGGCGACGATGACGATCCCCGCTCGGCCGCGACGAATGACAGGGGCACCGCTCATCGTAACGACTGCCTCGAGGCCGACTGCGAGCGGCCGCTCGCTCCAATTCTAGTAGATCCAGGGAAGAAGCCGCGACGTGCGGCTGCGGTAGGCATCGTATGCGTCGCCGAACTGCGCACTCAACAGCCGCTCTTCCGCGCGTATACGCGCGATGAGCGGCGGGATCGTGAACGCCGTCAGCAGCACGCCGACGCCTGACCGAAAGGCCAGCGCCCAGCCCAGCGAGTTGACGAGCAAGCCCAGATAGCTGGGGTGACGAATGACGCCATAGACCCCGCGCGTGACCAGCGTGTGCCCGGGCTGGATGGCGACGAGCCCGCTGAACCGACGGCCGAGCACGAACACCGGCCAGATCCGCAGCGCACCCCCGGCGGCGAAGAGAGCGACGCCGAGCCACCGAATGGCATCTCCGTCGAGGGTCCACACGTCGGTGCGGTCCGTGTAGGCCGGCAGATAGGCGAGCAGCAGCCCGATCACGCCGAAAGCCGCGAGCACCCAGCGGTTCCCTCGATCCTCGCGCTCGCCGGGACTGAGATTTCCGCCGCTGAACAGCGCGACACCCGCCAGCACGAAGCCCACGATCACAAGCGCGATCAACGCCGGGTGGGAGAAGAAGGCCGCAAAGGAGCCCCACCCGAGGATCGCGAGCCCGAGATAGGCCAGCATCCCGACCACGGTAATGAATGCCACTCTGGGCGTGGGCGTCATGGCCGACTCGCTTGCACGATCTCCTTTTATGCGCGCGCAGGGAGCGGCGAAATGGCCACTGCTAACGCCGTCCAGAGATGTTAACGCGGTGCAGACCTCCTCGCATGACGCCGCGAATCGGCATCGGGTCCGACGTCGCGGGGGACGATTCGGGTCTGCTCCAGTCCTCTAGCCGCACTGAAGTACGCGGCCGGCCGCTTCATGCAGCGTGCTTTCGGGTGCTGCCGTGCGTTTCGGCGCGTATCCCGCGCTGCTCGAAATAGCGCCGCAGGGAATCGACCGCGCCGGAACGTTGGGCGAGGGCGACATAGGTATCCGGCCGGATCAGATAGAGCGCGTCTCGCGCGAAGCCGGCCTTCCCGTATTCCGGCCGCCACGCGAATACATGCAGAGGCAGGCCGCGCTCCTGGCACCAGGTCTTCAGTTCGGGACTCGCGGCACCATAGACATGGACCTGCCAAATCATCGCCCTCAGCGGCTCATAATTGTCGGCATCGCCGGCGATGACCCACGGCAGCCGATCGCCTCCGTGAACGGCGCCAGCCCGTCCCTCGCTCAGCGCGCGATGGCGATAATTGATTGTGACCTGAGATACCGTCCGGAACATGAATTCACGAAAGACGCCAAATTTCACCAGTGCCGGAAATATCGTCGGCACGAGTCGCGTGCGGATTATCTCGGCGATCTTTCCCTCGGCCGTTGCAAGCATGAACACCCGGTCCGTGGTCTTGACCAGGCGGCGTGCAAAAGCGATGCGCTCGGCTTCGTAGCTGTCCAGCAGCGCGTCGGGCGCGCGGCCGTCAAGAACCGTCTTCAATTTCCAGGCGAGATTGATCGCATCGCCGATGCCAGTATTCATACCCTGTCCGCCGGCGGGGCTATGGATGTGCGCGGCGTCGCCGAGCAGGAAGGCGCGGCCCTTCCGGAAATTCTTCGTCACGCGGTGGTGGACGCGATAGGTCGAGAACCAGTTGACTTTCTCGATTTCGATCTTGAGATCGTCGATGATCCGCCGGCTGACATCCTCGAATTTGAGCGTATCAGCACGCTTGGCGCGTTCGCCTCGCACCGTGCCGATCAGTCGCGCACGTCCTTTTCCGGCCAGCGGAAATACCGCGAGG
>WNGD01003208.1_pt1 | contig 16767 bp, 13 predicted proteins | sample 5400671 | NCBI WGS metagenome assembly WNGD01 (sample SAMN13153369, study PRJNA577476) | soil metagenome | isolation source: 40 cm soil or saprolite under grassland replicate 2 | place: USA:California | collected 2016-06-15 | reverse complement strand
CGCGCAGAGCGACAAGGACGTGCTGCACTAGGAGTCGCCGTCCATGGACGCGAAGCTCGTCGAGTTCTCGAACCTGCTGCGCCAGAACGGGCTGCGCGTCTCGCTCGCGGAGAGCATGGACATGCTGCGGGCGCTCGCCATGGTGGGGCTGCCCGACCGCCAGACGGTGCGGGCGACGCTGCGCGCCACCATGGTGAAGCGGAGCGTCGACCTCCCCACCTTCGAGACCCTCTTCGACCTCTTCTTCTCGGGCCTGGCCGACGCCATCAAGGAGCTCACCGCGGCGACCGCGAGCGCGCTCGAGATGAGCGAGGAGGAGTTCCAGCGCTTCCTCGACCAGCTGAAGCAACGCCTGGAGGAGGCGGGGACCGAGCTCTCGCCGCTCGCCCGCGCGCTCCTCGAGGCCGACTCCGGGCGGCTCGAGAAGCTCTTGCGCGAGGCGGCGGAGCAGGCGGGTGTGCGCGACATCCAGCACGGCTTCCAGGAGGGCCGCTTCGCGCACGCGGTCGCGCAGGCGCTCGGGCTCTCGGGCCTGTCGCTGGAGCTGGCGCGGCTGAAGGAGCTGCTCGCCGGGCTCTCGCCCGCCGACGCGCGTCGCCTGGAGGCCTACCTCGACCGCCGGCTCCAGGACCTGGCCGACATGATCAAGAGCCTGGTGCGCGGCGAGCTGCAGCGCCAGGACGTGACGCGCGGCGACCAGCAGCGCCTGCAGGCGCTGGCGGAGAAGAGCTTCTACTACCTCTCCGAAGAGGAGATCCGCCGCATGCAGGAGGCGGTCACCAAGCTCGCCCAGCGCCTGCGCAACGTGGTGTCCATCCGCCGCAAGCGGGCCCGCCGCGGGAAGTTCGACTCGAGCGACACCATGCGCAAGAACCTCCAGTACGGCGGCGTCCCGTTCCGCATCGTCTTCGACCGCAAGCGCAAGGAGAAGCCGCAGGTGATGGTGCTGTGCGACGTCTCCGACTCGGTGCGCAACGTGTCGCGCTTCATGCTCCAGTTCGTCTACTCGCTCCAGGACCTCTACTCGAAGGTGCGGAGCTTCATCTTCGTCGCCGAGGTAGGCGAGATCACGCGTCTCTTCCAGGAGCGCGACATCAACGACGCGATCGGGGCGGCGCTCCACGGCGACGTCATCAACGTCTACGCCCACTCGGACTTCGGGCGCGCCTTCAAGGCCTTCCACCGGGACTTCCTGCCCGCGGTGAACAAGCGCACCACGGTCATCATCCTGGGCGACGGGCGCAACAACTACAACCTGCCGCACGACTGGGTGCTCAAGGACGTGCAGCAGCGCGCCAAGCAGGTCATCTGGCTCAACCCCGAGAACAAGATGACCTGGGGCTTCGGCGACAGCGAGATGGACCGCTACGCGGCCTACTGCACCCTGGTCGAGGAGTGCCGGAACCTGAACCAGCTCTACCACGTGATCGACCGCCTGGTGGCGGTCTGATTGACGGCCGGGGAGGGCTGCTTCACAATGCGGGGCCGATGGGGGACGCGATGAGCCGCGAGAACTTCATCCTGATGACGGTGGGCGGCCTGACGCTCGACCCGGTCACCAAGACCCCGATCGTCATCCTGCGCGACCCCGACAACAAGCTGAACCTGCCCATCTGGATCGGGCTCCTCGAAGCAACCGCCATGGCGACCGAGCTCGAGGGCATCAAGATGGCGCGCCCGATGACCCACGACCTGCTGCGCAGCGTGATCGGCGAGGTGGGCGCGTCGGTCGAGTGGGTCGAGGTGACCGACCTGAAGGACAACACGTACTTCGCGCTGATCTACCTGCGCGTCGACGGCCGCCAGATCACCATCGATGCGCGTCCCTCCGACGCGATCAGCCTGGCACTGCGCACCAAGAGCCCGATCTACGTCGCCAAGAAGGTCCTCGAAGCCTCGAGCGTGCTGCAGCAGATGGAGGAGGGGAAGGACCAGGACCTCTCCAACGTCTCGCGCGACAAGTGGGCCGAGATCCTCGAGAAGATGTCGCCCGACGACTTCAAGTACAAGATGTAGGGGCGGCCGCGCGCGCGCATGCCCCGACACGCGAGACGGCTCAAGATCCGTCGCAAGGACCTCCGCAAGCCCGACGAGTTCGAGACCCTCACCGGACAGGCGGTCGCGTGGGCCGATGAGCACCGGCCGGTGGTGTACGGCGTCCTCGCGGTGGCGGTCGTGGTCCTGGCCGGCAGCCTGGCGATCGGCCGCTGGCGCGCCTCGCGCAACGATGCCGCGGCGGTCGCCTTCCGCTCCGCCCAGGAGAGCTTCGACGAGGGCAAGTTCCAGGAGGCCGCCCAGGGCTTCGCCTACGTCGTCGAGCGCTACCCGGGCGCGCCCTTCGGGCGGCTGGCCGTCCTCTACCGCGCCCACGCGCTCGCGCGCCAGGGGGATCAAGCCGCCGCCGCCACCGCCTACGGCGAGTACCTCGCCAGTGCGGCCGTCCCCGACTACCTCCGCCAGGAGGCGCTGGTGGGGCTCGCGCGCGCCAAGGAGGCGGCCGGCGACACGGCGGGCGCGCTCGACGCCTATACCCAGGCCGGCGCGCTGCCTGGCGCGTATCGTGACGACGCGCTGCTGAGCGCTGCGCGGCTCGAACAAGCCGCCGGGCACGCCGAACGGGCGCAGGCGATCTACGCCGGGCTGCTCAAGGACGCCGCCGACCCTGCGACGAAGGCCTTCGTCGCGGCGAAGGTCCCCGGCGCCGCCCGACCCGCGGGCGGCGACGCCGAAGGTACGGCCGACAGCGACCCCGAGCGCTAGTCTGGGAGCGTGACCGTGACGGCGGTGCGGGGAGGCGGGGGCGCCGTCTCCGCTTCGATTCGCGCCGCCGAGTGGGGTGCCTCGATCGGCCGCCGCGCGCGGCGCCTCATAGGCGCTCCGACGGCGCCCCCGCCTCCCCGCTGCGCTATTCGGCCTCGCGCGCGTGCCGCACGTCTGTCGCCGGCAGGCCGAGAGCAAGCAGGCGATGGGCTTTCGTCGCTTCATGTTCCGCGGCGTGACCAAGTGCGCGACGAATGGGACGTCGCCTGCGCCGCCTTGAACCTGCGCCGGCTACGGGTGTTGGGCGTCGCGGCGGCTTTAGCTTGCCCGCGGGCCGCCCGCGGGGGAGCCCGCGGTCCGGCACGGCGCAGCACGGGAGCGGGGGCGCCGTCGGCGCGCCTATGAGGCGCCGCACGGGTCGGTCGCTCCCGGACCCGTGTCCAGCGGCGCCGAATCGAAGCGGAGACGGTGCCCCCGCTCCCGTGCACGGACGGCTCGGGTCACGCTCCTGGCCCCAAGTCTAGCCCGCGGTCCGGCATCGTCGTGGCACGCGGGCGGCGCCGATGTACCACGCCGCCCGCCTGAAACGCCGTACGCTGCGCCCGCGTCCACAAATGCGCTGATGGCGCAGGATCTTACCGCTTTCGGCGAGCCACGGGTCCTGCCCAGGGTGAGCGCCGAGCGCGTCGCGCGCGGCACATGGGGCGCGTCCCATGTGCCGCGCGCGCCCCGACCTGCCGCGAGCTAGGAACGGGTGCGTCTGTACGAAGCTCCACGCCCGGCGCGGAGCTTGCTGATCAAGCCCCACGAGCTTCGTATCAGCCCAACGCACTGGGGGAAGAACCATGCACCGCTCGACGACCTCTGCTCGCACACTCGCCTTGCTCGGCGCCGTGCTCTCGCTCTCGGCCGCCGCGCCCCAGCCCGCCCGCGGCGGCTGCGGTTGCGACAAGCCGCCGCCTCCGCCAGCGCAGGTGCGGCCGGGCGTCGCATACACCGGCACGCCGGTGACGCTCTTCAGCCCGGCGTTCGTGGTCGGCGACGCCTACACGGTGACCTTCACCTCCGGGACGACCGGGCAAACGATGAGCGTCTCCGGCACCATCGTGAGCCTCCGGGACCTCGCGGACGGGCAGTACAAGCCGCAGCTCGTCGTCCCGCTGCCGGCGATGCCGCTCGGACCGGCGAGCATCAGCGCCACGCAAGACAAGCGGAGCAAGCCCGCCGTCGCGATCGACGACTCGGCCTTCACGGTGGCGCCGGCGCCGGTCGCGCTGCCGTCGCAGTACGGCTCGTGGCACTACCCGAACTTCCAGGCGGCCGTCGGCCGCGACGGCGTTGCCTACATCGCCCTCGACGCGACCGCGATCACCCTGCCGATGGTGTTCGAGGCGAGGGCGGCGGGCTACCCGCTCCGCTTCGGCGCCGAGGACGTTCTCTTCCGCAACATCCAGGGCTTCCTCATGCAGATGCTCATGCAAGGTGCCCCCGACGCCACCCAGCCGGTGCCGGGGATGTTCGTCTTCCCGGCCGCGAATCCGGCCGCGGACAGCGACGTCCTCCACTACTCGCGCCACGAATTCACCACCTACTTCCTTCAGCACATGGAGCGGCAGCCGCACGCGGTCGATCCGACCGACGGGAACTGGCATCTCGACGGCAGCCGCCACGTGGACCACAACCACCTGATCCTCGCCCTCATGGGGAGCGTGAATGGCGCGCCGCCGGCGCCGGGCGCGACGCCGCCGTTCGACCTCGTCGTCAGCACGTACTCGCTCTTCTATCAGGGGCTCTCGGGGACCTCGTCGGTGAGCATCGGGCAGTCGGCCCGCACGGACAGCTACGATCCAAGCACCGGGATTCTCGGCGCGCACGGAGACGTCTTCAGCAACGGGCCCCTAACGCTCTCCAACAGCGCCATGATCAAGGGCGATGCGACCGCCACCAGCTTCACCTTCTTCAACAGCTCGAAGATCACCGGGCAGCAGACACTCCTCGCCGCGCCGACCTCGTTCATGCAGCTCAAGGTGCCGGCGGGCCTGCCGGACCTCGGGACGATCGCCCTGAGCGGCCAGACCATGACGATCAACGGGCCGGGCAGCTTCCGCGCCTCCAGCCTCTCCCTGAGCGGCCCGTCGGTCCTCTTCATCGACAACTCGAGGGGCCCCGTCACCCTCTATCTCACCGCCGGGCTCGCGGTCTCCGGGCAAGCGAAGATCGTGATGGCGGACACGAATCCCGAGCACTTCGCGATCTACGTGGCGAGCACGAACCTGGTCAGCCTCACGAGCGGCGGCCCGACCTTCTACGGCGTGGTCTATGCCCCGACCTCGAGCCTCGTGATCCAGAGCAGCGCGAACTTCTACGGCGCGTTCGTCGGCCAGGACGTGTCCATGAGCGGCTCCGCGCGCATGCACTACGACCAGGCCCTCCGGGGCCAGTGAGCCACCCGAAGAGGTAGCGACGAGTCGATGACCCCAGCCATGCACAGCCGGCGGAACCGCTTCCTGGCCCGCGGGACGTCCGCGGTCCTGCTGGCGATCGGCGCGCTCGCGCTGGTCCACTCGCTCGGCTGGCGGGGCGCGCGCTTCCCGGGCTTCTTCGTGATGCCGAATCGCGTGGTTCCCTCGGCCGCGCTCCCCGGGTGGAGCGGCGTCGCCGAGGGCCGGCCCCTCTATCAGAACATCCTGCTCGCGGTCGACGGCGTGCCGATCGCGGCGGCCGACGACGGCTACCGCCGCGCTGCAGCGCACTCCGCCGGCGAGCCCGCCGCGTATCTCTTCGCACGCGCCGATGGGGTCGAGACGCGCACGTTCGCCACCCGCATCCTCGGGGACGGAGAGTACCTGGCGATCTTCGGCGCCTACGCCTTCACGGCGCTCGCCTACCTGCTGCTCGCCGCGGTGGCGAGCGAGCGCTCGGCCGAGGGCGAGCTCTACCGCGGCCTGGCGGCGCTCGGCTGGGCGAGTGCGGCGTTCGGCTTCACGGCAATGGACCTCTACGGGCCGGGCGTCCTCTTCCGGCTGCACGTGCTGTCCGAGGCCCTCCTCTGGGCCGTGGCCACGCACCTCGTGCTCGCCTACCCGGAGGACCGCGTGACGGGGCGCGCCGGCGTGCTGCCGCTGGTCTACGGCGTCGCGCTCGCGTTCGCCGCCGTCTACGAGTTCTTCGCCTATGAGCCCGGCGCGTACAGCGCGCTGCACAACCTCTCTCAGGCGCTCGCCGGCATCCCGGTGCTCGTGCTGGTGGCGCGACTCGCGCTCGCCATCGATCGGCCGCCGCGCGCGCTCGGCCGGGCCGGCTTGCGCCGCATGCTCGCCGGCACGCTCGCCGGCCTCATCGTCCCGGCGATCGTGCTCGGAGTCTCGGGCGCCACGGGGGGGCGGATCCCCGTCAACGCCTCTGCCTGGGTAGGCTTCCTCTTCCCGCTCGCCTGCCTCTCCGCGCTGTGGCAGTCGCCCGCGCACCCGCCCCGGGCAGCGTGAAATCTGTCACGCCGCGGTGCGCTCTTGACGTGCCGACCGCCGTACAGATGAGCAAACGGGTGCAGGGGCTCGCGGACATCCTGGCCCGCCCCTTGCACATCAGCCTGGCCCCGCACTAACCCCGACATGGCACGGCGTTCGACCAGATCCCCGACCGGGCACACGATCCTGGCGGTCGACGACCAGCAGGACTCCCTGGTCTCCGTGCGGAACCTGCTCGAGCGCGAGGGCCATCGCGTCCTCACCGCCGAGTCCGGCGAGCAGGCCCTCGCGGTCCTGAAGACCACCGAGGTGTCCCTGATGATCGTCGACTACGTCATGCCGCGCATGAATGGCGCGCAGCTGGTGCGCGCCGTGCGCTCGTTCGACCCGTTCGTGCAGATCATCCTGCAGACCGGCTACGCGGGCGAGGAGCCGCCGCGGGTGATGCTCGCCGAGCTCGACATCCAGGGCTACCACGACAAGGCGGACGACCCCGAGCGGCTGCTGCTCTGGGTCGACGTGGCCCTCAAGACGCACCGCCTCGTGAAGGCGCTCCGCGAGCGCGAGCACGCCCAGGCCGAGCTGGTCGCCAACTGCTCGCACGAGTTCCGGACCCCGGTCAACATCATCGCAGGGTATGCGGAGCTGCTCCTCGCCTGCGACTTCGGCGAACTCCCGCCCGAGGCGGTGAAGCCGGTCCGGTCGATCGAGGAGGCGGCGCGGAGCCTCGCCGATCTGGTCTCGGATTTCCTCCGCTACGCCAAGCTCCAGGCGGGGGTGGAGTCGGTGAGGCAGGAGTGGGTGGACGTCGGCGAGCTCGCGCGCGAGATGCAGCGGCTGGCGGGGCCGCTCCTCGAGGACCGAGGCGTGGCCTTCGCGCTCGAGCTCGCCCTCGCGCCGCCGCGCTTTCTCACCGACGCGACCAAGCTGCGCACCATCCTGCGCAACCTCATCATCAACGCGGCCAAGTTCACGGCGGCGGGCACGGTGGCGCTCCGCATCGTGCAGCGGGGCGGGGCGCTGCGCCTCGAGGTCCGCGACACGGGACCCGGCATCCGCGCGGAGGACCAGGAGCTCGTCTTCGAGCCCTTCCGGCAGCTCGACGGGTCGTCCACCCGCCAGCACGGAGGCGTCGGCCTCGGCCTCGCGCTCTCCCGGCGCCTCGCGCGCATGCTCGGCGGCGACGTACAGATCCAGAGCGAGCCGGGCGTCGGCTCGACGTTCGCGCTCGTGCTGCCGGCCGAGGCCGCCGGCCTGGGCCAGTCGCCTGCTCCACCGCGCCTGGTGAGCCACGCCTAGCGAGGCCGTCTGATGGGCGCGGCCCTTCGCGTTGGAAGCCGGCACGACACGGCGACGCCGGCTGCACCGCCGACGCCCCGGCCGGAGGCGTCCCGCAGCGTCGACGCCCGACCGGGCGCGGGCGCGCTCGTGCGAGCGGCCGCCGGGGCGCTCGCGGCGGGCGCGCTCTACATGCTCGCCTGCCCGCCCCACGAGTGGTCGCTGCTCGCATGGCTGGTGCCCGGGCTGCTGCTCGTGGCGGTGCGCCGGCTCGGCATCGTCCGGGCGCTCGCCTGCGGCGCGCTCTTCGGCGTCGCCATCGGCTACGGGATCACCGGCTGGGCCTACCACGCGGCGCTCGAGTACTTCGCCTTCGACCGCACGCTCACGGCCGGCTTCGTGCTCGCCGTCTGGCTCTTCTACTCCGGCGTCCCCCATGCGCTCCTCTGCGCCGCCTACGCGCGCCTGGCGGAGCGGGTCCCGGGATGGGCGCGGGGTCCGCTGGGAGCGTGGCTCTGGGTGGCGATGGAGTGGCTCCGCTCGACGCTCGGCACGGGGATGCCCTGGGAGCTGCTGGGACATACGCAGTTCCGCCACTTGACCGTCGTGCAGATCGCCGACCTGGGCGGCGTGTACGCGGTGTCGTTCGTCATGGCGCTGGCGAGCGTCGCGGGCGCCGAGCTGCTGGGGGAGGGGAGGGCGGCGGCCCGTTTGCGGCCGTGGTGCGCCCGGCTCGCGCTCCCGGCGGCGGTCCTCCTCGCGACGGCCGCTTACGGCGCGTACGCGCGCCGGCTCTACGCCGCGCCACCCGAGGGCCGCGCGGTCCGCACGGTGGCGGTGGTGCAGGGAAACATCCCGAACGAGTTCCGCTGGAAGCAGGCCTTCTTCGAGCGCATGCTCGCTACCTACGCCCGGCTTTCCGGCGCCGCGGTCCACGAGCGGCCGGACGTGATCGTCTGGCCGGAGAACGCGGCCAACTTCTACCTGAACCGCGAGCCTCTGCTGCTGGCCGAGCTCGCGCCGACGGCGGCGCTCGCCCGCGAGGGCCTCGTCGTCGGTGGCCCCCGTCTCACCGACGGCGGCGAGGCCCGCAACGCCGCCTACCTGATCGGGCCGGCCGGGACGATCCTCGGCACATACGACAAGCAACGCCTCGTGCCGCTGGCAGAGTACGATCCGCGCCGGCGCGCGCAGGCCCCGCGCGCCTCGGAGCCGGTGTACACGGCGGGCGCCGAGGGCCAGCTCCTCGAGACCGGCGCGACGCGGATCGGGGCCGTCATCTGCTACGAGGTGCTCTTCCCGCATCTGGTCCGGGATCTCGTCCGCAAGGGCGCCGAGGTCCTGGTCAACCTCTCGAACGACTCCTGGCTCGATGGCGGGGACGGCGCCGCGCCGCGGCAGCACTTCTCGATGGCGGTCTTCCGCGCCATCGAGACCCGCCGCTTCCTCGTGCGCGCCGCCGCCACCGGCGTGTCGGGGTTCGTCGCGCCGAGCGGCGAGACCTACGCGAGCCTCGCCCCCCACACGGCCGGGACCTCGGTGGCGCGCGTGGGCATCCGGCAGGGGCAGACCGTCTACGTGCGGTGGGGAGAGCGCTGGATCGGGCTCGCCGGCGTCGTCCTCGCGCTGGCGGTCCTGCTCGACGGGCGGAGGCGCGCGCGATGAGCCCCCGGCTGCTGCGGGGCGGGGTGGTGGCGGGGGCGGTGGCGGCGGGCGCCCTGCTGCTGGTCGTCATCGTCAATACGGCGCAGTGGGTCGACACGACCTTCCCCGGCTTCTTCGTGATGTCGAACCGGGTGGTGCCGTCCATCGCGTTGCCGGACTGGTCCGACGGCGACGCCGCGCGCTTCTTCCAGCACCAGGTGGTGGCGGTCGACGGCGAGCGCGTGGGCACGGCCGCCGCGGTCTACGCGCACGTGCGCCGGCGGGCACCCGGCACCCCCGTCGAGTACTCGTTCCGGAGCCCCGAGGGCCAGAGCCTGGTGGCGAAGGTGCCTGCGCGGCGCTTTTCGACGAGGGATTACCTGCTGATCTTCGGCGCCTACCTGCTGAACGGCGTCGCGTTCCTCGGCACCGGCCTGCTGGTTGCGTATCTGAAGCCCCGGAACGCGGCGAGCCTCGGGCTCCTCGCCGCCGGCCTCACCGCCGGGCTGTTCGTCACCACGGCCGCGGATCTCTACGGGCCGTACTGGTTCGTTCGCCTGCATCTGCTCGCCGAGTCGTTCCTCGCGCCCGCGTTCTTCCACCTGGCGCTGGTCTTCCCGACCGAGCGCCTGCCCCGGTACCGCCGGCGCGTGCTCCTCGGGCTCTATGGCGCGTTCGCGCTGCTCGCCGCGGTCTACGAGGTGGTGCTCGGCTCGCCCTCCGCCTACACCGCCGTTCACCTGCTCGCGACCGCGACCCATGGGCTCGGCGCGCTGACGATCATCGCGGTGGTCATCTACAGCCTGGTGACGAGCCCCTCGGCGCTCGTGCGGCGCCGGGTGAGCGTGGTCGCCCTCGGCACGCTCGCTGCCTTCCTGATCCCCGCCGCGCTGATGGCGGCCTCCGCCTACTACGGCGGCAAGGTGCCGCTCAACGCCGGGGCCTTCACGGCGTTCCTCTTCCCCGTGAGCCTCGCCTACGCGATCCTCAAGCAAGACCTCTTCGAGATCGACGTCCTCCTCCGCCGCACGATCACGTACGGGGCCGTGGTCGTGGTCATCGGCAGCCTCTATTTCGCGCTCCTCTCGGCGGACGCCTTCCTGCTGCCCATCCCAAGCCAGGCCGCCCACTCACCGCTCGCGCTGGCGGTTCTCAACCTGGCGCTGCTCTTCCTGATCGCGCCCGTGCGCGCCCGCGTGCAGGACGGCGTCGACCGCGTCTTCTTCCGCAAGGGCTACGATGCCGAGCACGCCCTCTCCGAGCTGAGCCACGCACTCGTCTCGGTTCACACCCTCGGCGAGGTCATCGGCAGGACGCACGCCATCCTGGCGACCACGATCTGCCCCACCTCGGCCGCGACGTTCCGGTGGGAACGCGGAGGCCGGTTCGTGCAGGCCGGGGAGGGCGAGGGCGGGCCCGTGGAGTTCACGCTACCGCCGGCGCTGGCGGACCGCATCGAGCGCGGCGAGATCCTCGCCCGCTACGAGTGGGACGACGGTAGCGGACGGCCGATGCCGGCCGTGTGGCACGCCCTCGGCGCCGAGCTGCTCGTCCCGATCCGCCGCGGCAGCGCGCCGATGGGTGCGCTCGCCCTCGGGCGCAAGGGCTCGGGGCGTCCCTACACCATGCACGACGTCGCCTTCCTGCGCGCGGCGGCGAGCCAGTTGGCGCTCGCCATGACCAACGCCGGCGCCTTCGCGCGGCTCGAGAGCCTGAACGCCAGCCTCGAGCAGCAGGTCCACGAGCGGACCGCCTCGCTCGCGAAGGCCAACACGGACCTCGGGCGCTCGCTCACCGAGCTGCGCACAGCCTACCAGCAGCTCGAGCGCAACCAGGCGAGCCTCATGCGCGCCGAGCGGCTGGCGACGCTCGGCCGACTCACGGCCGGGATCGCGCACGAGGGGAACACGCCGCTCGGGGCGGTGATCAACTCGCTCAAGATCCTGACCGACCTCGGCCGCGAGTACGCCGACTCGATCGACGACCCGGGGGTGACGGCCGACGACCATCGCTCGATCGCCCGCGAGCTCGTCCAGACCGCCAAGGCGGCCGTCGGCTGGGCTCGCAAGGCCGCCGGCTTCGTCGGCAAGGTGCGCATCCAGGGGCGCGAGCCCCGCTCGGCGGACGCCGGCACCTTCGAGGTCGCGACGGTGGTGGCGGACGTCGAGGCGCTCCTCCAACATCGCCTGCGCACGTCGACCTGTCGCCTGGACTTCGCCGAGGAGACCCGCGTCACGCTGCACGGGGACCCCGCGCGTCTCGGGCAGGTGCTGATCAACCTGGTCACCAACGCGATCGACGCGTACGAGGACGCGGGCATCAGCGACGGGCGCATCGAGATCCACGCCCGCCAGCTCGAGGCGAGCGCCGTCCTCACCGTGCGCGATTCGGCGGGCGGCATCCCGGCTGCGGCCCTGCCGAAGATCTTCGACGAGCTGTTCACCACCAAGGACCCCACGCGCGGCACCGGGCTCGGCCTCTCGATCGCGCGCCACCTGGTCGAGCAGAGCTTCGCGGGGACGCTCACGGTCGAGACCGAGGCCGGCGTCGGGAGCTGCTTTGCGATCACGCTACCCGCGGCGCGCGAACAGCCGTCCGCGGCAGCTGCGGGCTGAGCGCCGCGGGAAGCCACGGGGGTGCGGCCCCGGGGATGAAGTAACGGTTCAGGAAGGGAGCCCGAGCGCCACGCGCTCCATCACGTCCGACGGCGAAGTCGCCGGGAAGGGAAGGAGCCGGCGCGCCGGGCCGGCTGGCAAGGGGCGACGTTCCGCGTCTCGCTGGTTGCGCCTATTGCACGAAGGCGACACCCGAGACGAGGCACGCGACCGTGCCGCCGAGCGTGTCTCGGGAGGCCTGGTACACGATGACGACGATCTGTCCACCGGGCTCCGAGTAGACGAAGGCCTGCGTCAAGTGCGGACCTCGACGCAGCCCGCGATGTGGGGCGTCAGAAGTCGCACGCCAGCGCTTGACCGCCGACGGTTGCACTCCTATGGTCCGCGCGCGCCGCTGGCGGGGAGCCAGCGCGCGCCGTCGAGGAGGTGCTTCAGATGCCCGGTCCGAAGACCAGGATGCGCTCGCGGGCTCACCTGCTGTGCGTCGCCGCCCTCCTGGGCGGCGTGGCGCTCGGTGTGAGCGAGGTCAGGGCCGCGAGCTTCACCGTCACCCGGACCGACGACACGGAGCGAGGCACCTGCGCTCCCGGCGACTGCTCGCTGCGCGAGGCGATCGAGGCCGCCAATGCGCTCACTATGGAAGCGAGCACCATCACGCTCCCCGCCGGCACTTACGTGCTGAGCATCGCCCAGCGTCTGTCGATGACCGCGGACATCACCATCACCGGCGCCGGCTCGGCCACCACCATCGTCGACGGCAATCACCTGGTCGGCGTCTTCGACACCGAGAGCACGGACGAGATCGATGGCGTCACGGTCCGAAACGGCCTCGACGCGAGCGGGCAGGGCGGTGGCGGCATCTACAACACGGGCACCCTCACCGCGACCGACCTCGTGCTGGACGGCAACGGCACCAACGGATCGGGCGGGGGCATCTTCAACATAGGCAATGCCTACCTCATCCAGAGCGTCACCCAGAACAACATGGCGGCGGTGGGTGGCGGTCTCGCGAACGATGGGCTCATCTCTCTCCTCGGCAGCTACACGATTGACGGCAACACGAGCAGCGCCGAGGGCGGCGGCGTGTGGAACGAGTTCATCGCCTACCTCGACAACACCAACCCGCCCACTCCGCCGGCCCCGCCCACCGGCGGCGGCACGATCTCGGGCAACACGAGTGGCACGAGCGGCGGTGGCGTCTACAACTTGGGGATCATCTCTCTCATGAACGTCGCGCTCGATGGCAACAGCTCGACCGGCGACGGCGGCGCCCTCTGGAGCTTCGGGCCCCTCGAGCTCGTCAACGGCACGATCAGCCGAAACACGGCGGGCGGCGACGGTGCCGGGGTCTGGAACGACGATGTGGCCGGCCTGACCAACGTCACGGTCGCCGAGAACAGCACCAGCGCCGGCATGGGCGGCGGCCTCTGGAGCGACGCAGCCGTCGTCCTCATGAGCTGCACGATCGCCGGCAACGGCGCGAGCGCGGGCGGGGGGACCGTCAAAAGCGGTGGCGGCACCTTCGAGGTTCAGAACACGATCTTCTCGGCGAACACCCCCGAGAACTGCAGCGGGGGCATCAACTCCGACGGCAACAACATCGACAGCGGCAGCTCGTGCACCCCCACCGTCGCGGGCGATCTGCCGAACACCGATCCGCTCCTCGGCCCGCTTCAGCACAACCCTCCGGCGCCCAGCTTCTTGGAGACCCGCGCGCTGCTCGCCGGCAGTCCCGCGATCGACGCCGCCGCCGGTTGCCCCCCGCCGGACACGGACGAGCGGGGCGTCGCCCGGCCGCAGGGAGCGGCGTGCGACATCGGCGCCGTGGAGATCGAAGTCAGCGGAGCCACCACCACGACGACCACGGTCCCCGGAGTGACCACCACGACCGCCACGACCACCACCACGGTCCCCGGAGCCACCACCACCACGACCACCGCCACGACGACGTCCACGATCAACGTCACGACGACGACCATCACCGCGACGACCACGACGATCACCGGCTCGACGACCACCACGCTCGCCCCCGCGACAACCACCACGCTCGCTGCCACGACAACCACCACACTCGCTGCCACGACGACCACCACGCTCGCTGCCACGACAACCACCACGCTCGCGCCAACGGAGGTCTGCGGCAACTGTGCGGATGACGACGGCGACGGGCTGACCGACGATGAGGATCCGGCCTGCTGCGCGCAGCCCGCGGCGATGCAGGTGAAGAAGGTGGTCATCGTCCCGGGTCCGGCGGGCGCAATGAAGGGGCACCTGTCGCTCACCGCCATCCTCGCCCAGACGGGCTTCGCTGACGTCGATCCCACGCGGGACGACGTCGCCGTCCAGTTCCACAACCCGAACGGCGAGCTTCTGTGCGCCACCGCCCCTCACGAGCGCTGGACGCGGGAGCGGCACCGGGGGCCGTTCCAATTCGCGGACCCAACCGGGACCATGGCGCAAGGGCTCCGGAAGATGCAGATCAAGGTCCAGAAGAACGGCTCGACGCGGTTCACGACGGCCGGGAAGAAGATGGACCTCGGCCGCTACGCCCAGCCAACGTTCACAACGACGGTGCGGGTCGGGGATCGGTGCTCGACGGCCACCATCGCGCTGCGGAACCGGGGGAACAAGAAGTTCGTCTTCCCGTGAGCCCGGCCACGGCTGTCTCCGCTCGCGAACGTCGGTTCCGTCGGGGGGTGAGCGAGCCGCCACCTCATCCGAACGGTCGCGATTCCCGCCCTCGCCGTCAGGTTAGCATCCGCGGCGGGCGCCAAGCGCGTGGAGCGCCGCGACCGCAGGGCGACACAACGGGGCGTGGTGCATCTGAATCCGGGCTGCCGCGAAGCGGCTCAGTTCAATTGCACTTGGGGCCTACAGGGCAACGTCTGATAAGGAGCGTTATGTAAACTTTTAGGGTACTGGGTCAGTTTGGCCTACCGCCCGCCCTGTCATCGGACGAAGTCTCCTGCGGTGGGGCCTTCTCAAAAGGTAACGGCAGTCCCCGCCAAGCTGGCCACAAGGCCAGGAAGACCACAAACATCGCGGCGGCGAACATCAGATACGTCAGCATGTCGTCTGCGGTGAACGTGGGAGGCGGCTTTCCTTGGAGTCCGGACCTCACGTAGCCGATAGGAATCATCAGTACCGTGACCAGGACACTCATCAGGAGTGCGCCTCGTAGACGGCGCGGCATGTCCGGGATTCTACCCTTCCCCGAAGCAATGTGCCATCATGCGGGGCATGCCTACACGAGCAAGCAGAGGCGGCAAGCGCGCGGACTTCGCTCAGAACGCCCTCCGCGTGGTCGAGGAAGCCACGGGCGAGGTCCTGAAGCCGTCCGAGGGGAAGAACCTGCATGCACAGGCCCTTTCGCGCCTGGGGGCGGCCAAGGGCGGCGCGGCGCGGGCCAAGGCCCTCTCGGCCAAGAAGCGGAAGGCCATTGCGAAGAAGGCCGCCGCTGCTCGCTGGGCTAAGCGGGGTCGCTAGCATCGCTCATGAAAGGTAACAGCAGTGTATCTCCCTCTTAGGGAAGGCCCGGTCCAGAAGTCGCATGAACGAGTCCCATGAACTTGATGCACGCATGAAGCCGATCACGGCGTAGAGATGCTGAGCGAGCGCAGTGTGCCCAACGTCATGGGTCAACCACTGATGGTGTTTCGACTTCCGATAGCCGCGCTCGTCTCGTGGATTACGGCCCTCAAGCTCCTTTAGAACCCCAGGCGCTAGGCGCGCGTAGACGATATCCTTTGTGTACCGTCCGACGGATTGCGGACGGTTCACAGCCATGCCTTTCCATTGGAATGCGTGATGGCCAGACGGGATTGACCGGCTTTGCCGACGGCAAGTAGCGTGGCGGTCGGTTGTTCGAGGTGCTCTACGAGGCCTGCGTGACCCTCGTTCGGAAGGTCTGGGCGGCATGACCGCTATCCGCGCCGCCTTGGTCGCCGCGCTCATTTGGTGGGCCCTCGTTACGCTCGGCCTCGTCGCCGCGTCGGGGTTCGGCACACCATGAGCCGTCGGGCGCCATGCAGCAAACGGCGTTCGGCCTCATCCACGATCACGACCACTTTTTGCGTGACGCCGTTTCAGTATCCTCTCTCCCACCCACTTCCAGTCCAGATCTCGTCCGGTCCCGATCACGGCGCAATAGAGTAACCAGCCGCCGATCACCGCCCAAGCAAGGACCCAGGCGCTAAGGTTCGGCCAGTCGGTGACTACGTGAAACAGCGGAGCGGCGCCAATGATTCCATACGTCCAGCGCGTTCGCCGGCTCAGCTTCTCACTTTTCACCATCGGTAATGTCGGTAGTGATCGCGCATTCCAGCGGGACGGCGTTTCAGGACGCTGCTAGTTCCAGCGCCAGTCCCTTCCTGTCACAGCCGAAAAAGAGAACATGACGGCGCAGAGAACATCACCAATAACGAGCAGCCCTTGGACGGTTCCCCACGCCGCGACATGCGACCAGTACGTGACTGCCTGACAGGCGAAGAACGCTCCCCCGATACCATATAGCCAACGTCCCGCCTGGCTCACTACATGACTCTTGAACATCCGTCAGGGTCCCTATGCGCGTGTCCGGCGCCGAACTACCAGCACGCCACCGAGTAGGATCGCCAGCGTGCCTATGGTGACGACGGCGAGGCCAGCCGTGACCCCCAATAGGCCCCCATTGAGCGCCCTGCCCACTAGCACGCCCAAGGCTATGATGAGCGCAAGCGCCATGAACGAGGCGACCCGGGTCAGTTTCGGGTTCTCGTGTCGCCACGGGCCCACAGGGTTCCCCGTAGCGGCCATATAGAGAAACAAGGCGCCGCAGATCAGGAGGCAGAGCACGCGGAGCGGCCGGTCGCTATGCCAATCGAAGGGGATCCGCCAAGCCTGCTGAAAGAAGCCCGTTGCGGCCAGTGCCATGAAGAGACGTTCCCAGACCCCCAGGTGCCTTTTCAGCATCGCCGGAGTAGGGGCACCTGAAACGGCGTATCGCTGGATACGCGATCACTACC
>WNGD01003207.1_pt1 | contig 16770 bp, 13 predicted proteins | sample 5400671 | NCBI WGS metagenome assembly WNGD01 (sample SAMN13153369, study PRJNA577476) | soil metagenome | isolation source: 40 cm soil or saprolite under grassland replicate 2 | place: USA:California | collected 2016-06-15 | reverse complement strand
CGGCGCGTCGGCATGCCGGGCTCGCGGTACAGCCTCAAGGGCCGGTTGCGCTGGCCGCGGGACACCGTGCTCTACGACCTCAGCGCCAAGGCGGACTCGGCCACGCTCACCGATCTCAAGTTTGTGAGCCGCCGCTTCCCGGCGGGCGCCGTCCTCGCGGGCGACGTGGACATCCGCTCGCACGGCGGGCGCGTGCTCGAGGTCCACATCGATCCGCTCGATCTCGCCTACCGCGGCGGCCGGCTCACGGGACGGCTCACCGCCCTGAGCGCCGCGGACTCTGGGCTCGTGGGGTTGCGGCAGACCGACGTGCAGGCGAGCGACCTGGACTTGGGGTTGGCGCACGCGTTCCTCGACAGCCTGCCGTTCTACGGCCGGCTCACCGGCCACACGCGGGCGGACGGGCCGTTCAGCCGGCTCGCTTTGGACGTGGATTGGATCTTCCGCGACTCGCTGGTCTCCGGCTGGCCCGAGACGCGCGTGCGCGGGCGGGGGGACGTGGACCTGCTCTCGGGGGGGCTGGCGTTCCGGGGGTTCGGCGTGGAGGCCGCCACGGTGGACCTGCGCACGGTGCGGCGGCTCGCGCCGGCGGTGACGTTGAACGGCGTGCTCGACGCGGCCGGCACACTCACCGGCCCCTACCGCGATGCCCAGTTCAGCGGCACGCTGCGGCATCGGGACCCCGGGGCCGGAGTGAACGCCCCGACCAGCTCGGTGCGCGGCACGGTGCGGCTCGACATGCGCGGCGACACCTTGGGCGTCTTCGCCGACGTGACGGCGGATTCGCTGTCGTTCGACGGGCTGCGATCGAGCTTCCCCGGCCTGCCGCTCACCGGCGCGGTGGGCGGGACGATCCGCCTGGCGGGTCCGGTCACCGCCCTGCGGACACACGTGGACCTGGGAGCGGAGCGCAGGGGCCGCGTGCAGGGTGACGTCGAGCTGGGTCTCGGCGCGTCGCGATTCGCGGCGCGCGACGTCGCGCTGCAGCTCACGGACTTCGACCTCGCCCGCTGGGCCAGGGGGGGAACGCGGAACGCGCCCCCGTCGCGTTTGAACCTCGCCGTGAGGGGCGGCGTCGCGGCCAACAGCGGCGAGGCGCCGGAGGGCGCCGTGGAGGCGCGGCTCGGCCCATCGTTCGTAGGCGGGGCGGCCGTGGATTCCGGCGCCGCCCGCCTGCGCTTCGCGGACCGGCGGGTGTACGTCCAGTCCCTCGCCCTGTTCCAGCCCGGTCTGTTTGCGAGCGGCGCCGGGTCGTTGGGATGGCGCCGCCCCGCCGACGGGACGCTCACGCTCGATTTCGACGCCGACAGCCTCAACAGCCTCGACTCGCTGGTCACGTGGATCGCCGGCGGCCGCCGGGAGGGCTGGGCGCAGGGAGCCCTCGGCGGCACCGCGCGCGTGTCGCTCTCGGTCAGCGGCGCCCTCGACTCGCTGGCGATCGACGGCCGCGGCAGCATCGAGCGCTTCCGGCTGGGCGACTGGCGCGTGCCGGCCGCGCGCGGGCATGCCGTCTTCGAACCGGGCCCGGTGCCGGTCTTCCAGATCGACGCCTCCGCCGATTCCGTGGCGCGGGGACGGTTGGGTTTCGGCGCGGCGGCCGTGGCGGCGCGGGGCTCGCGCGATTCGCTCACCTGGTTCGCGCGCTCGCGCGTGGGCGACCTCGGCGCGTTCCTCGCCGGCGGGCGCATGGCCCGGGACTCCGGCGGCTTGGCCGTCGGCGTGGACTCGCTGGCGGTGCTGCTGCCGGGCGGCGTGTGGTTCCTCGAGCGGCCCACCGTCGTGCACGTCGGCGACAGCGTGATCAGCGTCGGGGCGGGCGCGCTCAAGAACGGCGCCGGGCCGGGCCGGCTGGTGCTGCGCGGCGACCTGCCCACCAGCGGCAGCGCGGCGGCCAACCTGCAGCTCGAGGAGTTCCCGGTGGCCGCGCTGTACGCGCTGTTTCAGCGGGACACCGTCGGCGTGGGCGGGACGGTCACCGCGACGCTGGGCCTCTCCGGCAGCCGGGCGGACCCGACGATCACCGGCTCGGTGGCGCTGCACGAGGGCTCGTTCGGGGAGTTCCACGCCCCGTTCCTCGACGGCTCCCTGGAGTATCGTGAGCGCCGCCTCGACGGCGAGCTGCACCTGTGGCGCACCGGGAAGCAGGTGCTCACGGTTACGGCGCACTTGCCGCTCGACCTGGCGCTGCAGCCCGTCGCGCAGCGGCAGCTCCCCGACACACTCGCCGTGCGGGCCGCCGCCGACAGCGTGGACCTGTCGCTGCTCGAAGCGGTGACGCCGCTGCTGACGCAGGTGCGCGGCGCGTTCACGGCCGACGTGGGCATCGGCGGGACGTGGGACAGCCCGCAGCTGCGCGGCGAGCTGAAGATCGACTCCGCGGCGGCGACGATCCCGGCCCTCGGCGTGCGCTACGAGAACGTGCACGGGCGGCTGCGGCTCTCGGGCGATACGATCGGCGTGGAGTCGCTGGCGCTCGAGGGCGGCCGGGGCCGCGCCGTCGTGACGGGGGCGGTGGTGCTGGAGCGCCTCACGCACCCGCGGCTGGCCCTCGCCATCACCGCCCAGGACTTCAAGGCCCTGGAAATCCGCAGCTACCTGAGCCTCACCGCCAGCGGCAACCTGTCGCTGACCGGGCCGGTCGTCGGCGCGACGCTGGGCGGGCAGGGCACCGTCACCTCCGGCGTCCTGTACTTCGCCGACCTCGTCAACAAGCGGGTCGTGAACCTCGACCAGCCGGACCCGTGGATCGCGTCGCTGATCGACACCTCGATCACCGAGACGATCCGGCGCCAGCGCCTCGGTCCGGCGTTCCAGAGCGTGTTCCTCGACAACCTCAAGATCGAGGGCCTGCAGCTGGCGATGGGCAGTGACGTCTGGCTGCGCTCGACGGAAGCCAACATTCAGCTGACCGGCACGGTCACGCTCAACAAGACCCAGCGCAACTACCTGGTCAGCGGCACGCTGCAGGCGCCGCGCGGCACGTACCGGCTGATCGTGGGACCGCTGAACCGCGAATTCGTCGTCAACTCCGGGACCGTGCGGTATTTCGGCACGCCCGACCTCGACGCCGGCCTGGACATCGAAGCGAAGCACGTGGTGCACGCCGTGGCGACCCAGGCCCGTCAGGCGCCGGGCGACCTCACGCCGGACGTCACGATCGTGGCGCACATCGGCGGCTCGCTGCTGCAGCCGAAGCTCACCCTCGCAGCGGAGAAGCAGCAGATGTCGCAGACGGAGATCATCTCCTACCTGCTGTTTGGCGCGCCGAACTCGGAGCGGGGCGGGCAGGGGGGGGGCACCGAGCGCGCGGCGATGCTCCGCAATGCGGTGGGTCTCATCTCCGCGAGCGTGTCCGGGGAGATCGAGCGCACCTTCATCTCGGACCTGGGGGTGCCGCTCGACTACTTCGAGTTCCGCCCCACGGATCCCTCGCAGCCGTTCTCGGGGGCGCAGCTGGCGGCGGGGTGGCAGCTGGGCCGCAAGACCTTCGTCGTCCTCAACGCGGGCTTCTGTCAGAGTGCGAGCGGGCAGGTGTACGTCGGCAACACGCTGGGGGCGAGCCTACAGTTCCGCATCAGTCCCGAATGGCGGACCGAGGCGAGCTTCGAGCCCGTGAGCAGCTGCGGCACGACCGTGCCGGGAGCTTCGCAGGTGAGCGCGCTGCGCCAATTCGGCTTCGATCTCTTCTGGGAGAAGCGCTACTGACGTGACGCGCGCCGTCCTGATCACGAACCCCGCCGCCGCGCGTCACGCCGCCCGGGCCGTCCTGGCGATCCGCGATACGCTGCGCGCCGGCGGCTGGGACGTCGAGGTCCGGGCCACCGCGGAGGCGGGCGACGTGCGGCGCTTCGCGGCCGACGCGCGCGCGGCACAGGTGGACGTCGTCGTGTGCTACGGCGGCGACGGCACGGCGATGCAGGCCGCGGCGGGCCTCGTCGGCAGCGACATCCCGCTGGGCCTGGTCCCCGGAGGAACGGGGAACATCCTGGCGCGCAACCTGCGCCTGCCGCGGCGGCCGGTCGCTGCCGCGCGGACCATCCTCGCCGGGGCAACGGTGGCGATCGACGTCGGTGTGGTGGAGCGGGGCGATGGGGAGCACTACTTCGCGGTGTGCGCGGGCGCCGGCTTCGACGCCGAGGTGATGCAGTTGACGACGGCGCCGCTGAAGCGGCGCTGGCTGACCGTGGCGTACATGGCGCGCGCCCTGGGCGCCCTCCCCGACGTGCGCAGCGCCGATTTGCGCGTGACGGTGGACGGGAAGGCGCACGAGGTGCGCGCGGCGATGGCCCTCGTCGCCAACTGCGGGGTGCTGTTCCCGCCCTACTTCGAGCTGACCGAAGGCATCCGCATTGACGACGGCTTGTTCGATCTGGTGACGCTGCGGGCCGACGGCGCCGTGGAGGCCGCGGCGGCGTTCCTGGAGCTGTTGCGCGGCTCCAAGAACGGGGCGGGCCGGGTGCGGTTCGCGCGCGGGCGGAACTTCCGCATCGAGGTGATTCCGGGCGGGGGCCCGCCGCTGCGGGTACAGCTCGACGGCGAGGTCGTGGGCACGACCCCGTTCGAGGTGCGGCTGCTGCCGGGGGCGCTGCGGGTGCTCGCCGATCCGGCCAAAGTGCCGGGGGGAAAGCCGGTGCATGGCTGATACCGTCCTGATCATCGACGACGATGCCGACGTGCTGCGCGCGGTGGGCGCCTATCTGGAGCGCACCGGCGCCGAGGTGACGCGGGCCGGGAACGCCGAGGAAGGGGTGCAGGCGTACGAGCGCGTGGGACCGGACGTCGTGATCCTCGATCTGCACCTCCCGGACGCACACGGCCTCGACGTGCTGGAGCGGCTCAAAGGGCAGGGGGCGGCGGTGATCCTGCTGACGGGCAACGGCGACATCGGGACCGCGGTCAAGGCGATGCAGCTGGGTGCGGAGAACTTCCTGACCAAGCCGGTGGACATGACGCATCTCGCCGCGGCGGCCGCGCGCGTCGCGGAGAAGGTGCGGCTCAAGCGCCAGAACCAGCTGCTGCGCGCCCGCGAGCACCTGGGCGAGCGCGTCGAGACGCTCGGCGTCTCGCCGGGGATGCAGGAGCTGGAGCGCCAGGTGCAACTGCTGGCGGCGAGCGACCGCACTACCGTGCTGCTCACCGGCGAGAGTGGGACGGGGAAGGGCTGGGTCGCGCGCATCGTGCACTCGCTGAGCCCGCGCGCGGCGGGCCCGTTCGTCGAAGTGAACTGCGCGGGGCTGTCGGCGACGTTCCTCGAGTCGGAGCTGTTCGGCCACGAGAAGGGTGCGTTCACCGACGCCAAGGAGCGCAAGCAGGGGCTGTTCGAGATCGCCGACGGCGGCACGATCTTTCTCGACGAGATCGGAGACCTCGCCGGCGAGCTGCAGCCGAAGCTGCTCAAGGTTCTCGAGACCAAAACGTTCCGGCGCCTGGGCGGGACGCGGGAGCTGACGGTGGACGTGCGCACCGTCGCCGCCACGAACCACGACCTGGTGGCCGACGTCGGCGCCGGCCGCTTCCGCGAAGACCTCTACTACCGGCTGAGCGTGATGCCGCTGCACCTGCCCGCGGTGCGCGCGCGCGCGCGAGAGGACCGGCTGGGGCTGGTCATCCGTCTTCTGGGCGACTTGAAACCGGCGCTCCCCGGCTGCCCCGCCGAGTGCGCCACCGAGGCGCTCGACCGCCTGGTGTCGGCGCCGTGGCCCGGCAACGTCCGGGAGATGCGCAACGTGCTCGAGCGGGCGATGATCCTCGCCCGCGGCCAGCCGCAGATCGGGCTGGAGCACCTGCCGGCCGACCTGCGCAAGGGAGGCGGGGCCGCCGAGCGGCGGCACGTGGCCCAGAGCCTGTCGGACGTGGAGCGGGTGCACATCGAGCGCGCCCTGCGCTTCCACGCCGGCAACCGCACGCGGGCGGCCCACGAACTCGGCATTTCGCGCGCGACGCTGATTAATAAGATTAAGGTGTACGCTCTCGACCTCTGAGGCTCATATGGACAAAGCCGAGAAGCCGGTACTCAAAGAGCACGACGGGATGGTGTGTCGCTACTGCGGCAACGAGGAGCGGGCGTCGGAGGGCTACCCCTGCTCGGACTGCGGGACCTTCCTGTGTCTGATCTGCACGTTCCGCGGCATCACGCGCTGCAAAGCCTGCGAGGAAAAGGCGAAGGCGGCGAAGGCCTAACGCGTCCGCCGCCGCTCCACCTCCCGCAGCAGCTCGTCCGCCGGCACGCCCAGCTCCGCCGCCAGCCGCTCGACCGCTTCCTTCGTCCCATCCCAGCCGCGCGCCGCCGCCAGCGCGTCGAGCGCGATCGTTTCGATCGCCTCGGTGCGCTCCTCGAGGGCCCGGGTGCGCACCGCCACCTCGCGCGCCAGCCACCGCTCCAGCTCGCGGCGGTCGATCTCCAGCTGCCGGCGCCGCAGCGCGTTGCTGAGCGACACCTCGAGCTCCTCGAGGTCCACCGGCTTGATGAGGTAATCGTAGGCGCCGAGCTTCAGGCACTCGATCGCGGTGCGCGGCTCGTCGATCGCGGTGAGCATGATGACCGCGAGGTCGGTGTCCACGGCCAGCGCTTTGGGCAACAGCTCCACGCCGCTCATGTTCGGCATGCGGATGTCGCACAGCATCGCCAGCGGGTGCGCCTGGTCGAGCGCCGCGAGCGCGGCGGCGGCGTCGGGGGCCTGCGCGACGCGATACCCCTGGCGGGTCAGGAAACGATCCAGCGCCTGACGGATGCCGTCCTCGTCGTCCACGACGAGAATGGTGGTCGGCTCGGCGGCGGTGGGCATGGTGGTCGCCAAAGCTATATCTTCGCCGTCGCATGCGCGACGTGACCGCGACGAGCCTCACCGCCGTGCCCGGCCTCAGCGTCGGGCACTGGACCGATCCGGACGGCGCCACGGGCTGCACGGTGATCCTCGGGCCTGAGGACGGGATGCGCGCCGCCGCCGCCCTGCGCGGCCGCGCCACCGGCACCCGCGAGATCGACGCCCTCGACCCGCGGCACCTCGTCGAGCGCATTCACGCGATTCTCTTGACCGGCGGCTCGGCGTACGGCCTCGGCGCCGCCGACGGCGTCATGCGCTGGCTGCGCGAGCGCGGCCGCGGCCTCCCCGTCGGCCCGGCCGGCGTCGTGCCCATCGTGCCGACAGCCGTCGTCTTCGATCTCGGCAACACGGGGCGACCGCCGCGCTGGCCCACGGCCGACGACGCGGCGCGCGCCTGCGACGCCGCCGGCCCGGACGTTGCCGAAGGGTCCGTCGGCGCCGGCACCGGCTGCACCGTCGGTAAGGCGGCGGGGATCGGCCACGCGATGAAAGGCGGCGTCGGCACCTGGGCGGCGCGCGCCGGGGACGTCGTCGTCGCGGCGCTCGTGGTCGTCAACGCCGTCGGCGACGTGCGCGACGCGCGCGGCGCGATCCTCGCCGGCGCGCGGCAGCCCGATGGCACCTTCCTCGACGCCGTCCGGTACTTCGCCGAGGGCGGCGCCCCGCTGGGCGGACAGCGGAGCGGCGCCGGAACGAATACCACCCTGGCCGTCGTCGCCACCAATGCCGACCTGTCGCGGACCGCGTTGCAGGCCCTCGCCCACACCGGCGGCGATGCGCTCGCCCGCCGCATCGTCCCGTTCGGCACCCTGTTCGACGGTGACATGATCTTCGCGGTGAGCACCGCGGCGGTCCCAGCGGCCACGCCGCTGCAGGCGGAAGCCCTCGCCGCCCTCGTGGTCCCGGAGGCCGTGGAGCGCGCAGTCCGACTCGCCCGCGGGACGCCGGGCACGCCGGGCCTCGCCGACCGCCGATGAACCCTCCCACCCCGCGGCTCGAACGCGACCTGGACGACGTGCGGCGCCGCTGGGTGCCGGACCGCCGCCTCGGCGTCTTCGACGTGGAGATCGCCGGAGCGCGTCTCGCCGGCTGTGTGTCGAGCCGGGACGCGTTGCAGGCGCTGCGGCGCCTCGCCGCCGACGCCGGGCTCGGTGAAGACGTCCGCCTCCTCCCCGATACATCCGTCGGCGGCGACACCGCGGCCGTGGTGACCGCAGCCCTCGCCCCGCTCCTGGGGCAACCGACGCTGCGCTCGCCGCGGGTCAGCGAATGCCTCCACGGCGAGGCGCTCGCCGTATTGGAGCGGCGCGGCGACTGGTTGCGGGTCCGCGCCGGGGACGGCTACCACGGCTGGCTGCACGCCGGGTACCTGGCCCTTGGCCCGGCCGACTGGGCTGAGGACTGGACGACGCGGGCCGGCGCTCGCTCGGTCGGCGCGGAGATCGCGTTTCCCGAAGGCCGGATGCGCTTGCCGGTGGGCGCGCGCGTGGCGCTTGGCCCCCGCGGCGGCGTGGAAACGGCGGACGGCCGGCACGGCGCGGTGGTCGAGGGGGACGTGCGACCGGAGGGCGAGCTGCGCGCCGCGGCGCGGCACCTCGCGCCCCCGGAGCTGGGGCTGCGCTGGTTTTCCGGAGCGCCGTATCTGTGGGGCGGGCGGACTGAGTGGGGCATCGACTGCTCCGGATTCGCCCAGGCCGTGTATGCCGCCCGCGGCGTGGCGCTGCTGCGCGATTCGGACCAGCAGGTCACCCAGGGACGCGAAGTCGCGATCGCCGCCCAAGGCGCGGGGTACGAGGCGGGCGACCTGCTGTTCTTCGCCGAGGAGGGCAAGGTCTCCCATGTGGCGCTGTGGCTGGGGGCCGGACGCATCGCTCACTCGGCGTTGTCCCGCGGCGGTGTAGCGGCGGATGCGCTCGACGCGGATACTCCGCTCGCCCGGCGGCTGCGGCAGCAGCTGGTGGCGGTACGTCGGATGGTATAACCGTCGAGCGACTCCTCATTCCCATCCTGAAGGATGGGCTCGGCCAACACGACGCTGAAGCGAACCGGGTTCCCTTTAGGGTGGTGCAGGCCGAGCCCACGCTTTGAGCGTGGGAAAACGAACCCGACCACCAATCCCAGATTAGCTTTCCCGTTATGAAGCTCATCCTTTTCGACATCGACGGGACGATCCTCTGGACCGACGGCGCCGGCCGTCGGGCCATCCGCCGCGCGTTGCTCGAAGAGCTCGGGACCGCGGGGCCGATCGACGCCTACCGTCTCGATGGGAAGACCGACCCGCAGATCGTGCGCGAGCTGCTGGAGCTGTCCGGTCATCCCGCGGCGAGCGACGAGCGGGCGATCGCGGCGGTGTGCGACCGCTACGTGGCGCTGCTCACCCGGGAGCTGGAGAGCCCCACGCAGCGGACGCGCCTGCTCGACGGCGTGCCGGAGCTGCTGGCGGCGCTGGCCCCACACGAGGCCGCCGGTCGCGCGCTCGTCGGCCTGCTCACCGGCAACCTGGAGCGGGGTGCGGCGCTGAAGCTCCGCTCGGCGGGACTCGACCCGGCGCGCTTCGCGGTCGGCGCCTACGGCTCCGATTCCGGCCACCGGCCCGACCTCCCGGCCATCGCCGCCGCGCGCGCGGCGCGAAAGACCGGCCGGCCGGTCGCCGGCGGCGACGTGGTGATCATCGGCGACACGCCCGCGGACGTCGCGTGCGGGCGGCCGATCGGCGCCCGCACCGTCGCGGTGGCGACGGGGTCCTACGACGCGGCGGCGCTCCGCGCGGCGGGCGCGGCGCACGTGTTCGCGACGCTCGCCGACACGGCGGCGGTGCTGGACGCGGTCCTCGAGTGAGCGGCGCGCACGACGAGCTGGAAGTGAAGGCGCGGGTGGACGACCCCGCGGCAGTGGAGCGCGCCGTGACGGCGGCGGGGGCCGAACCCGTGTTCCGCGGAGCGATGATCGACCGGCGCTTCGACCGCGGCGGCACGCTCGAAGCCCAAGACGAGGTGCTGCGCCTGCGGATCTACCGGCCCGCTGATGGCGGGGTGACGTACGGGGTGCTGGGGTGGAAAGGCCCCGTGAGCCGGCGCGGCGCGTACCGTCACCGCGAGGAGTGGGAGACTCGCGTCGCCGATCCGGAGGCGGTGCTCACGATGTTCGAGCGCCTGGGGTTCGTGGTGGTGCTGCGTATCGACCGCACCATCGCCGAGTACCGGCTGGGGGCGGCGACGCTGCGGCTGGAGTGGTATCCGGCGATGGACGTGCTCGTGGAGGTCGAGGGCGCCCCGGAGGCGATCGAGCGGGCGGTGCGCGCGACTGGACTGCCGCGCGCCGCGTTCCTGCCCGAGTCGCTCCCGCACTTCGTCGCCGCCTACGAGCGGCGCACCGGCCGGCCGGCGCGCCTCGCCGCGGAGGCGCCGTGACCTCGCTGCGCGTGCCGGAGCTGGCGCCGTCGCTGGGACGTCTGATCGTGCCGCGGCGGCGCGCCGAGCCGGCGTTCCCCCTGGACGACATCCGTGAGCGGTTGGCGACACGCGTGCTCGAGCTGGGCGGCGCGGCGCGCGTCGCCGCGGCACAGGAGGAGCGCGCCGCCGTGCTCGCGACGCTGAGCCGCAACGCGTGGGTCGATGCCTGGGAGCAGGCGGTGCGGCAGGCCGCGGATCGGGTCGCGCAAGAGATCGACCGCGCACTCGAGCACGCGGCGCGCTGCGCCCGCATGCCGGCGGGCCGGCGGCGGCGTCTGGTCGTCACGGCCGGCGAGCGGCGGGCGCTGGCCGCGCGGCTCGCGACCGGAGGCGGCCCGTTGCTCGACGCGCTCGAGGCGCTGGAGGCGGCCCCGGCCGCGGATCCCGGGGCGCACGCGGAGTGGCAGGCGGCTCTGCGGACCGCGGCGCGCCGCCTCGAGGCGGCTTGGCTTGCCCTGGAAGAGGCCGCGGCGGCCGAGCGCGAGCGTTGGGCGCCCGAGATCGCGGACGTCGCCGCGTGGCGTCCCTCCGTGTGGCCGGTGATCGTGCTGTGGGTTCCCCTCGCCGCGGCGCTGGTGTGGCTGGGACTGATCCTGGGCCACTTCGTGCCTGCGCCCGCATGGCTCGCTGGACGCTTCGGGCTGTAGCGCTGTGGTGCCTCGCCGCGGCCCCCGCGGCGGCACAGCTCCGGGTGACGGAGGTCCCGATCGGCGGTCCGGCCGGCGTGGACTCGCTCGCGCGCCTGGGGTTCGAGGTCGCCGACGTGCGACGCGTCGCTGGGCGGTTGTACGCGGTGATCGTGAGCGACCCGCGGGGCGAGCGCCGGCTCGCGGCGGTCGGGTACCTGGTTCAGGCGCTCGCCATCGCCCCGACGGCGGCCGCCCTGGCGGCCGACACCTACAAGGTGTTCCGCTCCTTCGACAAGTCCGGCACCGGCATCCGCGCGACCCTCGCCGCCTGGGCCGCGGCCGACACGCTGATCCACGTGGATTCGATCGGCGCCTCGATCGAAGGGCGGCCGATCCTCGCGGTGAAAATCGGCGCCGCGGCCGACGCGCCCGTTCGGCCCAACGTGCTGTTCCTCGGCACCCACCACGCGCGCGAATGGATCTCGACGGAAGTGGCGATGCGGCTGATCCGCTGGCTCGCGGACTCGTTGCCGAGCGCCCTCCTCGCCGCGCGAGACATCTGGGTCGTCCCCGTCGAGAACCCCGACGGCTACCAGTACACGTTCACCTCCGAGCGGTTCTGGCGGAAAAACCGTCGCGACAACGGCGACGGTACGTTCGGCGTCGATCCCAATCGCAACTACCCGACGTTCTGGGGCGTGGACAACGCGGGCTCGAGCCCGGTGCCCGGCACCGAGACCTACCGCGGCATCCGACCGGCGTCGGAGCCCGAGACCCAGGCGATGATCGCGTTCCACGCGGCCCATCCGCCGGTCGTCGCGGTCTCCTACCACAGCTACACCGGCCTGGTGCTGTATCCGTACGGCTTCCGGCCCGGCGAGCTGGCCCCCGACCAGCCGGTGTTCCAGGCGCTCGCGGGGACCGACCTCGCGCCGGTCGTGCCGGACAGCCTGCCGGCGTCGATCCGGTCCGCGTACCATCCCGGTCCGGGGTGGACCCTGTACCCGACGAACGGCGAGTACACCGAGTGGGCCTACCGCACGCACCAAACGATCGCGTTCACGACCGAGCTGACCAGCGGCTGCTGCACGCCGGATTCGGGCTACTATTACGGCTTCGCGTTTCCGGACGACAGCGCACTCGTGGAGCGGGTGTTTCGCGACCACCTCCCCTTCGCCGTGGCGGCGATCGCCGCCGCCGGCTCCCTGCCGGCGGCCGCCGCGCGCGTCACATCGGTCTGGCCGGAGGTGCGGGTGAGCCTCGAGGCGGCGGCCCCGGCCCCCGCGTCCCTGACCGTGCGCAACGCCGGCGGCCAACTGCTGACGCGGAATGCCCGCGCCGACTCGCTGTGGCGCGGGAGGCTGTGGTATTCCTGGCGTAGCGACGTGAGCGTCGACACCGCGCGCGCGGTCCGGGTGAACGGCGCGGGACTCGCCGCCGAGCTGATCACGCTCGCGGGCGCGGAGGACGGCGAGAGCGGATGGAGCGGGTGGACGCGGTCGCCGGAGGCCTTGATGGGAGCCTGGTCGTGGAGCGCGACGGCGGAGGACACGCTCACCTCCCCGGTCGTGGATCTCGGCGCGCGCACGCGCGTGTGGCTGCAGCTGTGGAACAAGCACCGCGGCTCCGTCTATGAGCCCGCCCAGCGCGGTCTGGTACAGTTCTCCGTCGACAGTGGGCGCACGTGGAACGATGTGTACGCGGTGACGGGCGACGGGCCGGCGTGGTATCCCGTGCGCGTCGATCTGCCGGCCGCCGCCGACGCCCGGGGCGCGCGCGTCCGCTTCGTGACGACCGGCGGGTTCGCCTGGTGGGTGGACGCCGTCGGCTTCGCGACCGATTCGACGACGGTCTTCCAGGTCCTGACCGCGGCCGCGGCGGTGGGCGTTTCCGAGAATCCCGTGCGCAGTGACCAGGTGGTGATCTCCTGGCCGCTGGGGGCGACGGCGGCGCGGGTCGGCATCTACACCTTCACCGGCGCCCGGCTGATCTCCGCGACGGTGGCGCCGCCCACCAACGAGTTCGTGTGGGATTTGACCGCCGGCGGGCGGCGGGTGGTGAACGGCGCGTACCTCGTCGTCGTGCAGGTTGACGGGCGCGTGACCCGGCAGCGGCTGTTCGTGACGCGGAGCGGCCGGTGAGCGCGGCGGGCGTCGGCGTCGATCTCGTCGAAGTCGCGCGCGTGCGCAAGATGCTGGCGGAGAAGGGCGCGCAGGTCTTCGACCGGCTGCTCACGCCGGACGAGGCGGAGTACTGCCGCAGCCGCCCCGATCCGGCGGAGCACGTGGCCGTGCGGCTGGCGGCGAAGGAAGCGGTCTACAAGGCGCTGCAGGGAAGCGAGGCGGCGCGCGGCATCGGGTGGCGCGAGATCGAAGTGGTGCGCGCGCCGGACGGGCGGCCCGACGTGGTGTTGAGCGGCGTCGCGGCGCGCCGCGCCGCCGAGCTGGGTGTCCGGCGCGTGCTGCTGTCGTTGTCGCACACGCACGAGGCGGCGGTCGCGATGGCCGTCGTCACCGCTTGAATTCCCTCAGGGGCGCCCCTAGTATTCGCGCCGTCTTCTTTGAGAATCACTCTCATTCGTCGTAAGCTCCTCTTCGGTCTGTCGTGCGTCGTCTGCTTGGCCGCGCCACTCGCGGGGCAGGCTACGGATTCGCTGTCGGCGGCGCGGCGCGTCGTCGCCGCCGTGGCGCTCGCCGCCAAGGAATACCGGGTGGGCGTGCCGGGCGCGCCGGGCCGGGTCACGGCGCCGGAAGAAGTGGACGAGGCCCGCCAGTTCATCGAGCAGGCGCGCTTCGATGTCCCGTTCCTGCCGCGCGCCGCCCGCGCCGCCGCCGACTCGGGATTGCAGCGGCTGCTCGCGCTGTTCGCCACCACCGCCGCCGCTGATGCGGTGGACCGCGTCGCCGATGCGGTGGCTGACCGCATCGCGCGGTCCGCCGGCGGGCCCATCGTCCCGCTGCCCACGCGAGCGCCGTCGCCGGCGCGCGGTGCCCAGGTCTACCGCGAGCAGTGCGCCAATTGTCACGGCGACCAGGGGCGCGGCGACGGGCCCAAGGCGGCTACGGTCAAGGGACCGCCGCCCGCGGACCTCACGGATCCCGCAGCGATGAGCCAGCTCTCGCTGGTGGACATCTACCGTAAGGTGACGATCGGAGTCGCCGGGACGGCGATGCCGCAGTTCGAGGAAACGCTCCCCGACTCCGACCGCTGGGCGGTCGCGGCCTACACCGCGACGCTGCAGTACGGCGGGTCGGCCACGGCGGGCGTCTTCACGACCGTGCGCCGCCAGCTCGACTCCGCCGTCGCCGCGCGCTCCGACCGGCTCGTCTTCTCCGCGTACCTGAGCTTCGAGCAGGTGGAGACCGACCTGCGCGCGCGCAACGCCGGCCTCACCTCACGCCTCGAGGACGAGTTCGGGCGGCTGCAGGCGCGCGTGTCCGCCGGCGCGCCGGCCGCGGAGCTCGAGACGCTGCACCGCGCGCTGCTCGCGGACCTGGAGCGCGCCGAGCGGATCGTGTCGGATCGGGGGTCCGGCGCCAACCTGCTGGTGCAGTCGCTGTTGCTGCTGGTGCGCGAGGGCTTCGAGGCCATCCTCATCGTCGGCGCGTTGATGGCGTTTCTCGGGAAGGCCGGGGCGGCGGACCGCCGGCACGAAGTGGCGCGGGGGGCGTGGCTCGCCGTTGCGGCGAGCGCCGTCACGGCGGTGGTGATCGAGATGCTGTTCCACGTCACGCCCGGGCAGCGCGAGGCCCTCGAAGGCTTCACGATGCTCGTGGCGGTCGCGGTGCTGTTTTACGTGAGCTACTGGGTGCTCTCGAAGATCGAAGCGGACCGCTGGAACGCGTTCTTGAGGAGCAAGATGCAGGGCGCGCTGTCGTCGGAATCGGGGCTGGCGCTGGCGTCGGTCGCGTTCCTCGCGGTGTACCGCGAGGGCGTCGAGACGATCCTCTTCTACAAGGCGCTGCTCTCGTCCGCCGGCAGCGGCGAGGTCGGCGCGGTAGTAGCCGGCATCGCCCTCGGCGCCGCCGTCCTGCTCGGGCTGTATGTCGCGATCAACCGCTACGGCATGCGCCTCCCGATGAAGCCGTTCTTCGCCATTACGGGCGCGCTCCTCTATTACATGGCGTTTGTGTTTGCCGGGCAGGGCATGAAGGATCTGCAGGAGGCGGGGATCGTCGGGCTCACGGTGCTGGAAGGCTGGCCGCGCTGGCCGCAGTTCGGCATCTATCCCACCGTGCAGTCGCTGGCGCTGCAGGGGCTGCTGATCGTGCTCCTCGTGGCCGGGCTGGCGTGGACGCGGCTACGGCGCTCGCGCGGCTAGCGCCTCGGCGCGCACCGGAACCGCCTCCGGCACCGTCCACAGCCGGATCAACCACACGCCCGCCAGCACGAGGACCACGCTCATCGCCTGCGCCACCGTGAACGCGCCGAGCACGCGGTCATCCTTGGCCCGCACGAACTCGATGAGGAACCGCTCCAGCCCTGCGCACACCAGGTAAACGCCGAACAGCCAGCCGGTGCCGTGTGCGTGCGCACGGCGCTTCCACAGCCACGCGAACACCAGCAGCATCACGGCCGTCTCGTAGATCTGCGTCGGGTGGACAGCCAAGACCGCGCTGGGGTCCACCCCGGCCGGGAAGCTCACGTGCAGCTGCGTGAGGTTCGCGACCGTGGTCGCGGGCAGGCCCTCGGGGAACTTCATCCCCCACGGCAGCGTGGTGGGAATCCCATAATCGTCCTGAACCAGAAAGCAGCCGACGCGGCCCAGCGCGTAGCCCAGGGCGAGGGCCGGCCCGCACATTTCCATGGTCAGGCGCAACGGGACGCCCCGCCGCGCGCCGGCGAGGAGCACCCCCGCCGCCCCGCCCAGGAACCCGCCGTACCAGACGAAGCCGCCGCGCTCGAACAGCGACGCCCCGGTGAGCGCCACGTACCAGAGCTTGGCGCCGACCAGTCCGCCCACCACCGCGCCGATGACGATGTCGGCCGCGTATTCCTCGTTCAGCCCGCGCCGGCGCAGCTCGGCCTGAATCGCCCAGCCGCCCATCAGGAACGCCACCATCATCATCAGGCCGTAGCCGGTGACGGTGAGGGGGCCGAGGTGCAGGGTGAAGGGATAAACGGTCATGGCGATTGCGGATTGGGGATTGCGGATTGCGGAATGAACGGCTCGAGGCCGGGGAGCGGGAGGTCGGCCCGCGCGTCGAGGGTCCAGTCGCTCGCCTCGCCCTGCGCCAGCCGCCACCAGCCGGCGCGGCCGATCATCGCGGCGTTGTCGGCGTTGAGGCGCGGGCTGGCGATGGCGACGCGGGCCCGACCCGCCAACCGCTGCGCCGCCAGCGTGGAGAGCGCGCGGCTGCAGGCGACGCCGCCGCCCAGCACGGCGACTTTCCTCCCGGTGGCGTCGACGGCGCGCTCCAGCTTGGCGACCAGCACGTCGAGCACCGCGTCCTGGAAGCCGCGAGCGAGCGCCGCGCGGTCGCGGGCGAGGTCGGCGCTGGCGCGTACGGCGTGGAGGACGGCGGTCTTGAGCCCCGAGAAGGAGAACTCCAGCCCCTCGTCCCGCATCGGGCGCGGGAACGCGAAGCGCGACGGGTCGCCCTCGGTGGCGAGCCGCTCGATCGCCGCCCCGCCGGGGTAGCCGAGCCCGAGGAGCGTGGCGACCTTGTCGAACGCCTCGCCCGCGGCGTCGTCACGCGTCTGGCCCAGCAGGCGGTAGCGTCCCCACGCGGGGACGTCGAGCAGCAGCGTGTGGCCGCCGGAAACGAGCAGGGCCACGAACGGCGGCGCGAGCTCCGGATCCTCGACCGCCGGGGCGAAGAGGTGGCCCTCGAGATGGTTCACGCCGATCAGCCGCCGGTCCCC